>ENA-OQIO01000444-OQIO01000444.1-human-gut-metagenome-genome-assembly--contig:-NODE-444-length-22656-cov-2.805540_pt1 | contig 22656 bp, 27 predicted proteins | sample MGYA00242573_ERZ504737 | MGnify/ENA primary metagenome ERZ504737 (study PRJEB26092, sample SAMD00036203) | human gut metagenome | host: Homo sapiens | study: EMG produced TPA metagenomics assembly of...
GCAATGCCGCATTCGGCAGGCAGTCTGCCGCCGTGCTACCGTCACTCGCGCCTCACGATAGTAAGGCGCGGTTGCAAGACGTAACGAAACGTAGGGATTCATGCGAAGCCATGTACACCGCACTTACACTGCGCAGCGCGTGCAGTCATTCAAGCTACAGACTGCCAATGTCGGGGGTCGAGGGGCCCTCCCCTCGCGTTCTCTTGGGGGGTTTAAGGGGGCATTCTCTCACGTGAGAGAATGGCCCCCCTTTCCCGCGTCCCCCCACACGGTGTGGGGATAAATCCCAAAAAGTATCACTTTTTGAACTTCTTAATCGTATCAGCAATGATATTCTGCTTCAAAATCATGCTGACCAGCACGTAAATAACGCACCCCACAACGCCCGTCAGGCCGCACTTGACGACGAGCATCAGCTTGCTGTCATCCGCCGCGACAAGAAGCGAACGCCCGCCGTAGAGGACGACCGCCATCGCTGCCGTGGCGGCAAGGCCCTTGAGGAGCGGCACCAGGCGCACGATCTTCGTCCCGTGGAAGAGCTGGATCGTCATCGCGATGGCACCGATCGTCAGCGCAAGCGACGTTGCCAGCGCGACGCCTGTATCGGTGTAGAACACGCGGTTCAAAATGAGATTCAGCACCAGCACGCCGAGTTGATGAGCAGCGGCACCAGCGTCTTTTTCATCGCGTAGTAGGCCTTGTTCAAAAGGTCGAGCACGGCGAAGGCGCTCATGCCGAGCGCGTAGCGGGCGAAGATGCTGCCCGTCATCTCGGTCGACTCAGCGGTGAAGCTGCCGCTTTCAAAGATGACGCGGATGATATCCGTGCCGAACGCGCACATCATCGCGCAGACCGGCAGGATGAAAAGCAGCGTGTTTTCCGTCACGTTCCAGATGTAGCCGAGGTACCCCTTCGAGTCCTCCTTCGTAAACTCGCGGTTAAAGCGTGGGAACATGACCGCGCTGATGCTGTAGAGCACGCTCGTCGTGAGCGGGGTGAAGAGCTTGTCGGCGTAGTAGAACGCGCTGACGGCGCTGTCGTTGAGCGCCGTGGCGGTCGCCGTGTCGATGAGATAGCAGAACAGGAAGATCGATGTCGTCAGCACCGTGACGAGCGCGGTCTTAAAGTACGTGCCGACGTAGTCCGCCTTGCGGTCGAGCATCGGTCGGTAGACATAATGTTCCTTTTTCGCATACGGGATGCTCATAGCAAGCTGCAAGAGCCACGCGCACGAACTCGCGATGACGACGCCTTGATGCCCCACTTTGCGCCCAGCGTCACAAGGAAGATCGCAAGGAATGCGTTATACGGGATGCTCATGCTGCCCTGCAATTCATAGTGGTCGGTCGCCTGGAAGATGGCGACGTTCAGATACGCCGCCGCCACGACCGGCAGCGCGCAGGCCATGATGCGGATATAGCTCGCAAGGCGCGGCAGCTCGGCTGCGTCAAGGTCCCAGATCGTGCCGACGAGCGGCGTCGAGGCAAAGATCTGCCACAAAACGACCGCCGCGAGCGAGCCGAGCAACGTGATGGTCAACAGGTTGTTGGCCGCTTTCTCGCCGCGCTTGCGGTCGGCAGCAAATTCCTTCGTCAAAATCGGCACCGCCGCGATGCACAGCGCGTAGCACATCGTCGTGAAAAGATAGAGCGTCGAGTTATACGACGCGGTGTAGAGGTCCGCGTCGATGCCGGTGCCGAAGATATTGGCCTGCATCATTTCGCGCACCACGCCGAGGAGCTTGGCGAACAGCGTCAGCAGAAAGACGAAGCTGATCGCGCCCGCCGTGCGGACGCCCGATTTATCCTTCTTTTCCGTATTGTTTTGAGGGTCTTGCATGGTATGTTTCCTCGATTTCTCCATGATCGCGCAGATCATTTTCTCGTTCGTGTCGAGCTTGCGCGAAAGCTTGGCCATATGCGCTTCGACGCACTGCACCTGCTCCTTGCCCGTTTCGAGCACGCGCTCGGCCTCGGGCAGGAAGAGCTCCGCCGTGAAGTTCTCCTTCGTGCTCAGCTTGTCGAGCCCCACGGAGTTTAAAAACGCCGTGCACTTGGGGTCATACGAAATGCCGATGAGCGGCACGCCCATGATGGCGGCATAGATGAGCGAATGCAGGCGCACGCCGACGAGCAGGTCCATGTTGCCGATGATGGAGAGCATATCCTCGGAGAGGTACTTTTCATTCAGGCACACCGCCGTGTCATTGGGCAGCTGCGCCGCGATATGGCGGCAGACCTCGCCGTCCTCTTCATAGTGGAACGGGATGAGCACGGACTGCGCGTTGTACTTGTCCTTCATCATCTGGATGGAGCGCAAAAGCTCTTTGACAAAGCGTCTGTCTGTGTCCCGCTCACGGATGGCCCAGCCGACAGTTAGACGGCCATCCAGCGAGACACCTGCCTTTCGCAGGATCTCCGCGCCGACATCGCCATCGGGCTTTTTCATGCGGATGACGGGGTCCGCCGTGATGACGACCTTGTCGCGCGCGATGCCGATTTCCTCCAAAAGCGCCGCAGACCGCTCGTCGCGCACGACGATACCGTCCGCCCGCTTGAGCGCCGCCGCCGCGCGCGGCGGTTGCCGGGCCGGTCAATGGGCCGATGCCTGGGAATAGATGAAGACCTTTTTATGGAAGAATTCCGCGCAGCGATGATGGAGAGGTAATAGTGTAAGCTCTTGCTGCTCGTCACATCCTGCAAAAGGCTGCCGCCGCCGGAAATGAGCATGTCGCACTTTTTCACCGCGTGCAGGATTGCCATCGGCGACATGCGGTCCACCGCCTCAACGCCGTACTTTTCGCGCGTGGAAGTGGGGTTGTGCGAGAGCACTGTGAGCGAGCAGTCGGGAATGTGCTCGCGCAGCGACGAGACGAGCGTGCGCAGGATGGACTCGTCGCCGATGTTGTCGAAGCCGTAATAGCCCGAGATCAGAATGTTAACCATTCGTCACCCCGCAGATCCTGCGCACAAGGCGGTAAATGAGCTCCGCCACAATGACCACGCTGTGCCGATGAGAAGTCCGAAGAGGATGCCCCAGCCGGTGCGCAGCAGGCTCAGCAAAAACGGCGTGCGGATGTGCAGGAACGTGTTGACCACGCTGACAAGGCCGATGGTCATGCCCGTGCCGAAGATCATCGGCAGGAACTTCATTCTGCGGCGCAGCGACCAGATGAAAAGCATCAGCATCGGCCAGCCGACGATCATTTCCTTCGTGCGCGGGCGGGCAATGAGCGTATTTTCCAGGAAGTTGCGGAACGCAAGCTCCCTTGCCGACGTCGTGGTCGAGTTGCCGGTGCGGTACATATAGTAGGCGAACACCAGCAGCATGAATACCGCCGCCACCGCGATGACGACGATCGCAAGGAACCAGCCGAGCTTCATCGGCGTCTGCATCAGCTCGCCGAAATAGGCGTTGAATCGCTTGACGCGGTTCTTCTCCCGCGCTGTCCCGCGTGGGCGAGGACGGCCTCGCGCGCGCCGGTCTCCTCATAGGCGTAGACCAGAAGATAGGCGAGCATGAAGAGCGCGATGGGGATAAGCTGCATGAGCTTGACGCCGCGGTACAGGTCGATCTCGAGAATATACGAGAGCTGCGAGAGCGCAGACGATGCTAGCAGCGACCCGCAGAATGCCGTCAGAATGGTCGCGATGGCTGTGCCAAGCGTAAAGCCAAGCAGCTTGCCGAACTTGATCTGCGGCTCGCTGCGTCTCTTTTCGAGCAGTACGCGGCACAGACCGACAGCGGCAATCGACGGCATCACGATACCGCCGGACATCGAAAGGATCAGGCGGAACATCGAGGGCTTCAGCACCGCGAGGCTGGCAAGGCCGAGCGCGCCGACGGCAAACAGGATCGTGCGCCAGCGCTTGCCGATAAAGAAGAATAGATCAAGCAGGATCACGATGAGCGCCGCCGTGCCGATGCCCTGCAGCACCTTGAGCGCCATGGACGGCGCTTTCAGCTCCATCGCGGGCACGGTCGCGTGCGTGTAGCCGAGAGGCTCCAAGCGCGCGTCGAGGTCCGTGAGCATCTGCTCATAGTCGCAGGGTCGGTGATGTAGACCCACTTCTTCTCGTCAGCGTCCCAGCTGACATCGGTATCCGGCTCTAAGATCATCTTGAGGAAGATGATCTTGCAATTACGCTCGGCGATGGCTCTAAAGAACGTGTTCGTGATCTCCTCGGGGCCTTCGTAGCCGCAGTACTGATAGCGGTTCTGGATGTAGGCCCACTCGTTGAAAACGCGCACACCACGATAGCCCGTGTTGTCGAGCAGTTCTTCACGCCGGGCCAGACAAGGTTCTGGCTCTGGTCGTTCTGCTCCATCATGGCGACGCTCGCGCCGCTCTCGTTGAGATACTGCGTCAGAAGCTCCAGGCTCTCGTCATCCTCATAGCCGACGAGCTCGTCGCCGTTGTTCATAAAGTACGGCGCGTTGAAGTGCTTGAGCACTTCGATATAGCCTCGGCAAATTTCGTGCCGTTCATGTTCTTTTCCGTCACAGAGCGCGGGATGATCTGGTAGCCGTGGCGCTCAAACAGCTCCACCGTGTCCGGCCAGATGCCGAGGCGCAGGTCGAGCAGCTTTTCGCCCTTCATGCCGTTTTTCTGCTGCTGGATGAAGATGAAGCCGTGCTCGCCCTCCAGATACGTCTTGGCCTCAAAGTCCTCAAAACGGGCCTCGAAAGCGTTCAGGATCCACTCATAGCTCGCAGCGGTCTCCGTCCAGATGATCGCGTCGCTCACATCGGTGCTCTCACGCAGCCATTGCGCGACCTCGGCGGGGTACTGATCTTCCCATCCGTAGCTCTCCGCCGCCTTTTTCACGGTCATCGCGTGGACGGGGATGGCCGCGTTATCGTGCAGGTTGAGGGCGCTCGCCTCGCTGAGCGCGACCTTGTCGATGCCGAGCGACTTGAAGAGATCGAGCCACTCGTCCTCTGACTGCGAGGATTGGCGCGCCATCGAGCGCATGCTGTTGTAGTCGAGGACGATGTCGTAATACTTGTTGCTCTTCTCCGCCTGCACGCGCGAAATAAGCGGCACGAGCGAAGCGAGCAGGCCGATCAGCGCAATGACGGCCAGAATGCGGTTTCTTTTCAGTATGCTTTTCATTTGTATTCTCCTTGTGCGGTCTCCGCACTGTTTTTCTCGTTAAAGAGAGGCAAGCTCCACCGGCGTGCCGAGAACCTTGGAAAAGGTGTAGACCTTGGCGACATCTTCGATGTATTCCGCGCGCAGATATGCCTGCGCAAGGTCCTTCCCCACGGCGAGCACGCCGTGATTGGCGAGCGTGCAGCCGCCGCGGTCCCTGAGCGCGGGGATTGCGTTCGTGCCGACGGCCTCAGTCCCCGGCGCGGGCGTAGTCCGCGCAGCGGATGTCGCCGCCCAAAAAGATGCACGATTCGATCAACACCGCGGGGATGCTCTTCCGCACGACGGCAAACGCCGTGGCATAGGGTGAGTGCGTGTGGAAGACGGCGTTCGTCTCGCCATACGCCTTGTAGACCGCCGCGTGCATGCGCCACTCGCTCGAGGGCTGCAACTTCCCCTCCAGCACCGTGCCGTCGAGCTTCATGCGCACGATGTCCTGCGCGCGCAGCATGTCATAGCGCACGGACGTCGGCGTGATGAGCATTTCATCGGGCGCGACGCGGCAGCTCATGTTGCCGCTCGTGCCGGAAAACAGGCCCTCACGGAACGCTTCAAGCGATTTGTCCACGATCTCCTGACGAAGAATGTCCAGATTTTGTTCCATTCAGATCACCAGATTGTCCCTGCCGATGCTGCCGTCCGTAAAATAGCGGTGCAGATCGTAGGGAGAGTAGATACCAAGGTCGGTCACGACGCCCGAGACGAGATGCGGCGGCGTGATATCGAAGGCGGGATAGTAGCCTTCACACCCTCCATCGCCGTGCGCACGCCCATGGCTTGGAGCGTGAAATTCGGGTCGCGCATTTCGATGTGAATGCTGTCCACCGTCTCGTGTCCCTGATCGGGCGCGCCGGTGACAAAGTACGGGATGCCCATGTACTTGGCGACGATGGCGTTCTGGAACGTGCCCACTTTATTGACGACATGGCCGTCACAGCAGATGCGTCCGCCGCGGTGGTGAAAACGTCGACCTTTTCGTTCTGCATGACGAACGCCGGCATATTGTCGGAGATGACCGTCACGTCAAAGCCCATGTCGTGGCAGACGGACGCCGTCAGGCGCGCGCCCTGAAAATACGGGCGCGTTTCGGGGCAGAACAGCCGGATGTTTTTGCCGCGGCTGCGGCACTCACGAAGCATCGTGCCGACGATGGTCTCGGCGAAGCAGTGCGTCATCACCGTTCCGTTGTCGGGGAACATATCGACTAAGTACGAGCCGATCTTCGCCATTCTGTTATAGCGCACGTTGTTGAGCTCGATGGTCTTATTCTTGATGGCCTCGGCCACATTCTCCCCCGCTGAAAGCGCGCGCTCGGCCTCTTTCAGGCAGATGTCGCACAGAAGCGTCATGCGCTTTTGCGTCGTGGGGCGCGCGTGGGAAATGGTGTAAGCCGCTTTCTTGAGGTATTCCATCTGCTCGTCCGCCGATTTGCCGCGGCATTCCCACGCCGCGAGCGCCATGCCCATCGGCGCCGCCGTGTAGGGGCCCGCGCTCTGCGTCACCATGTCGGTGATGGCCCGCGCGACTTCCTGATGTGTGCGGCAGGTGACAAATTCGACCTTTGCGGGGTAAATGCGCCGGTCCAAGATGCGCACCTCGCCGTCTTCAAACCACGCGACATTCTCGTAGCGCAGCAAAAAGGCGAGGTCTTTGTCCGCTCTCTCCATGTTTCTTTTCTCTCACTTTCTATAAAGGCGCTCAACGGCACGCTCCATGTCGGCGCGCACCTTGTTCTCGTCCAGCGTCTTGAATTCACCGTTTTCATATAAAATATTGCCGTCCACCATCGTCATGCACACGTCGCCCGCCTGCGCCGAGCAGGTCAGGAGCGCGGGCGTGTCGAAATTGGGATAGAGGTGGGGCTTGCTCAGATCAATGGCAATGATGTCAGCCTTTTTGCCGACATCCAGCACGCCGGTGTCGTCGCGGCCCTGCAATTTTGCGCCGTTGACCGTCGCCATATCGAGCACCTCCTGCGTGGAGATCAGCTCGGGTCGTTGTGATAGCCGTCGTGCATGATCTCAGCGAGGTGCATCTCCTCGAACATATTTAAATTGTTGTTGCTGGCCGTGCCGTCGGTGCCGAGCGTCACGTTGATGCCCTTGTCCATCATCTGGCGGATGGGGGCAAAGCCGCTGCCGAGCTTTAAGTTCGACGTCGGGTTGTGGATGACGCTGACGCCGTGGGCCTTCAGAATGTCCATGTCGCGCTCCGTCACCGCGACGCAGTGCGCCGCCGCCGTGGGCGAATCGAACGTGCCGAGCGATTCGAACCACTCCGTCGGCGTTTTGCCGTAGCGCTCGATGCACTCGCGCTGCTCGCGCGCGGTCTCGGCGAGGTGGATGTGCATGCGCCCGCCCTTTTCGCGGCAGAGGTCGCTGTACGCCTTGACGATATGGCTCTTGCAGGTATACTCCGCGTGGATGGAAAAGTCAATGTGAATGCGCCCGTCCGCCGCGCCGTGGTACTTTTCAAAAAGCGCGAGCGATTCGGGGATCTGCGTGTTCTGCTCCACGGTCTGGTTTTCGTCAAAGCACTGCACACAGCGGTTCAGGTTCGCCTTGATCCCCGCCTCTTCGACCGCCCAGACGGTCTCCTCGGGGAAAAAGTACATATCGGAAAAGCTCGTCGTGCCGCCCGCGATCATCTCGATCAGGGCAAAGCGGCTCGCTGCGGCGATATCCTCGCGCACGAGCTTGTCCTCGATCGGGAAAATGGCCTTGAAGAGCCAGTCCTGCAAAGGCAGTCCGCTGCCGATGCCGCGCATCAGCGTCATGGCGATATGGCTGTGGCAGTTGATGAGTCCCGGGGCAAGGAGCCTGCCGCTCATGTCCTTTTCAAGGTCATAGGTCTTTTCGGGTTTTTCCTCACCGATATAGTCGATCTTCGCCTCATCGACGCCGAGATAGGCGCCGTGCAGCGTTTCATATCCGTTTTCCTTGCGCAGCAGAATGTCCGCGCCTTTCAAGAGTGTTCTCACAAAAGAGCCTCCTATCTGCATTTTATCTCATTATGCAGTCTATCACGCGTGCTTTCAGATTGCAACGGGCAAAAGGATTAAGTTTTTCCATATTGCTGACCATGTCGACAAAAATTTCTCATTTTGCAAGCTCAACTACTTAAAATTTCACTATTGAATTTCCTAATATGCCTGATTATAATTAGTGCATACTTTTTCTTAAGGAGTGAAACCGGTATGAGCAAAGTCTATATCCCGCAGGACTACCACACCCCGCTGTCTGTCTATGAAATGCAGCGCGCCATCGAATTCATCAAGAGCAATTTTCAGGTCAATCTGAGCAATGCCCTCAATCTCCGCCGGGTTTCTGCTCCGCTGTTCGTGGATGAAAATTCTGGTCTGAACGACAACCTCAACGGCGTCGAGCGTCCCGTCTCCTTTGACATTCCCGACGTCGGCACCAATGCCCAGGTCGTTCATTCGCTGGCCAAGTGGAAGCGTCTTGCGCTCAAGCGCTACGACTTCAAGGTCGGCAAGGGCCTGTTCACCGACATGAACGCCATCCGCCGCGACGAAGAGGTCGACAACCTCCACTCCGTCTATGTGGACCAGTGGGACTGGGAAAAGGTCATCTCTGCCGAGGATCGCAACGTCGCTTATCTCAAGCGCACCGTGCGCGATATCGTCTCCGCCGTCAGCGAGACGAGCAGCGCGCTGAATGTCGCTTTCCCCTCCCTGCACACCAAGCTCCCCAGTGAGGTCTTCTTCATCACCACGCAGGAGCTCGAAGACCTCTATCCCGACCTGACACCCAAGCAGCGCGAGGATGAGATCTGCAAGAAGAAGGGCGTCGTCTTCCTGATGCAGATCGGCAAGATCTTAAAGTCCGGCATCAAGCACGACGGCCGCGCCCCCGACTATGACGATTGGGAGCTCAACGGCGATATTCTCTACTGGAACGAAGTGCTCGGCCATGCGTTCGAGATCTCTTCCATGGGTATCCGCGTCGACCCCAAGTCCCTCGACTCCCAGCTGACGATCGCCGGCTGCGACGACCGCCGCGCGCTCCCCTTCCACAAGATGCTGCTGAATGGCGAGTTGCCCCTGACCATGGGCGGCGGCATCGGCCAGAGCCGCCTGTGCATGCTGCTCATCGGCACCGCGCACATCGGCGAGGTACAGGTCTCCCTGTGGGACGAAGCCACGCGCAAGACCTGCGAGGATGCGGGCGTCATGCTGCTGTAAAGCATATTTTAATTTGTCACCATTCTTTTTTCTCTTTTTCTCAATGTAGCACAAAAGCCGGCAGGTCCTTCTCCCCGTCGGCTTTTGTGCGCTCTTCTGCCGCTTTCCATCCACTATCCATCGGCGCAAAGCAAAACAGCAGCACAAAGAGGGCGCTTCCCAGCTTGGGAAGCGCCCTCTTTCTTATTTTTCACAGCGCAGGCGGTAAACGTCACAGCTGTCCGCGCGGCCCTCATACGAAAAGCCGTGCCTGCGCGCGATGTGCGCGCTCACGGTCTGTTCGGGGACGCATTCGATCACGGCGTCCTTCCCCTCCCGCCGCGCAAGCACGGTCAGAAGAGCTGTCATTTCGTCTGCATAGCCCTTGTGCCAAAAGGCAGGCTTGAGCACCCAGCCGAGCTCCCGGCTGTACTCGTCATAGTCGTGGTAGATGGCGTAGCCGAGAAATTCTCCCGCCATATTCTCCGCGGCATAGATGAGCGGCGGCTCGGAAAGTCCCGCCTGCTCCAAAAAGCGCTCGGCCTGCGCGCGGTTAAACGGCGGCTCCAGCCAGCGCATCACCGCTTCATCCGAGAGCAGGCGTATAATTCGTCCGCGTCCTCCCGCCGCATCATCCGCAGGCGGACGCGCGCCCCCTCCGTCAGGATCATTCCTTGTGCCGCTTGCCGCGGAAGGTCAGCTCCGGGGTCTTAACGCTCACGATCGTGTCCGGCTCGACCGAGGAGGTCAGAAACGCGTTGCCGCCGACGATGACATTGTCACCGATCTCCGTCGCGCCGCCGAGCAGCGTGGAGTTGCGTAGATGACGACGTTGTTGCCGACCTTCGGGTGGCGGCGCACATTCGGGTTCGTCGCCATACCCGCGGGCGAGAGCGCGCCGAGCGTCGCGCCCTGATAGAGCTTGACGTTGTCGCCGATGATCGTCGTCTCGCCGACGACGACGCCCGTACCGTGGTCGATGAAGAAGTATTCGCCGATCTTCGCGCCGGGGTTGATGTCGATACCGGTCTGCGAGTGCGCGTATTCCGACATCATGCGCGGGATCATCGCGACCTTGTTCTCATACAGCTCGTGTGCGATGCGGTAGATGAAGATGGCGAACATGCCGGGGTACGAGAGCAGGACCTCCTCCTTGCTGTAAGCCGCAGGATCGCCCTCAAAGTTCGCCGACAGGTCCTTGAGCAGCAACTCCTGAATGGCAGGGATGCGCTCGATGAATGCCGTGCTGATCGCATAGGCCACTTCGCAGTTCTCGTCGCACTCCGGCATCGTCAGCGTGATCTGGCGCGTCAGCTTTTCGTGGATGTGCTCCATCAAAAGCGCGCTGTATTGCTCCGGCGGCAGCTTCAAGAGGTCGCGGTCGCCGTAGTAAACAGGGAAAATGAGCTTCTGACAGTCGCGGATGATCTCGATGACCGCATTACGGTTGGGCATGCGCAGCGCATCGCCGTACATGGGGATCTGAGAGCTCTTGTAGTTCGCCGCCATGCGGTCAGCCGCCGCATGGATGACGGTGTTCTTTTTTGCTTTGTCCATAGCTAATCCTCGCAATCTATCAGAAACAGTCATATTACAATTAGAAAATGATTATAGTATCTCCCCGCGTCAAAATCAAGTATTTCCTCTGCAAACGCCTCAGAAATATACACCTCCGCGCGGGAATTCAGCCAAAAAACGTGTCCATTCATTTTTTCATTTGCATCCTGCGTGCTTTTGCTTTATGCTGTTTTTATAGCGCATTAGATGTGCCCCAAGCAGTAAACTATCCACCGCAGGAGGATCAAAATATGAAAGCAAAGGTTTATTTTTCCAAGCAGATCACGCCGGAAAAGGTCGTGGAGCTCTACAAGGCCGTGGGTCTCGAGCTGCCCGGCAAGGTCGCCGTCAAGGTTCACTCCGGTGAACCGGGCAACCAGAACTTTCTGACGCCCGAGTTCTGGCAGCCGATGGTCGAGACCGTACACGGCACCATCGTTGAGTGCAACACCGCCTATCCCGGCGAGCGCAACACGACCGACGCCCACCGCCGCACGATGATCAAACACGGCTGGAGCAAGCTCTTCGATGTCGACATTCTCGATGCCGAGGGTCCCGATCTTGAGCTCCCCATCCCGAACGGCAAGCGCATCCAGAAGAATCTGGTCGGCAAGGATATCAAAAATTATGATTCCATGCTCGTTCTTTCCCACTTCAAGGGCCACCCGATGGGCGGCTTCGGCGGCGCGCTCAAACAGCTCTCCATCGATGCGCGTCCAGCGCAGGCAAGGCGAACGTCCACGGCGCGGGCAAACCCGAAGAGATGTGGACGACTGAGCAGAATGCCTTCCTTGAGTCCATGGCCGACGCGGCGGAGTCCGTCGTCAAGCTTTTCGACGGCAAGATCGTCTACATCAACGTGATGAAGAACATGTCCGTCGACTGCGACTGCTGCGCCGTGGCGGAGGACCCGTGTATGAAAGATATCGGCATTCTCGCCTCCCTTGACCCCATCGCCATCGACCAGGCGTGCCTCGACCTCGTCTACGCGTCCGACGATCCGGGCCGCGACCACCTCGTTGAGCGCATCGAGAGCCTCAACGGCATCCACACCGTGGAGGCCGCCGCCGAGCTCGGCTTCGGTTCGAGAGAGTATGAGCTGATCGAGCTCTAAGAAAAATCGCAATGAAAAAGGCGATGGCCGCAAGGCCATCGCCTTTTCTTTTGCTCCTTTACTTGATGAACCAGATGTCCATATCGACGTTGCCCTTGATGCCGTCCACGCTGCCCTTGGATGAATACTGCCACATGGCAAAATCGTAGTAGAACGAGGGCGCGTCCACATCGTAGCGCGCGTACCACAGCGGGTAATCCATGACCTCGCTGAGGTCATACTTGACATAACCCGCGTAGTCGGTGATGTAGATCATCGGGTCGTAGCCCGCGTCCTTGATGATCTTGCAGAAGGCGTTTGCCGCGGCGCAGAGCACGCCGGTCTCGATGCCGTAGGTGCGCGCCTCCCTCTTGCCGATGACCTCCCAGTCGAAGACGACGGGACCCGTGATCTCATGGCCGCGCAGCTTGTCGAGCACGTGATAGGCCTCCTCCTGAGCCTCTGCCACGCTCACAGCCTGCGAGAAGAAGTAAGCGCCCACCTGAAGGCCCGCTCTCGCCGCGCCGCCGGCATACTCGTCAAACTTCGTGTCGTCATAGATCGCGCCCACAGTGTAGCCGCGGCCGCCCACGCGCGCGATGACAAAGTCCACATCAGTGCGCGCGACCGCGTTCCAGTCCACATCGCCCTGATACTGCGACACGTCGATACCGACGCGCGTGCGCACGCTGGGATCGTTGTAGGTCATGATACTGCCGTTCTTGACGAACGCAGACTGATTATAGGTGTTCGTCGGCACACCCTCGAGCACATCGAGCGTGTAGTCCTTGTAGTAGATCTTCTGCTTCTGGTCGAGCGAGCTGAGCTGATAGATGCGGTAAACGATCGTCGCCACCTCCGCGCGCGTGATGCTGCTGTTGGGGTAGAAATACGTCAGGTCGCCGACCTTCGTGCCGATGAACACACCCGCTTCATAGAGCGCCGTCACATAGCCGTCGTTCACGTCGGCAAAGGGAGAGGTCGTGTTGGATGCGCCATAGCCCAGCGCCTTGGCCGCAAAGCGCGCCACATCGAGGCGACTGATGCCGTTGTCAAGCTGATAGTCGCTGTAATTCTGCGCGGCAAAGCCCATGGAATAGGCGTAGGTCGCGTAGCCGCTTGCCCAGTGCGCCGTGCTGGGCTTCTGCTCCTTGTGGCCGGTCGAGAGCAGCACGAGCTTGAGCATTTCGCCCGTGCTCGTGGGACGGTTGGGGGCAAACGTGCCGTCGCCGTTGCCGCCGACGATGCCCTGCTTGCTCAGCTCCATGACATAGTTATAGAACCAGTCGGACTTGTTGACGTCGGTATAGGTCTTGCCGGTGTAGCTCGTCGCCGTCCACTGCGCCGTGACGACCGCGTTGCCGTTCACGATGCTGTTTTCCGTGATGGTCTTGCCGTCGCTCGTCTGGAAGCCGGCAAAGCTGTAGCCGAGCTTTTCCGCTTTGGGGAAGCTACCGTAGGTCTTGCCGATCTCGTAGACGGCAAAGTCCGTCTCGTAGGACGTACCGCTTTCCATATTGATGATGAGATACGCAAATTCGTTCTCCGCCGCGCGGGTGCTGTCATCTAAATAAATGGCAGCCTCCTGCAGGCGGCGGTCGGCAAGGCCCGCCTGGGCCTGTCCGCCGGAATGGCACCATTCGCCGAACGCATGCGCCACTTCAAGGCGCGTCGCGTCCTTTTCGCCGCGGGCGATCTTGACCAAATCGCTCGTGCCGCTCATCCAACCGGTGCCGAAATTGTAGCTGAAGCAGATCAGCGCGTCGAACTGCCCCTGCGTGGGCGTGACGTCGTAGCGGTCAAAAAAGTCGTTGAGCTTGGCCTCATACGCCTCGACCTTGCTCATCAGAAGAAGCTCCGCCTCTTCGCGCGTGATGCCCTCGGGATAATCCTCGGCACCGCACTCCGTGCCGTAGCCGATGTACCACTTGCCGCCGGAGGAATACTTCTCCGCGCGGAAGCCCTCTTCCTCTTCGATCTGCGCAATGGCCGCGTCGCCCGCGCGCATCAGCCGATTGCTCGCCATCGCGGCGGGCACGCAGAGCTGCATGGCAAGGCACAGCGCCAGAAGCACGGCCAGTGGCGTTCTCTTTCTCATGTTCTGCTTCATCTCGTTCTCTCCTTTTGCCGGAATCGGGCGAACGCCCACTCTCTAAAATGTTTTTCCATGATACCACAGGTTTACATAAGAATCAACCAAAAAGCGCAAAAAAATGCCGCCCCGTGTCGAACCGGGCGGCATTTTTGTTACAGCAGTGCGTCGAAGAGCGCGTCCATATTATCGTCGGAATACTCGACTTCCGCGCTGTACAGCCGGCAGAGCTCGATCTGATCCTCCACCGTGAACTCGCCGTGCAGCAAAAGGTGCAGCGCACCAAGCGGGAAAAGCAGCCGGACAGACAGCACGGCGAACGCCGCCTTGCTGCTCACGTCCCCGTCGTCGAGCGCCGTCGGCACGTGACGATAGAGGAAGTAGACGAGCAGCTGCTCATACTCCGTCTCGCGTCCTTTCATGTGCGCGGCAAAATCGTCGAGCGGCAACTCATCTGCGTGCTCGCGCAGCGCTTCCAAAATGCCCGTCCACACCTCGTCCATACGCTCGAGCGAGAGATAAAACTCTGCCCACTGCGCAAGCGGGACGTCCGGCACGTGTGCACCGCAGGCCGACAAAATTTGTTCCATCCGCTGATTGATCGGTTCCTCGCGGTTCTGTGCGATGGCGAAAAGATGGTCGCGCAGCGTGAGCAGCGCCGTTTCCTCTTCGTCGAGCTCGCCTTCGCCCGTCGTGACAAGCATTGTTTTCTCCGGCTTGGTCAGAATGAGGCGCGCGGCCTCCTCGCAGCAGAGGCCAACGCCGATCTCCGTGCGCTCCGAAAAAAAGCTGCGGTAGCGCGGGTGGTCGGTGCAGATCTGGCAGAGCATACCCTCCCCGCCGTATAAAATGAGATCGCAGAGGTTTTTGCCGTTCAAAAACGGGCAGCGCTCCTGCTCGCCGAGGAGAAAGTGCGGCATCTCGCCGCTGCGGTCGATACATTTATGCAGGCGCTCGCCCATCTCGCCGCCGATCTGATCGTAGGCGGCGAGGGAATCCCCGTCCACGTCGATCTCCCAGCCGATGCAGCAGTTGTGTCGGCAGCGTCGGCGATGCAATGGAAAAGCGGATAATAGTCCGGATAAGCGTTCTGCACGGCGGAGTCCTCCTATAGTCGGTGCTGCGCGGTCATAAATCGCGCGCTGCTTCATTATAAATCGCGCAGGCGCGCATTGCAATGAATTTTCTCCTTGCCGCCGTGAAAGAGATATGATATAGTAAAATATATGCGGGCATGATGAAATTGGCAGACATGCGAGATTTAGGTTCTCGTGCCGCAAGGCGTTGGGGTTCAAGTCCCCATGCCCGCACCATTTCCCAAATTTCAGAGCGCATCGCTCCGCGATGCGCTCGTTTTGGTATTCCGGCACTTTGGTCTAACATTTTTAGTTTTAAATCAGCTCTTCACAAAGGAGGTGCGCCATGCAGAAGGTCGCGCTCGGCATTCTCGCCCACGTCGACTCGGGAAAAACGACCCTGTCCGAGGGGCTTTTATACGCCTCCGGCGCACTGCGGAAGCTCGGCCGCGTCGACCACGGCGACGCTTCCTCGACACCGACGCGCTCGAGCGCGAGCGCGGCATCACGATCTTTTCCAAGCAGGCAATGCTGTTTGCGGGCGATAAGGAGTTCACGCTGCTTGACACGCCGGGCCACGTCGATTTCTCCGCCGAGATGGAGCGCACGCTGTCGGTGCTCGACTACGCAGTGCTCGTCATCAGCGGCAGCGACGGCGTGCAGAGCCACACGCGAACGCTCTGGCGCCTGCTCACGCGCTACGAGGTGCCGACGTTTCTTTTCATCAACAAGATGGACTTGGCGGGCGCGGACAAGGACGCGCTTCTGCGCCAGCTCGCGGCGACACTGAGCGCGGAATGCGTCGATTTCTCCGCATCGCAGGAAACGCGCGACGAAGCGCTCGCCCTCTGCGACGAGGCGGCGCTCGAGCAGCTTTTGGAGCGTGGAAAAATCGACGACGCTCTAATTGCTGAGATGGTCAAAAACCGCAAGGTCTTCCCCTGCTTTTTCGGTTCGGCACTCAAGCTGGACGGCGTGGAGGACTTTCTCACCGCGCTCGCGTGCTTCACGCGCGAGCCGGTCTATCCGAAGAAATTCGGCGCAAAGGTCTTCAAGATCTCGCGCGACGCGCAGGGCGCGCGGCTCACGTGCTCAAGGTCACAGGCGGCGCGCTGCGCGTGAAGGCACCTCTCACCTATCGCGCGCAGAATCAGGACTACAATGAAAAGGCCGATCAGCTGCGGCTTACTCCGGCGTCAAATTCCGCGCGCTCGAAGAGGCGGGCGCGGGCAGCGTCGTCGCCGTCACGGGCCTCAGCACAGCTATGTTGGTCTCGGCCTCGGCGCGGAGGCGGAGGCGTCCGCCCCGCTTTTGCAGCCGGTTTTGACCTATCAGCTCATCCTACCCGACGGCACGGACGCGCACAGCGCGCTTATAAAGCTCCGCGAGCTTGAAGAAGAGGACCCGATGCTGCGCATCGTCTGGGACGAGCGCTACGGGCAGATCCACGTGCAGCTCATGGGCAAAATTCAGCTCGAAATTCTGCGCCGCCGCATCCTCGACCGCTTCGGCCTCGACGTGACCTTCGGCGAGGGCAGCATCGTCTATCGCGAGACCATCGCCGCCCCCGTCCTCGGCATGGGACATTTCGAGCCCCTGCGCCACTATGCGGAGGTCCAGCTTCTGATGGAGCGCTTCCGCGCGGGGCGGGCATCCAGCTTGCGTCAAACGTGCCGACGGACGCGCTCGACCTCAACTGGCAGCGGCTGATTTTCACCCATCTTTTAGAGCGCGAGCACGCGGGCGTGCTGACCGGCTCACCGTTGACGGATGTGAAGTTCACACTTGTCGCGGGCCGCGCGCATCTGAAGCACACCGAGGGCGGCGACTTCCGTCAAGCGACGTACCGTGCCGTGCGGCAGGGCCTGATGCAGGCGGAAAATGTGCTGCTCGAGCCGTATTACGACTTCCGTCTCGAGGTGCCCGCCGAGTGCGTCGGCCGCGCGATGACCGACCTCCAGAACATGGGCGGCACCGTCGAACCGCCGCAGAGCGAGGGGGAAAACGCCGTACTCACGGGCTATGCGCCGGTGCGCACGCTGCGCGACTACTTTGCCGACGTCGCGGCCTACACCCGCGGCCGCGGACAGCTCTCCTGCGCCGTGCGCGGGTATGAGGCCTGCCAAAATCAGACGAGATCGTCGCGTCCCTTGGCTACGACGCCGAGCGCGACACGGATAATCCCGCGTCCTCCGTCTTCTGCGACCACGGCGGCAGCATCACGGTCCCGTGGAATGAAGTTCCCGCGCATGTTCACTGCGACAGCGGCATCCGCTTGGTGAAGAGGCCGTCGAAGAAGCGCCCGCGCCGCTCCCCCGACGCGGCGTCGGCGCAGGCGGCGCATATGCCGAGGACAAGGAATTGCAGGACATTTTCGAGCGCACATACGGCAAGGTCGAGCGCCGCGCGTTCGAACCGAGCAAAAAGCCCGCGCGCACCTCGCTCGCCGACCACTACGACGTCACGATCCACTCAGAGGACACGGAATATCTGCTCGTCGACGGCTACAACATCATCTTCGCGTGGGACGAGCTCCATCGGCTCGCCGCGCAGGATGTCGCCGCGGCGCGCGGCGCGCTGATCGACATTCTTGCCAACTATCAGGGCTTTCGCAAGTGCCGCGTCATCGTCGTGTTCGACGCCTATAAGGTCAAGGGCAACCCCGGCAATGTGCAGACGGTGCACGGCGTCAAGGTCGTCTACACGAAAGAGGCTGAAACTGCCGACACCTACATCGAGCGCGTGACCTACGAGCTGCGCCGCGAACGCCGCGTGCGCGTGGCGACGTCCGACGGCCCCGAGCAGGTCATCATCCTCGGCCACGGGGCGCTGCGCGTCTCCGCCCGCGCGTTCCATGCCGAGGTCGAAAGCCGCCGAGGGGCAGATCAGCGCCCGTGCTGCAACGCCTGACGAACCGTCCGCGCAGCGAACGCACCATCAGAAACAACGTAAAGCTCAAGCAATAATTCAGTCAAAAAGCGGTGGCTTCCCTCGCCTCCTAATAAGAAAACATAAGAAAGTCAGTAAAATCAATGTTTTCAAAGGCAGGGAACACGGTACGAAGTCAAAAAATCTCATACTGACAGGCAGGGCGCTGATTTTCACATCAGTGCCCTGCCTGTCCCCACGCCATAGGCAGCCGCTCTATGGCATTTTTTCATATCCGTGCCTATACCCACCCGAAAACTGTATCAATTAGGGCGCGAAAACCTCTGTTTTTTCCTCTCAGAGCGCCGCTTAAAGGGCGGCGTGGGTATTTTCCCATGGGAAGCGTCCGGGAGGCAGGACAGGGGCTTTTTTGCGTCAAAATCAACACTTTGCAAAAACAGAGAAAGGAGGCGCCGGATATGGCAGTTTTCCGCATCGAAAAGACCAGAGATTACACGGTCATGTCCAACTACCACCTGCGGGACAGGTCGCTGTCCCTGAAAGCGAAGGGGCTACTGTCCCTCATGCTATCGCTGCCAGAGGACTGGGACTACACCATGAAGGGGCTTGCCCGCATCTGCAAGGACGGCATCGACAGCATCAGCGGCGGGATCCGGGAGCTGGAGGCACACGGCTACGATCAGCCGCCATGCCAGAACGAAACCTCCGATGATCCCGGCCAGAATGAAATTCAGCACGAACAGCGCAATACCGCCGCCCAGGGAGCTGCGCCCAGCGCCTTTCAAAGAAAATTATTCCAGTTCATGCCGCCGCTGTTGTTCCTGTTCCTTTGGAACAGCCAGCAGCACGTCCACATTCTGCTTGACGGTATCGTATTCCTGGGCTTCGATTCTTGCAGCTTTGTACTCCGCAAGGAGCCGTTCCTTTTCTGCGTTAAGATTGGCAAGCTCCGTTTTCATGCTTTCTGTTGTCGGCAGCGCCACAGTCCCCAGCCGTTTTAATTCTCTGGCGGCCGCTTCAAAAAGGATGATCTCGCTCTCATGCCCCCGCAGGAACTTTTCTTTATCATTCGATTTACGGTATCTGTCATAAAGAGGCTTTAGCTGACGGTAAGTTCCGGCGTGCTTCATCACAAGGGCAAGTTCTGCGGCACGGTTTTCTATCCGCTTGATCTCCGTATGAGCGGTATCCCTGCGCGCAGGCACGGCGGTCAACCTGCTTTCCAATTCCTCATAGCTGCCGATGCCATACTCCGTCAAGAAGTTCATAGTTTTGGCGGCCTGTTTCAGATCGTTCAGCTTCGCCCAATGGGTAAAACCTGTGCTCTGCTGTGCCTTGATGTTGTTCTGGATATCAATGAGCAGGCTGATCTTTCCGTTCTGCTGTTTCGGCTGGCGGGAAGGTCTGGCGCGTTCGGCGATCCGGGCGGCAAGGGCTTCTTCGGTGTAATCCGCACCAAGGGTTTTCAGACGGGTGAACCGTTCCTGATTCGGCGCTCTGGCGGAGATATACTTGCCGCGCTTGATCTCATAACCTTCTCTCTGCAGGCGGCGAAGCAGGTCTTCTAAATCGGAACAGGCTGGCAGGAGCCGGTCAATGGCCGCTTTCAGCTTTGCCTTATATTACAATCTGAGCAAGGCGTTTTGGCCAGATTTCTGAGGATTTTTTCAAAAAAATCAACCTTATCCGCAACTTTTCTCTGAACACTTCGCCGGATGCCTTGTGTTTCTTCGGATATTCGTATATAATGTATCGTGTTGAGTATTATCCATGCGGAGGTACGGTATGAACGGCATCAAGGCTATATCTCCATTCGGGAGGCGTCCTACCGTTGGGGCGTGTCAGAGCGGCGGGTCAACCAATATTGCGCCGAGGGGCGGATCCCCGGCGCGTCCCGGTTCGGCGCTCATGGGCGATCCCGGAAAATGCGGAAAAGCCGTCCGACCCGCGCTTTCAGGAACAGCACCGCGATCCCGACAGGACAAGCACCTGACGGATCCCCCTCTGCATTTTAGCATCCGCAAAAAGGAAGTGAACGCTATGACCTGCGATGAGAGCTTGTACCGCCAATATCTGAGCGGCGATGACGAAGGCTTAATGCCTGATGAAAAAATACGGTGACCCCCTGACCCTGTATATTGACGGCTATCTGCACGACGTTCACGAGGCGGAGGAGCTGATGCTGGATGTTTTCGCCTATCTGTTCACAAAAAAGCCGAAGATACGGGACGGCGGCTTCAAGGCGTATCTCTATAAGGCCGCGCGCCACATGGCACTGCGCCATAAGAGCAAACGAAAGCCCCTGTTCAGTCTGGACGAGCTGACCGGCGAGCCGGACGGGCGGCTGCTGGCGGTGGAGGTCATCCGGACGGAGGAGCGAAACCGCATCCTGCATTTCTGCATGGATGAAATGAACCCGGACTATCGGGAAGTCCTCTATCTCACCTATTTTGAGGATATGAGCTACGCGCAGGCGGCGGAGGTCACGGGAAAAACGGTAAAACAGATCACCAACATGGTGTATCGTGGAAAAGAGAGCCTGCGAAGGCTCTTAGAACGGGAGGGGATCACAAATGCGGAGTCATGAGGAGCGCGTTGCGGAGACGAAGCGGCGCATCGCCAAAATTGAGCGAGAGAAACGGCTGCGGCGCAATACGATCACCATGGCTTCCGCCGTGGCGGCGTGCCTTGCGCTGCTCATCGGCGCGTCCCTCGCCATGCCCGGCATCGCCGCAAATATCCAGACAGGCGACTATTCCGGCTTTGAAACGGCGGCAAGCATCTTTCACGGCGGCGCGGCTTTGGGATACATCGTCATCGGGCTTTTGGCGTTTTTACTCGGCGTGTGCGTGACCGTTCTGTGCTTCCGGCTGCGGCAGATGAACCGGGAGGACGATCAGAACAAAGAACGCGAGGGGATTCATGGAGCTGATTGAGAACCTGCTGCAATTGCTGACCACGTTCGTCGGCGCGCTGCTTTCGGGTATCGCCTACCGCAAAAGCAGCAGACAGATGTACTTTCTGCTGCTGTGCTTCTATGGCTGCTTTGCCCTCGGCGCGCTCTACTGGACGCTGTATCTGCTGCTGTTCGATACCACACCGCGGGTCTTTTATGTGTCGGAGTTCGGCTGGGTGGCCAGCCTCATCTTCCTGCGCATTTTGCAGGCCACTCTGGCGGGAGCAGATGAACGCGCCTTCCGCTGCCGCAGGGCGTGGCTCGCGCCTGCGTTCGGTGTGCCGCTGCTGGCGTTCTACTGCATCTTCGGGGATATTCTCTCCAACCTGATCTGGTGCGGCATGATGATATGGCTCTCCTTCTGCGCCATACGGGGGTTTTCTTATGCGAAAACGCAGACGGATACGGCGCGGAATATGCGGTACTTCCACATCGGCGTGCTGTGCTTTGCGTTCGCGGAGTATCTGCTCTGGACGGTAGGCTGCTTCTGGCCGGAAACCTCACCGGCAAGCCCCACCTTCTGGTGTGATATGCTGCTGACGCTTGCGATTCTGGGGCTGCTGCCCGCCACGAGAAAGGCGGTGGCTGCATGACCTACATCGAGAATATTTTTATCTGCATGGTGTCCCCGCTGCTGGTGGCCGCTTTGTGCATGGGCAGGCGGCAGCTTCGCTTCTTCCTGTTCTGCATTGCCGGGATGGGGGTGTGCCTGCTTTCGGCCTATATCAACACCTTCCTCGCGGCGGTATGTCAGGCGGACGCCCTTGCCGCCACGGCGGAGATTGCGCCGGTGGTGGAGGAAATGATGAAGCTGCTGCCGCTGGTGTTCTATCTTCTGGTATTCGAGCCGGAGGGGGATAAGATCAAGCCCGCCGCCATCACGGTCGCCCTCGCCTTCGCCACCTTCGAAAATGTGTGCTATCTGATTCAAAACGGTGCGGACCGCTTCTCCTTCATCTTCTTCCGTGGCTTCGGCACGGGCGCGATGCACGTCCTCTGCGGCTTGATCGTCGGCGGTGGCCTTGCATACACGTGGCAGCGGACGTGGCTGAAGATCGCAGGCACCTGTGGGCTGCTGGGCGCGGCCATCACCCTCCACGCCATCTACAATCTGCTCATCGCCTACGGCGGCGCGGCGCAGTACATCGCCTACGCCCTGCCGGTGCTGCTGGTGGCGGCGGGAAGGTTGTCCGCTTTCCGCTTATCGCAGAGGAAATAACCGAATATCTACTCCCTGAGAGCTGCTTTTTGGCGGCTCTCAAATTTTTTTGAAAAATTTTGCGTTTTGGGTGAGAGTTTTTTCGATTTTTTGTACCTATATAAGTGAAAGGGTTTTTATCACAGTTCCAGACAAACCGGAAAGGGGGTTCAAACGAAGTGCACGATACCGCAAGACGGGTCGCACTCGTCAAGCAGCGGGTGCGGGAAAACACCCGCCGGAGGCAGCGGCGCGGCATCTATGGACTGAGCGCTATGTGTATGCTGCTGTTCGCGGCACTGATGCAGGCGGCGGGCACGGTCGTCGGGCCGGGGCAGCCGGAAGCATGGGGCGTGTTCGGCGCGATGCTGCTGGCGGGGAGGACGCGGGCGGCTATGTGCTGGTAGCGTTGTCGTCCTTTGCCGCGGCGGCAGCGTTCACCGCGCTGTGCTTCCGC
>ENA-OQIO01000445-OQIO01000445.1-human-gut-metagenome-genome-assembly--contig:-NODE-445-length-22609-cov-3.036829_pt1 | contig 22609 bp, 27 predicted proteins | sample MGYA00242573_ERZ504737 | MGnify/ENA primary metagenome ERZ504737 (study PRJEB26092, sample SAMD00036203) | human gut metagenome | host: Homo sapiens | study: EMG produced TPA metagenomics assembly of...
TAGCTTCAATAATTGTTATTCCAAATCCTTCTTCGTAAGCAGGCATATGCACAAAAATATCATGTTTTTCCAAAATTTCTGGAATATCGTCTCTTGTACCTAAAAATTGAACTTTTTTTGTTAGTCCTAATTTTTTCGTATAATCCTCCAAGTTATTACGATATTCTCCCGCTCCAACAATATCAAAACTCCAATTATCGCTTTTTTCTGAAAGTTTTGATAAAGCAAACAATATATTCTGTACACCCTTCTCTTTTACAAGTCTTCCAACATATAAAAGTCTAATTGGATTATGCATTTCGCAGTTATAATTGGGTTTAAATCTGCTTAAATCTACCCCATTGTATACAACGCAAATTTTATTCTCCTGTAATCCAAAACACTCTATCAGGCTAGATCTTACGGCAGATGAAATTGCAATTACCTTATCACTATTTGCAAATGAATGAACAATTATCTTATCTTTAATTGAAAGCTTTCCAGATCCAGAAAGCATATCTTCTGCTTCACAGTGTGCATATGCTACAATCTTCAAATAAGAGTTCTTCAGTTTAAGCCCCCAAGCAAATAAATACAAAATCGGGGAAGCGTGATGAACAACTATTTCATCTATTGAATACAGTTTTATTTGTTTATTAAGATTCTTCCATACTCCTATCGCTTTTGGGGAACTATAGTTAAGCTCTATAACCGTATGACCACTTTTCTTCATTTTTACTGCATTCACCGAATCTACGCCCTTTAAGAAAGCAAACACATTCTTATTGTTTGAATAATTAGCATAGTCTCGACACAAACTCTCTATTCCACCAGCTTCTCCTTTAACAAGTAAATGTAACACATTCATCGTTACTCTCCTTTAGCCTCATTGATACAAATACGCTTTAACTCAATCCAAATCAATCCATGACCCCATTATATTATTCCATTCATCGGGTTTTACTTCCGTAAAACCACTGCAATGATAAAATGTTAGTTCACCAACATAAATTTGATTATTAATCAAGTAGAAATCTACTCGCAAATGAGGACATCCTTTTGACAATATTCCAGCAAGAGATTTCATTTTTTCAAACATCACAGGTTTTTCTGGTGCAACATCTGCATTTGGATCACGCATCCTTATCGGAAGATGTTCAAAATTCATGTTAAAGAAGTCTGTTCTGGGATCTTCAGATTTGTCTTTTCCAACATACACTATTTTAGGTTGACCATCAAAACAGAAGAATTTATAATCTGTAAGACATTCCTCTTTTTCTTTTGGATTCGAATCAACCATATATTTTTCTGCAATAATTCTCGGTTTTACCGCTTTATATGGATACTCTCTTCCTACCAAAAAGTAGTTTCTTTTTAGTGAAGCTTCAATTTTTTTCTTTGCCTTGGCTTTATCTAATGTTCTCTTATCTTTACAAATAACAAGACCTCCAGAATCATGCGTACACTTCAAAACAAACTGATTTGGCAATTTGTCAAAGTCAATTTCGTCAAAAGTATCCCAAACACCGAGCGTAGGGATAATAAATTCGTCTCCAATTTTTTCTGTGATCCAATTCTTTGCTTCATATTTGTCTACCATTTTGCTATATTCCGGGTTCTGATTATGCAACTTTAGCCATTGAAGTTTTTCATTGAATGTTACTGGATTCTCTAAATTAAGTTTTTTTCCTGTATTTGCCCAATACATCAATTTTAGATATTTTTCATCGGTTATAAAGCCGAGTTTGCCCTTCATTCCTAATGAAAAATGATTTTCTTAGGATCCTTGAGTGCCTCTTTAAAATCCATATATTTCACCTCAATATTACTTTCCTTCTAATATTCTTATAACACTATTCATGTGTTTCTCTACAGCATAATCTTCCTCAACTTTATGTCTTGCGTTTATTCCTAGCGTCATACTTAGTGTGGGTTCAGCTATAAATTTTCTCAATTTATCTGAGAAATCCTTACTGTTTTTCATTTCAAACAACAAGCCTGTTTTGTTATCTTCAACTATCTCAGCCAAACTGCCAATCCTAGAAGCTACCACAGGTTTTCCATAAGCATATGCTTCAATAACTGTGTTCGGCATGTTTTCATACCATATTGCAGGACACACAATACACGTCGAATGAGATATCAACTCCTGTAATTCTTTTCCATGTTTAAATCCAGTAAAAACTATTTTATCTTCTAGGTTATTTTCTTTGATATAATTCCAAATTTTTTGATCTTCCTCAGAATCAGATATTTGACCTGTTATTTTCAAAACATAATCTGTATCTTTCAAATACTTCATGGCTTCAATTGCATATATAGGTCCCTTTTGATGTGCCATTCGACCTAGAAACAGAAAATATTTGTCATCTTCATAGCATGGCGTAATTGATGTTGCGTCAATAAATGTCGGAACACAGGTAACTTTATCTTTTGAAATTCCACCTTCAATCAACTTATTTTTACTGAATTCACATGTACAAATATATTGGTCAACATCATCAAATACTTTAGTAGCTGCATACAACTTCATTGCCATTACTCTCAAGAGTGTACCTGCTTTTGAGCCCTTTACACACCTATGCTCAATTGCCTTTCTATAATCTCCGTGTAAGCAGGCTTCGCATATTTCATTTTCGCATAAGAAATCATATTTTGGACAAAACATAAAAAAAATCTGAAATTCTATGTACAACACGAACTTTTTCTTTTCTTGCCGCTCGAATAATAGAAGGTGAAAGATGATTTACTTCGTGTAATATGTATACCGCATCAGGCTTAGTATCACGAATCAAATGTCTAAGCCTTTTTTCCGCATCATAGTTCCATACTGTAGCTCTTACCATTCCAATCAAATTACTAATAGATTTTTTCGTGTCCGCATACATTATCTGATTTGAACGCGGTTTTGCAAAATATTTGCTGTACGGAGTTTCTTCGTTCTGGGGATTATTAACAGAGAATGGAATCACTTCAATTCCCATTTTTTCTGCCGCATCCATAAATTTAAACATATATTTTTCTGGTCCACCAGCTATAAAATAGCGGTAGTTTGCTATAATAATCCTCATATTTTTCTCCCAACTTATTTTATAAACGCATCTTCATACTGTCCGCAGATCTTATCCCATGTGTACTCTTCTGCCACACGCTTCTTTGCTCTCCGGCCCATCTCTGCAATTTCATCTGTACTCATCTGATCAGCCTTATCAATGAGCTTTGCAAGGCTCCCCAGCTTGCGGCTCCAATAAAGTGCACAATCTTCTGCGACTTCTTTATTAAAACCAACATCAACCAGCAGGTTCAGATCTGTACTACCAAGAGCTTCAATCAGGGACGGATTCGTACCACCGACCGTATGTCCGTGGAAATAAGCATAGGCGTTCTCTCGAATCTTCTTCAGCAACTCCTGATCATAAACAGTGCCAACAAATTTGATTCTCTTATCGCTCTTGAAATGAAGTTTTTCTTCAAGCTCACTTAGGAACTTCTCATTCACATTTGTGATAATAGCAAAATCCTTTTTGCTCTTGCTTTCATGAACTCTCGAATCATAACTTCAAAAGAGTTCTCTGGTACAAAACGACCGACGACAAGGTAGTAGTCCTTTTTCGTCAGTCCTTTTTCTTTATACCAGTTCACCAGCTTCTCATCGTCATCAGCTAATTTACTGAGGGTCAGATCTGCACCATACGCAATAAATGTGGTCTTCGGATTTCTGCCCTTGATGCCTTTTCCGTCATAGCACTCGTGGATATACTTCTCGATATTCACTGAGTCACAGATAGCAAGGTCACAGTATTTAACCATCATCTGTTCAGAAATCTTCCAGTATTTTCGAATCGGCGCAGACCACTTCGCTCTCATCCACTCGTGTCCGTCTGGATTCAGGTACACAATACCACCCAGCTTATGGATTTCTTTATAGAAGTGACCAGCAAAAGGTCCGATACGGCAAGCCATGATGTAACGATCGGATGTTTAATCCGATGTTCCTTTATGTACTTGCAACAAGCCTTCAATGCCGCAACATCATAATAAATTGCCTGTGCAGGTCCAATCTGAGGAATATCTATCTTGAAACAATGTGCATTGTGGAATTCAAACTCATGATCATTGATTATGGTCACACCATCCACTTTTGTTTCGTCCATGCAGCCGTCACCGTTAGCTTTACACGCCACATGATATTTAATATTTTTCTTGTTCTGGTGGTACTCTGTGAGCTTATAAACAAAAGTCTCGTATCCGCCATAAGCACCCAAGCTCTTAGCTCCTACCAGAAATACGTGTTGTACTTCGTTTTCCCGCTGCATTCTTCCTACCCCTGTGTTCTTAAAATTTAAAAGTATCTTTCAGTCCCAGCACTTCTGATCCTTACCGCTCAGATTCAGTGCAGTGCCATCTTCCAGCATGTAGCCCTCTGCGCTGGCGCTACCCTTATACTCGCCCTTCAGTTCAGGCCATTCAATGCCGATCTCCGGGTCGTTCCAAGCCATGCCACCCTCATCATTCGGATGCCAGAAGTCATTTACCTTGTAGCAGAACTCTGCCTCATCACTCAGAACCAAGAAGCCGTGTGCAAAGCCCTCCGGGATGAGAAACTGTTTCTTGTTCTCGGCCGACAGGGTAACACCGTACCACTTGCCATAGGTTTCAGAATTGCTCCTGAGATCAACTGCAACATCAAACACCGTGCCACGCACAGCGCGCACCAGCTTGCACTGCGGATACTGCTTCTGGAAGTGCAGACCACGCAGCACACCCTTTGTGGACATAGACTGGTTATCCTGTACGAAGTGGATGTCAATGCCAGCCTCCTTCATATCTTTTTCATTGTAAGTTTCCATGAAATAGCCACGGGCATCACCATGAACAGCAGGCTCAACCACACAAAGGCCCTCGATGCCACCTACATTTTCTCAACTTTAATCTGTCCCATTTCCTCTATCTCCTCTTACTGCTCGATTTCTTTCAGGTAACGGCTCAGCGCATCCTGCCAAGTCGGAAGCGGAGTAAATCCAGCCTCCACCAGCTTGCTCTTATCCAGACGACTGTTGAACGGACGAGCAGCCTTGCTCAGACCATACTCCGCCGTGGTCACCGGCAGGACTTCTGTCTTATATCCAGCCTGACGGTAGATTTCTTTCGTGAAGTCGTACCAGCTGATGTAGCCGCCCTCGTTGGTTGCATGGTAGTAGCCGTATTTCTCTGTTTCATTCATATCAACGAGCAGTCGAGCCAAATCGTATGTATAGGTCGGTGTGCCGATCTGGTCATTGACCACACGGACAGTATCGTGCGTCTTGCCGACATTCAGCATGGTCTTGATAAAATTTTTACCATTCAGACCGAACACCCATGCAATGCGGACAATGAAATACTTCTCCAGCGTCTGGCTGACTGCCAGCTCACCTTCCAGCTTCGTCTGACCGTACACATTCAAAGGCTTGTAATCCTTGCAGTCCGGCTGCCAAGGCTCAGTGCCCTGACCATCAAACACATAATCCGTGCTGATATAGGTCATCTTGCAGCCCAGCTTCTTGCAGACATCTGCAATGTTCTGCGTACCACCAGCATTGATAGCACGAACTTTCGCCACTTTATCGTCGTCCTCTGCCATATCCACAGCAGTCCACGCTGCACAGTGGATCACAGCATCCGGTTTTACTTCTGTAATTACTTTCTCGACAGCGTCTTTATCCGTAATATCCAGAGCCACATACGGTGCCTTTGTTACCGCAGAACCATCTACCACACCGCTGTAGTTCTCCTGAATATCAGAACCAACACTCTCATGACCGCGCTTCAGCAGCTCGTTCATCACATCATGGCCCAGCTGACCGCCAACGCCAGTCACAAAAAACTTCATGTTCTTTCCTCCTGTTAGCGGTTGCTGTACATTTTCTCGTAGTAGTTCTGATACTCGCCACTGATGATGGTCTCCCACCACTCACGGTTATCGAGATACCACTGGATGGTCTTCTTGATGCCGTCCTCAAACTTGGTCTCCGGCAGCCAGCCCAGCTCGTTGTGGATCTTAGTCGGGTCGATTGCGTAACGCATATCGTGGCCCTTACGGTCACCAACATGGGTGATCAGACTCTCCGGCTTGCCCAGTTCCTTGCAGATGATTTTCACGATCTCGATATTCTGCTTCTCATTGTGGCCGCCGACATTGTAGACTTCACCAACACGACCCTTGTGGATAATTAGGTCAATGGCCTTGCAGTGGTCTTCAACATACAGCCAGTCGCGGACGTTCAGACCCTCGCCGTAAACAGGCAGCGGCTTGTCTGCCAGTGCATTAGCAATCATCAGCGGAATCAGCTTCTCCGGGAAGTGATAGGGACCGTAGTTGTTAGAGCAACGAGAAATGGTCACAGGCAGACCGTAGGTACGGTGGTAAGCCAGAACCAGCAGGTCAGCGGCAGCCTTGGAGCTGCTGTACGGAGAGCTGGTATGGATTGGAGTTTCTTCGGTGAAGAACAGGTCAGGACGATCCAGCGGCAGGTCGCCGTAAACCTCATCGGTGGAAACCTGATGATAACGCTGGATGCCATACTTGCGGCACGCGTCCATCAGAACACTGGTGCCGATGATATTGGTCTGGAGGAAGATCCCCGGATCTTCGATAGAACGGTCAACGTGGGATTCTGCCGCAAAGTTGACCACAATGTCCGGATGCTCTTCTTCAAACAGCTTATCCACAGCTTCACGGTCGCAGATATCGGCCTTCACAAAGCGGAAATTGGGGTTATCCATGACAGGTGCTAGCGTAGACAGATTGCCTGCATAGGTCAGCTTGTCCAGACAGATAATCCGGTAATCCGGATACTTCTTCAGCATATGGAATACAAAGTTACTACCAATAAAACCAGCACCGCCGGTAACAATAATATTCATGATCTATTCTCCTCTACACTTTCCCTTTTTAATACAGATGTTCCTGATACTTGCCGTCCATGACATCCTTCAGGTACTGACCATATTGGTTCTTCTTCATGACCTCATAGACTTCCATCAGCTCATCCTTGCTGATCCATCCGTTCAGGTATGCAATTTCTTCCAGGCAGGCATCTTACGATGCTGATGCTGCTCGACAGTCTTACGAAGTTGGTGGCATCCACCAGGCTCTCATGTGTACCTGTATCCAGCCAAGTGAAGCCCTGACCTAACAGTTCCACGTTCAGGGAGCCGTCCTCCAGATAGATGTGATTCAAATCAGTGATCTCCAGCTCACCACGGGCAGACGGTTTCAGGTTCTTGGCAAACTCGACCGCACGATTATCATAGAAGTACAAGCCAGTCACACAGTAGTTACTTTTCGGATGTTCTGGCTTTTCCTCGATAGAAATGGCCTTGCCATTCTTGTCAAACTCCACAATACCGAAACGCTCCGGATCATCCACATAGTAGCCAAACACGGTTGCACCCTTGCCACTCTCAGCGTTCTCTACTGCGGCAGTCAATCTTTTCTTCAGCCATGACCGGCAAAGATGTTGTCACCCAGCACCATAGCCACAGAATCATTTCCAATAAAATCGGCGCCAATGATAAAGGCCTGTGCCAGTCCATCCGGAGAAGGCTGAACAGCATAGGTCAGGTTTACACCAAACTGGTGTCCATCACCCAGCAGGTTCTCGAAGCGAGGGGTATCCTGCGGTGTGGAAATAATCAAAATGTCACGGATGCCAGCGTTCATCAGAACGGACATCGGATAATAAATCATCGGTTTATCAAAAATAGGTAGGAGCTGCTTGCTCGTAACTTTCGTTAATGGATACAGACGAGTGCCCGATCCACCTGCTAAAATAATGCCTTTCATTCTGTATCCCTCGTCTTTCTTAATCTCTCTGGAAAATATCTCTCGTGTAAACTTTTTCTTTTACATCATCCAAGCACTTGTCATAGCGGTTAGCATGATGGCCTGACTCCGCTTCTTGAACTCATCCAAATCATTTACTACAACGCTGCCAAAGAACTTCTCGCCATCTTTCAAGGTCGGCTCATAGATGATCACAGTTGCACCCTTGGCCTTGATGCGCTTCATGACACCCTGAATGGAACTCTGGCGGAAGTTGTCGCTGTTGCTCTTCATAGTTAGACGATAAACACCTACAACAACTTCTTTCTCTTTGCTCTCATCCCAGCTGTCATTTGCCTCATAAGCACCAGCAATCTCCAGAACACGGTCGGCGATGAAATCTTTACGAGTTCTATTGCTCTCAACAATTGCTTCAATTAAATTTTCCGGTACATCGGCATAATTTGCGAGCAGCTGTTTAGTGTCCTTGGGCAGGCAGTACCCGCCGTAGCCGAAGCTGGGATTGTTGTAATGAGTGCCGATACGCGGATCAAGGCAGACACCATTGATAATCTGCTGAGTGTTCAGCCCCTTCATCTCTGCATAGGTATCCAGTTCGTTGAAGTAGCTGACACGCAGTGCCAGATAGGTGTTGGCGAACAGCTTAACCGCCTCTGCCTCGGTAAAGCCCATGAACAGAGTGTCGATATTTTCCTTGATTGCACCTTCCTGCAGGAGTTCTGCAAAAGTGTGTGCCGCCTTTACCAGTCGAGCATTATCAACATCGGTGCCGACGATGATACGAGAAGGATAAAGGTTATCGTATAGAGCTTTGCTCTCGCGCAGGAACTCCGGACTAAAGATGATGTTGTCGCAGTGGAACTTCTCACGAACACTTGCTGTATAACCAACCGGAATAGTGCTCTTGATAACCATGATAGCTTCCGGGTTGTACTCAATGACCAGTTTAATGACGGCTTCTACCGCACTCGTGTCAAAAAAGTTCTTCTTGCTATCGTAATTTGTAGGAGCTGCGATCACTACAAAATCAGCATCACTGTATGCTTCCTTAGCATCCAGAGTCGCCGTCAGATCCAGCTCTTTCTCTGCCAGATACTTTTCAATATATTCATCCTGAATCGGAGATTTCTTATTATTGATAAGTTCAACTTTCTCAGGGATGATATCCACAGCAGTCACCTTGTGGTGCTGAGATAACAGCGTGGCAATGGAAAGGCCAACATATCCCGTTCCAGCAACAGCAATCTTTAAATCTTTAAACTCTCTCATTTCTCTATCCCTCTAATTCTTTTATTTATAAAACTCAGCGTACCACTCAGCGAAGTTCCTCAGACCAGTCCGCAGGCTGGTGCTCGGCTTGTATCCGAAGTCACGCTCCAGTGCGCTAGTATCTGCATAGGTCACAGGCACATCACCCGGCTGCATCGGAACCAACTCTTTATGAGCCTCGAAGTCATAATCTTCCGGCAGAACTTTCGCTCTTACTAACTCCTCACTCAGAATCTGCACGAAGTCCAGCAAGTTCTCCGATTCTGATTGCCAATGTTGTAAACGGCATACGGCGGAATCGGCAAACCATCCTCACCGTTCTTCTTGTCCGGTGCCTTCTTCATCACACGAACAACGCCCTCAACGATGTCATCCACATAAGTAAAGTCACGCTTGCAGTTGCCATAGTTGAAGATCTTGATGGTTTCACCCTTCACCAGCTTGTTGGTGAAGCCAAAGTAGGCCATATCCGGACGACCAGCAGGACCATATACGGTGAAGAAGCGCAGACCGGTGGAAGGAATGTTGTAGAGCTTCGAGTAGGCATGTGCCATCAGCTCATTGGATTTCTTGGTAGCTGCATAAAGGGAAACCGGATTGTCAACCTTATCATCCGTGCTGTACGGAACCTTCTTGTTGGAACCGTAGACGGAGGAGGAAGAAGCATAAACCAAATGCTCCAGACTCTCGCAATGACGGCAGGCTTCGAGGATATTGAAAAAGCCGACCAAGTTCGATTCCACATACGCATCCGGTTGGTGATTGAATAACGCACACCAGCCTGCGCCGCAAGATTGACCACCACAGACGGCTTGTACTTCTCGAACAGCTCAGTGATCAGTTCCTTATCAGCGATGTTGCCTTTGACAAAAGTGAATGTGGGATACTTAGCCAGCTCATTCAGACGGAACTCTTTCAATGCCACGTCGTAATAGGCGTTCATATTGTCGATGCCGATGACCGTAGCCGAAGAAGCTTCCTGATAGATTCGTTTCACAAGGTTGGAGCCGATGAAGCCAGCCGCACCTGTGACTAAAATTGTTTTATTATCTAAAGTAACTGCGCTCATATGTATTCCTCCATTTTTGTTAACTTCCTAATCTATGTACACATCTGTTCTTCGCAGATAGTATTTCTCTCTAATTTCCGCTGTGTGATAACCACACGCGGCTAAGTGTTTTCTTATGCTGTCGTATCCAATTACCCCAGCAATCAAATTTCCCTTGTTTTCTACTTCATAAAACATCTGTTGAGTACACTCGTCTCTATTCCTCTATAACCGAAGTGATGCTTTATACAGTCGAACCCCATATACCCTGCAATGACGTTTTTTCTAAGTGTTAGATTGTTGAATCGAACCCTGTCGGCACATAAGTTTTGTTAAAACTGTATATATCACCTATCCCAATTCTCACCATTCATTGTTCGTTATGAACAAATCATTCACTCTCACCGCACAAAACATGTAATTATCATCACCATACAAGCTCTACTCAACAGCTATTTTATGAAGTAGAAATCATCTGTTTCTCTCTAATTTTCATGACTCAACAAACCGTTATGATGTAGGTGTCATTAGCGGGTCAGATAGTGTACTCAACAGCAGTTTCAGACGTTAATGATAAACTCATGGATTTTTGTTGTTTTCTACTGTTTTCCGCCATTTCTATGATTCTTCTGAAAAAATTGTGCCAATTTTGTGCCACAGGGGCCAAAAGTTCAGCGTTTTGTATAAATATCTCGCATTTATAGTTCATATAGCTGTGAAATGCAACCAATTTCAGCACCCTATATAGTGTACAAAGCAGGTTCTTTTCGACGTTGCTACGTCAATATGGTTTGTTGAGTAGACATTTGTCGGTGCAGCAATCACAACAAAATCCGCGTTAGAATATACAGTTTTTGCATCCAGAGTTGCAGTAAGGTATAATTCTTTTTCTTCTAGATATTTCTCAATATATTCATCTTAAATCGGAAATTTACAGTTGTTGATCAGTTCAACTTTTTCTGGAACAATGTCAACCGCTGTGACCTGATGATGTTGACTCAATAAAGTTGCAATTGACAGTCCAACATATCCAGCGCCCGCAATCGCAATTTTGTATGTGCTCTTTGTTTTTTGAATTATGTTTTTTATTTATAACTTATCTACATATGCTCTAATGCAGTTTGTTCTCTTTCCGCTAAGAACAAACTGCACCCTCTTCTCTTTTCATTTTCTCTTACATCGACCATCCCGCTTAATCACCGAAACCACCGTCTTCCAGAGTAACTTAATGTCCATTCCCACATTCCACTCACTGATATACTCCGTATCCAGTTTTTACAACCTCTTCGAAATCGGTGATCTCGCTTCTTCCGCTAACCTGCCACATACCCGTAATACCCGGTTTGATCGCAAGTCTCGCTCTGTGATGGAGTTCATATTTATTCCACTCATCCAGTGTCGGTGGACGGTTCCTACGATGCTCATATCACCTTTCAGTACATTAAAGAACTGTGGGAATTCATCCAGGCTGGTGACGCGGATGAAGTTACCGATGCCGGTTTTCTTCGTTCCGTCCGGCAGGATTTCATTACCGATGACACGGGGATCAAAGTCCAGCTTGAACATCATGCCGTCGCTGACACGGTTCTGTTTCATCAGTTCGGCTTTCCGTTCTTCTGCATCCATATACATGCTGCGGAATTTGTACATTTTGAATTTCTTACCGTTTTTACCGACACGCTCCTGGGAAAAGAAGATCGGACCCGGGGACTTCAGGTAAATTGCGGGACCCACGAACAAAGTGATCAGCAAAGTCAACAAACAGCCAAACAGACCACCGGCGATATCGATCGCTCGTTTCATAAACAACTGTTTTGTGGATACATAGTTGATACTGGTTGTCAGTACGGTATAGGGTCCGACTTTTTCCACCAGCTGTTTTTTACCGCCCATCGCCTCGGAGACTTTCGCCAGGTTCAGATGTACCGTCACACCCGCTTCCGTAAACTGTTCCATCAGAGCATACGGATAGGGAACATCGGTTGCCGGAATGACAAATACCTCGTCGATCCACTCCCGGCAGACATAAGCAGCTGCATTTTCTTCGTTGGCTACTACCGGAACGCCTGCGATTTTCGTACCGCAAAGATCATCATCGATAATTACCAGACCGGATAAAGCAAAGCGTTCATAGTTATTCTCCCGGATATTATGAACAACCTGCTCTGCCATATCTTTTGTCGTCACGACCAACAGAGAACGGTTTCCTTCACTCATCCTGCTTCGAAGAATTTTTTTCCAGATGATCCGAACGATGTAAGTGAGAATCGCATAGATCACACCGGTCAGATATAGTGCGGTTCTGGAGTACGCCTGACCTTCCTGCATCGTAAACAGATACAGCACCGAGAACAGTTCCACAAGGAGCACATGCTTTACCGTCGCTGCAAACTCCCTGAAATATCCCCGTTTCAAAACATTGGATAATGTCTCATAGAAAAACATCACGACGATATCCAGCAGTTCCATAAAAATCGCCATGTTCCGATATAGTGGAACTATGTAGGGACTGCCGCTGTCATGACGGATCACATAGGCAAGCAGGAATGCGATCTGAAGACAGATCATATCCAGCAAAATGAAATCAAAGTGTTTTAACCAGCTTCGAGCCTTTTTTGTACATCTTTCTGTTTCCCCCTCAGAAAACGAGAACTTTACTTTTGTTCTCTCATTACTTTTTTTCACATATTTATCAGACTATCCAAAAGTATAATACTGGGTTTATGCATTTTCAATATAAATGCAAATCTTTTAACATGAATTACCATTTTTCGTCGTTTTATAAATATCCAGTTCTGAATCTGTTATTTTTTGTACAAACTATAGAGAACCAAAAATGTGCCTTGCGTATCCTCGCGGAATGTTTTTTTCTTTACATGAAAGTAATTTCCTGTAAGTAAAATAAGCAATGACCTTTTCCGGTCATTGCCTGTTTTCTGTTACAATACTTTTGATAAGAACTCCTGCAGTCTCGGATTCTTCGGGTGTGCAAAGAATTCATCCGGTGTATTCTCTTCCTGGATCTTTCCTTCATCGATGAAAATTACTCTGGTGGCCACTTCTCTGGCGAATCCCATCTCATGGGTAACAACTACCATGGTCATTCCTGTCTGTGCCAGTTCTTTCATGATCTCCAGTACTTCTCCGACCATCTCCGGATCCAGCGCGGAAGTCGGCTCATCAAAGAGCATCACATCCGGATTCATCGCCATGGCACGTGCGATGGCGATACGCTGTTTCTGTCCACCGGAAAGGCTGTCCGGGTAAGCATCTGCTTTGTCCGGAAGACCCACACGGGCAAGGAGTTCTTCTGCTTTCTCAGAAGCTTCCTCTTCTTTCATCAATCCCAGTGTCACAGGAGCCAGCATGATATTCTCTTTTACTGTCTTATGTGGAAACAGATTGAACTGCTGAAATACCATACCGATTTTCTGACGGTGGCGGTTGATATCAACCTTCGGATCTGTAATATCCACACCTTCAAAAAGAATCTTTCCGCCGGTTGGAACTTCCAGAAGGTTCAGCGAACGAAGAAAGGTAGATTTTCCGGAACCGGATGGGCCGATGACTGCTACCACTTCACCCTGACAGATATCTGTGGTGATACCGTCCAGAACCTGGTTATCATCAAACTTCTTCTCCAGTCCCTGTACCTGCAATAAAACTTTTCCTTTATTTGCGGTCACTTTTTCTCAACCTCCTCTCCAGTTTACCCATAAAGTATGTCAGAATCGTTACCAGCACCCAGTAAAATACTGCAGCTGCGATCAACGGTACAAAGGCTTCGTATGTACGGCTCTGTACCAGTGTCGCTGCTTTCGTGATATCCGTCATACCGATGTAACCGATGATAGATGTCTCTTTCAGCAGCACGATCATCTCATTGATCAGTGCCGGCAGCACATTTTTAAATGCCTGGGGCATAATAATCAGCTTCATCGTCTGTCCGGAACTAAGTCCCAGACTCCGTCCGGCCTCCATCTGTCCTTTATCGATGGACATGATACCCGACCGCACGATCTCCGCCACATACGCACCGGAGTTAATACCAAATGCTACACCACCAACGATAACTTCATTCACCGCGATGGAAGCAAATATAACAAAGTTAAATATCAGCACCTGAACCATCGTAGGCGTACCACGGATAACACTCAGATACACCTTACAGATCGCATTCAACACCTTCAGCTTCCCTGTCTGCTCATAAGTCGACCGGATAATCGCCACCGTAAACCCAAGCACCACACCAATACAAAGTGCCAGCACCGTAATCAGCAACGTATTCCGTAAACCCGTCAACCACCAACTGGAAGCCCCATTATCCACAAAATACCTGTGAACCCAATGACTTAAAGATCCCATATCGTTTCCCTTACACTCCTTTTACAAGGTCTTTTCGTATATTTTTTACTTCATCTCTCATATCCCGGGGATTATCTTTCACCTTACTAAACCTTACTAACATAAAAGCCATCCCCAATTGTCAGAAAATATAATTTCTTACCTCCCGCCTGCGAAGGTTCGCTTGATATTTCAATACGCAGACCATCTGACACGGCCGGTCCTTAGGCAGCGTATTTTGCTGCCTTAGTACCGCTGCCAGTGTCAGCTGAGCGGGAGCGGGTCGGAGTATTGAAATATCAAGCGAACCCCACCCGGGTATCCACTCATTTATTTTCTAACAATCACAACCTGAGACGCATCGCATAAGGTATCCGTAAAATCAACACTCTCTTTTCTCTCATCTGTCACAGTCATACCAGCCGCACCAAATTCAGCCTTACCACTGGAAACTGCTGCCAGGATAGATTCGAATGCCATATCGTCAATCTTCAGATCATAACCCATCTTGTCGCAGATTGCTTTCGCCATATCTGCATCGATTCCTACGATATTATCTCCTTCTTTATACTCCCATGGCTCGAATTCTGCGTTGGTAGCCATAGTCAGAGTACCGTTGGTATACTCGGTTCCTTCCGGAGTCTCGTACTGATAGCTTCCCTGGTCATCACCGATGTAGTTTGCCATGATCTTATCCAGAGTTCCATCCTCTTTCAGTTCCTTGATGGCCGCATTCATTTTCTCTGTCAGTTCTGTATTTCCTTTTTCAGACAGATCGCATATTCTTCCGGTTCCCAGATATTTTCTACGATCTTCAGATCATCGTTGGCATCTACGAACTTCTGAGCCGGCAGAGAGTCGATCACAACCGCATCGATCTTACCGGTCTTCAGAGCCTGGATGGCATCCGCACCTTTGTTATAACGTTTCATCTGAGAATCACTTGCTACTGCATCGCTGGCATAGCTGTCTCCGGTAGTACCGGTCTGCACACCGATGGTCAGATCTTTCAGATCATCGACACTGGATACCTCTACCTGTTTTTTGCTGCCGCATCCGAACATGGATACTGCCATAATACCTGTCAGTGCAAATACAACTGCCTTTTTCATACTCTTATCCTCCTGTTATTCTTGTGTACTCACGGATCTGTGTATAGTTTTCCGTCTGATTCATCCTTCTGCATATCTATACAGAGTGAGTGCATTTTTATACTAATTAAAATCTTCTTTATTATAACAGCTTTTTATTTTTTTGCAACCGGGAATTCCTGCCTGTAGGGTTCTTTTTCAGACACGCTCTAAGAAAATCTTTCTTTTATCAGCCGGTCACCGTTCCGGATCCGCTTTTCCCAGTCCGGGAAGTCTTCTTCCAGAATCTCCCGGAAAGCCCGGTATTCATCAAGAAGTCCCTGACCGTGGAGGACACGATAGGCTCCGGCATCACTTCCGAGAGCAAGTTTTGCTCCGAGCTGATACCCGCGGAGTAATGCTTTTTTCTGTCCTTCCCAGATGTTTTTCACTACTTGTTCCGGAAACCTTCCGTCTCCGAGAAGATTTTTTACTGTTACTATCGTAGGTACCCAGACAGCATCGGAAGCTGCAAGTGCCTGAAGCGCATCTTCGTCGCAGAAGTTTCCATGTTCGATACTGTCCACACCTGCGAGAGCTGCTGCCCGGACTGCCTGACTGCCGTTTGTATGTGCCATGACGGGGAAACCTTCTTCATGGGCAATATGGATCAGTTCACGGATCTCACTGTCGGCAAGTGAGGGTTCCGTCAGACCTCCATGCGTAAAGTCCATGATCCCGGAGATCATAATTTTCACGAAATGGCCTCCCTGCCTGCGCAGCTCCCGGATCAATTCGCAGTATTCCTGCATGGTGTCATAACTTCTTCCCACGATGCCTCCGTAGTGCCCTTTTTTATGAATGGCAAATATCGGCGTCCGATAGGTGATCCCATAGGCAGGCGCCAGCTCCATCGTCCGCTTTGAGGTTCCGTAGATATCCCCGCCTTCCCGCAGCCAGGTGATTCCGCGCTTCCGGTATTCCGCAAGATGCGCGTGGATCACCCGGTCGCAGACACCATTTTTCTGGTCGGGCTACGGCTTTTTTATAGTCTGTGCCGTTCATGAAAATGTGCATGTGGGCTTCGCCGTATGGGAATTGGTTTATTGCTTTTCTCATCATCTTCTATTTCAATCTTTCACATATAAAACATTTCTGTATTTTTCTATTATCGTCTAATCTCTCCGATCATCGATCATATAAAGCAACGCATTGCAGATGCATGCTGCGATATTGCTTCCGCCTTTTCTTCCCCGTGCCACGATATATGGGACATCCGCTTTCATGATCAGTTCTTTGGACTGTACCACGTTGACGAAGCCTACCGGGACACCGATGATGAGTGCCGGATTCAGTTTTCCCTCTTCGATCAGTTCGTAGAGACGTACCAGAGCAGTCGGAGCGTTACCGATTGCAAAGATCAGTGGTTTGTCCAGCTGTGCTGCCTTATCCATACTTGCAGTGGCTCTTGTGGTTCCGTTTGCCTTCGCTGTGGCTGCCACATCCTCATCGGACATGAAGCAGTAAACCTCTCCGCCGTAACGGGCGAGGGCACGTTTGTTGATGCCGGATCTGCCCATCTGGGTATCCGTGACGATACAGGCACCCTGGCGGATCGCATCCATGGCTTTTGCCACAACATTGTCAGAAAAACACAGACTGTCCGCATATTCAAAGTCTGCACTTGTATGGATACAGCGTTTGATGATCAGTTCTTTGTCCGGGTCCAGTTTCCGGTCGCCCAGTTCTTCCGTGATGATCTCAAAGCTTCTGCGTTCAATATCTCTTGGTTTTACATTTTCCAGTTCTATTTTCATAACTTATACCCCTGCTTCCAGAATCTCATATATTGCCTTCATATCCAGATGTTCCCGCAGCGCTGCTGCCAGAATATCGTACTGTGTCTCTTTGAATGTCTGAAAATCCACACCTTTCATCTCTGAGGTATCAATTCCCTTCTTTTTCCCCAGTGCCCGGATCACAGCCTCCGCCACACCTTCTTTGTCAAATACACCGTGAACATAGGTGCCATAGACACGGGAAGTATACGCACCATCCTGTTTTTCCTCTGTGGTCTTTGCATGATCCCGGATCGTTGTCAGCGGGGATGCCCCTTCATGTAAAGTCGTCACACCCATATGAATCTCATACCCTTCCAGCTCCACGCCGGAAAGCTGGGAAAGTTCGCCCTCTACCTGTCCGAATATACCACTGACTCTGGTTCTGGTCTTTCCGTCTGCAAATACGGTATCCATCGGAAGCAGTCCCATCCCTTTCATGGTTCCGCCCGCTTCCACACCGTCCGGATCGGAAAGTGTTTCCCCTAACATCTGGTAGCCGCCACAGACACCGAAGATCACTGTTCCTGCTGCTGCCAGTTTGAGGACTGCCGCCTCCATGCCGCTCTCCCGCATCCACTGCAGGTCTCCCATAGTATTCTTTGTTCCCGGGAGAATCACCATATCCGGATGCTTCAGTTCATGGATATGCTTTACATATCGAAGAGACACACCCGGAATATTTTCAAATGGATTAAAATCTGTAAAGTTAGAGATCCGTGGAACCCGAATCACCGCGATATCGATCTGTCCCACCTCCTGCTGACTGTCAAACCGCTCCGTCAGACTGTCTTCGTCTTCCACCTCGATCTGCAGGTACGGTGCCACGCCAACTACCGGGATGCCGCTTCGTTCTTCCAGCATCTCCACACCGGGATCAAGAATGGTTTTGTCCCCTCGGAATTTGTTGATGATCAGACCCTTTACCATCTCTTTTTCCTCATCTTCCAGAAGCATCACCGTACCGATCAGCTGGGCAAATACGCCGCCGCGGTCGATATCTCCGACCAGAAGCACCGGTGCTTTTGCAAGCTTGGCCATACCCATATTGACGATATCATCCTGCTTTAAGTTAATCTCCGCCGGACTTCCTGCGCCTTCAATGACAATGATATCGTTTTCTGCTGCCAGCGTATCATAGGCCTTCATAATATCCGGGATCAGTTTCTTTTTGTATGCGAAATAATCCCGTGCACTCATATTTCCAAGGACTTCACCGTTTACGATCACCTGGCTGCCCACATCATTGGTGGGCTTTAACAGGATCGGATTCATCAGAACAGACGGCCTGATGCCTGCCGCTTCCGCCTGCATCACCTGTGCCCGTCCCATTTCCAGTCCTTCTTCTGTGATAAAGGAATTCAGTGCCATATTCTGTGATTTAAACGGTGCCACCCGATAGCCATCCTGTTTAAAGATCCGGCACAGTCCGGCTGCCAGCAGGCTTTTTCCTGCGTTGGACATGGTTCCCTGTATCATAATTGCTTTTGCCATGATTTATCTCCTCACTTTCCGAATCTTTTCTAATAATTGTTCGTTTTCTGTATGCAGCTTTACTGCGATCCGGTAACATCCTTTCCAGAGTCCGGGATAATTGCTGCAGTCCCGGATCATCACACCTTCCTGCAGAAGTTTTTCATACAGATCAGGCTCTCCCTCAAAAAACAGATAATTTGCCTGGGAGTCCAGCACCGGATATCCCATTTTCATCAGTCCCTCCCGCAGGAATTGCCGTTCCTGAAAGATCAGTGTTCTCGCCTTCTCCACATAAGCTGTCTCCCTCAGCGCCGCAGTTCCAGCTTCCTGCGCCGGTGTGGATACATTCCACGGCTGCAGCTGAGCTTCGATCTGTGTCATCAGTGTTTCGCCGGACGTAATTCCATAGCCCAGTCGTAATCCCGCCATCGCATATCGTTTGGTAAATGCTTTCAGAAGAAACAGATACTTCTTTCCTTTCAGTTCACCTTTTAAGGTATGTACTTCCGGTTCCGGAACAAAATCAAGAAAACATTCATCCACCACCAGATAGATCTGTCGTTTTTCGCAGAGGGTTACAATCTTTCGAAGAAGTTTCGGATCCATCAGAATACCGGTCGGGTTGTTTGGGTTACACAGAAAAACCATTTGCAGATCTTCTTTTTGCAGTCTGTCCAGAATCCTGTCCTGCAAAGTAAATCCATCTTCTTTTTTCAGGATCTCTCTGTTCACCTCACATCCCACAGCTTCCAGTGCCTGGCATATTCTGCAAAGGTAGGTGCCAGTACCAGCGCTCTTTTCGGCTTTACCGCCTGCACCAGTGCAAAGATCAGTTCTGCCGCCCCGTTTCCACAGATCAGCCATTCCACCGGAACCTGTTCATATTCCGCCAGCGCCTGCTTCAGCTTTTCCTGACAGGCATCAGGATAATGGCAGACCCGTTCCATGCTGTCTTTTGCCGCCCGGATAACCCCGGGCGGTGTTCCAAGCGGATTGATATTCGCTGAATAATCCAGCACATCCGGGTGGCGGTAGATATCTCCGCCATGTATGTATTCTTTCATGAGTCCGTTGTTTCTCCTTTTTGTATCTGTTTTTTCTTTTATTGGTACAATTGTAACTATTCAGTAGGTAGCATTCCGCGAATCGTTTTGACATGTTTTTGTCAAAATGCCATCACCCAAGGTGATTAGAAATGCTTTTTGACTCGTAACTGTGAGGGTACTGAACAGTTACGGTATATTTATATAAACACGCAGACCAGAACACGCACCAGTCCAAATACCACAAGTGACAGTACCGTTCCTGCATACATCAGTTTGTGAGATCTTATGATATCCTCAATCTCTACTTTCCGGATCGGATCACCGATATATGGTTTTTTATGCAGTTCTCCAAAATACCAGGCATCTCCTGCCAGCCGGATATCCAGTGCACCGGCCATCACAGCTTCTGTCTGCGCAGAGTTCGGGCTGGCGTGTTTTCTGCGGTCGCGAAGATAGATTTTCTTTGCATTATTTCCATCCATACCGATCAGCCAGGCTCCTGCGATCATCAGCCAGGCGGAAAGTCTTGCCGGAATATAATTCAACACATCATCCAGTTTTGCCGCCGCTGTTCCAAAATACCGGTATCTGTCGTTCACATAACCCACCATGGAGTCCATGTATTCACGCTTTTATAGGCAAAGCCCAGCACTGCGCCGCCGATCATCATATAAAACAGCGGGGCAATGATACCGTCGGAAGTATTCTCTGCAACGGTTTCAACTGCTGCTTTGGTTACACCTTCTTCGGTCAGATTCTGCGTGTCACGTCCCACGATCATCGATACAGCATAACGGCTTTTTTCAATATCTCCGGTCTGCAGCGCATCGTAGACTTTTTTACTCTCGTCACGAAGGGATCTTGCCGCCAGCAGCTGGTAGCACATAAAACTCTCCAGCGCCACCCCCAGCCAGGTGCGGAATTCATACGCCAGATGCAGGATTAGCCATGGGACAAAAGACGAAGCCGCCACGATTCCCACCACCAGCAATCCTCCGGCGATCCGTTCTCCTGTTTTTGTTTTCGGAAATATCTTCCGCAGGATCTTCTCTAAAAATGTAATCCCATGCCCGATGATACGCACCGGATGATACAGCCATCTGGGATCCCCAAAACACAGATCCATAAGGAATCCCAGTACTACTGCAAGTAATGTCCACTTCATCTTTTCTTCCTCTTTCTGTAGCCATCTGCTTTTTTGCAGTTACGCCTTTTCTATTTCTGTTCTTATTATCTACACTACTGTTGTTTTGTCATTTGTATCGGATTTACCACACGCAGCACCGGCTGCTGTCCTGATGCATCGCTCCATGCAGCCGGATCTGCTTCTGCTTCATATCCTTCTCCGTTGACCACATGCCATTCATAAAAGGCTTTTTTTCTGTCTGCGAATCGTTCCAGCACTGCCATGATAATGCCACCATGGACGACAAAAGCAGCGGATTCTGTTCCATCTTCCGCGCAGAGCTTCAATCCTTCCAGGAATCCCTGACAGGCTCTGTCCCGGAATTCCTGTGGATCTTCCCCTCCCGGGAAGGGCAGGGTTGCATTGCTGTCCACCCACGCCTGATACTCGGCATCTCCGGTCATTTCCTTCCAGTTTTTGTTTTCAAATCTTCCGAAATCACATTCTCTCAGGTTCTGAATCACCTGCTGCTCCTGGCCCGGATAGATACATGCCGCTGTCTGACGGCAGCGAAGCAGGGGACTTACAAAAAGTCTTTCTGCTTTCGGATAGTTCTGTTTTTTCAGCTGTTCCTGATCCTCTTCCAGAACCGGTTCATCGGTGATCCCGATATAGCGATTCAGCTGATTCCCGGGTGTTTTCCCATGCCGGATCAGATATATTCTCATCTGTTTTCTCCTTTTCTCACTTGAGCTGTGTTCCGATCCCACAGCAGACGCGCACTACCTGAGCTGCATGTGCCGCAAGTTTTGTACATACCCGACCGCATGCTTCTCTCCATTCCCGGTCTTTCGCGTCCATCGGGACGATTCCGTAGCCTACTTCATCCGTTACAATGATCAGATCAGGATTTTCTTTCCATATTATTTCTGCAAGATCCCGGACTGATCCTCCTTCGTCCAGTTCTCTGCGGATAAAGGAGTGGAAATGATGGACTGCTTTTGCTGTTTTCAGATCTTCTATCGTGCAGGTCTGACCGTCTTTCCAGTCGGGATCGGTCAGGTTGTATGTTTTTGATGCGTAAGATTGTTTGCCCTGGTACGCACCGCCGATTATTAATATCATTGTTGGTTCTCCTTTTTTAAAGATAAGTTTGTTGGGTAGGTTGTGGTGGATTCGATCGATTGCTCATCGCCTCGCGGCCGCGGGTCTGCGCTCGGTCTGAGCCTGTAGTCTCAGACTCGTGCTCGACAAGCGCTGGCTGCGAGGCGATGAGCAATCGACCGAATCCCTTCAAGAGTACTGGCTAGAGCGTGTCTGAAAAAGGCTTTTCGTGAGCTGCGAGTCTCAGTTTGTGGGAGATTTTATCCGAATGAGGGCGGCGTAGCGGGCTACGGCAACCGAATGAGGGTAAAATATACCGCAAAGTGGGGCTTGCAGATTGCGGAAATGATTTTCAGACACGCTCTAGAGCGTGTTTGAAAAATAAAAATTGCACAAAACGCATGTTTCATTTCCCTTTTTCATGATAAAAATAAAGAAAAAGGGGTGTTCACTATGTTGAGACGATATGAGTTAACAGATG
>ENA-OQIO01000446-OQIO01000446.1-human-gut-metagenome-genome-assembly--contig:-NODE-446-length-22560-cov-4.683190_pt1 | contig 22560 bp, 31 predicted proteins | sample MGYA00242573_ERZ504737 | MGnify/ENA primary metagenome ERZ504737 (study PRJEB26092, sample SAMD00036203) | human gut metagenome | host: Homo sapiens | study: EMG produced TPA metagenomics assembly of...
GTCGCGGCCGGGTGCGGCCGCCCAGCAGGACGATGACATCCCCGGGGGCGGGGCACTCGCGGCGGACATGGGAAGCGGGGGTCGCACCCACCACAGCGCCGATCTCCATTCGCTTTGCCACATAGCCGGGGTGGTAGATCTCATCCACCTGGCCGGTGGCAAGGCCGATCTGGTTGCCGTAGGAGGAGTAACCGGCAGCGGCAGTGGTCACCAGCTTGCGCTGGGGCAGCTTGCCGGGCAGGGTCTCGCTGACAGGCTTGAGCGGGTCGCCTGCGCCGGTCACACGCATGGCTGATAGACATAGCTGCGCCCGGACAGCGGGTCACGGATGGCACCGCCGATGCAGGTGGCCGCACCGCCGAAGGGCTCGATCTCGGTGGGGTGGTTGTGGGTCTCGTTCTTAAAGAGGAAGAGCCAGTCCTCATCCTTGCCGTTCACATCACACTTGATCTTGACGGTGCAGGCGTTGATCTCCTCGGATTCGTCCAGATTCTTGAGGATGCCCTGCTTCTTCAGCTCCTTGGCACCGATGGTGGCAAGATCCATCATGCAGCGGGGCTTCTCCTCACGGCCCAGATCGGCGCGCATGGCCATGTAGCGGTCAAACGCTGCCTGCACCACGGCATCGTCGATCTGGACATCATCCAGAATGGTGCCGAAGGTGGTGTGGCGGCAGTGATCGGACCAGTAGGTGTCGATCATCTTGATCTCGGTGATGGTGGGGTCGCGGTGCTCAGAGCGGAAGTACTCCTGGCAGAACTTGATATCGCCCAGATCCATGGCCAGGCCCTTTTCGTCGATGAACTTCTTCAGGCCCTCTTCGTCCAGCTCGTTGAAGCCCTCCAGCGTGGCCACAGCGGTGGGCATGGGATACTCCATCTTCAGAGTAGCTTTGGTCTCCAGCGAAGCCTCGCGGGCCTCCACCGGGTTGATGACGTACTTCTTGATCTCCGCCACCTGCTCCTCGGTCAGGGAACCCTCCAGCAGGTAGACACGGGCAGAGCGAACCAGCGGGCGCTCACCCTGGCTGATGAGCTGGATGCACTCGGCGGCAGAATCGGCGCGCTGGTCGAACTGGCCGGGCAGGTACTCCACAGCAAAGGAAATGCCCTCGAATTCAGGCAGCTCCGCATAGGTGTTATCCACCGGCGGCTCACTGAACACGGTGGCAGCGCACTGGTTGAACAGTGCCTCGTCGATGCCTCCACGTCATAGCGGTTCAGCAGGCGCAGGCCGCTCAGGGACTGGATGCCCAGCAGGCTCACCAGCTCATTCTTCAGGCCCTGGGCTTCCACATCAAAGCCGGGCTTCTTTTCCACATAAATACGATAAACCATGGGTGAATCCCCCTCTTTTTTATTGTTCAGCGATTGCTTTCAGCGCTCTCATACCAATATCCGTGCGCTTGTGCAGCTTTTCAAAGCTGATCTTCTCAGCGGCGGCGTATGCCTGCGTGATGGCGGCGGTCAGGCGGGGCGCAGTTGCAGTCACGCCCAGCACGCGGCCGCCGTTGGTGACCAGCGTGCCGTCCTCACGCAGTGCCGTGCCGGAGTGGTAGACTGTGATGTTGCTCTCCCCTTCCAACTGGCCGTTGTCAGGCCGGAATGGCTTTCCCTTTTCATAGGACACCGGGTAGCCGCCGGAAGCCAGAATAACGCAGCAGGCCGCGCCCTCGGAGAATTTGACCTCGGTATCGGCCAATGTGCCCTCGGTGCAGGCAGTCATGATCTTCAGCAGGTCGCTCTCCAGCAGGGGCAGCACCACCTGGGTCTCGGGATCACCGAAGCGGCAGTTATACTCGATGACCTTGGGGCCGTCCGGGGTGAGCATCAGGCCGAAGTACAGGCAGCCCTTGAAGGGGCAGCCTCGGCGTTCATGGCCTGAATGGTGGGCAGGAAGATCTTTTCCATGCACTCGGCAGCAATGGCCGGGGTGTAGTAGGGGTTGGGGGCACGGTGCCCATGCCGCCGGTGTTCAGGCCGGTGTCGTGGTCGTTGGCACGCTTGTGATCCATGCTGGACACCATGGGCTTGACCACCTTGCCGTCGGTGAAGCTCAGCACACTGACCTCGGGGCCGGTGAGGAACTCTTCCACCACCACATGGTTGCCGGAAGCGCCGAACTTTTTGTCCAGCATGATCTCCTTCACGCCGTCGGCGGCCTGTTCCTCATTCTCGCAGATCAGCACGCCCTTGCCCAGTGCCAGTCCGTCGGCCTTGATGACCACGGGGTACTTGCCTTGCCTTGATGTATCCATGACCTTGGCGGGGTCATCAAAGGTGGCATACTCTGCAGTGGGGATGCCGTATTTCTTCATCAGGTCCTTAGAGAACACCTTGGAGGCCTCGATGCGGGCAGCGGCCTTGTCCGGGCCAAAGGCAGGGATGCCCACTGCAGCCAGTGCGTCCACCATGCCCAGCGCCAGCGGGTCATCCTGCGCCACGACCACATAATCAAACTTTTCCTCGGCAGCAAAGGCCACCATGTCTCTACGTCCGTAGCCTTGATGTTCTTGCATTTGGCATCGTAGCTGATGCGCCGTTGCCCGGAGCGCACCAGATCTCGCCGCAGTCCGGGCTCTTCTTCAGTGCCTTGATGATGGCGTGCTCGCGGCCGCCGCCGCCGACCACTAAGATTTTTTTTAGCCATTTTAACATCTCCTAAAATATTCGTTTCTGCTTCTCTGTCAGCGTCCTCACCCTCTCAGGCGCTTCGCGCCAGCTCTCCCAAAGGGAGAGCCAAGACTGGCACTAACACCAGCAGCTACTAACGGGATGCTGCCAAAGGCTCCCCCTTTGGGGGAGCTGGCAAAGCCGACAGGCTTTGACTGAGAGGGCGAAACCAGTTTTCCTTTTAGTGATGGAACAGCCGGATGCCGCAGAAGGCCATGGCAATGCCGTACTTATTGCAGGTGTCAATGACCTGCTGGTCGCGGATAGAGCCGCCGGGCTGGACAATGGCGGTCACGCCGGAGCGGCGGGCACGCTCGATGTTGTCGCCAAAGGGGAAGAAGGCATCGGAACCCAGGCAGACACCGGTAACGTGGCTCAGGTACTCTTTCTTTTCCTCCGCGGTCAGGGGTGCGGGCTGCTCAGTGAAGGTCTCGGCCCAGACATCGTCGCCGATGACATCCTCGGGGGTGTCACCGATATACACATCAATGGCATTGTCGCGGTTGGGCTTGGCGACATCGTCACGGAAGGCAGATTCAGCACCTTGTCCATGTGGCGCAGCTGCCAGTTGTCGGCCTTCTGGCCTGCCAGACGGGTGCAGTGGATGCGGCTCTGCTGGCCGGCACCCACGCCGATGGTCTGGCGCCTGCGGTGTAGCAGACACTGTTGGACTGGGTGTATTTCAGGGTGATAAGGGCAATGATCAGGTCCCGCTTCTGCTCCTCGGTCACGCTCTTGTTCTCGGTGACCCAGTTGGTCAGCATGGTGTCGGCGTTGATGGTCAGCTCGTTGCGGCCCTGTTCAAAGGTGATGCCGTACACCTGCTTGTGTTCCACAGGGGCGGGCTTGTAGTCGGGGTCAATGGCCACCACATTGTAGTTGCCCTTTTTCTTACCGGCCAGAATGGTCAGAGCCTCCGGCTCATAACCGGGGGCAATGATGCCGTCAGAGACCTCATGCTGGATGAGCTTTGCGGTGGGCACATCGCAGACATCGGAGAGGGCGATCCAGTCGCCAAAGGAGGACATACGGTCAGCACCGCGGGCACGGGCGTAAGCGCAGGCCAGCGGAGAGAGCTCAAAGTCCGGGGCAATGTGGTACATCCTGCGCTCCACATCGGTCAGGGGCAGGCCCAGGGCGGCACCCGCCGGGGACACATGCTTGAAGGAAGCGGCGGCGGGCAGGCCGCAGGCCGCCTTCAGCTCCTTGACCAGCTGGATGGAGTTGAGGGCATCCAGAAAATTGATGTAGCCGGGCTTGCCGTTCAGCACAGTCACGGGCAGGTCGGAGCCATCTTCCATATAGATGCGGCTGGGCTTCTGGTTGGGGTTGCAGCCGTACTTCAGTGCGAGTTCGTTCATTGATGCATCCTCCTTAAGTCTTCGTTATTCCGCTTCGGCATCGAGTTTTGCCAGCAGCTCCAGCTCCTCGGGCAGCAGTTCAGGCTCCTCGGGGTCGTCCAGATCGCTGTTGACAGCATCGTATTTGTTGAAGATCATATCGCCGGTCTCACCGCTGTCCAGATCGATGACGCGGGCAAACAGGCTGACCTTGTTGTCGGGGTTCAGGTTCTGCACAGGCCATGGGCAAAATCACCGATGGTGCGGGGGCAGGCAAAGCGCAGGGGCTCGCCCTCAAAGCTGGGGATGGGGTTTCCGTTGTGCTTGTAGGTGCTGATGAAATGGCCCTCACCGGCCACAGGCTGGGGGTAATCAAAGAAATAGCGCTGGACGCTGTCGCCGTTGCCGTCGGCAGATTTCAGGATGCTCATCTGGTAGCTGCCATCAGCGTACACCACAGCGGAGATGCGGGGGGTGTAGTTGGGGCCGTCCGGCTCAAAGGTGCGGGTGCGCAGGGCATCGGCAAAGCTCTTGCCCTGACTCATCAGGTCAAAAATGGTATCGGTCTGGTCGCCGTTGGTCACGATATGGGTCTTGCCCAGGGTCAGCACGGGGTTATAGATGATGAGGCTGGGGTCCTCCAGCTTGTCGGGGTCTGCAGCCATGGTGCAGATGCCGCCGCGCTCGGGCACGGGGTCGAACACGCGGTTGCGGCTGTTCTCACTGCGGCCCATGATAAAGTAGCCGATGAACATCTGACGGCCATCGGGAGCCATTGCCACTGCAATGCCGCGGCCGGGGTACTCGTTGGAGGCCAGATAATCGTTCAGGTTGATCTTTTCCATGTCAAATTCTCCTATTACGGAACTCCCCCAGTCGCCTACGGCGACAGCCCCCTCGGAGAGGGAGCCTCAAGCCTCCCTCCTTGAGGGAGGTGGCACACCGTCAGGCGTGACGGAAGGAGTTTTTACTCGATCTCGCCGCTGCACACCATGGCAACTGCCTTGGGCAGCAGCTTCCACTCGGCCTGTTCCATCACCCGCTTCTGCAGCACCTCGGGGGTGTCGCCGGGCAGGATCTCCACTGCCTTTTGCAGCAGGATGGGGCCGCCGTCGCACTCCTCGTTGACAAAGTGGACAGTGGCACCGGTCACCTTGCAGCCCCGGGCCAGAGCAGCCTGATGGGGGCGCAGGCCGTACATGCCGGGCCCGCAGAAGGACGGGATGAGCGCCGGGTGAACATTCAGGATGCGGCGGGGATAGGCTTCAATGACACTGGGGCCCAGCACGGAAAGGAACCCGGCCAGCACCACCAGATCGATATTGTGGCTTTTCAGCGTTTCCAGCAGGGCTGCATCAAAGGCCTCACTGTTCTCGTAATCCTTGCGGCGAACCACAACGCCCTCCACACCGGCCTTTGCGGCCCGCTCCAGCGCGTAGACACCGGGCTTGGAGGCCACGACCAGCGTGATCTTCCCGTTGGGGTTCTCGCCCCGGGCTTCGCTGTCCAGCAGGGCCTGCAGATTGGTGCCGCCGCCGGAAACCAACACAGCTACATTCAGCACAGTTCCACACCGTCCCCTTCAGCGATGACACCCAGCTTGTAAGCCTCGGGCTCGCCGTTGGCGTGGAGGATCTCCAGCGCTTTGTCGGCCTGTGCGGCAGGAACGGTGAGCACCATGCCAACGCCCATGTTGAAGGTGTTGAACATATCGTGCTCGGAGATGTGGCCGGTCTCCTGCATCAGGTGGAAGAGGGCAGGAATGCGGACATCTTCCTTCTTGATGCGGGCGCAGCAGCTTTTTCAGGCTGCGGGGGATGTTCTCATAGAAGCCGCCGCCGGTGATGTGGGAGATGCCTTTGACATCCACCTCTTCCAGCACCTTCAGCACCGGCTTGACGTAGATCTTGGTGGGAGCCAGCAGGGCATCGCCCAGGGTCTTGCCGCCCAGCTCGGCGGGGGTGGTGTGCAGAACATCGGGATCGTTGTCAATATCAAAGATCTTGCGCACCAGCGAGAAACCGTTGGAATGAACACCGGTGGAGGCAGAGCGAGGATGACATCGCCAGCCTGCATGGTCTCGTTGCTCAGGATCTTTTCCTTGTCCACAACGCCCACGGTGAAACCGGCCAGATCGTACTCATCCTCCGGCATCATGCCCGGGTGCTCGGCAGTCTCGCCGCCCACCAGAGAGCAATCAGCCTGCACGCAGCCCTCGGCCACGCCCTTGACGATCTCGGCGATCTTCTCAGGGATGTTGCGGCCGCAGGCGATGTAATCCAGGAACACCAGCGGCTTTGCACCGGCGCAGATCACATCGTTGACGCACATGGCAACGCAGTCGATGCCAATGGTGTCGTGCTTGTCCATGATCATGGCGATCTTCAGCTTGGTGCCCACGCCGTCCGTGCCGGAGATCAGAACAGGGTGCTTGTAGCCGGTGCAGTCCAGCTCAAACAGGCCGCCAAAGCCGCCCAGACCACCAATGCAGTGTTCGTTCATGGTGCGGGCAACATACTGCTTCATCAGTTCAACGGAGCGGTAACCGGCAGTGATATCCACACCGGCAGCTGCGTAACTCTCAGAATAGCTCTTTTCCATCTTCTTACTCTCCTAACTTTTTCTCGTTTTTGGGACGGTCGTTCAGGTGGCGTTCATGGATATCGGTGGAAAGCACCTCCTCCGGCTTCACGGCATACTCGCCGGTAAAGCAGGCGGTGCAGAAACCGCATTTTGCGTTCTTGGCCAGCTGCACCACATGCTCGGTGGACAGGTAGCCCAGGGTATCGGCCCCGATGATCTCATTGATCTGCTCCACATTGCGGCCCGTGGCCACCAGCAGCTTCTGGTCGGGGATGTCGGTGCCGAAGTAGCAGGGGTATTTGAACGGGGGGGCCGAGACCCGGAAGTGGACTTCCTTTGCACCGGCATCCCGCAGCAGCTTGATGATGCGGGCGGAGGTGGTGCCGCGCACGATGGAGTCATCCACCAGCACCACCCGCTTGCCCTTGACGGTGCTGGACACCACGTTCAGCTTGATGCGCACGCTGTTTTCGCGCTGCTTCTGGCTGCCCTGGATAAAGGTGCGGCCGATGTATTTATTCTTGATGAAGCCGATGCCGTAGGGGATGCCGCTCTCCTGCGAGTAGCCGAGCGCCGCATCCAGACCGGAATCCGGCACGCCGATGACCACATCGGCCTCCACAGGGTGCTCCTGTGCCAGGAACCGGCCTGCTGCTTGCGGGCCTCGTGCACCGAGCTGCCTCGATGATGCTGTCCGGGCGGGAGAAATAGATGAACTCGAACACGCACATCTGGGTGTCCGGGCGGCCGCAGTGATCCTTGATGCTCCGCAGCTCACCGGTCTTGGTGTCGGCAATGACGATCTCGCCGGGCTCCACGTCCCGCAGCAGGGTCGCGCCCGCAGCATCCAGCGCGCAGCTCTCGCTAGCAAAGACGTAGCCGCCGCCGGGCAGGGTGCCGATGCACAGGGGGCGGTAGCCCCGGGGGTCCCGGACCGCAATGAGCTTGGTGGCGGACATGATCACCAGACTGTATGCACCCTCCAGCACATCCATCGTCTTGCTGATGGCAGTCTCAATGCTGCCCATCCGCAGGCGGTTGCGGGTGATGAGGTAGCAGATGACCTCGGTATCGGAGGAGCCGTGGAAGATGGCACCCTCGTTCTCCAGCTGACGGCGCAGCTCCAGGGCATTGGTCAGGTTGCCGTTGTGGCAGAGGGCATGGTGCCCCGGCCATGCCGGACGATCATGGGCTGGGCGTTGGCCCGCACCCGGCTGCGGCCGTGGCATAGCGGACATGACCCGTTGCCATGTGGGCCGTGGGGGTGGAAAGACTGCCCAGCACGGCGGGGGTGAACACCTCGTTCACCAGGCCGAGGTCGCGGTGGCCCTGGATGACACCGTCATCGTTGACCGCAATGCCGCAGCTCTCCTGCCCGCGGTGTTGCAGCGCATACAGGGCAGAATAGGCGGCAGCGGCCACATCCTCAGTGCCCGCCCGGTCGTAAATGCCAAAAACGCCGCATTCCTCGTGCAGCGGATATGCAAAATCAGACATTGGTTCTCCTTACAACTCTTTCAGTTCGTTCTGCAGCTTTTCTTCCTTGGCTGCGATCTGCTGTGCCATGCTCACCCGCTCGGCCTCCAGCTTCCCGGCCAGTGCATCATCGCTCAGGCCAGGATCTCGGCGGCCAGCCAGGCGGCGTTCTTGGCCCCGTTCAGGCCACGGTAGCCACCGGGATGCCGCTGGGCATCTGAACCGTGGCCAGCAGCGCGTCCAGACCGTCCATCGCGCCGCCCTTCATCGGGATGCCGATGACAGGCAGGGTGGTGTTGGCGGCAAAGGCACCGGCCAGATGGGCCGCCATGCCCGCCGCGCACAGGATCACACCAAAGCCGTTGGCCCTGGCATTTTTGGCAAAATCCGCGGCCTCGGCAGGGGTGCGGTGGGCCGAAAGGATGTGTGCCTCAAAGGGGATGTCCAGCGCCTTCAGCTGGGCACAGGCCCCCTTTACCACCGGCCAATCACTGTCCGAGCCCATGATCACTGCAACTTTCCGAATCATATCCGAACCTCTCTTTCTCCGTCTGCAAAACAAAAAAAAGCTGTGGTACACCTGCACCACGGCCTTTATTTCTGCGTATGCTCTCCCAGCGCTTTGCACAAAGCTGCACGATGCCCCTGAACAGCACGAATGGTGTTCTGTTCTGTGAAGCCCGACAGCATCTTCATCTTTGAAGTTCCCCTTTTGCTCTGCGCTTTTTCAGGCGGCACCCGGCATCCGCCGGGGTACCGTCCCTGTACTACATACAGTTTACGGCAAAAATTCCACTTTGCAAAGGCCCTTGGGGCAATTTCTCCCTTGTGTTCTCCCGCGTCAAAAAACTTTCAAAAGTTTTGTGCAGTTTCGACACCGTATTTCTTTTTAAGTATGACTTTTTTAGAAAATATAATAAAGTAAGTTTTATCTCACTGAGCAGGCCCCGCTCTGTACAGTCTCTCCGTCATTGCGTTGGCAGTAAGGGCGTTTTACCTTAGAAGATGATCTTCGCTGTTGTTGCCCTTGCTGCCCGGATGAGGTCGGCGGGTGCGCAGCACACCTGCGTACCAATGCGGCCGCCGGAGACATAGACCTTTTCCTGAGCCAGCACGCTTTCATCAAACACGGTGGTGTACTGCTTTTTCATACCCACCGGGCTGCAGCCGCCGCGCACATAGCCGGTGACCTTATTGATATCGGCCACATGATCATGGCTACGCTTTTTTCGCCCACGCTGCGGGCAGCGGCCTTCAGGTCAAGCTCTGCCGCCACCGGAATGACGAACACAAAGTAGTTTTTGCTGCTGCCCTGGGTCACCAGCGTCTTATATACGCAGGCCGGGTCCTCCCCCATGCTGGCGGCCACGGTCACGCCGTCCACCGCCACGCCCTCCTCGTGGGCATATTCGTGGGCTGTATAGGGCACCTTGGCCCGTTCCAAGATGCGCATGGCATTCGTTTTTGCTTCTTTTCCCATTGTTATCGCTCCTTGTAAACTCCTTGCCCTCTCAGGCTGCCCCTATTCTACCACTTTCTTTCCTAAATTTCAAAATTTCTCTTGACTTCAGTTCCCTGAAGTGTTATCATAGGCCCATGCTTCAGGAAACTGAACTTCACGAAAATAAATCACGGCAATGGAGCCGGTCTCCTGTGCCGTTTGTGTGAGAAGGATAAGGAGACGACCACCATGATCATTGTACTGAAACAGGATGCCCCCGACGCACAGGTCCGCGAGTTCTGCCACGAGCTGCAGGATATGGGGCTGCAGATCAACGACTCCAAGGGCAGCGACACCCACATTCTGGGCCTGATCGGCGACACCAAGGCCATTGCCGAGAGCTGGGTGCTGGCCAACCCTGTGGTCGAGACCTGCCGCCGCGTGTCTGAGCCTTACAAGAAAGCCAACCGCAAGTTCCACCCAGACGACAGCGTGATCGATGTCAACGGCGTGAAGATCGGCGGCGGCAACTTTGCCGTCATCGCAGGCCCCTGCAGCATCGAGAGCGAGGAGCAGATCACCTACTGCGCCCAGCGCGTTAAGGATGCAGGCGCTTCCCTGCTGCGCGGCGGCGCGTTCAAGCCCCGCACCTCCCCCTACTCCTTCCAGGGAATGCGGAGCGAGGGCCTGGATCTGCTCAAGCTGGCCCGCCGCGCCACCGGCTCCCCCATCGTCACCGAGATCATGAACACCGAGCACCTGCCCCTGTTCGAGAATGTAGACCTCATCCAGGTGGGTGCCCGCAACATGCAGAACTTTGAGCTGCTCAAGGCCGTGGGCCGCCAGAAAAAGCCCGTGCTGCTCAAACGCGGCCTGGCCAACACGCTGGAAGAATTTGTGATGAGCGCCGAGTACATCATGGCCGAGGGCAACGAGAACGTTATCCTGTGCGAGCGCGGCATCCGCACCTTTGAGACCAGTATGCGTAACACCCTGGACCTGGCCGGTGTGGTCATGCTCCACAAAATGACCCATCTGCCCGTGGTGGTGGACCCCAGCCACGCCTGCGGCCACGCCTGGATGGTGCCTCAGCTGGCCAAGGCGCTGTGGCCGCCGGTGCCGACGGCTGATGATCGAGGTGCACAACAACCCCGCCAAGGCCAAGTGCGATGGTGCCCAGAGCCTGACCCCCGACCAGTTCGATGACTGATGGCTTTATCACCAAGGAAGTCGAGTTCTTTGGCAAGAAGATGAACTGAGAATGGAACGACCCTCTCGGCACGCGGCAGCGTGACTGAGGGGGTTGTTTTCTTTTGCCATCAAATATGGTATACTATGGTGTATTTTGAATTCACCCTTGAAACGAGGTATTTCTATGAAAGCTCATATTGCACGCAACCAGAATGCCGGCATCCCGCTGGCGCTGGGTTGGAACCTTTCTGCCGCTGACCGGGGCATTCTGGAGGGGATGGCTCCCGCTTTCGGATGAAGCTGCAGCTGGTCTCCCCTGCCGATGCAGGCAGGACCGTGGCCCAGCTGCTGGGCGAGGTGGAGGTCAAGACCACCCGCACTCTGGTGCTGGAGCCGGGTGCTTATCCCCCGGCGCTGGTGCTGGCCAACTTCAAGGATAAGGATGTGGACACCCTGCTCGACCTGATGAAGCAGGCACAGGTGAACATCCCCCTCAAGGCCGTTGTGACCCCCACCAGCAAGAGCTGGGTGTTCGGTGACCTGCTGGCGCATCTGCAGGAAGAGCACACTGCCTTTACCGCCGCAAAGGAGACCGCCAAAGCATGATGACCAAGCGTATTTTTTCCGCCCTGCTGGCGGCTGCGCTCAGCCTGAGCCTGCTGGCGGGCTGCGGCAGCACCTCCGGCTCCACCGCCTCCAGCGCCGCTGATGGCCCGCAGCGCTACTCTACCGTGTTCTATGATGTGTTCGACACCGTGACGCAGGTCATCGCCTACTGCGACAGCGAGGAAGAGTTCACCGCCCAGATGGACGCACTCCACGCCGACCTTGTGGAGTACAACCAGCTCTATGATATTTATAATGATTACGATGGCGTGACCAACATCAAGACCATCAACGACAATGCGGGCATTGCCCCGGTGACGGTGGATGACAAGATCCTCGGGATGCTGGAACTGGCTCAGACCATGTACGACACCACCGGCGGCAAGCTGAACATTGCGCTGGGCAGTGTGCTGAACATCTGGCACAACTACCGCGAGGCCGCACTGGCCGATGACAACGACAGCAACAACCAGCTGCCCACGCAGGAAGAGCTGGATGCCGCCGCACAGCACTGCGATATCGCTAACCTCATCATTGATGAAGATGCCAAAACGGTCTATCTGGCCGACCCGGCCATGTCGCTGGACGTGGGCAGCGTGGGCAAGGGTTACGCCGTGGAGCAGGCCGCACAGGCCGCCGAAGCCCGGGGCCTGACCAGTGCCTCATCAGCGTGGGCGGCAACCTGCGGGCCATCGGCACCAAGCCGGACGGCTCCCAGTGGGTAGGCGGCGTGGAAAACCCGTGGAACTCCTCCGAGGTCTACACCACCGGCAGCTCCACCGTGGCCGCCGTCAAGATGAGTGACCTCTCCCTTGTGACCAGCGGCGACTATCAGCGCTACTACGTTGTGGACGGTGTGCGCTACCACCACCTCATCGACCCGGCCACCCTCTGGCCCGCCGCCTACTTTGACGGCGTGAGCGTGCTGGCTCCGGACTCCGGTGTGGCCGACTGCCTGACCACCGGCCTGTTCTGCCTGCCTCTGGAAGAGGGCAGGCAGCTCGTGGAATCGCTGGACGGTGTGGAAGCCCTCTGGTGCACCACCGATGGCGAAGTGGTCACTTCCAGCGGGTGGAGCGAGCATACGAATTAAACCTCTCAGTCTCGCATACGCTCGCCAGCTCCCCTAGTAGGGGAGCCCTTGGCAGCGGGGACAAGTTTTCCCTTCAAATTTGATCCTCTGCAAAAATGGCTCGACGCTATACAGAACGTCGAGCCATTTATTTTTACTTGATATCCAGTTCGGGCGGCACGTCGATCTGGTCAGAGACGTACTTGCCGTTCTTTTTGCGCTGACGCACACACTCGGTGAGCAGATACTCGATCTGCCCGTTCACCGAGCGGAAGTCATCCTCAGCCCACGCGGCAAGGGCATCGTAGAGCTTCGCATTCAGACGCAGGGGGATCTGCTTTTTCGGCTCTGCCATCAGTACAGGCTGCCGCTGTTCACGATGGGCTGCGCGTCACGGTTGCCGCAGAGCACCACCAGCAGGTTGGAGACCATTGCCGCTTTCCGCTCATCGTCCAGTTCCACCACTTTGTTCTCACTCAGGCGGTCCAGCGCCATCTCCACCATGCCCACGGCACCGTCCACGATCATCTTACGGGCATCAATGATGGCGCTTGCCTGCTGGCGCTGCAGCATGACCGCCGCGATCTCGGGGGCGTAGGCCAGATAAGTGATGCGGGCTTCGATGATCTCGATCCCGGCGGCGGTGACGTTCTTCTGGATCTCGCCCTGGATGCGCTTTGCCACCACTTCCGAGGAGCCGCGCAGGCTGCCTTCGTCGGCCACACCGTCGCCGGTGGTGTCTACGTTGGGGGCCACATCGTAGGGGTAGATCCGCACCACATTGCGCAGGGCGCTGTCGCACTGCAGGGACAGGTACTCTTTGTAGTTGTCTACATTGAACACGGCCTTTGCGGTGTCGGTCACACGCCAGATGACCGCAATGCCGATCTCCACCGGGTTGCCCAGGCAGTCGTTGATCTTCTGGCGGGAGTTGTTCAGGGTCATCATCTTGAGGGAAATCTTTTTGCTCATGGACTCGACGCTCATCTGAGCATTCTGACCGTTACCGCCAAACAGCGCAGCCACGCTGTTTTCCTTGCTGTTCACGTCTCCGCTCTGGCTCAGACGAGTGCCGGCGGCGGGGTTGACGGCGGTGCAGAAGGGGTTTACCCAGTAGAAGCCCTGTCCCTTCAGAGTGCCGATGTAATCGCCGAACAGGGTGAGCACCAGCGCCTCCTGCGGCTTTAGCACTTTAAGGCCGCAGAACAGGAAAATACCTGTGATCCAATACGCAATGGACAAAATCAGCAGCGGCACGCCCAGAAGCATCCGGTCTGCATCCAGCAGGGTGATGCTGCAAATGAACAGAGCAATGGATGCTACATAGCCCAGCAGGGTCAGCAGCAGCATGGTCATGCCGTTCTTCTTGGTCTGTAAGATCTTCTCTTCCATAAAAAGTCCCTCCTTTACAGGGTTTGGAAGTTTCTTTCTGATATCAAAATCACATCACATTGTATTGAGGTTGTCAAGCGAATTCCAGTCTTGCAGGCGTGACATTATTATGGTACAATAAAGCCACAGAAAGGAGCTGATATTATGCCGCGCATTATTCCGATCCGCGACCTCAAAAACACTGCTGCTGTCTCCCAGATGTGCAGTGAATCCAAAGAACCTGTCTATATCACCAAAAATGGCTATGGCGATATGGTCATTATGAGCATGGAAGCTATGAAGAAAAGATGCAGCTTCTGGACGCTTACGCCAAACTGGATGCTGCCGAACAGCAGGTGGAAGCCGGACAGACACAGGATGCCCGCAGCGCCTTGCAGGAATTGAGAGCACGCTATGGCATATAAGTTGGTTGAAACAGCCCTTGCACAGGCAGACCTGGATGCGATCCTGTCCTACCTTGCCTTATCGCTGGAAAATCCCGCCGCTGCCACAGCCTTTGCCAATGAAGTTGAAAAGTGCTACGCGGCATTGGAACAGTTGCCCTATCTTTACGAGCAGTGCCGCGACCCTCGGCTTTCTTCCAAAGGCTACCGTAAAGCTGTCATCAAGCATTACCTGCTGATCTACCGTGTGGATGAATCACAGAAAACCGTTTACCTGCTTCGATTCTTCTATGGCCGTCAGAATTACGAAACATTGTTATAACACAAAACCTCCCACTCGAATGAGCGGGAGGTTTTATTACGCACAGTTATAATTACCAGAACCAATACCGTTTCTTGACGGCGATATACACGATCAGGCAGACCACAGTCAGCGCACCAGCGGCGATGAAGAAGGTCCAGTTGATATTGGTGAAGCGCAGATTCTGGTTGGTCAACAGGTAGCTGCCAGCCGTATCGGCGGTGATGGTGCCATCCTTGTAGCTGTTCAGGAACTGCCACTTTTCGCTGGCAGTGTTGTGCAGATACAGGCGGCTGTAAGCGGCGTTCTCACCGGTCAGGGTGATCTGCACCACGCAGGGCAGCGCACCGCTTTCGCCCAGCTGGAAGCTCAGGCCGTTTTCATCGGGGGCAAAGGTCAGGGCGGTGCTGAACCCGCCCTGGGTGCTCTTGATGCTGGTGCCATCGATCCGCAGGGTATAATCCTCGCCCAGCACGATCAGGCTGCGGCCCGTGGTGCGCAGGGCGCTCAGGATCTCGCCGGTAATGGCGGGCACGTCGCTCTGATAGAGGGACACTTCCTCCCCTGCGGCGTTCTGGATGGCGGCAACGGTGGCATCGGTGGTAACATTGTCCTCGGTGCCCTCACCGCTGGTATCGCTGCTGCTGCCGGAGGTGGAGGCGGTGCGGTTGACGATGACCGTGACCGAGGTGGAGGCGGTGCCGTTGGAGACCACCACGGAGGTGGCACCCGTGGCAACGCCGGTGATGACACCGGAACCGCTGACGGTGGCGATGCTCTTGTCCTGGCTCTTGAAGGTCAGGCTCTGGCTGGCCGAGGCCGGCGACACCTTGCCGGTGATGGTCTTGGAGGAGCCCGGCTTGAGCACCACATAGTTGGTGTTCAGGGAGATGGACTGGCTGGAGACGGTGCTGGTGTTGGCCGCAACCACCGTAACGGTGGCCGTGCAGCTCACGTTGCCGTCCGTGGCGGTGATGGTGGCCTTGCCGGGGGCAACACCGGTCACCTTGCCAAAGTTGTTGACGGTGGCCACCTTCTCATTGGAAGAGCTCAGGCTGACGTTGATATAGTTGGCCGCCGAGGTGGGCAGCACTGCCAGCGAAAGGCTGGTGGTCTCGCCCACGGCAATGGTGCTGGATGCAAGGGTGATGTCCATTTCGGTGGCGATCATGCTGGCATCCGGCTGGGGGGTAATGGTATAGGTGCAGCTCACCCCGCCGCAGGTGGCGGTGATGTTGGCCGTGCCCAGGCCCACAGCCTGCGCCACGCCCTCACTGTCCACCGAGACAACATTGGGGTTATCAGAGACATAGGTCACGCCGTTCTTGCTGGCGGCATTGGCGGGGGTGGTCACCGGGGAGAGCTGCTGGGCTGTGCCCGCCAGCGGGGCGGCATTGTAGCTGCCGGTCTCGATGCTCTCGGCGGTAACTTTATCCCAGGGAAAGCTCACCTTGGGCAGCGTGAGGGCCAGCGGCGTGGTAACAGGGCCGGCAGCCGACGCAGGCAGGGCGGCGGCACAGGCCAGCACACCCAGCAGAGCCGCGCTGGCGGCCAGCTGTTTCGGTTCAGTTTCATTCTTTCGTACCTCTTGGGCGTGGAATCGGCGGGCGCTTAGCGGAACAGCACGCCCAGGGCCTCCATCACATAGTCAAAGTAAGTCAGTTCATCGTACTCCACACGGGCGGTGACGCTCATGCCGTTGGAAAGATCCACCTTGTCGCCGCTGGTGCTCACGACATAGGTGTTGTCCGGCTTGATGGTCATCTTGTAGTAGGACCCGTTGGTGCTGGAGGTCACGTCACTGTCGATGGAGGTAACAGTGCCGGTCAGGGTGCCGTAGGAATACTCCGACAGGCCGGTGATGGCGATCTTGCAGGGGTCGCCCACGTTGATCAGCGGCCGGTCGTTGACGGTGACAGCCGCCACGATCTCAAGGTCGCTGTTCTCGCTGGCCACGGTGGCCAGAGCGGAACCCGCGCTGAGCACCATGCCCACCTTGTAGGGGGTGTCCATGTGGATGACACCGGAAGTGGGGGCGTAGATGTAGTAATCGTTCGCGCCGGTGTTCAGGGCATCCAGCTGGGCCTCGATGTTGTCAATGTTGGCCTGCACGCTGGTCAGGTTGGCAGAAATGGACTGCAGGGTGGAGTAGTACAGGCTCTCCACCTCGCTCTGGTTCTGCTCCATCATGGTCTTGATCTGCTCGTCGGTGTAACCGGCGGCCTGATAGGGCGAAGCATCAAACGCCTTCTGGCTGACCTGGCTCTTGTAGCTCTCGTACTGGTAGTAATAGGGCTGGTCATCGATGTCGGTCTCGCTGAAGTAGTTCTTGTCGTCCTGAATGGACTTGAGCAGCTTTTCGTACTGGCTCTTCTGCTTTTTGTAGATGTCCAGCTGCTTCTGGTAGCTGTCCTGCTGGATGTCCAGATCAGTGCTCTTGATGTGGGCAATGAGGTCGCCCTCGGTGACATAGCTGCCCTCCGAGATGTTCAGCTCGGTGATGGAGCCGGAGTAACTGGACATGATATAGGTCTTGTTGGCCGCCTGCACTGAGCCAGTGGACTGGCTGACGTAGGTGCGCTTGTTCTGGGTGCTCCAGATCACCAGAAACACCATGAGGAAAGCCACCAGAAGAATGAGCGCGTAGCCAAAGGCCGGCAGCTTCTTCTCCATCATAATGCGGCGGTCCTGCAGGTCGGAAAGATTCTGAATGCGAGTGGTCATATTACTTCGTCTCCATAAAAACGTCCATGACACCGTTTTCGCTGTCCTGATTGACGTAGATGCTGTAGGCGGTGCCGGTCAGCTCGATCTCGTGCTCGTAGGCATAGATGTTCAGCTTCTGGCTGGCAAGGCTGCTGTGGTCCATGGGGCCGGTGAAGTGGGCGTACAGGCAGCCCTTCACCCGCAGCACAGCGTCCTGCTCGTAGCCCGGCTCCAGGCGGGGGATGAGCTGGTTGACCTGCATCATAAAATAGATCTGCGGTTCCGGGTTGGGGCCGGAGGTAAACTTGACGCACTGGATCACAGGGCCAACCGGCATGGCGCTGTGGCTCTTGATAAAGTTCTGCATCTGGGTCAGGATCACGCCCAGGTTGCCCAGCTCGCTGGCATCGATCTTGCGTGCCAGAACGTTGGTCAGCTTCAGGGTCTTGTTTTCTGCAACTTGGATCTCTCTCATAATAATGTCCACCTGTTTCTTTTTTGTTTGCAATAAGCAATTGTCTGGGGTCAAAGATTCTTTTTTACCGTTTTGCCAAAGACTCTCCTCAAAGCGGCCTCACCCTCTCAGTCAAAGCCTAACGGCTTTGCCAGCTCCCCCAAAGTGGGAGCTCTTGACAAAAAGGGTCACAGCTGCTTTTATATCCGAATTTGTACTTCCCTATCAATGGTCTCGCATACAGCATCAAAATGATTGTTAACATCCCGATTAGAGAACCGTAAAACTTTCAAGCCATAGCCATGCAGGATAGCACTTCGTTCCTCATCGTAAGCTTTCCCCTGTTCAGTATAATGCTGTGAGCCGTCAAGTTCAATAACCAATCTTGCATCCGCGCAATAAAAATCCACAATAAACGATTCAATGATCCGCTGTTTGTAGAATTTTACCGGATATTTCCGCAAGAAAACATACCAAAGCCGTTGCTCCTGTGGTGTCATTTCCCTCCGAAGTCTTCGGGCTACATCCAGCATGTCGTTATTCTTGACAACTGTCGTCTTTTTCATCAGCTTATACCTCTACCGGGCTCACCCTCTCCGTCAGCGCACACGCGCTGCCACCTCCCCCAAAGTGGGAGGTTTTGACAGAATGATTCACTCCCTGCACTGTGGGCAAGTCTGCGTTCACACTACGCAAAGGGAAACCCGCCGTACACTGCGCTATGCCAAGGGCTCTCCCTTCGGGAGAGCTGGCGCAAAGCGCCTGAGAGGGTGAGGATGCTCACGGTAAGCCACTCACACAGCGATAAAGTGTCACTATGTAAAGAGCATTCCTGTAAGGATAAACATAATCTTCTACCACACACAATTGCCTACCGCAACGCGATAAGCAACATAAAAATAAGATGTGCCAGGAGGCACACGCCTCCTGGCACACCATAACGAGGCATTGTTGTCTGCCCCGCGCTAACAAGTAGGGCGGTGCAGTTTCCTCAACGCTTCATAATTTTAGACTAACTAGATTAGCCCCAGATCTCCAGAGAGTTGCCATTCTTCTTGATGGTGTACTTGGGAGTGGCTCAGTCTTGAACAGCTTCACATCGCCAGCGGTGTTCTTGACCTCGGTGCGGCCCAGGTTGTAGATAGCAGCAGCGGAGCCCAGGATCTGAGCAATGCCGTCGCCGATCTGGCCAGCCTTGAACTTGTCAGCGCCGACAACCTTGCCGAACATGGTGCCCAGGTCATCCTTGGTAGCGTGGCCGCTGAAGACGTAGCAGAGTGTTCTGGATAGTGCCAGTGATGAAGTTGTTGCCGATCAGGGTAACAATGTTGGTGGAGAAAGCCTTAACGTTGTCCAGATTCCAGATAGGAGCGGTAACAGCGCCGATAGCGTCGATAAAGCTAGCGCCACCGTTGACGTAGGTCATCTCGTTCTCTGCGATAACAGAGTAGTTTGCAGGCATCATCATAATGAATTACTCCCTTCAAATGAATGAAAAACTTATTTTGGCGATCTTTTTCCGGCTGCGCATCCATCCAAAGATCATTTATGTAACCGAGTGCGCACTCGGCTGCAACTTAATAGGTCATTGCCTCGCCATCATCGTCGTCTTCAACGACAGCCGCGGGGGCAACGGGTGCAGGCTCTTCCTTCTTGCGGCGGAAGATGCCCTGCTGCAGGTTCCAGAGCTCGTAATACTTGCCCTGCTTTGCCAGCAGCTCGTCATGGGTGCCGCGCTCCACGATCTGCCGTGATCCATAACCAGGATCAGATCACAGTCACGGATGGTGGAAAGGCGGTGTGCCACGATCAGCATCGAACGGTCAGCCAGCTGGTTATAGATCATATCAAAGATGGTATTCTCTGTACCAAAGTCCAAGCTGGAGGTCGATTCATCAAAGATGTAAAGGCTCGAATCCTTCAGGAACGCACGGGCCAGTGCAATGCGCTGCTTCTCACCACCGGACAGGCCGTTGCCGGCTTCCTCCAGATAGGTGTTGTACTGCAGCGGCAGCCTGCGGATGAACTCGTGTGCGTCGGCCTTCTTGGCCGCCTCCCGTACCTGATCAAGGGTAGCCTCGGGGCGGGAGATGCGGATATTCTCGAAGATCGTCTTGCTGAACAGCTCAACGTTCTGCGGGACATAGGAAATGCAGCGGCGGACGGATGTATTGCTGTACTCGTCCAGATCAACACCATCCACACTGATGGTACCGCTCTCCGGCTCGTAATACTTGAGCAGGAGCTTGGTGATGGTGGACTTGCCGGAACCCGAGGAACCAACCAGCGCCACCTTCTTGCCCTGCGGGATGGTGAAGGAGATGTGATCCAGTGCTGGGGTGCGGTTGCCATACCGGAAGGTGACATCCTTGAACTCAATGTCGCCTTCCATGCTCTCCATCTCGGTGTACTCTCTGGTATCGTCCTGCTCGGATTCATAATCCATGATCTCCGTCAGGCGCTTCATGGAGATGGAGCTTCCTGAATGGACATCTGCATACCGATCAGGTCGCTCACCGGAGAAGTAAAGTAACCAGCCAAAGTGCTGTAAGCCATATAACCACCCAGCGTCAGCTGGCCATTCAGCACCTGTGTGATGCCCACATAAGTGGTGACCATGCTTAACACGGTCATGATCACGCTGGAGATCAGGCTCTGACCGGTACTGATCTTGCTGGAACGCAGGCTGATCTTCAGGCTCTTGATGTATTCACGCTCAAGGGCTTCCAGCTCGCGATCCTCGCAGGCGTTGCACTTGATGGTCTCGATGCCGCGCAGGCTCTCGATCATCTGGCTGTTCAGAACCGCCGACTGCACCATCGTCTCTTCATTGATCCGCTTGTAGGGCTGTTTGAAGATGATGACGAGCAGCAAGCTCAGAATGGTGGTAAACAGGGTAATAGCGAACAGCGAGGAGTTCATCCGGAACAGGACAAAGCCTGTACCAATGGCCATCACAATGTCCATGACCACGCTCATTGCAATGCTGGTCAGCACCGATTTGATGGTGCCTGCATCGGAATAGCGGGTGGTGATCTCGCCGGTCTTACGGGATGCAAAGAACTTCATCGGCAGTTTGTACACATGCTCGAAGTAGCCCAGCATCAACGGAATGTCGATTTTAATGGAAAGGAAGATCAGGATCCATTCTCTCACAGTCGAGATCAGCGTACTGGTCAGGTTGACCACACTGAACACGACAATGAGCGATATGAGCAGATTTTTCAGCCCATAAGGCAGCACCTCATCCATGATCGCCTTATTAAAGACGGTGGACACGATGCCGATCAGTGTCAGGATCACTGAACTGAGAATAGCGTAAGCAAACAGCTTTTTCTGGGGAAGCAGCAGATCCATGTACCGCTTCAACATGTTGTTGCGGGCTGCCTTGGCTTCCTCTTTGCCCTCCACCTTGTGCTTGCCGGTGCCGCCCTTGAACTCCGCTGTGGGGTTCAGCAGCAGCAGCACGCCGGTGAAGTTTTTATAGAACTCATCCAGGCTGATCTTTTTCAGTTCATTTGCAGGGTCGCCGATGACGACATAATCCTTGCATTTGTACTTTTTGCTTGCATCAGCCTTGCGTTCTTCTTCCTGCGCCACATGCTTGCGGCGGGCATCGTCCTCCTTGATGGTCGTCTTTTTGAAGATGACCACAAAGTGGGTCATGCCCTGGTCGGTAATGACCTGCGCAATTGCGGGCAGGGTGAAATCGCTTAAAAAGTTTTCGCGGTCAACACGGACAGCCGCCGTGCTGAAACCCAGCTCATTGGCTGCTTTCTGCAGGCCAACGAGGTTCGTGCCTTTCATGTCGGTTCCCATCATATCCCGCAGGCGGGTGATGGTGATTTCCTTTTTGTAATGGAGGCACACCATTGCGAGCGAAGCGGCCGCGCAGTCCGTAGAATCGTGCTGCCGCACATAGGTATAACGCATACGATGTTTCCTTTACAAGAGACCGACAACCAAAAGCAAACGATCTCTTTTTCAATGTACTGTGTCTATTTCAAAACTACGGCTTTTATTCTAGCACACCCGGTCTGTTTGCACAAGCCCCAGTTTGCTGTTGTTTTGACCGTAGGTCTGACAAATGAAAAAGGTTTTCTTTTTGCACTCCGGTTTAACAGCGCATAGCCTTCTGCTTTGCCCTGCCCTGCGGAGAACCAGGGCAAAGCAGAAGTCCGCTGCTATCAAAAGAAGGGAGCGCCTACCCTTTGATCTGAGTCAATCACCACGGAACGTTTAAAAACTGTTCCAAGGTTTGGGTGTAGTATACCACAATCTGACAGCATCTTCAAGAGGACATTTTTTAAGAAATCATTAATTTTGAAGATTTTGTGAAAAAAGTCTCAGATTGGTTACAACACCCGGTTAAAAAACAAGCGGCGAAGTTGCCCTCGCCGCCTAATGGCGCCTCTTGCCTGACTCGAACAGGCGACACCCTGATTAACAGTCAGGTGCTCTAACCGACTGAGCTAAAGAGGCACATCTTTCAAAACACAATTCCGCAGCGCACAATTGACTGCGAGAGATATTATAACTCTTCCCGCTCCCTTTTGCAAGCCTTTTTTGGAAATTTGTGAAAAAAGTTTTTCAAAGGGGCAGAACCCTCTCAGTCAAAGCCTTGCGGCTTTGCCAGCTCCCCCGAGGGGGGAGCCTTTGGCAGGACCACCGCAAGCAGCTGCTAAAGGCCGGGGCAGTCTTGGCTCCCCCTTTGGGGGAGCTGGCGCGTTAGCGCCTGAGAGGGCGAGCCCGTGTTCCGACACCCTTTTTCTTACGCTTCTGTTACCCTGTCAATACCAGAAAGAAGGTGCCGTCCATCAAGACTGTGATCTACCTCGATGTCCTGCTGCTGACGAATTTTGCGCTCACGCTGCTGTTCCTGCTGGCAGCGGGGCTGCTGGCCGGGGTGGAGTGCCGGGCCGGGCGGCTGCTGTTGGGCGGGG
>ENA-OQIO01000447-OQIO01000447.1-human-gut-metagenome-genome-assembly--contig:-NODE-447-length-22549-cov-2.850905_pt1 | contig 22549 bp, 25 predicted proteins | sample MGYA00242573_ERZ504737 | MGnify/ENA primary metagenome ERZ504737 (study PRJEB26092, sample SAMD00036203) | human gut metagenome | host: Homo sapiens | study: EMG produced TPA metagenomics assembly of...
ATACTCGCGGACGTTACCTATCGATCGATGCTCAGACTACGAGTGTACATCGATCGATGTAGACTACGTAGCTGTACATCGATGATGCTCAGACGTACGTAGCTGTACATCGATCGATGCTCAGACGTACGTAGCTGTACATCGATCGATGCTCAGACGTACGTGCTGTACATCGATCGATGCTCAGAAAGCAGCATATCAGGTTATGATCCATAACTCTGATATGCTGCTTTTTAATATCGTATATTGTTTTTTCTGCATCGGATGACTTTAATGAGAATGCTTTTCCATCGCTGCACTCCCATATATTCATATGCACTTAACTATTGTTTCCTGTTCTCTTTTTGTTCTCTGGCTTCTCTTACTTTCTCCCTCTGTTTCGTCAGATCGTAATAATCATCTGTAAGAACCCCATGTTTTCGCATCATATCAAACACAGTCTGCTGAGCAGGTGTCATCTTCATGCCAATAGAATTATTATAATCCGTAAGAACGCATCCTGTTTTCTCAATCAGCCAGAACAGCGGAGAATCATCATCCGGGATCATTTTCCAGATTTCGTTCTCTGTCCATGGAAGCAATTCCATCATTCCATGAAGATGTCCTCTGGGTATTCTTACGTAATCGCCGTCCGGCTTGATCAGACCGTCAGAAAAGTTCTCATCCTTAATTTTCATCTCATTTAACAGTTCTTCTGTTATCTTCATCCTCTTTTCCTCACCCTCGAGTATTGCTTTTTTCTATTATACGTTTCCCGCCAGAGTTACGCAAGTAAAAAGTCTGAATAGCCTCTTTCCTCGTTACTGTTCACTCCGTTCACAGTAACGTAGCCAAAATTCATTCCAGATTGCCTGCGGCAATGGAATTTTGGCTCGTATGTCTCGGGATTTTGGCATATTCATGCCAAAACACCTCGCGGGATAGTGGTGTGTGAACAGTAACCTTTCCTCAAAAATATATCACGTTCTATAAAATTCCATCTTGATTAAATTGCAAAAAAATTGTAGACTATATATGCACACACATTAATAGTTTTTGTTAATTAAGACTGATTTGAGGTTTCCTCATAACGTCTCAATTATACACACACATTTTCTAAAAAGAGCAGCTGCATCATCCGATGCGCTGCTCTTTTAGTTCCACTGTTTATTTTGTAACTGTTCTCTGCCGTCGACGGCATTCTTTAATGATTTTAACTCTTACTTTTTCTTCTTCAGGAAATAAATAAGTAAAATTATGATAACAATAATCCCGATACCACTAATCCAGATTACAGGATTCTTCATTCCTGAATCTGCTTTTACATTCTTTCCTGATGTTTTCTGACTCTGCTTATCATCGGATTCCTTGTCTTCTGTCGAAGCAGGCGTCTCTGTTTCTTCCGGTGTCGGTGTTGCTTCTTCTGTAGGTGTTGCCTCCGGTGTCGGTGTCACTTTTTCTGTAGGTGTTACCTCTGGTGTTGGTGTGGCTTTCGGAGTTGGAGTTGCTTCCGGTGTTGGTGTAACAGCAGCCACCGGAACATTTCCTGATGTGCCTGTAGCCTCCGGTGCATCTGCGGATACATTTTCATTTACGTAATCTGTATCACGATCAAGATTCAGCCATCCCTGTGTCACACCATCTGTGTCTGTTTTCCCCCAGTTTGTTCCGTCTTCTCCCTGAACATACTGAAAAATATGTACAGTTGTCCCATCTGCGATTCCCTCTGTTCCTGAAACCTGATCAAATTTCTCTCCAGGTCCGTTATAAACCGATACGTTTCCATCGTTTCCATGAACCTTTACTTCGAAATCCACATCTTTGCCTCCGAAAGTACGATATTCCTCATTGGCAGCTTCTTCTCTGGAAGCCGGATCCAGATCATCCATAGGAACATATCCGTTCATTCCATGGTACTGTGTATATGCCCATTTTTTATTGTCTGCTCCATTCTTCTCACCCAGAACGTGAATGGCAGTTCCATTTGGAATCTTGCTGTCATTCAGTTTAACACTCTGAGTGTCTGCTTCATCATAAATATCTACCCGCCCTGTGTACTCTGTACGATCATATAATAATCTGTTACATAATCCGGATTCTGACCCTTTCCGTCATCCGCATAAACAGAAACCACTGTCAGAATAAAGCACAGTACCATTGCTATTACTGTTCCAAACCTTCTCTTCATAATCTCTTTCCTTCATTTCTTATTTTCTTTTTACAGCAGATGAACTTTTATATTTGCTGTATGTATTTCCATATGGCTCTTTAACATATGCTTTTACCGCATAATAGTATGATACACCTTTTTGTGCTTTTTTGTCCAGATAAGAAGAACTATTTCCATTGGAAATTTTCTTTATCAATTGATAGGAACCACCTTTTTTCTTTCTGTAAATATAATAGCCGTCACATTTTTTCTGAGGCTTCCACCGGATACGGATTCCATTTTTCTCAGATTTCACAGAAGTAACCTTCTGCACTGCAGGTGCTGCTTTAATCACATCGCCGGTTTTATATTTACCTGAATATCTTTTTCCGGATGCTTCATAATATGCTTTTACTGTATAACGGTATGATGCATTAGCCGTAACCTTACTATCTTTATATTTTAATTCCGATGTCCCGACATCTGCAATTTGGGACCACTTCCCACCTGCTGCAGGTTTTCTGTACACATAATATCCTGTAACTCCGGAAACTTTTTCCCATGAAATAAGGTTGTATCCGGAATTATATGCCTTCACCTGAAATACCGGTGTATCCGGCACCCATGACTGATTCAGGGTCCTTGTATGTGCCTTGATCCTTGCCGTCCAGTTTTTCGTCTTTCCATCTGTCCACCTGGCCGTTTCCGATGCACTCTTATAGAATGTCTGCCCTGTTTCTATCCCCGCCGTACAGGTAAACCAGTTCCCATAACTGGACTTTGCTTCCACTCCAAAGCTGATTTTGTCAATCCCACTGTTTGTGATCACAACAGAATATCTGCTTCCCTGTTTCAAAACCACCTCTGGTACACTGATAGTCTGTACACCTGCGATTGGCTGTTCAAACTCATATGGAGCAGCATATGCAGCGGTCCCGCTTTCCGGGTCATATGGATCTGTCAAATCGGTGTATATCTGAATTTTGTAACAGGCATTGTCACTGTTTGTAACAAGATTAACCTCCCCCAGGACTTCTGCTTTTCCCTTTCCTGCAATTGTCTCATAAACTGCTGCTACTGACTGTCCCGCCTGTATCGGAATCACTGAAAGTCTGAAGAACCATCATAAAAATAATTATTCCTGTACTTTTGATTCGAAGCAGCCACTGCCTCTGCACTTACAAGTTTACTGATATTGGGATCCTGATAAGAAAGATAGTAATATCCTCCGTCTCCTTTCTTCTCCCCCCAACTGTTTTTGATGATCCACGCACCATCAGATGTTACATTGGAAACAGGAAGGAAATTATCCTTTGAATACGTATCATCCCATCCGACCACTGTCACAATATGATTAATTACAGTCGAATTTGATTTTCCAACAGGATAACAATATGCAGCTGTGTCCGGATTTACATAGCTTTCCTTCATATAAAGCATAATAGATACTGCATGGTCATTCAGCAGCATTTCTTTCATACGTTCCTCACTGTATTTGGAAACAGATGCATTTTTCAGATATGCTGCAGAATTATAAGCCTTACTTTCCGGAATCTGTACAGTCAGATCATTCTGATGCGAAGAATCCGTAGGAAATGGTACATCGGCCTCTGTGGTCATTCCCGACCATGTACTGAGATAAATCGCCGCCAGGTGATCATTACCTCCTATCACGTGATAATTTCCCAGTACATAATTCTTATCATCAGGGGTATTTCCAAGAGGATCATTCTGTCTGTTGGAGAAAAAATATGATAAATGTTCTTCTGACAGATCGTAGGTTCCTTTGTTCTGTGCCAGAAGCGAAGTCTCCATGATTGCTGCCATACCAAAAGCCCAGCAGGTTCCAAATGGATTCTGATTCTTTACGGGCGTAACTAATCCTTCCATTCTGGCATCATAGGAAGATGGAAATGCTGTTTCTCTGCTTCCATATGCAGCGTAAACTGATGTCAGATCACTCTCTACTTCAGGTCCCGGATCTATCGGTTTTAAATTTTTAAAAGGTTCTAACTCTTCTTTTCTTTCCTCTTCTGTCAACGGACGACCTTTGATATATCGAATTCCATCTGTATTTTCTTCCGTTGCTTCTCCATCCTGAAACTCCTGTTTTGCATCATCGCTTCCGAACAATTCTGCATCCGATCCCGTATCTGTTCCAAATTCATCTGCCTGTGAACTTTGAAATTCTTTCAGATCTGATGTATTTTCTTCTGTCTCCCTGTTGACTCCGGATTCAAACATTTCCTGACCCGCAGCGGGTACCGATGTACAAACCATTGCATAAGCCAGAAAAACTGACAATGTGCGTATCGCTGTATTTCTTTTTTTCATGTAGTAGTTAACTCCTTTACATAAATATAATATCATTATATCAATATCTTTTTTGTTTTTCAACCATGATCAATGACAAAACCGTCGGAAAACAGTGAATTTTCCCTGTTTCGACGGCTCTATGTAGAAATGCAGAGCTCTGCCGACAAGAAAATGTCGCCAGGAAAAGACGTCAAATGCCTGTGATGCATTTTCTTCTGTGCATGTGAAAAGTGTGGAAAATGTGTGTGAAATGCTTTATATACTAACTCAGAACAGACTTGAAAATCTTACAGACTCTTCTCTTTTGCTATCCTTATTCTAGCAGAACAAGCATTGTATTACAATGAAAATCGTTCTTTCTTATTTGTGCTAATCTGACACATTGTTACTGTTCACTCCGTTCTAAGCAGCGACGCATTCTCCTCTTATTTGCTGATACTTTCCTTTGCTCTTTTCATCATATCAGCCAGTTCCTGGTATTTTCCTGTGACATATCCATAGTTTTTTCGCTTATGCGGAAGCATACAGTTTGTGCAGTCTTTAATTCCCTTTTCCGTATACCGGAAATTCCCACCGCATTTCTCACCCAGGCATATAGCGGGCAATAACAGAACAGACAGTTAAAATCATCCGGATCTGCATTCTTATGACACGGAAAAAATTCACATTTCTTATGGCTGAAATAAGAATATTCTTTCCCTTCCCAATAAGGTTTCTCCATTGCTACCTCTCCTCTCCTGTTGCAAGTTTTTATCTTTCCAGAATAATTCCGTTTTCTCAGTCTCCATCAATCCCACCCATCAGAGGACGAAATAAAAAAAATACTCTAATAAATTATCAATTTCTCTTCACATAACAAAGCATTGAAAATTCATTACAGTATTTTTCACAGATCATACATTTAAAATTAATAAGAGGGAGCGATGCTACCCCGGGGTAGAAAAAAATCCGTTCATGAGTGCGCGGAGGGAACGAATAAATCCGAAGTAGTATCGCCTGCCATTTAATCATGTATAATTCATAAAGAACAGGCGCATTCCATAAAAAATGTCTGCCTTCAGATAAAAGCAGACAACACTCCGAAGCTGCGGATTCAACGGAGTTGGTTGTTACACTTTACACGGAAGTTTAACCTCGCCATACCAAGCAGGTTCCTGGCTCCAGGCTCATCGCTCCTCTCTCCTTCTCATGCTATGGCACAATGGACATTCTGAGATTTGCTCCTCTGTTACAGTGACCGGATCGCTCAGGTTTCTCACCTGATTCCCTCTTTCTGTACTGCTCTTTCTCACAGTATCAGCACTTAATATGTTCTGTATGGAATTATACTGTCATTATAATTAACACCCTGCAACAAGCTTGTCAACTATTTATCAATATATTTTTCAATATTCCACACCTTCCGGCAGCGGATCCCATTCATTCAGACCAAGACTCTGTCTGAATTTTGCTTCTTCCAGACTCAGCTTTGGAACATCCTCATTCAAAAACGCTCTCAGCTCATCAATCCCCTCTCCGGTCACATTGTTTACCAGAAAAATTCTTTCACATCCTGCATTCAGCATCCACTGACGCACCATTGGAACATTCGCATAAGGAGAATCTATTTTCGTAATGATTCCTATCAGTGGTCTCAGAATAAATGCATTACTGCCATAGCCAAACAAACTGAAAGGTTCATCTGCTGACTGTACCATTGCCACCACATCTGCTTCAAAAGAAAAACAGGCCAGCCCTACGCTGAAATGCTTGGACTCTGCATACTCTCCCGGAGAATCAATGGTATCATCATCCGTATTCGTATACTGCGTTTTTACATAATGAAGTTTTTCGCCTTTTAATGCCTGCGTTAATGAAGTCTTACCTGCTTCACTTCTGCCCATCAGAAATATTTTCTTCATATTTAATGTCTGTCCCTTTCACTTCTCTCAGCTATTCCGGCAGTTACATAAGCACCATCGGTACAGAATAACTGACTTTTCGTATGTTTTAACTTTTGTGAACTGCACAAGTCTTAAAGCCAAGCACCTCTCTAAAAAATTTCACCACTTCTTCCACTGCAGTCTGAACTTCCGTCAGACCTCCCGTAAGGATCAATGATCCGCTGAAGCGATCCATGAAACCAATCTCCACATTTGCACTTTTCACTGCAATATCAGCAGCTACAACCACTGCTTCCCATGGGGTAAAACGAATCATTCCAATTGCTTCTCCTGTGTGGTCTTCTCCCTCATGGACTCCAATATGCAGACCAAGATTCTGATAAATACAGCTCTGTGAAGGATTGATCACATGCGCCAGGCACACTTCCTTTCCCGGAACCCTTACCCTGGTCATACGCAGCTTTTTTCCCTTTAATTTCTCATAATCCTGGTTATAAAGCTTTTCCAGTAATTCTCTGGTTGTCATCCCTGCCATCCCAACACTTCCTATCTTTTGGTAATCTTGCAGACTACATACCCCAAAGTGTCTCTGAAATAATCCACAACCTCAGTCATCGCTGACATTACATCGGAAATCTCTCCCGTAATGATCAGTGTGCCTGTAAATCGATCTGCAAATCCCAGATAAACATTTCCGCTTTTTACCGCAATATCAGATGCGATCACTGCAGATTCAGGCGGTGTCATATTCATAATTCCGATTGCAGATGAACGGTAATCCACCTGCGGATTCAGTCCAAGCTTCTGGTATATGACCGGAGCCGGCCCTCCCATTACATGTGCAAAAGTAATCTCCTTGCCAGCAACTGTTTCCTGTACAATTCTTATGTGTTCTACATGGTCATTTGCCATTTATCATTCCTCGCTTTCACTATTCAACTATAATCCGGATAATTCATGAGAATATTCTTTCCCACTGATGTCTCCAAAAACAGATTTTAAAATTTTATATATATCTCTTCAGTTACATAAACTGTACTATCCATCCAATTTTATGTCAAGGTAAAATCCACCTGAAAATCGGTAAAATATTATACATGGTTACGGTTCACTCCGTTCACAGCAACACGCTTCGCGATGCACAGAATTTATGCTGATCGCATAAATTCGCACGGTATGTCTCGGAATTTTGGCATATTCATGCCAAAACACCTCGCGGAATAATGGTAACTTATACATAAAGAAAAGGAGCATCAGCCCCCTTAGCGATACTCCTTTTCAACCCCTATAAATTTAATTATTTATACTTATTTAATTATACCAGTCTTCTTACAGAAACAATCGTTCTGTACGCTGCGTTATCACTGATCTTAATTCCATCTACAGAGTTCGATGCATGAACGATACGTCCATTCCCCATATAGATTGCAACGTGTCCACCGTAGCAGATCAAATCACCCGGCTGTGCATCAGCATAAGATACTTCTGTACCGGCATTCTGCTGTTCATAAGAAGTTCTCGGAAGACTTACTCCGAAGTTTGCATATACACTCTGTGTAAATCCTGAACAGTCAGCTCCACCTGTAAGGCTTGTACCGCCCCATACATATGGATTGCCAACAAACTGTGTTGCAAAGTCTACTACAGAAGATCCTGATCCTGAACCTGAAGATGAAGAACTATCTGAATCAGATGACTGTTCACTCTCATAATCATCTGGTGAAACTGTATTATCAGAATCAATCACATTGCCATACTCATCGTACTCTACATCATCAGAAGCTCCTGCATTGTCAACAGGATCACCATTTTCATCATATTCTACACCATCATCTGATTCAGACTCATCATCGAATCATCAGTATTCTCAATCTCATTTCCGTCTTCATCATACTCTACATTTTCTTCCTCTTCTGATTCGGAGTCCTGTTCCTGCTCTGCAGCTTTTGCTGCTGCCTCTTCTTCTGCCGCCTGTCTTGCAGCCTCTTCCTCAGCCTGTCGTCTTGCCTCTTCTTCTGCTGCGATTCTTTCAGCTTCCAATCTCTGAATTTCAGCTGTCTGTTCCGCTAACAGATTTGCATATTCTGTCGCCTGCTGCTGTGCATATGCAATTTCATTCTCATAATCGGCTGATTCAGATTTCTTCTGATCGATCTGGCACTGAAGATCATAAGACTGCTGTTCATAAGAAGCCTTCATCTCTTCCAGTTCTGCTTTGTCAGATTCATACTGAGTCTTTAAATTATTCACCTCATTAATAGTATTCACATATTTATCAAGATTCTTTCTGTCCTGCTCATACATCTGCTGTGTATTCTCAGCACGTGTCAGAAGTTCACTTAAATCTTCTGAATTAAGCATCATCTGAAACCACGCTGCATCCCCACCCTGTTCATACAGTGCCTGAATACGAAGCTTCATGCTCTCATACTGCTTATCTCTCGCCTTCTGAGCCTTAGCCAGATCCTGTTTTGTCTTAATAATATCTACTTCTTTATTATCAATATCTCCTTTAAGAGTATCAATAGAAACCATAACACTTACAAGATTGGAATCCAGTTCGGAAATCTCATTCTCAAGCTGTGATTTCGCATATGCAAGCTCATCCATTCTGGAATATGTCGCATCCAGCTGCTGACTTGTGATCGCCTGCTCTTCTCTCAATTCATCCTCTCTTGAAGCACTTACACTAACAACCTGTGTTGCGCTCATCAGGAGTGCTAATGTAAGACATACAATTCTTTTCTTCATGAATTCTCACCCTCGTAACATTTTCTTTCTATATCTTAATGTTTTTGCAATATCTAAGTTAATTCTTATACATATTAACACACCACACTCAAAAACGCAAGGATTAATTACCATAAATTTTATATTTCTGTAACATTTATTAATCTTTTTGTTATTCTTCGCATTTCTTTCTACAATTCAAACATATTCCATTTCATGTTTGTAATAATTTGACACAGGACAAAGATATCTGATGCAGGGTTACTGTTCACACACTACTATCCCGCGAGGTGTTTTGGCATGAATATGCCAAAATCCCGAGACATACAAGCCAAAATTCCATTGCCGCAGGCAATCTGGAATGAATTTGGCTACGTTACTGTGAACGGAGTGGACAGTAACGTAGCAGGACTTCACGCTATAGTGGACTGGATTGTTTGCATTATTTATGGAATTACTACAGAACGCAAAAAAAGAAGCAGCCTCCTCATTCGAAAGCTGCTTCCATTTTCTTAACTATTCACTTCTCAGCTAAACAGATCTGCAAGGATCTGGTCTGCGGTCATATTCATATATCCATCCGGATCAGAAAGCGTACTTCTGTTCCATCTCAGATAATTACCTCTTCTGATATAGTTACCAGATGAAGTATGATAATCATACTTGGTATATCCCGGATATCTTGACATATACTTCTGTGCCAGTGCAATCGCCTGACTGGAATAACCACCGGACGGAGTAGGTGTACCTGCAATCTGAACACCTGCATTCGGGGTAGAATGCACGATCACTGCACTCTTATCAGCACACTGTCCGAGAATGATCCATGTATGTCCACTGTCATATCCCACATCTCCGGGATATACTTTCCAGTCATCACTTGCCAGATTCGCCTGAGTGAGAATACTTCCCCAGCCCATGGACTTATAATGAGAACCAATCTCACCGGAAACTACCGTATATCCGCTTCCTACACCGGACTTACTCTGCATTACCTGATAAGCTGACCATCCTACGAAACCGGAACAGTCAAAACCTTTTGCTCTGTTGGCTGTGCTGAGATCTCTATAGTTATTGTAATCATAACTGCTGCTCTGACTGTTATAGAAATCAGTCATTGTCTGACTTGTTCCTTTTCTGGTGGAATCATTCCATCCGCCACCCCATACGTACAGAGCCTGACCAACAGGCTGTAATGCACCTGCCAGATAATTCTTGATTGTTCTGGAACCGGTCGGACTTGTAGTATTGCTCAATATACCATTGGAATTAAAATGGTATTTCTGTCCATCAATTGTTACATCTCCGGTAGCCATCACACCGGTTTCCTTATCAAAATAATACTTATTTCCGTCAATTGTCGTCCAGCCTACAGCCATCTTGCCGCTGCCTGTATTAAAGTAGTATTTCTTTCCATCCAGTGTCTGGAAACCTTTTGCCATAATTCCGTCTTCAGTTTCAAAGTATCTGTATTCATTGCTGGAATTCTTTGTCCAACCGGTAAGCATATAACATGCACTTGTAAAATATCTGGTATTTTTCTTACTGTCTGTAAGGAATGTCTTGCAGGCAGCCACTCCACTGTTACTGTAGAAATAATATCTCTTTCCCTTCAGTGTCAGCCATTTCGTCTGCATGAATCCGGTAGATGGATCAAAATATCTTTTCTGATCCTTTGAATCAGTGACCCAGCCTGTCATCATGATACCAGCCTGTTTACTGAAATATCTCTTTCGTCCTTTACTGTCAGTAACCCAGCCCTTTACCTGAACACCGGTCTTTGTGTTAAAGTAATATTTCTTTCCTTCAAGTTCCAGCCAACCCTTCTGTTTAGAGCCATCTTCATTTATGTAGTATGAATCTCCGTTAATAGTTACAAAACCTGTTTTCGTTGCAGCCTGTACATTTGCCGCAGTAAAATACATGGAAACTCCCACAGCAAAAAACAGCAGAAACAGAAGTGCCCCCCAGATTTTAAACTTCCTGTTTACGTTTTGCATACATACCTTCCTTTTCTTTTTTCATTATCAGAGCGTGCCTGAAAAGTATGAATCGTGGGTATCGCTCTGATATCTCACATACTTCTCAGATACGCTCTAAGGTTTAACAAAGTTTTTTACAATGTTATTACGTTTCTATGACTCTATTATATTACACTTTAAATATCCCGTCAACAGACAAGTAAAATTCTGTTAAACATTCACTAATTTTCACAGTCTATTCCATAAAAAAGAGACAAAGTCCACAAATACTTTGTCTCTTTTCACAAGATAACACTGTGAAATATAACCTGTATACCTGTTTTCTTTTTATTTTTTCAACAGACAGAATATTATCTTATATCCCTGATCACAACAGATGCTTTCTTAATTCAGCACCATCAGCAGCACATAAATAAGCAGGTGCCACATCAAATACAGTCTTCGCACCACTCTGTCCTTCTTTATTCATACGATATGCAGCTCTTGCATATGCAACAAGTACAGAAGATGTAAACTCCGGATTGGAATCCAGCTTCAGACTATATTCGATCACATGATTGTTCTCATCATTCCAGCCCGTTTTTCCGGATCGGATCACGAAACCGCCATGTGGGATTCCACTGTGATCTCGCTTCAGTTCTTCTTCAGAAATAAAATGTACAGTTGTGTCATAGTCAGAGAAATAGTTAGGCATAGTCTTGATATCATTCTCAATCTGTGCCAGATCCGCACCTTCCTCTGCAACTACAAAGCATTCTCTTGTATGTTTCTGTCTTGTTGTAAGATCCGGATTTTCTCCGTTTCTCACTGCATCCAGTGCTGCTTCAACAGGAATTGTATACTGTTTTGCATCTTTTACGCCTTTGATACGGCGTACTGCATCTGAGTGTCCCTGGCTTACACCCTTGCCCCAGAATGTATAATCCTTTCCGTTTGTAAGGATTGCATTTGCATAGAGACGGTTCAGTGAGAACATTCCCGGATCCCAGCCCACTGAAATAATTCCGATATGACCGCTTTCTTTTGCAGCTGCATCTACTGAATCAAAATGCTCAGGAATTCTTGCATGTGTATCAAAGCTGTCAATTACATTAAACATCTTCGCATATTCCGGTGTCTGTTTCGGGAGATCTGTTGCACTTCCGCCACAGATGATAAGTACATCGATCTTATCTTTCATTTTTTCGGCATCATTGACAGAATATACCGCTGCTGTCTCTGTAAGGATTTTAACAGTTTCCGGAGCACGACGTGTAAATACAGCAACAAGCTCCAGATCCGGATTATGTTTGATTGCGCACTCTACACCGCGGCCAAGATTGCCGTAGCCTAAAATACCAATACGAATACTCATTATAATTTCCTCCTGTAACCTTAATTATATGTTCGCAACTGTTGCATATCATTACAGCTGCACATTATCACTTTACTATAGTAATATTTTCACTTTTAATTGTCAATCCAATTATTACCAAAATTCCATTGCCGCAGGCAATCTGGAATGAATTTTGGCTACGTTACTGAGAACGGAGTGAACAAATAACGTTTTAGCAGCAAAATATGCCGCTTCCCGGGCAACACAGACTGCATGCCATATTTGCCAGGCACAGCTTCATACAATAATCATCACCGCCTGTCGGCATACCTCCAAAAGGATTCTGCATCTCCTGATACCAGTTTCCTCCGCCTTCCATCTGCTGCAAAACCATCTGATACTGTACATTATCCGGTTCCAGACGGATAGCCTGCTTAATATCATTCAATGCATTTACGTTATTTCCAAGTCCCATGTTTGCCATGGAAGACAGATAATACCACTGTCCGTTCCTCTGTGAAAGTGACTGCAGAACATTCATAGCCTCACGATAATGACCGCTCTGGATATAATTGCTGCCGCCTGCCTGCGCATAGACTCTTCATCCTGATAGCCAGAGTCTGCCTGTCCGGAAAATCCGCCAAAACCACCGTAATTATTGCTGCCATAATTCCCGTAATCGATTCCCTGCTCTCTTTCCTTCATAATCTGCTCATAAGCCTGCTGAACCTGCTTGAATTTCTCCTCAGCCTGTTCTTTATTCGGATTGTCAATATTGGCATCCGGATGATACTTCTGCTCATCTTACGATATGCCTTCTTCACTTCCTCATCGGATGCATCTCTGGAAATCCCCAGTATACTGTACGGATCAATCATTATCTTTCTCTCCTGCTTCTTTTCTCTTCTTATGTATCACCTCAAACCGACACCATACCCCTGAGTAAAGAATATTTCTCAAAATATCAGTGTATTTTATAATAGGAAGTTTCTCAAACTCCCTGCAGGTCTGCGCCATCATCATGATCAGAATCCGGCGTACCTGCTCATCGAACCCTTTTATTATATATTGTTCTGAAAAAGGATTGTAATTTTTATTTTTTATATCCTCTTCCACATCATCGTATGCATCCAGAAGATAAATAAATTTGCCAAGAAAAAATCCCATTCTGCGCAGAGTATCTTCCCATACATCCTGTTTCCATGCAAAAATCTCTTCCATAATTTTTCCGAAACAGCCCGCCATTTTGTCAATGTCTTTTTCTCCGGATTTCTCCATCTCAGACAATTCACTGAGAAGCTTCTGTATTCTTCGGGATTTATCCGGATATTTCTGATCCAGTTTTTTCACTTTTCCCTGAAGAACTTTTGAATAACCAAGAGCAGTTACTTTTTTTTCATCCTCCCAGTCGTCCCGGCATTTATAATAAGTAAGAAGTACATTCATATCTGCCGCATATTCTGTCACTGTATTTCTTCTGACCGGCTGTTTACATACCGGATGAATGATACATCTTGTGCTTCCCTTTTGTGTGGGCGGCTCATAAAGCGCACTGAGAAGAATCACCACAAATGTCATATCATAAGTCAGAGAAATCTGTCCTGATATTCCATATTTACTTTTGAGTTCTCTGCACAATCCACAGTAAAAGGATCTGTACAGATCAAAATCTTTAAACTTGATTTCAGGCTTATTCATTACTATATAACCAAACATAATTCCTCCAGCCCATAACTTATGATGATCTGCCAGAGCGTGTTTGCAGCAAATCAACGTCTTTTGATAAACTTCTCATGACATTTCGGACATTCAATCTCTACCTTCTGTCCTTTTCCTCTGGGAATACGAATTTTCTGTCCACAACCCGGGCAGGTATAGATATGATGTGTTTTTCTTTGCTCCATCATATTTTTCTCTCTGGTAAACCGGCTGCGGATTTTCTGAGTATATCCCAGATATTTCTGGTTTTCCGCATATCGCGCAGAGATATTTCTGGAAAGGATTCTGAAATATGTATAAATGATAAGAATAAATCCAACTGTATCCAGAACGCCTCCGGCTGCGTTTTGTCTCATAAAAGAACCTACAACAATGACGAAAAGTGCCACACCGAGAGTGAATCTTGCAAAATTATCCACTCCATAACGCCCCTGCATGAATCTGTTTAATTTGTCTTTCATTAAACTACCTCTTTTTTACTGTTTGTAATGCATTTTTTTACTCTCTGACAAGAACTTTCAGGATCTCTGCAATATACATGGTATGGTAGTCTTTCTGCGGATACCACTTACCGTCGTTTTCCCCGGCATCAAAGCATTCCGGTTTAATCTCATCATGATACATTTTTTTGCAGACCATGATCATGTCAGCTTCTTCAATTCCGGCTGTTCCGTCTATAAAGTAAGGATCAGTCCTGCTTCTTTAATCTTGTTATCCGCATTTTTTCCGGAAACCTTTCCGCAATAATTTAATGCCTTGCGATACTCTTCTCCCAGAACAGAAATTGTAAATGTATCTTCCCTGTCCACAAATTCCTTGGTGTATCTCTGAGGACGGATATACACTGTCACTGCGTTCTTTCCCCACATAACACCCATTGCACCCCAGCTTGCTGTCATGGTATTGCATTTTTCTTCATTTCCGGCTGTGATCAGCAGCCATTCCTTTCCAATCTTGGTAAATGGATTCATTGTCAGTTCTTCTGCTTTTACTTCTCTGAAACTCATAATATTATTTCCTCTCTTTCTTTATTATGTACTCTTATGATGTTAGAGCGTGTCTGAAAAATGCTTTCCGCAAGATATATGTCACAATTTGTGGGAGATTTTGCCCGGATGAGGGCGTCGTAGCGGGCTACGGCAACCGAATTCGGGCAAATATACCGCAAGTGGGGCGTGCAGATTGTGGAAATGATTTTTCAGACACGCTCTAGGGGCAAAAGGTATTTTACCCCTAACCTGATATACCAAATAATCATCTGTCATTGCATACCTGGAATATATAAAACTTCAGATAGTAAGACTCATCTGCCGCCCACAGGATCGATGATCCGGTGCCTGTGTCCTGTATTCTACCTGGCGAAGTCTTTTATGTACATTCTTTGCTGCCTGTCCGATGGTTTTGGTAAATAATTCATAGTCCATAAAATGAGAACAGGAACAGGTTGCCAGAAATCCGCCGTCTTTTACCAGTTTCATGGCACGCAGATTAATCTCTCTGTATCCTTTTACTGCATTTTTAATGGAATTTCTGGATTTGGTAAATGCAGGAGGATCAAGAATTACAACATCAAATTTCTCACCTTTCTCTTCCAACTCAGGGAGCAGTTCAAAAACATCCTCGCAAATAAATTTCACATTGTCGGATAAACCATTCAATGTCGCATTAGCGGTTGCCTGATCTACTGCCAGCTGAGAGGCGTCCACACCGGTTACACTCGCAGCTCCTGCGATTCCCGCATTCAGTGCAAAAGAACCTGTATGTGTAAAGCAATCCAGAACTTTCGCATTCTTACAGAGTTTCTGAATTGCAAGCCTGTTATATTTCTGATCCAGGAAAAATCCTGTTTTCTGCCCGTCTTTTACGTCAACTTCATATTTTACACCATTTTCTTCAATCTGCACAAGTGTTGGAAACTCTGGTCCTATAAAACCCTTAACCATTTCCATTCCTTCCTGTTTGCGCACCTTCACATCGCTTCTTTCGTAAACACCGCGAATAGTGATCCCATCTTCTGCCAGGACTTTCCTGAGGAGTTCTACGATTGTTTCTTTAAAACGATCGATCCCCAGAGCAGTGACTGGACTACCAGTACATCCGAAAATTTATCCACCACAATTCCCGGAAGGAAATCTGCCTCTGCAAAAATCAGACGACAGCATCCTGTATCTACCACTTTCTTACGATATTCCCATGCATCACGTACACGCTTCTCCAAAAGTTCTTCATTAATATCAACATTTTCATCTCTGGTCATAAGACGTACCGTAATCTTAGAATTAGTATTAATGAACCCTCTTCCCATAGGATATCCGTCAAAATCATGGACAAGTACAATATCACCGTTCTCGAAATTTCCCATGACTGTATCTATCTCATTATCAAAAATCCACATTCCGCCGGATTTCAGAAGTCTTCCCTCTCCCTTTTTCAGAGTTACTACTGCCATTCCCATTCGTATTTCTCCTTGTATTTTTAAGTTTATCTTTTGTCAATTATATGACTCTGTTTTCTATAGCAGCCCTCATAAATAAGTTACTGTTCACTCCGTTCCCAGCAACACGCTTCGCGATGCAGGAAATATGAACCTCCTTGTGCAATGCCCAAGGAGTATCGTTTGCTTCGCAAACTTAATTTATGCTAATCGCATAAATTCGCGCAGTATGTCTCGGGTTTTCTGTGACCTTCGCTCACAAAAAACACCTCGCGGGATATTACCAGTGAACAGTAACATAAATAATACATTTAAGACAGTTTCAGATTTCACACTCTGATGGGCTGGATTAAGATGCATTATTTACAAGGATTTCTATAATCACATCATTTTATCACATTCATCTCATTTTTTCCATACATAACAAAAAGCAGCCGGCAAAATCACAAAAATTTCACCAACTGCTTTCCATTGCTATTATTGTTTGCTGCTTTTCACAACCTGTGCAGGGGACTTCCCTGATTCGGTTAAATCCTTAAGAAGGATACATCTTGGCAGACCTCCGTAACAGAGTGCCGTTCTCTTAACTTCATATCCATGGATTTCCATATTATGTCTGCTGAACTGATTATCCGGATGTATGGTGCACATCAGATAATAATATTGGTCTGTATCCAGCAATCTCTCCGCTTCTTCCAGCATATGCCCCTGCAGCCCGTTTCCCCTGTATGCACAACACACAACTGCCGAATCCATGACTGCAACATGGGAAAGCTGTTCCTCATCAAAATCAAGATAAGTTCCCAGATTATCTTCCCTGTTTTCAGGATATTTAATAAGGAAGAAACCCGCAACAGAACCATCTGCTGTCTGTGCCACGATCACAAAACCCTGTTCTTCTATATGTGTCCTGACATATTCCTCATCATCAGATACAAACCAGTCCGGATGCTCTTTATCATTCTTCGCTTCATGCATAACAGCCATAATCTCATCCACATCTGTCATCTCTGCTTTTCGTATCCTGAACAATACCTTTGCAGAACCATCCTTATTCTCTGAAATCTGCATGATGCTTTGATTATTCTGCATTTTCCTCGCCGCCTGCAGTCTCTGTGGAATCTGCATCCGTTGTATCATAAGTCTCTGTGCTTTCTCCGTAGAGTTTCTCAAAGAATTTCATTGTTTCATTATATAAGGTCTGTCTGTCATCATCTGAAAGTTCTCCAAGCTCCGGACTTGCCTGTGCATCTGCACTTAATCCGAAGATTTCCTTCATGGACTTATCTACCATATTGAGCTCTGTGCTCATGTAAATCTCTGTTCCATCTGCCTGATAAGAAGCTGTGCCTTCTGTAAGAATTTTCAGATATGCCTTCTCCACATTCTTAGCAAGAGTTGCACCATTTTCAGCATCAAGAGTTACGGAGCTGTTGCTGTTTCATCTTCCATAGCTGTTGTAAGAGCAGTGGTATCGCCTTCATATTCTCCCTTGCAGAAATTCTCAGCTTTATCAAACATGGTTTTCTGATCTTCTGTCAGTGCAGAAGTATCCAATTCATCTGATATGGCACTATTTTCTGTATCATCTGTTCCTTCATCGGAGTCTGTATCACCTTCATCCGTATTTCCAAGTGTACTGTCATCCGTAGTCTCATCACCATCCGGCTCCTGCGGTTCCTCTGTTTCGCTGAGGTCTCCGTCACTCTGATCGTCCCCGTCGTCCTCAATCAGACCTGAATCCTCCTCCAGCGATGGATTCTCTGTGGAACTCTCTACGATATCTCCGCCTAAAGCACTGTTATCCACATTGTTCAGGATATCATCACCATCTGCGGAATCACCTGCATTTACAGTGTCATCCTCTTCATCATCAATATCACCAAGCTCATCATTATCACCGGATGTATTCTGTTCTACCTGCTCCAGTGTTGCTTTTACATCATCATAATTGTACTCCTGCTGTGCAATCTGTTCCAGAAGCTCTACGATCTTATTAATCTGGTCAGAATCCAGATTTACATTATTCTGCTGAGCAACATTTACTACGATATTATAGATATCATCCACATTCTGGACATTGTCTTTGATAACCTGTATCTTGGAGTTATTCATAACAGTAGTTGCATCATTCTTTCCAACCTCATCAGCCAGATTTCCTGTTACTACCATTTCCTCTGTAGCAAGTTCTTTCTTCGTGCTGTCAAGCTGCTCCCCTGTAGCTGTCTCATACGCCATCTGAATACCTGTAAGCGCTCCGGTGCCGGATACCTCAAACGGGCAGGCGGCTACAACTTCACAGTTCTTGACACCTGATGTGGAAAGTGACGTTGCGATCATGTTACATGTTACCCAGTTAAGGTTGGCTGTTCTTACTTTGATACCGCCTGACTGAGTCGGCTTTACATATGCACAGCTCACTGTTCTGGTTCCGATCTGCTCTAACGGTACATAAGCACTCAGATGATCTCTCTCATCCTGATTAGTGATAGTGAGAATCTGTACCTGGTTACTGTCTACATTAAAATATTTCATCATTGTATTCTTCTGGTCCTGAGTAAGATCGGCTCCCAGCGTCACAACTTTCACTGAATCTGCCATTGTCGGTACAGCAGTTCCTGAAAGTACCAGACATGCACTGCATAAAAGTGCTGCTGCTGTTTTTACTTTTTTCATAATAGAAACCTCCCTGATATGTTATTTAAATTATTCAGGCAGATAATCATTTCATGCCTGTTCATTAATAGTAGTATTATAACACGTTTGAGTTGAGATTTGTAATTATTATTTATATCATTCCCAGTCCTTCCAGCAGGATTTTTGTACCTATGAGGATAAGGATAATACCTCCGCATAATTCCGCTTTGGATTTGTATTTCATTCCGAAAAGACTGCCTATCTTTACCCCTGCTGCTGAACAGACAAAGGTGATCACACCGATAAAGGATACTGCTGATACGATCTCTACTTTCAGAAAAGCAAATGTCACTCCCACTGCCAGTGCATCAATACTGGTAGCCACTGCAAGGATGAACATGGATTTTATATCCATATCCGCATTTACATGTTCTTCCTCTTTCGATTCTTTGATCATGCCGGCACCAATGAACACCAGAAGGACAAAAGCTACCCAGTGACTGTATCGAGTAACCTTATCTGCAAAGAATCGTCCGCCAAAATATCCCACAAGGGGCATTAATGCCTGAAATCCCCCGAACCATACGCCTGCGATACACATATACTTTGCATTGATTCTGCCCAGAGAAAGGCCCTTACAGACAGATACTGCAAATGCATCCATAGACAGGCCTATCGCCAGTATAAAAAGTTCAAAAATATTCATGTGTTTTTTGCTCCTTTTCCTGTATAAAATAATTTTTCAGTAACATAGAACCCTTCCCGGAAGACTTTTTTATGTTATCTGAACTGCTGTAATGTTCCTGCAGCATAAAAAAAGAGACACACAGACAGCTGTTTTAACTGTCCATGAGTCTCATCGTTTACTGTAATACCGGGTGCATATGGCACCATTATGTCGATAGTACTACATACTCTTCAAAACATATCTGAAAAATGTTCCGGAATATGCCGATTACTCCCTCGCGGAGAATGGCTTTATTTTATCATATTGATCTATATTTATCAAGTAGATTTTTTGTCAGTCTGGAGCTCATAAGCACCACCTCGTTACTGTTCACAGCAACACGCTTCACGATGCCAAAAATATGCACCTCCTAGTCAGCAAATATCAATCATGTATTGACTCAAATGATGATTCTTTAAATTCCAGTCATCAGTTTCCCTGACATACGTTGACTTATATGACAATTCTTCAAATTCCAGTCATATGCTTTCCCGATATTCGTTGACTTATATGGCGATTCTTCGAATTCCAGTCATATGCTTTCCCGGCATTCGTTGACTTATATGGCAATTCTTCGAATTCCAGTCATCAGTTTACCCGGCATTTGTTGACTTATATGGCAATTCTTCGAATTCTAGTCATCAGTTTACCCGGCATTTGTTGACTTATATGGCGATTCTTCGAATTCTAGTACATCGTTTCGTAAATAACTATACCAATCGCGTAGGATGCGGATTCGAGTGTGCTGGTATAAAAACGCAGGCGTAGCGGGCTACGCTGAGGCTTTTAGACCTGTGCAATCGGATTCGCAGACAAGTGAGTGGTATAGTTATTTCGAAAACGATGTACTAGTCAAAATACGTCACTGAGAACGGCGTGAACAGTAACGTAATTTGACTTGTATATCTTTACAACCATATTTTTACCCAATATGCTTCCGGCTATGCATTGTCTATATTCATTATTATTTTCAGAATATTTTATCAATACAAATAATTTTGATATTATCTTTTAAATATTTTGCAAATTTTCTATTTTCATTCTTGACATTTCATTCTTTATCTGTTATATTAAGTTCATAAAACAAAAGGGATTACGAAAAACAAAAAAGTAAAGGAGTGAGACCACCGAAAACATAATCTTTTCTTCATAATTTAAGAAAGCGAGGTACAGACCACCAGAATAGCAAAGTTTCAAATTCATGACTTATAAGAAAGGCAGGTACGGACCACCAAGAACTTAAGCTTTTAAATCCAACTAAGTTTTATAAGTAGTTCCTATCAAACAAGGAAGGTACAGTCCAATGGAAATTTAATGATTTACCTTATTTTTAAAGTGACATTCAATCAAAATAAGGAAGGTACAGTCCAATGAAACGTTAACGATTTACCCTATTATAAAACGTAACCGTTCATTTACATGAAGAAGGTACAGTCCAATGAAAACTTAACGATTTACCCTATGAAACTATAAAAGGAAGGTACAGACCAATGGGACAGTAAGTTGAACCGTTAATTTCATAATTCAAATTCATACAATTTCATAATTTATTTTACAGAAAGTGAGGTATCATCCCTTGGATACAGAATCTTAACAGGAGCCACGATGAAATATAAATCTGTGGCTCTTTTATTTGTCATTCAGCTTCTATAGTTCCCCTCTCTCTCATATATTAAACTAATATCATTCCGTTCTGAGGTTAATACTCTCTATGCATTTCAAATACATATCTTCCACTCGGATTTTCTCTTCCAGATTTACCAAGATTTTTCTTCTTTTCTGTGCTTGTGCATTTATAGGTTCCTCTATAGGAAAAATCGTATCGCACAACACTGCCAGACAGACTGCTGCTTCTGCCCAAAGTTCCAACTGGGGACTCAGTTTTCAGGAAGAAGGCAAACGTCCTGTTGGAAATGCAACGATAGAAGAACTGGCTCAGTACAATGCCTTTTTTGCTGAAGATACCGAAGAAAAGAAAATCTATCTCACCTTTGACGCAGGCTTTGAAAATGGAAATACTCCTGCTATTTTGGATGCACTGAAAAAACATCAGGCACCTGCTACATTTTTTGTGGTTGGAAATTTCATTTCGGAAAACAAAGATCTGATCAAACGAATGGAAACGGAAGGGCATATTGTCGGCAATCATACTATGACGCACCCGGATATGTCAAAAATTTCCACAAAAGAATCTTTTCAGAAAGAATTATCCGATGTAGAAAAAATTTACAGGGAAATTACAGGAAAAGAAATGACAAAATTTTACCGCCCCCCACAGGGCATCTACAGTACACAGAATCTGTCTATGGCCAGAGAACTGGGATACCACACATTTTTCTGGAGCCTTGCCTATGTAGACTGGTACCAGGATAACCAGCCAGATCCGCAGGAAGCTATTGCAAAACTGACGAAACGGATTCATCCGGGAGCTATTGTACTGCTGCACAGCACCTCTTCCACTAATGCGCAGATTCTGGATGAACTGTTGGATAAATGGGAAGAGATGGGATATTCCTTTCATTCTCTGAATGAATTATGATCATTTAACATTTTCCGATACTGTTCACACACCACTATCCCGCGAGGTGTTTGGCATGAATATGCCAAAATCCCGAGACATACAAGCCAAAAATTCCATTGCCGCAGGCAATCTGGAATGAATTTTGGCTACGTTACTG
>ENA-OQIO01000448-OQIO01000448.1-human-gut-metagenome-genome-assembly--contig:-NODE-448-length-22511-cov-2.356951_pt1 | contig 22511 bp, 24 predicted proteins | sample MGYA00242573_ERZ504737 | MGnify/ENA primary metagenome ERZ504737 (study PRJEB26092, sample SAMD00036203) | human gut metagenome | host: Homo sapiens | study: EMG produced TPA metagenomics assembly of...
ATGTCCACGCCGGTGATGTCCACGGCGGTCGAGGCCTTGAAGTGGTCGACGGCCGGCTGCACGCCGAAGGAATAGCCACGCCATTCGAAATCGAAATTGTGGGTGATGAACTGGTCGTCATGAGCGTATTCGCGCACAATATCGGACTGCCACTGCAGGAAGGCACGCACCTGATCGCGACGGAACTTGTCGAATTCGCCGCCGAGGGACTCGTTAATCGTGGCGGTCACATCCGGGAAGTCCTCCCAGGAATTGATGCGGTTCGACCAGTAGTCAAGACCGAAGCGATGGTTCAGCTCGTTCAGATCGCCATCGAACTTCTCATACAGATACTTGATGAATAGGCGCTGCATGTCGTTGGACACGGAATCGTAGTACTTGGTTTCGTTATCGACCTGGTAGCGATCACTGCCGGATGGTCGGCAACGTGGGAGATCAGCTTGCGGATCACGCGTTCACCGTAGAAACGGTAGGTGGCATTGACGATGTCCATGATCTGGCGTGCGCCATACTTGCCTTCACCGTTCGGGGTAACCGCGAGCACGCTCGGGTCAAGCTTGACGAGCCAGCTCGGCACTGCGTAGGTCGGGGTGCCTACGATGACGTCAATGCCCGCGCGCTGTGCTGCGTCGAGTGCGCGGTCAACGTAAGTGAAGTTCGAATACGCCCGGCTGCGGTTCGCAGGTACTCCACGTGGATTCGGCGATGCGAATGACGTTCAGCCCCGCTTCCTTCATCATCCTCATGTCTTCATCGACGCGGTCGATGCCTTTCATCATGAGGTACTCGTCGTAATATGCGGCACCGAAAAGAATGTGATCTGCCTCGTAACGACTCACGGATCCTCCATCGTCTTCATTGACTTGTTACTAGTTACTACTTGTTGCTACGTCTAAGGTTGTTCTTTTGCGGTATCCCCGAGTTTTTCTCAAGTATCCGTATCTAACAGCCATTAGATATAAGAAATATAAATCTTCCCGATTCAGCTGTCAAGAACTGCAAAATTTCAGGCGTGTCTTACCTAACAACCATTAGATACAGCGTTTCCCCTTGACCAAAACCAACCAATCACAGCAATCCACACAAAAAGCTATCCCAGCGAGCAAATCTTTCCAGCCACTGGAGCAAGCTTCCCGCAAACACACCTCCAAAAGTCCTGATTCTTCCAGCTAGTGGAGGAATTGAGACACAAAAGGCCATAGAAACACAGCTCGCAAGAAAACTGCACACGGCTTAGCGGTAGCTGTCCCAGACAGGTGAGGGGAAGATCATCTTTTCGAAGGCAAGCCATTCATCGTAGAAATCGATGGGAGCTTACGCATCCAACGCAGTTGAATGCCGTCCATCGCTTCCAGCTTTGACGCACCATCGCACGCATATTCTCCCAACCGCCGATTTCAGGCGGCAATTTCCATGTGTACTGGGAATAGTGTTCCCACACGTATTTCGGACGATTCTCGAAATAGTCGTGCAACGGATGATCCTCACTGAACGACTCAGTTTCTAACACCATGTATAGCTGCAGCAAGCTGCGTCGGCTCGCATTGTAACGTACCAAAAACGCAAGTACGCGGGAAACAGCATGCCTTCCGGATCACTGCCGGGTAGTCCCGACGCAGCGAAATCAGCCGGAGTGCCCTCCTGATCGTAATTGTCGGTGACCAGCAGCGACAGCAACCGTTCCTTGTTGCCGATGTAATGCAGCAATCCAGGCTGGCTCATGCCAATCGCATCAGCAATATCTTTCAACGATGTACCGTAATACCCCTTTTCCCCGATAAGACGGCTCGCCGCAGCGACGATTTCCCGCTTACGCTCCTCAGGTGTTTTACGAACACGTTTCTTCCCCTCATTAGCCATATGGACAGTGTACTATCTACTACCCATTAGACAGGCGGAAATCATATCAAACCACAACATTCCCACTCGCCACATAAAAACGGGCCGACCTTCAACAGACCAGCCCTGAATTACATTCAAAACCACTTCGAGATCACATTCAGTCAGCCTCGGCCAACCAAAAATATTCGAAAAACAGTTTTACTTCTGGAACACGTCAGGATGCTTCGGATCGCCAGGTTCGTCGGCAAGCACACCTTCGAGTCCTAAGAATTCCTGCCAGAATTCCAGCGAATTGCCATACGGAGCGGCCTGGTGGCCACGCGCCTGCAGGTTCGCCTTCGCCTCAAGCACGTCTTCCTCGCGAATGCCGTCGAAATACGATTCGAGACGCTCACGATTCGTCGGATCATAGAACAGCGATCCGATGATTTCCGTCAACCGTTCCGCACGCGCCACAGGCAGCGAATCCCAGTGACGGAATTCAATGAAGTTCTTCAAACGCACATCGTTGAAATGCGTGGAAATCACATGATTGATTTCGTATGCGTTGAGTTCTCGATCAGGATACACGTCGTTCGCGTTCTCATAGAATGCAGGATGATGCAGATCAGTTCCGGGAGTTTCCAACGCTTCCGGAGTGTGCGTCAGATCAGCGAACATCATCGGCGTGCTCAGCACGTCAACCGCATAATCTTCCCAACCGAAGCGAGATCAAACAGTCCCGGAATAACGTTCGTACGCTGGAAATCCAAATAATCCCACATGCGCTGGCGCAGCAGCGGATACGGATTCTCCCGCCCCTCGAAGTACGGGGTGTTACGGAAGAACCATGCAAGAATCGGACCGATCACCGTACCCAAACGCAACTTGGAAATCGCATCCTCTTCCGAAACATAGTCAATGCTGATCTGCGTCGAAGCAGAGCAGCGCATCATGCACGGACCAAACTGGCCGACACGACCCAAATACGCGGTCATCGCCTTGTAACGGTCCTTCGGATTCACAGGAATGTCGGCATAGCCGGACTTCGGCTGATACCCGTAATTAACCAAGCGGAAGCCAAGCTCGTCAAGCACCGGATCGACTTCGCGGCGGAACGCTCCGTAAATCGTGCGCAGATCCTCCGGCTTGTGCAGAATACCCAGCGAACATTCCAGCTGGCCACCCGGCTCAAGCGACACGGAAATACCTTCGCGCCCAAGGCCAACAAGCCTGCCGTTCTCCCAGTATTCCTTGCTTTCGTCGTAATACAGGCGAATGCGGTTCAGCAACGCTCGATGCCGTTCTCCTCGTAATAGTTCACGGCGGTATCATCGCTGTTATGCACCGGCAGATGCTCGATTTCCACGCCGAAACCGCCGGTTCCGCGCTCTTGGCAGCCTGATTCGAAGAATTTGACCAGACTTCCACATGCTTCGGATTCGGCTCGGTAAGCAGGTGTGCGTAAGAAATTCGTGGTGCTGTCATGTTGGCAATCCTACCGAAACTCATTGATGAGCACGGCGCGATTGCTATACGAAAAACTGATAGCCAACTCTTGCGTATCCCGAATCGAGTACACATTTTCAATTACAACAGACATGCTCTGCAAGACCGACCAATAATAATTAACAGCTGTCAATAAAGTCAGAAGCAATTACCACTATTTGGAGAATTGTTTGTATATATCAATAAAAATACCGACGCTGAAGATGTTGTCCGCGTCGGTATTTTGGTCAATTCCAGTCAGTGCTTATTGATTTATCTGCCTATGATCAGGCGACTTTTTTGCTTTGCGTCGTCTCACCCTGTTGCGCGGCCTTGTGAGCCTTCTTGGCGGCTGCGATCATCAGTTTGATGCGGTTGAGCTGGTTCGCTTCGGATGCTCCCGGATCGTAATCGATGGACACGATGTTGGCTTCCGGATGCAGTCGGCGGATCTTGCCGAACATGCCTCGGCCGGTCACGTGGTTCGGCAGGCAGGCGAACGGCTGCGCACAAATCACGTTCGGACAGCCGGATTCGATGAGCTCAAGGATTTCCGCAGTCAGCAGCCAGCCTTCACCAGCCTGCACACCCACGGAAGTGACCTCGTCGGCCTTCTTCACGAGTTCCGGCATCGGCAGGTCCTGGGAGAACTTGCCGTGTGCTAAATCGATCGCCTTGTGCACAGGAGCGTTGTACATGTCAAGCGCCTTGCGCATCAGCGCGTAGCCAAGCTTGTTGCCGCCCATGCCGAGGTAATGCTCGTTCCAGTCGGAAATGTATGGGCGGGTGGTCATGAATTCCATGATGCCCGGCACCACAGCCTCGCAATTCTGCGATTCAATAACGTCGACCACATGGTTGTTGGCGTCCGGCTGGTACTTGACGAGGATTTCGCCCACCACACCGACGCGCACCTTGCGCGGCTCGTCCTTCAACGGCAGCGCGTCGAAGGATTTCACAATCTCCTTAACGAGCGTCTGATACGGCAGATACCCCTTGCCGATGAATTTGCGTGCCGTCTTGGAATAGCCGTGGTGTTCGAGCGTTTCACGCACGATGGTGTCCCACGTGTGGTACAGCTGATTCGCACTGCCTGGCGTCACCTCGTACGGGCGTACGCGATACAGGCATTTCATCAGCAGATCACCGATAATCAGCGCCTTGATGACACGATGCAACAATGCCGGAGTGGCGGTGAAGCCCGGATTGTCTTCGATGCCCTGCGTGGAAATGGCGATCACTGGAATCTGCGGATAGCCAGCATCGACCAATGCCTTGCGGATCAAGCCGAAATAGTTCGTGGCTCGGCACATGCCGCCGGTCTGTGTGATGGCGAGCGCAGTATGTTCCGGATCATACTTGCCGTCCAAAATCGCGTCCACGAGCTGACCGATGACCATGATGGCCGGGTAGCAGGCGTCGTTGTTGACGTATTTCAGGCCGGTTTCGACGTCCTCTCGGCTGGCATGCTTGAGGATGTCGAACTTGTAGCCGCCGGAGCGGATGACGGATTCCACCAGAGAGAAGTGGATCGGGCTCATCTGCGGGGCGACGATGGTGTAGTCCTTCATGTTCTTGCCGAACGGGATGCGGTTCGCGTACTTGGACAGGGTCGCCGAGTTGTGTGCGGACGCGCCCTTGCCATTTGTCTGCGTTTTGGCGGTTTCTTGCGATTCGCCCTTGCCGTTTTCCGCCGCGCGCTTGGATGCGGCCGTGACGGCTTCGGTGAGTTTCGGATTGGCTTTCATGACGGTGTCGAGCATGACCTGGCGACCGGGGGTCGGCGCTTCGGTGCCGGTCTTGCGGAATCCGTCGTTCTTCTTGTTGCGTTCACGCTCTTCGACGGCCGCCTTAAGCGAGCGCAGACGGATTTTCGCCGCACCCAGGTTGGAGACCTCGTCGATTTTGAGCATGGTGTACACGTCGGCCTTGTCCGCCAGGATCTCGGACACCTGGTCGGTGGTGATGGCGTCGAGGCCGCAGCCGAAGGAGTTGAGCTGCACGAGCTCGAGTCCCGGATAGGAGGCCACGAAATGGGCCGCCGCGTACAGACGCGCATGGTAGGCCCACTGGTTGGTGACGCGCAGCGGCATCTTGGTGACCTTGCGGTCGTCGACGTGGCGGAAGCCGTTCGCGTTCTTCTTGCGGGGATCCTCTTCGCCTTCGGCGAGGAATTCGCTCAGGTTGAGCTTCTCCCCCGGCTGCAGTTCGCAGATGGAGTCTTCGGACAGCACCACCATGCCGAGCGCGCAGATGGTTTCCGGAATGCCGTGGTTGATTTCCGGGTCGACGTGGTATGGGCGGCCGGCGAGCACGATGCCCTTGCAGTCGTGTTCCTTCATGTAGGCGAGGGCCTTGAGGCCTTCCATCTGCACGTCGTGCTTGAACACCTCGTTTTCGGCGTAGGCGGCCTTGACCGCGGTCTCGGCTTCCTCGCGGGTCACGTTGGCCCAGGCGAATTCCTCGACGATGCGGTCCACCATGAGCTCATGGTTGGCCATGTTGAAGTACGGGCGCATGTAGCGCACGCCTTCCTCGCGCAGTTCGGGCATGTTCGCGCCGATGACCACCGGATAGTTGGCCACGACCGGGCAGTTGTAGTGGTTGTCGGTGTTGGGAACGAAGTTCTCCTCATAGCTCACGCACGGGTAGAAGATCGTCTTGATGCCCTTGTTGAGCAGCCACTTGATGTGGCCGTGCACGAGTTTGGCCGGATAGCAGATGTTCTCGGAGCGATCGATTCGATGCCGGTTTCGAACAGTTCGTGCGAGCTGCGGCCGGAGATCATCACCTTGAAGCCGAGCGAGGTGAGCAGCGTGAACCAGAACGGGTAGTTCTCGTACATGTTGAGCACGCGTGGAATGCCGATTTCGCCGCGGGTGGCCTTCTTGTCGGTCAGAGACGGTAGGCGAAGCAACGCTTGTATTTGTAGTCGTACAGGTTGGGCCTGTCGGAACGCTGCTTCTTGGAATCGCCGCCGCGTTCGCAACGGTTGCCGGTCACGTAGCGGGAGCCATCCTGGAACGTGGTGATGGTGAGCTTGCAGTGGTTCTGGCATAGCTTGCACACGTCGCGTTCGGTGGTCATGGACAGGTTGTCGAGCTCGCTGCCGGACACGATGCTGGACGCAGTATGCGTGACGCCTGCGATATCGACCGTCTTCGCACCTTCCGTAGCGGCGGAATCGCCGTCGTCGAGACCGTCGGCCACGTCGGAATAGTGCATGCGTGCGGTCAACGCGGCGCCGTACGCGCCCATCAGGCCGGCGATGTTCGGTCGGGTCACCTCACGTTCGGTGAGCAGTTCGAAGGCGCGCAGCACGGCGTCGTTGAGGAACGTGCCGCCCTGCACCACCACGGTGTCGCCCAGCTCGCCGGAATCGCGCAGCTTGATCACCTTGTACAGCGCGTTGCGCACCACGGAATAGCACAGGCCCGCCGCGATGTCCTCCATCGTGGCGCCTTCCTTCTGCGCCTGCTTGACGGAGGAGTTCATGAACACGGTGCAGCGCGAGCCCAGATCGACGGGATGCGTGGAGTTGAGCGCGGCCTGCGTGAATTCCTCGATCGTCAGTCCCATGGACTGCGCGAACGTCTGCAGGAATGAACCGCAGCCGGACGAGCATGCCTCGTTGACGGCGATCGAATCGATCACGCCGTCGGAAATCGCCAGATACTTCATGTCCTGGCCGCCGATGTCGATGACGGCGGTGACGCCAGGTGAAACCATTTCCGCGCCGCGATAGTGCGCCATGGTCTCCACCACGCCCTCGTCCAGGTGCAGGCCGGTGGTGATGAGGCCTTCGCCGTAGCCGGTGGCGCAGGATCGGGCGATCCACGCGCCTTCCGGCAGCTGGCTTTGGATCTGCTTGACGATGTTGACGGCGGCCGTCAGCGGGCTGCCTTCGTTGGTGGCGTACGACGACCATACGATTTCGCGGTCGTCGTTGACGAGCGTCGCTTTGATGGTGGTCGAGCCCGCGTCGATGCCGAGGAAGTGCGGGCCTTGCGCGCCATCCAAAGTGCCGATGTGCACGTGCTCGCGATGATGGCGATTGTTGAACGCCTCGCGATCCGCTTCGGTCGGGAACAGCGGAGGCATGGTGGGGGTGTTGGCCGGCAGATTCTTCAGATCTTCAAGCTTTTCAGAATATCGGCGCAGGTGCGTGCTTCGAAATGCTGGCCTTCCTCGAGTTGGTCCGGTTCGCCGGCGAGCAGCGCGGAGCCGAACGCCACGTACAGGTGCGCGTCGGTCGGCACGATGAATTCGTCGACTTTGCCTTCGAGCGCGCGGTGGAACGCTCGCGCAGCTCGGACATGAAGAACAGCGGACCGCCCAGGAAGATGACGGTGCCGTGGATTGGTCGGCCGGACGCCAGACCTGCGATGGTCTGCGTGGCGACCGCCGTGAAGATGGATGCGGCCAGATCGGGCTTGGCCGCGCCGTCGTTGATGAGCGGCTGAAGATCGGTTTTGGCGAACACGCCGCAACGGGAGGCGATCGGATAGAGCGTCTCGTAATGCTTGGCCATGTCGTTGAGGCCCGCCGCGTCGGTGTCGAGCAGGGTGGCCATCTGGTCGATGAACGCGCCGGTGCCGCCTGCGCAGGAACCGTTCATGCGCTGTTCCGGAGTCGGCTTCAGATATGTGATCTTGGCGTCCTCACCGCCAAGTTCGATAATGACGTCGGCTTGCGGATATTCCTCGTCGATGGCGCGGGTCTCGGCGATGACCTCCTGCACGAACGGCACATGGAGATTATCGGCCAAGGCAAGGCCGCCGGAACCGGTGATGGCCAGACGAATCGGCTCGTCGCCGCGGCCACGGGCCTCAAGTTCTTTGTGGATGTCCTCCAGCAGGCCCGCCACGGTGGCACGCACGTTGGCGTGGTGGCGACGGTAATCGGAGAAGAGCACCGCGTCGAGCGAATCGGTCTGATCGAGCACCACGGCCTTCACCGTGGTGGAACCGATGTCAAGACCTACGCGCAACGGCTTCGTATCGCAGGTGTTGTCTGCGGTAACTGCTGCTTCGACCATGTACTGTACCTCTATCGTTCTCATCCGCCGGGTTGCGTCCGTGCCAACACGAACGCCCTGCCCCGGTTATCCAAGTATGTAATGGTAGTCTGTGCCCCTGCCTAATTCGGCACGGTATCGCATAAAGTGCACGACACGACGCATAATTAGACAACGAATATAGTCAGCTTGCCTAATTCCAACCGTTCGTATACGAACCGTTCAAAACCATTCAGGAAGCCGCCCCCTCCCCCGCAGCGCGGTCCTTGCCGTAGATTTCGGGAATGAACCGCGTCTGATCGTGTAGTTTCGACCACAGCACCACCTGCCCGCTTTCCAACGACTTGGGCACATCGATGATGCGCTGGTTGGAGCTGCCGCGAAACTGCAGCAGCGAATCGTGCAGATCCTTGATATACCGGCCATCCACGAGGATATCGATCTGTTCGAGCAGTTCACGCTTGTCGGGGCTTTCGCCTTCGCGCATGAGCTCCTCCCACGTGTAGCCCGTCCAGCACCAAATGTCCTTGGTGCGGCCGAACCGCTCCCGGATCTTGCGTGAAAGCGGCAGCAGCACGCCGGTGTTGAGCAGCGGCTCGCCCCCGAGGAAGGTGATGCCCTGCACGTACGGCAGGCTCAGATCGGCCATGATCTGAGCTTCGAGCCGGTCGTTGTATTCGTGGCCGGCGCGGAAATCCCAGATCGACGAGTTGTAGCAGCCTTCGCAGTGGAATGGGCAGCCGGAGACGTACAGCGAGCAGCGGATTCCCTCGCCGTCGGTCATGAGGAACCGCTTGTAGTCGGCGATCATGTTGTGGCTCATCGCGTTCGTCCATTGTCCGGCACGCGGGTTGCTGGCGCGGTTTGTCGGAATGAACGGCCCGCGGCCGGTTTCGCCGGCCGCGAAATCACGGCGAGACACAGCGGGATCGGCGCTGCTTACCATACGTTGCTCCTGAATTGCCTGTTGTTTTGCGATTATTGCGATTGATTACTTGGCTTCCTCGAACCATTCGCGTTCGGAACCGTCGTCAAGGGTGACATGGCCGGTTTCGCCGCTCATGTGCTTGACGCGGTGCGCGATTTCCTCGTGTCGGCCGTGCACCATCGGGCGCTGCACCGGATTGCCGAGGTAGCGCAGGTGCGCTTGGTCACGTTGCAGCGGTCCGGGTCGGAGTTGCCGCATTCGGGGCACTTGAAGCCTTCTTCGGTCGGTTCGAAGTCACCTTCGAAACCGCATTCGTAGCAACGGTCGATTGGCGTGTTCGTGCGAGATAGCCGATGCCGATGGTGTAGGCGTAGTCCCACACCGCTTCGAGCGCCTTCGGATTGGCCTGCAGGCACGGGAATTCGCAGTAGTTGATAAAGCCGCCGGACGCGTAGTACGGGAAGTCCTTCTCGTAGTCGAGCTTCTCCATCGGCGTGGGCTGCAGCCACACCGGGTAGTGGAAGGAGTTGGTGTAGAAGTCGTGGTCGGTGACGCCGTCCACTTCGCCGAACTTCTCGCGGTCCATGCGGTTGAAGCGGTCGGTGAGCGATTCGGCCGGCGTGGAGTACACGGAGTAGTGGTAGCCTTCCGCGGTGCTCCAATCCTTGCACAGCTCGTTCATGCGCTTGACGATGGACAGGGCGAATTCCTTGCCTTCCGGATCCCAGTCGTGGTCGCGCATCCAGTCCTTGCCATAGAACACGCTGGTCGCCTCATACAGGCCGATGTAGCCGAGGGACACGGTGGCGCGTTCGTTGCGGAACAGCTGATCAACGCTGTCGTTGGCGCCGAGACGGCCGAATGCGCCGAAGCGGAACAGGGTCGGGGCGTTGACCGGAGTGGCCTGCTTGCAACGCATGATGCGGAACTGCAACGCCTGATGGGCGACGGTCATGCGCTCGTCGAAGATCTTCCAGAAGCGGTCCTTGTCTCCGTGGGATTCCAATGCGATGCGCGGAATGTTCACGGTGACCACGCCGAGGTTCATGCGGCCGTCCTCGACATCCTTGCCGGTCTTCGGGTCGATCCAGCCCTGCAGGAAGGAACGGCAGCCCATCGGCGCTTTGAAGGAGCCGGTGATCTTCACGATGTTCTCGTAGAAGATGACGTCCGGGTACATGCGCTTGGTGGCGCATTCGAGGGCCAACTGCTTCAGGTCGTAGTTCGGGTCGCCCGGATCGGCGTTCACACCGTGCTTGATGGTGAAGACGAGCTTCGGAAGATGGCGGTGTGATGCTCGGAACCGAGGCCGCGGATGCGGTTGAGAAGATGGCGCGCTGGATTTCGCGCGCGAACCAGTCGGTGCCGAGACCGAAGCGACGGTCACGAACGGGGTCTGGCCGTTGGACACACGGTTGGAGTTGATCTGGTATTCCATGGTCTGCATGGCGTCGTAGATGGCCTTGCGGGTCTGGATCTTCGCCCAGATCTCACGCAGCTGCTGCAGACGGTCGGACGTCTTGTCGAACGGCTCGTCCATCGGCAGTGCCGGACGATCCTTTTCGAAGTGCAGGCGCTTCGGCTCGACGGCCTTGGCCATGCGCACCTGACGTTCGGCGATCTCGATCGGCAGATCGTCGGGCATGATCTCGTGGGCCTGCTCAAGGAACTTGTCGTAGTCCTTCTTGGCGTATTCGGCGAAATGCTCGTCGGCGCGGTTGGCGGTCTGTCCGCCGTACTGGCTGGAGGCCACGTCCTTCATGATCTGGGTGATCTGCGTGGCGGCGATGGAGATGCTGTTCGGCGAACCCATCGGCGCGTTGCCGAGGGTGAAGCCATTGGCCAGCATGTCCCAATAGTTCGGCAGCGAGCAGTTGGACTGCGCGGTGAACGGCGAGTAATCGGCGTCGTGGAAGTGGATGTCGCCCTTCATATGCGCGTTGGACACCGCATCCGGCAGCATGGAGAAGGCGGACGCTTGGACACCGCGCCGGCCAGCAGGTCACGCTGGGTGGAGTAGACGTTGGAGTCCTTGTTGGCGTTCTCACGCACCAGAGCCTCGTCGCGGTCCACCAAGCGGCGCACGGCCTCGTTGATGTCTGTGGCCTTGGCGCGCTCGATGTCCTTGTTCAGACGGTAGTTGGTGTAGGTGCGGGCCACGTCGTACAGATGATCCTCGATCAGCCCATGCTCCACGAGGTTTTGGATGTCCTCGATCTTCGCCGGACCATTGTAACGGTCCTTGATTTCGGCCTCGACCTGATTGGCGATGTCGCGAATCAGCCGTTCCTCCTGAGGACCGATTTTCTTGTCGAGGTCGGCGAAAGCCGATTTCACCGCGCTGATGATGTTGATCGGATCGAAATCGACCACACGCCCGTCGCGCTTCTCGACAAGCACCTTGACCATTTCCGGCGCGTTCTCGGTTTCGGTCGCAACGCCTTCCAGAGTCTGGGTTTCCATGTATATTTCCTTTCCGGGCCGGACCCATCCGGCCAGGTTTCATGCTTCGTCCGCATGCCCGTTCGTACCTACAGATGCACACTCTACGCCAAGGTCGGCACTAAATGTAGTGTCACCACGCCTCTAGAGAAACTATATATTCTACTTTTGGCGAGATTTCGCCATTTTTTGCCTTGTGTGACAAAAGTAACGATTTCATCTCGGAGTGTCGTTTTGACACAGCCCCACACACCGTACTATCTTCACGCACGGAGCATTCGCAACACTCGAACATATGTTCCATTTGTCCGCAAGATGATGGAATCTTGACTTATGACTTGGAACCCGGATTACAACCCACCGACGGCGCAGCGGACGTCGAAGCCGCTGCCCCGTCTGGCGTCGGAAACCACCGCCGACAATCCTTGGCCGGTGAGCCTGCTCAGCGAGAAGTTCTACACGGCGGTCGAACGTTGGCCCTCCGTATGGGTGGCCGGGCAGATCACGCAGATCAACACGCGTCGTCAGGGAAGCGCCTACATCACGCTTCGCGAGACCAGCAGGACATCGCTATGGAAGTCAACGGCTTCGGACGGTTCGCCGCGGCGGCGGCGCCGTTTGTGCAGGGCGACCGTGTCATCATCCACGGCAAGCCGAACGTGTGGATGAAGCGCACGTCGCTGTCGTTGCGCGGCGACGCGATCATCGCGGCCGGCGCGGGCGCAGTCTGAAGCCATGATCGACGAGCTACGCAAGAAGCTTAAGGGAGAAGGTCTGTTCGACGCCGATCGCAAGAAGCCGTTGCCGGAATTTCCGCATTGCATCGGCTTGATCTGCGCGCCGCAGGCACGTGCGGAAGGCGACGTCATCACCAACGTGCGTCTGCGTTGGCCCGTCGTCGGCTTCAAGGTGACACATGTGCACGTGCAGGGCGAGCAGTGCCCGTCGGACGTGGTGGCGGCCATCCGGCAGCTGGATGCCGATCCAGATGTGGATGTGATCATCGTGGCGCGTGGCGGCGGCGCTTTCGAAGATCTGATTGGCTTTTCCGATGAGAACGTGGTGCGCGCCGCGGCGGCGGCCCACACTCCCCTGATTTCCGCCATCGGGCATGAGGACGATTGGACTGCTGGATTTGGTGGCCGACCTCAGGGCCTCCACGCCGACCGACGCAGCGAAGAAGGTCGTGCCGGACGTGCATGAGCAGATGCAGCTGATTCAGGTGAACCTGGACCGCATGCGCGTGCGCATCGACGCCACCGTCTCCAACGAGACCAGGCTTATCGAAGGCTACGCGAACCGTCCGAGCCTCACCCAGCCGCTCACCATGTTGGAACCGCATCAGCGTTTCCTTGATGACGCACGCACAAGAATGCGGATCGGTCTGACCCGTATTCTTGACGACGCGAGCCTGACCATCGAGAAAGCGCACGCGTCGCTGACCGCGCTGAGTCCGCAATCCACGCTTGACCGCGGGTAGCGGTGGTGCAATGCGCCGACGGGCATGTGCTTGACGACGCGGACAAGGTGAAGACGGGCGACCAGCTGACCATGACCTTGAAGCACGGCATCGTCGTGTCTGAAGTGAAAACCGTAACGAAGGAGTAGCACATGAGCAACGAAGCAGCACCGGCATCCACCTGACCGACAAGGAACGCGAAGCAATCGCGCAGATGCCATACGAGGAGGCGCGCGACAAGCTCATCCAGGCCGTGCAGGCGTTGGAGGCGGGCGGCCTGAACCTCGACCAGTCCATGCGGCAGTGGGAGATCGGCGAGGCGTTGGCCAAGCGCGCGCAGAGCCTGCTTGGCGAGGTCCGAGCCAAGCTCGACGCCGCGCAGGCCGAGCAGGCCACCGCGGCCAAACACCGCAGGCACGCAAGACAATCTGGCCTGAGCATCCGTCGCGGCACAGCCGCTCCCCTCACCTACGGATTCCACCGGAACGTCCGTCAAACGGCTTGAGCCCGAACAATCAGGTCCGATTACCCGTCATGTCGAGTCCATATTGTGTGTACAATGGTGACTCGTTGCCTCAGTAGCTCAGTGGATAGAGCACTTCTCTCCTAAAGAAGGTGTCGTAGGTTCGATTCCTATCTGGGGCACTTTTTCATATCCCCGTACATTGTCGGCGCGCATCGCCATCGGCAGCATCCAAGATCAATCGCACGTCCGCAATCCGGACAACACCATCTCACCGCCACCCTCCAGCACAGGCACAATGACCCTCCCTCTGTTATAGTGGCAAACGGATACTTAAGCGGTTGAGTGAATGTATCCAAAAGGTTCCCCCTTCTGCTATGGAAGCATCGGAAAGCAACCGCACAACCCATACATCACCTTTGGAAGACCAAGGGATCAGCATGCAAGACATACCACATTCCTCTATTGTGGAACGGCTGACGCACACGAATCCGGTAGGACAGTTGCCCGGACCGCTCTCCTACAAGCTGCTCGACCAGTTCACCATGCCGATGCTGCCCACAGAACCGCAATGCACGAACGTCATCGCCTGCATCCGATATTCGAATAACATGCCGGTCGTCACCGTCTAGCCACGGACTTAGCCGACCCGCACAATCGCCAGCAGCGCTTTGTGGTCGCTGCCGTCCACTTTGACTGTGCGCACCTGTCCGGCCTGCATGCCGGAATCCAGTACGATATGGTCGATTCCGGCGAACGACGGCACGTAATCGACATTCGCAGGCCATGAGAATTTCAATCCCTCGCCGGCCTGACGGGAGCGTCGGAGAAACGGTTTCCCAGAATGTTGCGGAACGGCGTATGGTCGTACGTCGCGTTGAAATCACCCATGAAAACGTACCGTCGGCTAGTGTCGAAACGTAGTTTCGCCAGTTCGTCGAGCGACCGCTTCCACTGCTGCCAGTAATCGTTCGTCGGCGAGTGGTATGCACGGATACGAAACGCACCTGCGTGGCTCCCCCATTGAACGAAACGGTGCCGCCCGGCATGAACGACGCGCTCGAATCGACATCGTCATCGGAAGGGTCGTCAAGCGGACTCGCCGACCAAAGGCCGTTGCCGTACACGCCGTCCGAACTCGACACCTGCGCATAGGGCAGATACGAGGCGATGCCGGCACGGTTCAGATCGTCCACGAAAGCGTCGGTCGTCTCCTGCAACGCAAGCACCTCGACGTGTTCGCTGCGCACCAGATTCACGATCTCACGCGCATCGGCGCGCCCTTTGTACACATTGCACGTCATCAGCCGCGCGTAGCCGTCATCCGTGTTGACGGTTTCGCCGGACGCCGCCGCGACTGCGGCACGTGGCAGTTTCGAAGGCTGGTAGAAGAACGGATACTGCCAGAACGCCTGCAACGCAATCGCCAGAACGGCCATCACGATGGACACCGTACGTTTGGAGACGATGGCGCAGACGAGCGCGATTACGGCGAGCAGCGTGAACCATGGCACTAGGGAGACGACGATCGGCATATACGGCAACGCTGCAGTTCTTCCGGCAGAATGTGCGTGACAGTGCCCAGCAGCGCGGCGAGCGCGAATATGAAGGCAATCACCGCGCAGATGAAGTTGCGTACGCGATGCGTTTTCGTCTTATTCAGCGTGCGTAGCGGCTTGACCGGTCTCGTTGCGGCCGGTTTTGCCTTAGCCCGATTCGCTTTGGCCGACGCTTGCGATTTGCCCGTTGCCGGCCCTTGCGGCTGGCGTGTTTTTGCCTGAGCCATACCATTCCCTTGTTTTTTCGGAACGCACGTCCGCGACCATCCATGTCCGCCCGTGTCCGTTTATGTCCGTTCCGTTGATGTTCCGACGGTTTCCTTCACGCCTTCGGCTTAGTCGTCGAGGCCGAGCTCGTGGCGGATGCCGTCGATGATGATGCGGCTGGCGGTGGTGCCGCGTTCACGCGCGTTTTCCTGCAGCATCATTTTCAGATCGGATGGAATTTTGAAACTCATGAGCACACGTTCGCCGTTGCCGTTGCCATTGCCACGGCTGCGGGTGTCCTGCACGCTGGTCAGCGGAGCGGTGGACGCTGCCTTCGCACCACCGTTCGGTTTTCTAATGGCCATCAGGCGATCGCCTCCTCAAGTTCGAGATACACGTCTTCATACCCATTGAGATTGCTAGGAAATGCGTGGCCGATGACTTTCTGCATGCCCACGCGCTTGGGTACGGACGCGTCGAAGACGCTGGCGCGCGTTCGCGGATGAGATTGACCGCGTTGCCGGCCAGCTTGTTGTTTTCCACTTTGAGCAGCAGCAGCGCGTACGGTTTGCCGGCCACGTCGAGGCTTTCCGCGGTTTCGAGCGCATGGCTCAGTTCGAATGGCCCCTGGGTGGCCGGAACGATGACGAAATCGGCCACATCGCAGGCCACATCCACCACGTTGCCGGCCGGCGGGCAGTCGATGATGACGAGTTCGTCATCCGCCATGGTTTTGCGCAGTCGTTTCAGTTTGCCGATATTGGCGGAGTCCACGGTGAACGGCAGGGTTTCGCCGGCGTCTTCGGCGTCGCCCGCCCATGTGGTGGCGTCGCCTTGCGGATCGGTGTCCAGCACGGACACGTTGCGGTTGTGCCGTGCGGCCGCGGTGGCCAACGCCATGGCGGTGGTGGTTTTGCCGCTGCCGCCCTTGAGGTTGATGACCGAGATGATCATGAAGGTTCCTCCGCTTCGACAATCAATTTATATAAGACGTATATACTTTTTATATATTGGATAGACGACAGTCACGCTGACGGCGTAACGGCATTGGCAATGTAAAAGATAGTGGCGACGCACTCTTGTCAGTTGCTTTGACAGATAACGAAAAATCCCGAGGAGCTCAGCTCAACTCGGGATTCGAAAAGAGTAAACGCGGCGACTTGCTACTCTCCCACACCCTCTCGAGTGCAGTACCATCGCCGTGCTAGGCCTTAGCTTCCGGGTTCGGAATGGGACCGGGCGTCTCACCTAGGCTATGATCACCGCAAGAGGAAACAATACGCGAACATGCGGCAATCGGCAAACTTCGGCGTGTCGCGCACTGCAATCGCGTTCCCCAATCGCCAATGATCGCCAGTAATCGCGCGAATGCCGGCAATCGCAATGCATATGCGCTACAGTCGAAGCAATGCCGCAACAATTGCGGCGTGCTTACGAAAGAAGGCCAGCAATGACGATCGCCTCCTGCGGTTCCGTTTCCGCGACCACTTTGGGTCTGCCAAATTCCACTGCGATTCCCGCCGAGAAGGCGAGGCTGCCGAAAGGCCTGTTCGTGGCGAAGATTCCGGTTTCCGCCAAAACAAAGCAGCGATTGGCGAACGACATCGAATCAATCACCATGCTGTCGCTGCTGCAGTCGCGCAATACGAAGCTTGCCGCCGGTACGCGCGTGCCGGAAATACTGGTGATCGGCCTGCGTTTGCACGAACCAAACGCCGCCGTTCCGACGGACATCGTCGAATTGATTGCGATGCAGCGCAAGTCGGGAATGTTGTTTGTCTGCGTACGCGATGCCGATTTCGAAGGTACGACACGTCAGGAATGCGCGTTCGCCGTACGTCGCGCGCTGCCGGCACGTGCCGGGCACACGACCACATCCAAGGTGTTCGCTTCCGATTGGCAGCCGGCCGGCGAGGCCACGCTGAACGCCACGGATCCGGCGGTCGATTCCATGGACGCCTTGTGGGAGTCGCTATGCTCGCAGGTGATTCTGGACGACCCCTCCCCCATCGACGTGAACACGCGTCTTGCCCGACGCATGCAGATTGCACAGCTCACCGCGCAGGTCGACAAGCTCACCCGCGACCATCAGCGTGCCAAGAATCCCGAACAACGCAATGAAATCTACGCGAAACTGCACAAGACGAAGCGCCAGTTGGAGGAACTGCAAGGGCAGTAATACCGCCGTAATACAAAGCTCGCTGCAATCGTTACGATTACCGAGATTCCAGTAATTGCAACAATTACAGCCGAGCCGTAAGCGAGGTTTGGCAACGTGGCCAAAGCGCGCTCTCAACAACGCGCCACAGCCGCGAAGCCGCTAGAAACCAAGCCTTGTGCGGCCGAACTGGTCGAGCCAGCGCAGAATCGCACCTTCTCGCAGCGCCCACGGGCAGATTTCGATTTCTTTGACGTCCAGTGCCTTCATAATCTCATCGATCACCAGCCACCGCCGACGATCTGATACGTACGTTCCGGCGTGACGCCCGGCAATGCGGTGCGCTGGTCCGGGGCGATGGCCGCAAGACGCGGTAGCCAATCCTCGAGCTGGTCGATCGTCATAATCGACGTGTCCACACGGCCCGGTTGGCGCATCACCGCACCGGCGAGACGGGCCAGGGAGCGAATCGTCTTCGACGTGCCCACGGCATGCATCGGATGCTTCGATTTGGGGAACGACTTGACCATTGGCTCGAGGATCTTGCGGATGTTCTTGCGGGCAGCTTCCAGATCGTCATCATCCGCGACGCCGCTTTCCGGCAGGACTCGCGCGTCACGCGGCCAGCTCCGGCAGGAACGGACAGCGCGAGGTCGGGTCCTCGTCGGAGCCCATGGCCACTTCGAGCGAGCCGCCGCCGATGTCGATGACGAGCAGACGACCGGCATCCCAGCCATACCAACGGCGGGCGGCCAGGAAGGTGAGTCGGGCCTCATCCACGCCGGACAGCACGGTGACCGGCTGGCCGATGGCCTCTTCAATCTTGCGTAGGATCTTGCCTCCGTTCGGCGCTTCGCGTAGTGCGGAAGTGGCCAGGACCAGCAGCTGGGTGATTTCGTATTCTTCGGCGAGTTTCATCGCCTTTTCAACCGCGCTAAGCAAGGCTTCGGTGCCCGCTTTTTTGATGCTGCCGTCATCTTTGAGATACTGCATCAGGCGAATGGTGCTTTTGGTGCTGGCCTCGGGCTCGGGGCGCGCGCCCGGAGCCGCGTCGACGATGAGCATGTGGACGGTGTTCGAACCAATATCAAGCACGCCAAGTCGGGTGGCGTGCGAATGCAATGTAACCATGGTTCACAGCATAATAGTTTAAACGTTTCACCTATTGCGCGACATGCCTTGACAACATTTGCAAATATGACGGTGCCCACCCTCGGAAAGGAGGGTGGGCATCCAATGATCACAATACGGGAAACGATTGCATCGGCGTGAAAAATCGCGCTTCAGGCATATGTTTCAGCCGAATATCTCAACCATGCACCTCAGCCACGCACTTTGGCTACGAAATCACCGAGTCGCTTCAATCCTTCGCGCAGGGCTTCGCGGGAAGCCGCGTACGACAGGCGCACGTGCGTATCCGCGGTGGCCTCGCCGAAATCGCGGCCAGGCGTCAACGCGATATGCGCCTCCTTCAACGCACGCTCGCAGAACGTCCACGCATCCAAACCGGTGCTGGAAATGTTGAAATACGCGTAGAACGCGCCGTTCGGTTCGACTTCCAGCGGCAGACCGATCTCGGCCAAACCGTCCACTACAATGCGGCGGCGCTCCAGCAGTTCCTGACGGCGTTCCTCGCACACGGCCAGCGTTTCCGGCGTGAAGCAGGCGAGCGCCGCATGCTGGGTCGGCGTGTGCGCGCACAGGAAGAAGTTGGTGGCGAGGTCGTCCATGGCTTCGAGCGCGTATTCGGGCACGACCATCCAGCCGAGCCTCCAGCCGGTCATGCCGAAGAACTTGGAGAAGCTGGAGCAGACGATGGCGTCCGGATCGCAGGCCAGCACGGATTTCACGTCGGATCCGTCCGGTTCGCGGTCGGCCAGGTCGAGGTAGGTTTCGTCGACGATGCGCCATGCGCCACGCTCACGGGCTAGGTCGCACACGGCTTTCAGGGTGTCGAAGGCGATGGTGGTGCCGGTCGGGTTGGACGGCGAAGTGATCATGACGGCCTTGGTGCGGTCCGTCCAGTATTCTTTGCACAGTTCCGGCGTCAGGTGGAATCGGGTGGCGGCGGACGTCGGCACGTCCACGACTTTGCCGCCGAACGCGCGTACCAGCTCGCGGTTGCACGGGTAGGACGGGTCTGCGATGAGCACTTCGTCGTCATCGTTGACCGTCAGCGCGGCGGACAGCAGCAGTGCCGTCGAACCGCCCGCGGTAATCGCGATGCGTTTCGGGTCGACGTCGACGTGGTGACGTTCCTTATAGAAATCGGAAATCGCCTGGCGCAGTTCCGGCAGGCCCATCGCCGCGGTGTACGGCAGCGGACGGCCGTCATACTGTTCGCGCATGGCGTCACGCACGGCCGGCGCGCGCCGAAGTCCGGCTCGCCGAGGCTTAGTTTGACCACGTCGGTGCCGTCGGCGATCATCTCATCGGCATGGCTCCGAACACCATGGCGCGGAACGGATTGGCAATCTGCGCGCGCTTCGACAACTGCGGCTGCACGCCATTCTCAACATTTTCCATATTCCTGTTTTTACCACGTTTCGTACAACGCCGCCTGCCGACTGTCATTCCCCGGAATCGTCCGCCTTTCCGGAATCGTCCACGATTTCGCGGTAAAGCCGTTCCAACCGTTCGTCGCGCACCTTCTTACCGAGCTCGCATTCCCACACCACGATGACTTTCCAGCCGTCCGCTTCGAGTTCGGCGCGCTGCCTCGCGTCTCGTTCGTGATTGCGCAGCAGTTTCGCGGTCCAGAATTCGACGTTCGATTTGGGCACGCGTGTGGCTTTCGGACAGCTTCGTGCATGTGCCAGAAGCAGCCGTTGACGAATATGATCGTACGGTATTTCGGTAGTACCACGTCCGGGTGGCCTGGGTATCGCTTGTCGTTTTGCGGAATCGCAAGCCTTTGGCAAACAGAAAGCTACGTACCATCCGTTCGATGGATGTGTCTTTGCCGCGGATGTGGGACATGGTGTAGCTGCGCGTGCCCCGCTCGTATTTTTCGGGTTTGCCGGTTTTTCTAGGTTTGCCGGTTTTCTTGGGTTTGCTGGTTTTTCCGGGTTTGGCTGTCTGCCTGCGATGCTCTGCCGTCACGGCTTCCCATTATGCAAAAGGGCCGATCAATCGTTTTCGCATAACGCGTGCCGCCGTCGCATGTGGCGTACGCTGGTCATTGCAACGTAGCAAACAGGCAGTTCAAAACAAGGAGATTTCATGGCACAGATCAATGTGGCGATTCTCGGCGCGGGCCGTATCGCGCAGAGCATGGCCGAAACGTTGGTGAAAATGGCGGCGGATGACCGGTACCGTGATCTGGTCGCACCGTACGCGGTGGCGGCCCGCGAGGCGAGCGCGCAGCGGCGTTCGCGGCGAAATATGGTTTTCCGGTGTCGTACGGATCGTATGAGGAGCTTGTCGCCGATCCGAACGTGAATCTTGTGTATATCGCCACTCCGCATAACTTCCATGCCGAGCAGGCGATTTTGTGCATGCGCGCCGGCAAGGGCGTGCTGGTGGAGAAGGCGTTCGGCGCGAACACGCAGCAGGCGCGTGAGATATTGGACGTTTCGGATGAGACCGGCATGCTGTGCACGGAGGCGATTTGGACGCGGTATATGCCGTCGCGTGGCATGATCGACGATATCATCGCGTCCGGCGTGATCGGCGAGGTGCAGGCGATCGACGCGAATCTGTGCTATCCGACCACGGCGAAGGCGCGTATCACCGATCCTGCGCTGGCTGGCGGCGCGCTGCTGGACGTCGGCGTGTATCCAATCAATTTCATCGACATGATCATGCATAATGCGCCGATCGCACGTGTTGAATCGTCGATGCAACCGTATGAAACCGGCGTGGACGCGCACAATTCGATGACGTTCTATTACCAGAATGGTGTGATGGCCACCGCGCAAAGCTCGATTCTGTGCCATTCGGACCGTATGGGCGCGGTGTGGGGCACGGAGGGGTATCTCACGTGCCAGAACATCAACAATGTCGAGGCGATTGACGTGTTCGACGGCTCGCATGCCGTCACCGCGCATTATGACGTTCCCGAACAGTTGACCGGCTACGAGTATGAGGTGGCATCGGCCGCACAGGCCATGCTGGACGGGCGTACCGAATGCGATGAGATGCCGCATTCCGACACGTTGCGCATCATGGAATGCATGGATTCGCTGCGTGCGGATTGGGGTCTTAAGTACCCGTTCGAAGCGTAGCGATGCGATCGATGACGTGGGCGTGACGCGCTCCGCCCACGTTATAATTGCCCCTTGCGGCGATTTGGAAACGCATGGAAGGAGCGTCATGGGATTGCTGAGGATGCTGAAGTACGTGCTGGGCACGGAAGATGAGACGCAGCAGCCCCGGCAAACGCAATCCTCTGCCAAGAATGCCAACAACGCCAAGTCTGCGCGGACCGGACAGACCAAGCAGACGGGACAGGTTGCGCGACGAGTCACGCAACCGCAACTGCAACCGCATGCCACGCCGCAACGTCAATCGCAACGCCGTCAATCGCAACGCCGTCAATCGCAGCAACACCAATCGCAACGGCCTGCAAAGCTCACCCCGCAACCGCTGTTGCCAGCCGACCGCATCGACAAGGCGCGTGGCATCATCGGCAATATCGAAAAGCACGAATTGAGCGACGAGCAGATCAGCGCGATCGCCGGCGCAGGTCACAACACCCTCGTGCTTGCGGGCGCGGGAACCGGCAAAACCACTACCATCGTCGGATATATCGCATGGCTGCTTGCCACAAAACGCGCCACCCCCGAAGAGATTCTCGTATTGTCGTTCACCAAGGCGTCCGCGGACGAAATGTCGCAACGCATCATGGCAAGCACCGGCAAAAGGATCCGCGCATGCACGTTCCACAGTCTCGGTCTGGAAATCTGCCGTGCGGCCACCATCGCCAACCGTCCCATCATCGACGGCCATACGTCGAACGCCGTGGTAC
>ENA-OQIO01000449-OQIO01000449.1-human-gut-metagenome-genome-assembly--contig:-NODE-449-length-22484-cov-3.456904_pt1 | contig 22484 bp, 19 predicted proteins | sample MGYA00242573_ERZ504737 | MGnify/ENA primary metagenome ERZ504737 (study PRJEB26092, sample SAMD00036203) | human gut metagenome | host: Homo sapiens | study: EMG produced TPA metagenomics assembly of...
TTCATTTTTTTATCACCTACACGGTATAATCGGAAGGAATATAGACCCACTCAATATTTTCTCATTTTTTATCGGTGTATTTGTCGCATTTTTGCTTGATTACATTATTATAAAGAGCGAAAAAATGCAGGAAACGGGTAAAAATATTACCGCCGTAATTTTGTTTATAATTATGAGTGCAATATTTATACTTTTCACCTTTGCCCCGCCGCTTATCCCGCTTTTCAAAGACCCGATTACATCAAGTTATGGGATATAATTGTGCAAATGTATATATATTATAAATAATAAAAAGGGCTCAAAGAGCCCTAAAAATACATAAAAAAAAGACAGAGGTGTTTGAGCATCTCTGTTTCGGGGTCCCCGAAAAGCGTATGCTTTTTGGGGAGAGGACAAAGGAATGAATGTTTATTATAAATTTTCGCAGAAATTTATTCAAACACGGAATTTCTTTGGACGTAGCTGATAACCGGACTTTTAAAGTAACCACTTGCTACGAAACAGTACACTGTACTGTTTCTCCCCAAATTCATAAATGAATTTGGAGCCACGTGTCACCGCTTCAAGTCCTTTTTCGTTTTTGGGCATAAAAAAAGACAGAGGTGTTTGAGCATCTCTGTCCTTGGAGCTGATAACCGGACTTGAACCGGTGACCTCATCCTTACCAAGGATGTGCTCTACCACCTGAGCCATATCAGCAAAAATGGCGACCCGGAACGGGTTCGAACCGTCGACCTCTAGCGTGACAGGCTAGCGTTCTAACCAACTGAACTACCGGGCCATTGCGAAATGTATTATATAGTATGTTGGCTTTAATGTCAAGATTAATTTTTGATATTTTTACTTTTTTATTTAAAATTTTGGATATTTTCACTTTTTTTTATTTAAGCAAAATTATGGGCAAGGAAAATTCCTTACCCATAACATACTATTTTATAAACAGCTTATCTTTTTCATATTCCCAAACACAAAGCCAGCCGCTGGGGATACGTGCCCAGAGATTACCCGTTGAAATAAGTTTTGTTTCGAGAACGGAAACGGCAGTTCCCGCTTTAAAGATATGCAGCATTCATCTTTTTTCTTTGATTGTTGTCTGATTTTTTTGCATTTTTTAGTTATTTCTTTAACTTTTTTCCTTCCTGTTTTAGCCCCTGCGCCTTTATAAATTCCACGAACATTTGTAAGCGAATAGTCACCAAGCGCAATATCAGGAGGATTGGAAAGCACTCTTGTGCTTTTAGGACGAAGAACGCCGTAAAGTGCATAGTAGGTATGCTTTACCTTTTGCATTTCTTTTTTATTCCAATTTGAATCGTAAGAATAAAAGGTATTAGTATCTCCCTCCCCTGTTGCAATTGCAATATGGCCGTAATTATTTTTCGTTGAAATATCTCCGCTGAAAACAACTATATCGCCCTTTTTCGGAATGAAAGAGGGTGTATTTTTTATTTTGATAAAATTTGCGGTCATAGTTGGGTGTGATGAAAAATCAAGCCAATAATCTCTTGCATTTCCCCACGCACCTGCACGTATGCCGAAAACTTTATAAAGATAAAGCTTAACAAGGTCGACACATTGCACTCCCGCAACGCCGTCGTAATCAACTGCCTTACCGATATATCTTTCAACAAAAGAATCAAACGTCATTGCCGCACCTCTTTTCCAAGTTCATTACTGCAGAAATGCCTGCTGAAACAGACGCAACACCAAGACCGATAAGCGCCGATTTAAGCACCTGCTTTGATGCAGAAAAATCGATTGTCACAATGTTAATTGCCGCATAGCCTATAGCAGTTTGGATAAACGTTCTTAAAGCTCTGTTTAATGTTTGTTTAGTGATTTTCATAATTTTTTGCCTCCCTTTCCAAGTCGTCTATTCTATGATTTATAACCTTAATTTGTTCTTCAATAACGGGCATTCGGCTTGCGAAATTATTATGCTTATCAACCTTTTTTTCAAGCTGTTCAATTCTAAAAGATGTAAGCTTAGATGAGGTTAAAATACCTCCAAATGTGCCTATGACCGTACCGAGCATTGAAACCAAGGAAATCAAAATATCCTTGCTGATAAAAATTATCCTTTCTTTATATTATATTTGGGTGGACTTCGGGTGGCACAGGATATACCTGTTAATTTATCAATATTATACGATTTTTCGCCTTTTTCAAGTGACAGTACAAAAAAATTCTCTTTTTAAAAATAATTTTGCAATATACGTTTTATGCGCATATTTATTCATTTTTGTGTATATTTATAACAATTTTTCTATAACTATTGACATTACAAAATCACTGTGTATAATAGAAAACAATAGAAAATAATTAACGGAGATAATGTATAAAAATGAAACGAATATTCATTGACGGTAAAGACGGAACAACAGGTCTTAAGATTTATCAAAGATTTGAAAACAGAAATGATATCGAGCTTTTACTTATTGACCCCGAAAAGAGAAAAGATGCAAAAGAGCGAGCAAAAATGATAAACGAAAGTGATATTACTTTCCTTTGCCTTCCCGATGCGGCTTCAATTGAGGCGGTTGAGCTTGTTGAAAACGACAATGTAAAAATCATTGACACCTCAACGGCGCACAGAACACTTTTTGATTGGGCTTACGGCTTTGCGGAACTTTCTGAGGAGTTTAGAAATAAGATTGAAACAAGCAATCGAATTGCTGTTCCGGGCTGCTATGCAAGCGGATTTAATTCTATAGTTTATCCACTTGTAAAAAGCGGATTTATTTCAAACGACTATGACATTGTTTGCTTTGCAATGAGTGGCTACACAGGCGCAGGCAAAAAGGGCATTGCGCAATATGAGGACAAAAACAGAGATAAGGAGCTTGACTCGCCGAGAATTTATGCACTTACGCAGCAGCACAAGCATCTTAAGGAAATGAAGGCAATTTCAAATCTTTCAAAAGAGCCTATTTTTACACCGATTATTTGTGACTATCCGCAAGGTATGCTTGTAAACATCCCTCTTTATACGGACAAGATGAGCAAAAAATATACTAAAGAGGATATTTATGAAATGTTTGCCGAACATTTCGACGGCAGTGACATTGTCAAGGTCAGACCTCTCGGCTACAGCGAGAATATGATTGGTTCAAATAATTTTGCAAACCGTGACGATATGGAAATTGAAATTAACGGAAACGATGACAGAATTATCATCACATCCCGATTTGACAATTTGGGCAAAGGCGCTTCAGGTGCAGCCATTCAATGCCTTAACATTGCAATGGGGATTGACGAAAAAACAGGTCTTAATATAGGAGAATGATAATTATGAAATATATTGACGGCGGAATATGTGCGGCAAAGGGCTTTAAAGCAAGCGGCACATATTGCGGAATAAAAAAGCCTAATGTTGAAAACTTTGACCCACAAATCAAGCATAAAAATGACATTTGCCTTTTTACAAGTGATGTGCTTTGCAATGCGGCGGCAGTTTATACTCAAAACAAGGTTAAAGGCGCACCTATCCTTGTAACAAAAGCGAACTTGAAAAAAAGCGGAAACAAAGCGATTGCAGTTATCGCTAACTCAAAAAATGCCAACACTTGCAATGCCGACGGTGTTGAAAAGGCGGACAAAATGTGCGAGCTTGTGGCAAACGAGCTTAACATTCCTAAGGAGCAGGTTATTGTTGCTTCAACAGGTGTTATAGGTCAGGTGCTTCCGATTGAGCCGATTGAAAAGGCAGTTCCTATTCTTGTAAAAGAGCTTGACTACGGCAAGAACGAGGAAGCTTCGACTGCCATTATGACAACGGATACAATTAAAAAGGAATATGCTGTTGAATTTGAAATTGGCGGTGTTAAGTGCACGCTCGGCGGTATGGCTAAAGGCTCAGGTATGATTCATCCCAATATGGCAACGACGCTCAACTTTATTACAAGTGACTGCGCTGTTTCATCCCATATGCTTCAAAAGGCGCTTAGCGAAATAGTAAAGGTTACTTACAATTGCCTTTCGGTTGACGGCGACACCTCAACCAACGATATGGTAAGCCTTATGGCAAATGGGCTTGCAGGAAATGAGGAAATCACCTGTGAGGGCGAAGAATTTGACACGTTTAAAAATGCACTTTACGAAGTTATGGCAAATCTCACAAGAATGCTTGCAAAGGACGGCGAAGGCGCAAGCAAGCTTCTTGAATGTATTTGCGACGGTGCTCCTGACAAGGATACGGCAATTACTGTTGCAAAAAGTGTTGTTTGCTCTTCTCTTTTCAAAGCCGCAATGTTCGGCGAGGACGCTAACTGGGGACGTGTGCTTTGTGCAATCGGATATGCCGACGCAGAATTTGACATTAACAAGGTTGACGTTGATTTAAGAAGCGAATACGGCACGGTTGAGGTTTGCAAAAACGGCTCAGGTATCGAGTTCAGCGAGGAAAAGGCAGCAAAAGTCCTTTCAAGCGACGAAATTTATATTGATATTAATCTTAATCAAGGCAATGAAAACGCAACCGCTTGGGGTTGTGATTTGACTTACGATTACGTAAAGATTAACGGAGATTATCGTACTTGATATTCGCAATTTAAACAGTAGTGTCACTAAGTCAAATCACAAAAAAGTCAAAAATTGACGCACAACCGTACGGCAATTTTGAAAGAAGGAGCAATGAAGTGAGCGATAAATAACTTCAAGTCAAATACTTAAAAAAGTTATTTTGAGCAATACGGAATTTGCGACGACGCAGTCGCCCCAAATTTGGTGAATACTGTTATAAACTCAAAATACAGCCCAAAGTGGGCGACCAATGGTCGCCCCTACGTGATACGGTAAAAACAACAATATTTTAAAATTAAAATCGGAAGGAGCAAGCCCCTTCCCTACGAAATTAAAAATAAGGATTACATACTATGGATAACAACATTAACAATGCGCAGAAAGCGGAAATAATTGCACACGCTCTGCCGCACATTCAAAAATACAGAAAGAAAACAGTAGTTGTTAAATACGGCGGAAACGCTATGATAAACGACGAATTGAAAGAGGCTGTTATGCGTGACCTCGTGCTTTTAACAACTGTCGGAATTAAAGTTGTGCTTGTTCACGGCGGCGGACCTGCAATTAACAAAACGCTTGAAAAAATGCACATTGAAAGCAAGTTTGAAAACGGACTGAGAGTGACCGACAAGGACACAGTAGACGTTGTTCAAATGGTGCTTGCAGGAAAGGTTAATAAAGACCTCGTTTGCCAAATCGGCAATATGGGCGGCCACGCAATCGGCCTTTCGGGTATGGACGGAAATATGATTAAGTGCAAAGCGCTTGATGACAGTCACGGCTTTGTAGGTGAAATTCAAGAAGTAAACACCGAAGTTATTGAAGAAGTACTCAACCACAATTTTATTCCTGTTATTTCAACAATCGGATATGACGAAAAAGGCAACTGCTACAACATTAATGCGGATACTGCTGCGGCGGCTGTTGCAGGTGCACTCAAAGCGGAGGCTCTTGTTTCAATGACTGATATAGTCGGCCTTTTAAGAGATAAGGATGACGATTCAACTCTTATTCACAAAGTATATATTTCAGACACGCCTGCGCTTATTGCAGAGGGAATAATCAGCGGCGGAATGATACCGAAAATTGATTCAATGACTCAGGCGCTCAGGGAAGGTGTAAAAAAAGCATTTATTATCGACGGACGTGTTCCCCACTCTATTCTTATGGAGCTTCTTACCGACGAAGGTATGGGAACAATGTTTAGAAGCAGATAAAGAGGTACAATATGGAAACTAAAGAATTAGACAATGATTACGTTGCTCACGCTTACGGCAGATTTAACGTAACATTAAACAACGGCAAAGGCTCAACAATAAGCGATGACAACGGAAAGCAATACATAGATTTCGGTTCCGGAATAGGAGTAACGGCGTTCGGAATTTGCGATGACGAATGGAAAGCGGCGGTTGAAACGCAACTTGACAAGATGCAGCACGTCAGCAATCTTTACTATACAGAGCCTTGTGCAAGGCTTGCAAAAATGCTTTGCGACAAAACAGGTATGAAAAAAGTATTTTTCGGCAATTCAGGAGCAGAAGCAAACGAAGGCGCAATCAAATTTGCAAGAAAATATTCATACGACAAGTACGGCGAGGGCAGAAGCACGATTATTACGCTTGTAAACTCTTTCCACGGCAGAACGATAACAACGCTTGCGGCTACGGGACAGGATAGTTTCCATACTGTATTCGGTCCGTTTACACCCGGCTTTAAATACTGCCCTGCAAATGACATTGAAAAGCTTAACGAAATGGCAACTGATGATGTTTGCGCAATTATGTTTGAGTGCGTTCAAGGCGAAGGCGGCGTAAATAATCTTGACTATAACTTTGTAAAAGCCATTGAAAAGCTTGCAAAAGAAAAGGATATACTTATGGTTGTTGACGAAGTGCAAACGGGCAACGGCAGAACAGGCAGATATTTTGCTTACGAAAACTTCGACATTAAGCCTGATATTGTTTCAACGGCAAAAGGGCTTGCAGGCGGGCTTCCCATGGGTGCTGTTCTTTTCGGCGAAAAGGTTAAAGATACCGTCACTCCCGGCTCTCATGGCTCAACTTTCGGCGGCAATCCTGTTTGTGCGGCAGGTGCAATTTCAATCGTTTCAAGAATTGATGACGAATTTTTAAAATCGGTAAGAGAAAAAAGCGAATATATCAAAAGCTTTTTAATGAATATTAAAGGCGTTAAATCTGTATCGGGTATGGGTCTTATGCTCGGCGTTGAAACCCAAAAGGATGCTAAGCAAATTGCAAGCGAATGCCTTGAAAACGGACTTCTCGTATTAACAGCCAAAACAAAAATAAGACTTCTTCCGGCTCTTAACATAAGCTATCTTGAGCTTGACAGAGGTTTAAAAATATTGAAAGAGGTAATTGAAAAATGAAACATTTATTAAAGCTTAAAGATTTAGACCAGCATGAGATATTAGATATTTTAAATCTTGCAGACCAACTCAAATATGAAACAAAGCACGGCATTGAGCATCATCACCTTAAGGGCAAGACACTCGGTATGATTTTTCAAAAAAGCTCTACAAGAACAAGGGTAAGCTTTGAAACAGGTATGTATCAGCTTGGCGGACAGGCGCTTTTCCTTTCAAACAGGGACTTGCAAATCGGCAGAGGCGAACCTGTTGAAGATACTGCAAGAGTTCTTTCACGTTACCTTGACGGCATTATGATAAGAACTTTTGAACAAAAAGAGGTTGAGGACCTTGCAAAATACGGCTCAATTCCTATCATTAACGGCTTGACTGACTATTGCCATCCTTGCCAGGTGCTTGCAGACCTTATGACAATTCGTGAATATAAAAAGAGCTTTGACGGACTTAAATTCTGCTTTATAGGCGACGGCAACAATATGGCAAACAGCCTTATTGTAGGTGCAATCACAATGGGTATGAGCTGTGCTATCGCCTGCCCTGACGAATACAAGCCTGACGCTGAAATTATGAAATGGGCTGAGGAAAACGGCAACTTTATGTGTTCAAGCAACATTCTTGAATGTGCAAAAGACGCAGATATTCTTTACACCGACGTTTGGGCTTCAATGGGTCAAGAAGAAGAAAAGGCAGAAAGAGAAAAGGTATTTAAGGATTACCAAATTAATGATAAGGTTATGGAAGTTGCCAAGGACGACGCCATGGTGCTTCACTGCCTTCCTGCTCACAGAGAAGAGGAAATCACAGCCAAAGTATTTGAAGAACACGCAAACGAAATCTTTGACGAAGCGGAAAACAGACTTCACGCTCAAAAGGCAGTTCTCGTTAAATTGTTAGGATAATAGCTTTAATCAAAAATTGGGCGAACAATGTTCGCCCCTACGGTTTTAGAATAAAAACATTAGGAAGAAAATATGGAAGAAAACAAGATTTACATATGCCTTGCAAACGGTGATGTTTTTGAAGGAAAAAGATTCGGCGCTAACGGCGAAGTAACCGGTGAGCTTGTATTTACCACAGGTATGGGCGGATATATTGAAACGCTTACAGACCCCAGTTACTTTGGGCAAATTGTTATGCAAACCTTTCCTCTTATTGGCAACTACGGCTTTATTGACGAGGACAAGGAAAGCGAAAAATCCTACGTTTCGGCTTACATAGTACGTGAGTGGTGCGAAGAGCCGTCAAACTTTAGGTGTGAAAAAACGCTTGACGATTACCTTAAAGAAAATAATATCATCGGCGTGTACGGCGTTGACACAAGAGAAATAACTAAAACTATCAGAGAAGCAGGCGTTATGAATGCGATTATCACATCAAACCCTGCAACTGTTGATTATGGCAAATTAAAAGCATATGAGATTAAGGATGCAGTTAAAAGCGTATCCTGCAAAAGGCCATATATGAGTGCATCAGATGAGCACAAATACAATGTAGTTTTAATCGACTACGGCACAAAGAAAAACATTATAAGAGAGCTTAACAAGAGGGGCTGCAATGTTGCCGTTATGCCTTATGACACAAAAGCCGACGACATTTTATCATTAAACCCTGACGGAATTATGCTTTCAAACGGCCCCGGCGACCCCAAGGAAAACGTTGAAGCAATTGAGCAACTTAAAAAGCTTGTCGGAAAAGTTCCTATTTTTGCAATATGCCTCGGTCATCAGCTTTTGGCGCTCAGCCAAGGCGGTGACACAACCAAGTTAAAATACGGTCACAGAGGCGTAAACCAACCGGTTAAAAATCTTGAAACAGGCAGAACATATATTTCTTCGCAAAACCACGCTATGCCGTTGTGAATGAGGAAATTGAAAAGGTCAAAGCTAAAGTTAGCTACATTAATGCAAATGACGGCACGTGCGAAGGTGTTGATTATCCCGATAAAAAAGCTTTTTCGGTGCAATTTCACCCCGAGGCTTGCTCAGGTCCGCACGACACAAGATTTATATTCGACAAATTTATTGAAATGATGGGAGGTAGAAAATAATGCCTCTTAATAAAGACATAAAAAAGGTACTTGTTATCGGCTCAGGCCTATTGTTATAGGTCAAGCCGCAGAATTTGACTATGCAGGTGCTCAAGCTTGCCGTGTGCTTAAGGATGAAGGCATTGAAGTTGTACTTGTAAACTCAAACCCTGCAACCATTATGACGGATAAAGCGCTTGCCGACCACATATATCTTGAGCCGCTTACGGAAGAAACGGTTAAAAGAATCATTGAGAAGGAACGCCCCGATTCCATACTTTGCGGTCTTGGCGGTCAAACAGGTCTTACAATCGGTATGCAGCTTGCAAAAGACGGATACCTTGACGAAATGGGAGTCAAGCTTTTGGGAACGGACGCCGAGGCTATAGACAAGGCTGAGGACAGGCAAATGTTCCGTGACACAATGCTTAAAATAAATCAGCCTGTTGTGCCGAGCGACATTGCATACACTGTTGACCACGCAAAGGAAATTGCAAGCGATATCGGCTATCCTGTTATTATCCGCCCTGCCTTTACATTAGGCGGTGCAGGCGGCGGCGTTGCATACAACGAGCATGAGCTTGAGGTTATTGCCAAAAACGGCTTAATGCTCTCACCTATTACTCAGGTACTTGTTGAAAGATACATCGCAGGCTGGAAAGAGATTGAATTTGAAGTAATGCGTGACAGCGTAGGTAATGTTATTGCAGTTTGCTCAATGGAAAACTTTGACCCGGTCGGTGTTCATACAGGCGACAGCATTGTTATCGCCCCTGCCGTAACGCTTGCTGACAAGGAACTTCAAATGCTCAGAAGCGCATCTCTTGACATTATTACCGAGCTTGGAATTGAGGGCGGTTGCAACTGTCAATTTGCATTAAATCCGGAAAGCTTTGAATATTCTGTTATTGAGGTTAATCCGAGAGTTTCACGTTCTTCTGCGCTTGCTTCTAAGGCTACGGGTTACCCTATTGCTAAAGTAACTACCAAAATTGCACTTGGCTACACTCTTGATGAAATCAAGAATGATATCACGGGCAAAACGTGCGCTTGCTTTGAGCCTACACTTGACTATGTTGTTGTTAAACTTCCGAAATGGCCGTTTGACAAGTTTGTAAACGCTTCACGTAAGCTTGGTACTCAAATGAAAGCTACCGGCGAGGTTATGAGCATTGCGCCGAGCTTTGAGCAGGCAATTATGAAAGCAGTCAGAGGTGCTGAGATTGGGCTTGATACGCTTAATAACAAGGCGTTAAACGGCGTTGACATTAAGCAGAAATTGCATGACCAAGACGATATAAGATTATTTACCGTATTCAAAGCGCTCAAGGAAGGTGTGAGCATTGCCGAAATTCACGAAATCACTATGATTGACGAATGGTTTTTGGCAAAGCTTGAAAATCTTGCAAGATATGAGCTTGAAATTGAGGGCAAACCGCTTTCAAAGGAGCAATATTTAAAAGGTAAAAAATTAGGCTATCCTGACAAGGCACTTGAAAAAATCAGCGGCGGCAGCCTTACATATCACAAGGACTGCGTTTATAAAATGGTTGACACCTGCGGTGCGGAGTTCAAGGCTGAAACGCCTTATTTTTACTCAACTTACGACGAGCATTGCGAGGCAAGAGAGCTTGACAAGAGCGATAAGAAAAAAATAATCGTATTAGGCTCAGGGCCTATACGTATCGGTCAGGGTATTGAATTTGACTACTCCTGCGTTCACTGCGTATGGACTCTTAAAGAGCTTGGATATGAGGTTATCATTATAAACAACAACCCTGAAACGGTTTCTACCGACTTTGACACGGGCGACAGGCTTTATTTTGAGCCGCTTACAAACGAGGACGTTATGAACGTTATCAAGGCTGAAAATCCTATCGGCGTTGTTGTTGCATTCGGCGGGCAGACTGCTATAAAACTCACCAAATTCCTTGATAAAAAAGGTATTAAAATTCTCGGAACAAGCGCTGAATCAATCGACATTGCCGAGGACAGAGAACGTTTTGATGAGCTTTTGGAAAAATACGGAATATTCAGACCGAAGGGCGAAAGCGTTATGACTCTTGACGAGGCTTTGACGGCGGCTGAAAGGCTTGAATATCCTGTTCTTTTACGTCCGTCATACGTTATCGGCGGTCAAAATATGACTATTGCGTACACAGATGATGACGTTAAGCAGTATATGGCAATCATACTTGCGCAGGGAATTGAAAATCCCGTACTTGTTGATAAATATATGATGGGAACGGAGCTTGAGGTTGATTGTATTTCCGACGGCGAGGACGTTCTTATACCGGGTATTATGGAGCATATTGAAAGAGCAGGTGTTCACTCGGGCGACTCAATTGCCGTTTATCCCCCTTACAATCTTAACGATATGATGCTTGAAAAGATTTGTGACGTTTCGCAAAAGCTTGCGCTTGAGCTTGGCACACAAGGTCTTGTAAACATTCAATATCTTATTTATCACAATGAACTATACGTTATTGAGGTTAATCCGAGAGCATCAAGAACAATACCTTATATCAGCAAGGTAACAGGTGTTCCTATGGTTGAACTTGCGACTAAAATTATGGTGGGTCAAAAACTTAAAGACCTCGGCTTCGGCACCGGACTTTACAAAACACCGCCCTATGTTGCAGTTAAAGTACCTGTTTTCAGCTTTGAAAAGCTTAACGACGTAACTCTAAGTTAGGACCTGAAATGAAGTCAACCGGCGAAGTTTTAGGCGTTGGCAAAAATCTTGTGGAAGCATTGTTTAAAGGACTTGTATCGGCAGGATTTAAAACTGATTTCCATTCTAAAGACGAGCACGGTGTGCTTATAACAGTCACCAAGCAGGACAGATTTGAAATAGTCGGTCTTGCAAAAAAGCTTGACGACCTCGGTGCAAAGATTTGGGCTACTCCTGAAACGGCTAAGGCGATTGAAAGCTTGGGCATTAAGGTCAATGTTGTTAACAAGCTCAGAGAGGACAACTCCATTATGGACCTTGTTGAATCGGGTCAGCTTGATTACATTGTTTATACAGGCAAAAGCGACAAAAAATCAATTGCCGATTACATCAAACTTCACAACAGAGCAAATCAGCTTGGCATTGCTACAATCACTTCACTCGATACTGCCAATGCCGTTGCGGATATCATTGCATCACGTTACAAGGAAACGAACACCGAGCTTGTTGATATCAACTTTATGCGTAAAGAAAAAGGAATACTTAAATTTTCCAAAATGCAAGGCACCGGCGACGACTACATTTTCTTTAACAATCAATGCGGTATTATCACCTGTCCTGAAAGTTTTGCAATTGAATTTTGCGACAGGCACAAGGGTATCGGCGGCGACGGAATAGTTCTTATTGAAGAAAGCAAGATTGCAAACGCTAAAATGCGTGTCTTTAATCTTGACGGCAGTGAGGGCAAGATGGCAGGCAACTCGATAAGATGTGTAGGCAAATTCCTTTATGATAACGATATCGTCAAAAAAGATAAAATCACTATAGAAACAGCTTCGGGTGTAAAAGTTCTTCGCCTATTTACACGTGACGGGAAGGTATCGTCAGTCAAGGTATCAATGGGCAAAGCTGAGCTAAATACAGCTAAAATTCCTGTTTTGATTGACAGTGAAAAGGCTATCAACTATCCTGCTGAAATAGGCTCAAAGCAGTACAATATCACCTGCTGTGCCGTCGGCAATCCGCACTGCGTAGTATTTGTTGACAATGTAGACAGGATTGATATTGAAAGCGTCGGCCCTCAGTTTGAAACAGCGCCTATTTTCCCTGAAAGAGTTAATACCGAGTTTGTGAGAGTAGTTAATTCAAAAACGCTTAAAATGCGTGTATGGGAGCGTGGAAACGGCGAGACGCAGGCTTGCGGCACAGGTGCTTGTGCGGCAGTTATTGCAGCAGTTGAAAACGGATATTGCAACAAAGACGAAGATATCACCGTAAAGGTTAAAGGCGGCGATTTGATAGTTAATTATTCAGATACCGGCGTTACCTTAACAGGCGACTGCAACCTTGTATATAAAGGTGAAATTGAATATTAAATAAGCAAAAACGGTATTGCAAAATGCAATACGTTTTTGTTTAATAAATGCTTAATCTATTCTGTTTTCAATTTCTCTTACAATGTCGCTCATTTTAACATCGAGAGCATTGCTTAAACGATAAAGCGTTTCTAATGTCGGCTTACGTTCTCCACGCTCTATTGCGGAAAGATGAGTTCTGCCAATATCGGCAAGACCGCTTAACACCTCTTGTGAAACACCCTTTTTTCTTCTAAAATCAGCAATTACATCTCCTACTATTTTTGAATCAAGGACAGGAACATACATAAAATCACCTCAATTAGATTTTATGTTATGAACGGCTCTATTATGAACACATATGTTGACATTTTGCATACTTATGTGTTATTATAAATTTAAAATTAAAGGAGGTAATTCAAATGAATGAAATCAACCCACAAAACCGGCAAAATCAATACTCACAAGAACAATATCAGCAAGGTCAATATCAACCTGTACAACAAAATCAGTATTATCAACAACCACAGTACAATCAACAGCCGCCTAAGAAAAAGAAAAAACCAATATATAAAAAATGGTGGTTTTGGATTATAATTGTAATAGTTGTTATTGCGGTAATTTCCTCATTAGGTTCAAGCGATGATTCAACACAAAGCACTTATACAACTTCAAGCGGTATAAGTGATATACAAGATGATACACAGGAAAGTAGTGAAACTACTGAAGAAGGCACCACAAAAGAAACCACTACTAAAGTAACAACTACAAAAGAAACCACTACAAAAAAGAAAATTCCTACTGAGTATATTTCCGCTGTAAGAACTGCACAATCATACAGCGACAATATGTATATGTCAAAACAAGGAATTTATGACCAATTAACTTCTGACTACGGCGGAAAATTTTCAAAGGAAGCAGCAAAGTATGCTATTGAACATATCGACGCTGACTGGAATTATAATGCACTTCAAACAGCAAAAACTTATCAAGATCAAATGGCAATGTCGCCGGCGGCTATTCACGACCAGCTTACATCAAGCTATGGCGGAAAATTCACTAAAAAGCAAGCAGATTATGCAATTGCACATTTAGATGATTAATCACAAAAATCCTCTTACTTTTGTATGTAAGAGATTTTGTGTATCGAAAATAATGTTTTGATAATTTATAATATAAACGGCTTCACACAAATGCGTGAAGCGTAAAATATTGAATAAGCAAGATTATTCAGCGTCGTCTGCGTCGTCAGCCTCTGCCTCGTCAGCGTTTGGCTTAGGAAGAAGTTCCTTCATTGAAAGAGAAACTCTCTTCTTATCAAAGTCAACCTCAGTAATTCTAACGTCAACTTCATCGCCAACCTTAAGTACATCGGCAGGAGTGTTAATTCTTTCCCAAGAAATCTGGCTGATGTGGATAAGACCGTCAATACCCGGAAGGATATTAGCAAATGCACCAAATGATGCAAGACCAACAATCTTAGCTTTGCAATCAGTGCCTACAGGATAATCTCTCTTAAGGATTTCCCATGGGTTGTCCTCAAGCTTCTTAAAGCCGAGAGAAATCTTTCTTGTTTCAGGGTCAAGCTTCTTAATTGTAACCTCAACAGTATCGCCGACATTAACAACCTCTGACGGATGCTTGATTCTGTTCCATGAAAGCTCGCTGATATGAATCATACCGTCCATACCGCCGATATCAACAAATGCACCGTAGCTTGTTAATGACTTAACAGTACCTGTGAGCTTCTGACCCTCTTCGAGAGTTGCCCATAATGCATCCTGCTGTGCCTTTCTTTCCTCGTTAGCAACAACCTTGATTGAGCCTACTGCACGACGTCTTGCAGGGTTAATATCAATAATTCTGAAACGAACTGTTGTACCCTTAAGGACATCAAGCTCCTGATTTCTCGGAACACCTGTTTGAGAAGCAGGGATAAATACTCTGCTACCGTTAGTTACGGCAACTACGCCGCCCTTAACAACTGCTGATACAACACCTTCAAGAATTTCATCGTTTTCCTTTGCCTTAACGATTTCTTCCCATCCCTGAAAAGCATCCACAAGCTTCTTAGAAAGCTTAAGAACGCCCTCGCTGTCATCAGTTTTCATAATAACAAGACTAAGCTTGTCACCGATTGAAACTGCTTGGCTTGGATTGCTGATAGGTTCAGCGGAAAGATCATCAAGTGCGATAACGCCTGTCTGCTTTCTACCGTCAACGTCTACAAATACCTCTGTAGGAGTAATGTTGACAACAGTACCTGTTACGACCTTGCTGTTTTCATCTTCTCTGAATGATTCTTCAAGCATTTCTTCGAAGGTTGCTTCACCATCAGCAGATGCTTTGACAGCAGCCTTAGCGGCCTTATCAGCGGTTTCTGCTGTCTCCGCAGCTGTTGCAGCTACTTCAACTTCCTTTTCAATTTTTTCTTCGGACATGGTTTTTAGTACCTCCTTGATAATTACCGAGGGTGTCGAAGCCCCGGCAGTAACACCAACATAACTGTATTTGCTCAAATCAATGTTTTTAAGTTCCTGCGCAGTTTCAATAAGAAACGTATCGGCATTTGACTTGCAAACATCCCTGAGCTTACAGGTATTTGATGAATGCCTACCGCCAATTACAATCATAGCGTCTGCTTTTTTTGAAAGCAGTGCCGCTTCTTCCTGCCTATCGGCTGTAGCATTACATATTGTACTATAAATTTTGCAATTTGTATATAGTTTTTTTATTATTTTTTCGCATTTTTTCCATTCTTTTAGCGAAAAAGTTGTTTGAGAAACGCAAATTACCGATTTTTCAGCTGAATTTTGGAGATTTTCAAGAATTATTTGAAGTTCATCTTCGTTTTTAAAGACGAAGCTTTCACCCTTGCAGTAGGAGCGAATACCCAAAACCTCAGGATGATTTTCGTCCCCCGCAATAAGAGTAACCGTACCGTCAGGCTGTTCTGACACGATTTTATGGATTTTCAAAACAAAAGGGCACGTTGCATTAATGAAATTAATATTACTGTCCTCAGCCTTATCGATAACCTCTTTTTCAACTCCGTGAGTTCTTATTACAACAGTATACCCCTTGGGGCAATCGCAAACGTCATCAATAATTTTAACGCCTTTGCTTTTTAAATCATCAACAAGCTGCTGATTATGAATAATCGGACCGAGAGTGCAAACCTTCTCACCCTTTTGAAGCAAATCATAAACAAGATTAACTGCCCTGTCAACTCCAAAGCAAAAGCCCGCTGTTTTTGCAAGATTAACCTGCATTGCGTTCAGCCTCCCAAAGCTCGGTAATTCTGCCCATTACCATATTAGCTGCCGCTTTAATATCACTCGGTGCAACATTTTCTCCGTCAAGCCCAAGCTCACTGTTTTTGATAAGTTTACCGTAAGAAACAGTAACCTGCTTGCCGGCTTTAATTTTACCGTCACAGCAAATTGCAACGGGAAGAACATCGGCGCCCGTAGCCTTAGCAATAATGGCAACTCCCGCTTTAGCCTTTTGCGGAACACCGCCTTTATCCTTAATTCTCTTACCCTCAGGGCAAATAGCCATTACATGACCCTCATTAAGAATTTTTTCACCGTATTCTATAGCGGAAGTATCGCCCTTTCCTCTTTTAACGGGAAAAGCATACATGTGGGTTAAAAACCAAGCGCCAAAAGGATTTTTAAAAAGTTCAACCTTAGCCATAAAGTGAAGCGGAGGAAGCTCCTTAGGACACGCAACAATTATAGGGTCAATCGCACTGGTATGGTTAATGGCAACTATGTATTTAGTGCCCTTGTCTTGGGGCACATTTTCAAGTCCTTTAAATTTTGCTTTAAAAACAAGCTTAACAAGAGGACGAAAAACAGCTTTAATAAAATTATAAAGCTTATAATGTTTAATTTGGGTAAAATCAAATTCTTTCAATTTACATATGCTCCTTTATAATTTTTACAATGAGTGCAATCGACTCGTCAAGCGACAGCTTCGAAGTATCGGCAATAACAGACTCCTCACTCGGTTTAAGCGGTGCAATTTTTCTGTGAGAATCGTTATAGTCACGCTCATTGACGTCATTTAATACGTCCTCATACTTAACATTCTCGCCTTTTTCAATAAGTTCCTTATATCTTCTTTGAGCACGGCACTGGGGAGAAGCGGTAAGGAAAATTTTGCACTCGGCATTAGGCAAAACTACTGTACCTATATCCCTGCCGTCCATAATAACATTATTCTTTTTAGCAATATCTCTTTGAAGGTCAAGAAGATATTCCCTAACCTTTGGAATAGCCGACACCTTGGAAGCACCCATAGAAATTTCAGGAGTGCGGATAAAGGCAGAAACCTCCTCACCGTTGAGATAAACGCATTGCGTGCCGTTTTCAAAACCGAGCTTGACATCGGTATCATCAAGCATTTTAATAACTTCATCTTCATTATCTATAACACCACGTCTTACGGCATTAAGTGCGATTGTACGGTACAAAGCACCCGTATCAACATAGATAAAGCCGAGTTTCCCCGCCGCACCCTTGCTTATTGTGGATTTGCCTGCACCTGCAGGACCGTCAATTGCAACATTCATCAAAATCACCATAGCCTTTCAGGCAACAAATAGTTTATTAAAAATCACCTGATTGACCTGCGTTGCCTGAACAGGCGTAAATGGTGATTTCAGCCATTTCAAAATTATGCCGCAGGCAAATTTTGAAGAGTTCGTTTGCAACCGCTCGCAGTGCGAGATTAAGGAAGCAATAAGAACTGACAGCGGTCAAAATTTAGGAGCACATTTATGTGTGACAGTAAATTTTGGGCACCGCAACTGACATATAATTTTTTAGTGTGATTTTTCACACTAATTACCTCTTTAATTTATTTACATATTATCGGCGCACAAAACAGCAGTTGAAAATGCAATTTGCAAATTAAAGCCGCCCGTATATGCGTCCACATCTATAATTTCTCCTGCGAAATATAAATTATCAATTATTTTTGAGCACATTGTTTTAGGATTGATTTCCTTAACATTTACTCCGCCTGAGGTTACAATCGCCTCATCAATAGGACGAAAATCACTTACAGTGACATAGAAATTTTTAATCAAATCAACAAGCTTGAGCCTTTGTTCTCTTGTGATTTGATTAACCTTTTCACCGGACTTAATACCGCTTAATGAAACTATAACAGGAATAAGCTTATTCGGCAAGAGTTTTGAAAGAGAATTAACAAAATCTTTATTTGCAAATTCTTCAAAGTCACGGCAAACACGCTTATCAAGAGTATGAAAATCAAGCGCAGGTTTTAAGTCTATCTTAATTTTATATGACTTTTTACCCATATTTTTAATATGGCTTGAAGCAGACAAAATAACAGGACCGGACACACCGTAATGAGTAAATATCATTTCTCCGAAATCAGAATAAATCGCTTTTTCTTCCTCAAACAGAGTGATCTCGATATTTTTAAGCGACAAGCCCTGAAGCCTCGGTATAAAATTATTAGGACAAACAAGAGGAACAAGGCTTGGCTTTAACGGTGTAATCGTATGACCTACCGACCTTGCAAGAGTATATCCATCGCCTGTTGAGCCTGTAAGCGGATAGCTTTTACCGCCCGTGCAAAGGCAAACCTTATCACATTCAATTTTAGTTTTATCATCAAGAATAAGCGTTTTAATTGCATTACCGTCAAGTTCAAACGCCTTTACTTTTCCTTGAATTATTTTAACACCGCTTTGTTTAGCGTAATTCACAAGTGCATCAACAATATCAACAGCTTTATCGCTTTGAGGAAAAACACGGTTTCCCCTCTCTATTTTAAGCGGCACGCCGAGTTCTTCAAACAAAGCCATAGTATCATAAGGCATAAAATTTGAAAATGCAGAATAAAGAAAACGTGGGTTTGTAGGCACGTTTGATATCAAATCGTCAAGCTCAAAGCTTGCATTTGTAACATTGCATCTGCCCTTGCCTGTAATCATAAGCTTTCTGCCGCATCTATTCATTTTTTCTATTATAATAACATCGTTGCCCTTTTCGGCACTTTTAGCCGCACACAAAAGCCCTGCCGCTCCGCCGCCGACAACTACAATTTTTGACATAGCTATTCTTCCTCTAATTGTGCAAGTTCAAGAGAGGCACTCTCCCATTTTTCATAAAGCACATCACGCTTTTTTGAAAGTTCGTCTATTTTAGAAGTATATTCCATAAGCTTTTCATACTCTGCGCCCGAAAGTTCTGATTCGTATTTGCCGATTTCATTTTCGATTTCCTCAATTTCCCCCTCAAGACGCTTTAAAAGAGTATTAAGCTTTCTTAAATTACTCTGCCTTTCTTTTTTAAGCTTATAATCATTAACCTTAGGCTTTTGCTTTTCTTCTTTTTTAACCTCGCTTACATATCTGTGCTCGCTGTAATCATCATAATTTCCAAGGAAATTGTTGCAGCCGTTTGGAGTAAGCTCAACAATGCGTGTAGCAAGCTTATTAATAAAATATCTGTCGTGAGATACAATAAGCATAGTTCCGCTGTAATTTAGAAGTGTATTTTCAAGTTCCTCACGTGAAAAAGCATCAAGATGATTTGTTGGCTCATCAAGCAAAAGAAAATTATACCCGCCGAGCATAAGTTTCAAAAGCGCAACTCTTGCACGCTCACCGCCCGAACAAACGTCAAGTTTTCTGTAAACTTCTTCCCCTTTAAAGAGGAAAGCGGCAAGTGCGTTTCTGACCTTAGTTTCGGTCATAAACGGATATGCACTCCAAACCTCGTCAAGCACGGTCTTGCTCAAGTCAAGCTTAGCCTGAACTTGGTCGAAATATCCCGTCATAAGACTTGCGCCGAATTTAAACGTTCCGTCATCTCGGCTTAAATCACCCATAAGAATTTTTAAAAGAGTGGTTTTGCCGCAACCGTTATCGCCCAAAAGGAAAACTCGTTCTCCCCTTTTAACATTAAAGCTTGCGTTTTGAAAAACAATATGCTCCCCAAAAGATTTCTTAAGACCGTCAACTTCTAAAACGTCCTCACCCGATACACATTTAGGCGTAAAATCAAACCTGATTTTTTCAAGTTTTTTATCGGGAATCACAAGTTGAGCCTTAATTTTTTCAACAACCTTTTCCTTACTCTCGGCAGTTTTGATATTCTTTTCTCTGTTCCACTGCCTTTGCTGAGCAATGATACCTTCAAGACGTTCAATCTCTTTCATATCATTCTCATATTTTTCTTCAATTGCTTTTTGCTCAGCCGCTTTTTTAACAAGAAATTCGGAATAATTGCCCTTGTATGAGCGCATCTTTTTATTTTCAAGCTCAATCGTTTTATCCGTTACACGGTCAAGAAAATATCTGTCGTGACTGATAATAAGGCAAGCGCCGTTAAAATTTTTAAGAAAATCCTCTAACCACGCAATAGCACTGATATCAAGATGGTTTGTAGGCTCATCAAGAAGTAAAAAGTCAGCCTTTGAAAGCAAAAGTTTTGCAAGGATAAGTTTAGATTTTTGACCGCCTGAAAGCTTAGAAGTAGGCTTATCAAAATCATCCTCGCTAAAGCCCAAGCCCAAAAGAGCCGAGCGAGTCATAGATTTATAAGTAAGCCCACCGTTTCGGGTAAACTCATCGTTCAAATATTCCTGCCGGTCAATAAGTTCCTTTGAATGATTGGTTTTAAGCATTTCATTAATACTATCAAGCTCAATTTCCATTTGAATTAAATCGTCATATACACTAACAAGTTCCGCCCAAATTGTTTTATCATTTGAGCAGGTATGCTGTTCCATATAACCGAGCCTTGCATTTTTAGAAATAAAGCAATTGCCGCTGTCAGCTTTATACTCGCCTGTAATAATCTTAAAAAGTGAAGTTTTGCCTGCGCCGTTAACGCCGACAAAGCCGACCTTTTCCTTATCCTGAAGATCAAACGAGAGGTCGGAAAAAAGCGTATTTTCACCAAAAGAAAGTGTTAAATTTTGAACATCCAAAACATTCATAATCAAATCTCCGAAATTAATGTTTATATTTACACTATTTTGATTGAAAGTATAGTGATTTTTGATATTATATAAATATAATTAAAATCTATATATATTATAGATATTTTCGAGGTAAATAAAATGGATATTTTAAAGCTTAAGCCCATATTCAAAGATTATATTTGGGGCGGCACAAGGCTCAAAACCGATTTTGGTTTTAAAAGTGATTTGGACATTTTGGCTGAGGGATGGATGCTTTCATGCCATAAGGACGGAATGAATACAATTGACGGCGGTGAATTTGACGGTCAAACGCTTGAAGAAGTCATTGAAAAAGAGGGCAAAGAAAAGTTTGTCGGCACAAGGAGCTTAGATTTTCCTTACTTCCCTGTTCTTATCAAGCTTATTGACGCTAAGGATAATTTATCAATTCAGGTTCACCCTGACAACGAATACGCAAAAAGAGTTGAGCACGAGTTCGGCAAAACCGAAATTTGGTATGTTATTGACGCAACGCCTGACGCTCAGCTTGTTTACGGTTTTAAGGAAAAAATCAGCAAGGAAGAGTTTAAAAAAGCAATTGAAGAAAACACTTTACTTGACGTATTAAATACGGTTAATGTTAAAAAGGGTGATTTATTCTTTATTGAAGCCGGAACCGTTCACGCTATCGGCAAGGGTGTTTTAATTGCTGAAATTCAGCAAAATTCAAACTCAACTTACAGGGTTTATGACTACGGCAGAATAGGAAAAGACGGAAAGCCGAGAGAACTTCACGTAAAAAAGGCAGTTGATGTATCTGTTACCGAGCCGCCGAAATATGATATCAAGCCTATGGGTGACAAGGTTATCGGCGACGGCTTTGATTCAACACTTCTTACAAAATGCGATTTATTCACCGTTAATCATTACGACGTTGAAAAAAGCCTTACTCTTGAGGCAGATGAAAAATCCTTTAACCACGTGCTTGTAATTGACGGCGAAGGAAAAATAAACGGCAAGGAACTCAAAAAGGGTGATAGCTTCTTTATTCCGGCAGGCTTTGGCAAATATGAAATTTGCGGCAAGTGCGAAATCATTGTAACTAATATTTAAAAATTTCAAAATTAATGAATAAAAGTCATTAGCGGTATCATACTACTAATGACTTTTATTTTTGGAGTGATAAATATGAAAATTGTAAATATTGTTGCACTTATTTTAAATATAATAGGCGGCATAAACTGGGGGCTTGTGGGTCTTTTCAGATTCGATTTAGTTGCCTGGATATGCGGCGGACAGGATTCCGTTTTTGCAAGAATTATATACAGCCTTGTAGACTTGCCGCCATTTGGTGCATCAGCTTACTTTTTTCAAATAAAACTGTTGAAGAGTGAATTGTGCGAATCACAAGAGACACGTGGCTCCAAATTCACTTGTGAATTTGGGAGAAACAGTACAGTGTACTGTTTCGTAGCAAGTGATAACTAAAGTGTTTTCAACAGTCGTTCGAGGGGCGAACTTTGTTCGCCTTAGTTCGGGCGAATTTGATTAATCCGCCCCTTAACGTAG
>ENA-OQIO01000450-OQIO01000450.1-human-gut-metagenome-genome-assembly--contig:-NODE-450-length-22433-cov-3.128261_pt1 | contig 22433 bp, 27 predicted proteins | sample MGYA00242573_ERZ504737 | MGnify/ENA primary metagenome ERZ504737 (study PRJEB26092, sample SAMD00036203) | human gut metagenome | host: Homo sapiens | study: EMG produced TPA metagenomics assembly of...
CCGATATGAGCATAAAAGTGGGATGATAATCCCACGATATGCGAAGATTGGGTAGATTGTGGGAGTGCGTAGCACGGAGCAATCCGTAGGCATCAAAGTCGGGGGCTTTTGCCCCCCCGACATCATTTTATAGAAAATGATAAAATATCTGTTCTGTGATATAATACGGAGCAGATATTTTTGTTGCCAGACATATAATGGAAAGTGCCAAAGTTTTGAGCTGCCGGGCATACGAAAAAATTCAAAGGATCTTTTTCAGTAAGAGGAGAATAAAATGAAATACGAACGGATAGAAAAAGCTGTCTTTCTTGAGCGGGAAAACCGGTTTGTTGCTTATGTGGAGCTGGAAGGAAAAAGAGAAAAAGTTCATGTGAAAAATACAGGCCGGTGTGAAGAACTGCTGATTCCCGGGGCAGAAGTATATTTGCAGAAAAGTGAAAATGAAAAGCGTGCCACCCTGTGGGATCTGATCGCGGTGAAAAAAGGAGAAAGGCTGGTCAATCTGGATTCACAGATTCCGAACAGGTGCGTGGAAGAATGGCTGCAAACCGGCAATCTGTTCAAAGAAATCCAGTGTATCCGTCCGGAGATAACCTATGGAGATTCAAGATTAGATCTTTATGCAGAGGGGGAGGGGAAAAAAGCTTTTATAGAAGTGAAAGGGGTGACACTGGAAGAAGACGGAGTCTGTCTGTTTCCGGATGCACCGAGTGAGAGAGCCGTCAGGCATATAGAAGAACTGATCAAAGCAAAAAAAGAAGGCTATGAGGCAATCCTCTTTTTCGTGATCCAGATGAAGGAAGTTCGTTATTTTACTCCAAATCAAAAGACACAGCCGGAGTTTGCAGAGGCATTGAAAAGAGCAAAGGCGGCCGGTGTGAAGATCTTGGCGTACGACTGTGAAGTCAGTAAAGATGAGATCAGGATCTGTGATCCGGTGGATGTAGTGCTGGAGAGTCCGCAAATGAAAGAAACGGTACCGCTGATCGTGGAATGGTACAGGAAAAACCGCAGAGATCTGCGTGGAGAAAAAATATCAATGCGTACCGGGTGTGGATCTCGGAGATCATGCTTCAGCAGACCAGGGTGGAGGCAGTAAAGCCTTATTATGAAAGATTCCTTTCAGAACTGCCAGATATAGAAACACTGGCAAATGTGGAAGAGGATAAGCTGCTCAAGCTCTGGGAAGGGCTGGGATATTATAACCGGGCAAGAAATCTGAAGCTTGCTGCACAACAGATCATGGAACAGTATGGCGGAAAATTTCCTGAAACTTATGAGAAAATCCGGGAACTGAAAGGGATTGGCAATTATACGGCAGGAGCGATCGGCTCTTTTGTCTATGATCTGCAAAAGCCTGCAGTAGATGGAAATGTATTCCGGGTTGTGTCCCGGATTCTGGAAGATGCGGATGATATTCTGAAAGCATCAACAAGGAAAAAAGTGGAAAGTTTACTGGAAGAGGTGATCCCAAAGGAATCACCGGGAGATTTTAATCAGGGACTGATCGAACTGGGGGCAATCGTATGTCTGCCGGGAGGAGAACCGAAGTGTGAGATCTGTCCGGTCAGTCATTTATGCCTTGCACACCGGATGGATGTGAACTGGAGTATCCGGTAAAGAAAAAAGCAAAAGAAAGAAGAGTTGAAAAAAAGACGATCCTGAGATTCTGTGATAATGAAGAAGTGGCAATCCGGAAAAGACCGGATACAGGTCTGCTTGCCGGCTTATATGAATTTCCAAATGTAGAAGGACATCTGAAGCAGAAGGAAGTGATCGAATATGCCAAGTCACTGGGACTGACTCCGGTGCGGGTGAAAAAGCTCCCGGATGCAAAGCATATTTTCAGTCATGTAGAATGGCAGATGAAAGGATACGAAGTGATCGTGGATGAGCTGGAAAGAGAACTGGATCAGAAGATATGGAGTGAGCAGGTGATATTTGCAGAAAAAGAAGAGCTGGAAAAGAAGTATCCGATGCCATCTGCATTTGCAGCATATCAGTTATAAAGGCTTGCAGGAGAAATACCTGGGTGCAGTGTGTAAAAGCAATAGGTAAGGACAGTTTGCATGTAGAATACAGAGTATACTCGGTTTTCTTGAAACCAATCGGTATTTGTGCTATACTGAGTGCATCATAAGAAGAAATTCAAAGTAGAAGTTGAGGATAGTCGTAAACTGGAATTTCTTTTTAATCCATACAGGAGTGTAAATTTTAATGAGTGAAAAAGTAGAACTTTCCAGGCAGCAGCGTAAATCGCAGGAAACGAGAGAAAAGATCTTTCAGGCAGCAAAGAAAATCCTTCAGAAAAAAGGGTATGAAGAACTTTCTATTAAAAATATCTGTGAGGAGGCCGGAGTTTCCAATGGCAGCTTTTATCATCATTTCAAGACAAAAGATGATCTGCTGTCTTACTATATTGAGGAACAGCCGACGATCAACCCGGATCTGCTGGAAATCCCGGAGAATGCAGGTGGTGTAGAGCAGGGAATCATTCAGGTCTACATGAATTATGTGAAGTATTGCCGGGAACTGGGCGTGGAATTTATGTCGGGGTATTACGATACGAAGAACCAGGCATTGAATGCAGCAATCAGAACAGAGCGTCCCTATCCGATCGTGACAGTGCAGACGTATGTGGAGAAGGCGATCGAAGCAGGAGTGGTAAAGCTGAATGTCAGCATTGAAGAGTTTACGACCGATATCAGAATGATCGTGATCGGAAATGTATTTGAGTGGTGCCTGAGAAACGGAGAAGCTGATTTTGAAGGAAATATGAGCCGTTCGCTTGGAAAATATCTGGAAAGTACATTGTGCGAAGTGGAGAAAAATTGATGGACTACATTTTTATTGTAAATCCAAAATCAAGAACAGGACAGGGAGAGCTGCTGTGGAGTCAGCTTGAGCCGGAACTGAAAAAAGGCGGGTCTCCTATGAAGTCAGAATGACCGGCAGAAAAAAGAATGCGGAAAGGATCGCAACTGAGATCACAGCAGATGAGGAAGAGCATACGATGATTGTGCTTGGCGGGGATGGTTCACTGAATGAAGTGATCAATGGAATTAAAAATCCGTCTAAAGTAACGCTTGGATATATTCCTACCGGATCGAGTAATGATTTTGCAAGAGGCATGGGGATCCCGAAAGATGCAAAAAAGGCACTGGAGTTGATCCTGAACTCGGAAAAGATTGAGAAACTGGATGTGGGAGAGCTGGTACTTGGTGGGAAAAGAAGACGATTCCTGGTCAGTGCGGGGATGGGATTTGATGCGGCAGTGTGCCATGAAGTGTGCATCTCAAAATGGAAGAAGATCTTAAACCGCTTAAAGCTTGGAAAGCTGAGTTATGCAGTGGTTGCACTCAACCGGCTGCTGAAGGATCAGCCGGTGAGGATGGAGATCCGGCTGGATGACGGAAGTGTGCATCGGTTTGAACGTGCATATTTTGCGGCATTTATGAATCAGAAATATGAAGGTGGCGGATTTAAATTCTGCCCGGAGGCATCTCCGTCTGACGGAAAGCTGGATATCATGGTGGCAGCAGATCTCTCCAAAAAGAAGATTCTGTGTCTGTTGCCGACGGCATTCTTTGGAAAGCATACAAAGTTCCGTGGCGTTACGATCCTTCAATGTCGCAGTGCAGAAGTTTCTACAGGCAGTACACTGCCGATACATACAGACGGTGAGCCAATCTTTTTAAGAAATGAAATGAAAGTACGGTTGATGGAAGAAAAAATAAGATTCATTACAGAATAAGGAGTAATGGTGGTTATGATGAAAGGGATCTTGATCGTTCTGTTGGTTTTACTTTTGGGAAATGTAATTCTGCTGTATTTGCTCGCACCGAGATTGTCGGGGAGACGCAGGGTACATCCCTTTTTTGGAGTGAAATGGGCTCATCGGGGGCTGCATGACATAAAAAAGGGAATCCCGGAAAATTCGATCCCGGCGTTTCAGGCGGCGATAGAAGCCGGCTATGGGATTGAGCTGGATGTGCATCTTACAAAAGATGGAAAGCTGGTTGTCTTTCATGATGATGATTTCAGAAGAATATGCGGAGAAAAAGGAAAAGTGGAAGAGACGGATTATGCCCGTATGAGAACTTACCGGTTAAGCAGAACCGGGGAAAAGATCCCGCTTCTTTCAGAAGTTCTTCGGCTGGTTGATGGAAAGTTCCTCTTCTGATAGAAGTAAAGCTCCCGAGTGCAGATACAGAAGTCTGCCGGAGGCTGGATGAAGAACTGCAGGGATACAGAGGGAAATATATGGTCCAGTCTTTTAACAGTCTGGTGCTGCGGTGGATGAAAAAGCACAGAAATGAGATTCCCCGCGGACAGCTTTCTGAAAATCTTACCAGGAAGCCGGATACAACGCATTATGCATTAAGATTCTGCGTAAAATATTTACTGAGCAACTGTATGTGCAGACCGGATTTTATTTCTTATAAATGGGCAGACCGGAAAAATCCGGGATTTTTGGTAAATAAAAAGCTGTTTCATGCACCGGTGGCAGCGTGGATACTGCACGGTGAGAAAGATCTGAGGGCAGCAAAAAGATCTTTTGATATGTATATTTTTGAATTAAATGATGTCGGGGGCAAAAACCCCCGACTTTGATGCCTGCGGATTGCTCCGTGCTACGCACTCCCACAATCCTACCCAATATTCGCATATCGTGGGATTATCATCCCACTTTTATGCTCATATCGGGGCGGGTCCTAAGGTCTTTCGCCAACCTATGAGCAAGCTCATGTGGGCTTAGACCTTTTGACCCTGGCATCATTAAATTAGAAGCAGAGGAATAAGTCGGTAACCGGATGTGGATAAAACCTAAGATTTCTGAAAGAAATGTTAAAAACTTATGAAGTTGGTTGAGGTTTAAAATAAATCGTGCTATAATCGGGCGTGTTACAAAGAAAGGATTCAGAAAAGAACAGTTGGGACAGAGTGGTTTGTTCGGAAGTCCACGCGGATGGCAGAGGGAGTGTCGTGTATGAAGTGGAGAGCAAAGGCAGGGGCATTTTTTAAAAAGTATAAGCATATGTGGGTATTTTTGTATGCGTTTATTTATATGCCGTGGTTTTTATTTTTGGAGAAGCATGTTACGACAAAGTATCATGTGATGCAGACGGCACTGGATGAAAGGATTCCTTTTATTGAGTACTTTATCGTACCGTATCTGATGTGGTTTGCGTTTATTGCTGTTGTATTTCTGTACTTTTTCTTTACGGATGTGCAAGGATTTTATAAGCTGGCAGCAATCTCATTTGCCGGGATGACGATTTTCCTGATTATCTGTACCTTTTTCCCGAACGGACAGGATCTCAGACCGGTGGTATTTGAACGGGAGAATATGTTTGTGGATGCGGTGAGGGTTCTCTACAGGACAGATACCTGTACCAATGTATTTCCGAGCCTGCATGTGTTTAATTCCTTATGTGCATGTATAGCGATCCATGAGAGTGAGAAAGTGAGAACGCATAAGGCAGTCTGCATTTCAGCGTATGTGCTGGCGGGACTGATCATACTTGCGACGATGTTTCTGAAGCAGCATTCAGTACTTGATGTCATAGGAGCAGCGGTGATGGCATTTGTTCTTTATCAGATCGTATATGCACCGGAAAAAAAGCGGGTGCCGGGATATATGAAGCGTGCCGTATTACAGGAGAATAAATAAATTTTCAGGCCAGGGTGTGGAATGTACCCTGGCTTTTTAGAAGAAATCTAGTAGAAAAGGAAGAATATTAGTGTTATAATTAAGAACAATACGAGAAAATCAGAAGGAGACGGAAGAATATGAAAAAGATTATGCTTACCGGTGATCGTCCGACAGGAAAGCTCCATGTGGGACATTATGTTGGATCGTTGAGGCGTCGGGTAGAGCTTCAGAATACGGGAGATTTTGATGATATATTTATTATGATCGCAGATGCACAGGCGTTGACGGATAATGCGGATAATCCGGAAAAGATCCGGCAGAATATTATAGAGGTAGCCTTGGATTACCTTGCATGCGGTCTGGATCCTGCAAAGTCAACTTTATTTATCCAGTCCCAGATACCGGAGTTATGTGAACTTTCATTTTATTATATGAACCTGGTGACAGTATCCAGACTTCAGCGGAATCCAACTGTCAAGTCAGAGATTCAGATGAGAAATTTTGAGGCAAGCATTCCGGTTGGATTCTTTACTTATCCGATCAGCCAGGCAGCAGATATCACAGCATTCAAGGCAACGACCGTTCCTGTCGGGGAAGATCAGATGCCGATGCTGGAGCAGACAAAAGAGATCGTACATAAGTTTAATTCTGTGTACGGTGAGACTCTGGTAGATCCGAAGATTCTGCTCCCGGAGAATGAAGCGTGCCTGCGTCTTCCGGGTATTGACGGAAAGGCAAAGATGAGCAAGTCCCTCGGAAACTGTATATATCTTTCAGAAGAGCCGGATGAGATCAAGAAAAAGGTATTCAGTATGTTTACTGATCCGAACCATATTCGTATTGAAGATCCGGGAAGTCTGGAGGAAATACTGTATTTACTTATCTGGATGCATTCTGCAGACCGGAGTATTTCCCGGAATTTTTGCCGGAGTATAAGAATCTGGATGAATTAAAAGAGCATTATCAGCGTGGCGGACTGGGAGATATGAAAGTGAAGCGTTTCCTGAATAATGTACTTCAGGCTGAATTAGAGCCGATCCGTAACCGCAGAAAAGAGTGGCAGAAGGATATTCCGGCAGTTTATGAAATTCTGAAGACCGGAAGTGAGAAAGCAGAAGCAGTTGCTGCACAGACCTTGAAAGAAGTAAAGGCAGCCATGAAGATCAACTACTTTGAAGATCAGGCATTGATCGCATCTCAGATAGAGAAGTTTGCAAAATAAAAAAGCAGGCACAGACTTTGGTTTGTTGCTCGCATGAATGAGTCGGGGGCTTTTGCCCCCGACATCTTGTTATGTCTGTATCATTGCATCTGATGTCTGGATGGGCAACAAAAAGAGATTGCAATCTGCAATCTCTTTTGACGTGCGATAGAAGATTCGAACTCCCGGCCTTCTGATCCGTAGTCAGACGCTCTATCCAGCTGAGCTAATCGCACATATCACTGTTCCTCAACAGCGAATTTAATTATATAGGATGAATTGAAAATTGTCAACACCCAAAATTAAAAAAATGAAAAAATTTAAAATCCTCATTGTTGGGGGCTTTTGCCCCCCAACATCTTATAATGATTCCGTAATTATTCCTCAATGATCTGAATTTCAAGATAATCAAAATCAATTTCATCAATGAAAGAATCCTGATAAATCTGCACGTGAATGGCGTTTAAATTCATTGATCGTAGAATCCAGCCACAGAGGTTTACTCAGATCAAATTCATAGCAGATTTCATCCAGGGCATGAAAAATTTTATGCGTACGGGTATCATCGGATTCATCACAAATGACGAGATCCTTTAACATTCGGTTATCTTTAAATTCTTTTCCCCATAAACGGAACATATGTCTACCTCTTTCATTTAAAAGTCCAAGATCAGCAAAGATCAGACTTAACAGTCACATTTCAGAAAGTTATCTCCGGTTATTCTATCATATTGAAGATAAAAATCCAATAAGAACAGAAAAAAAAATCCCGATTGAAAAATCCCGTTGCCTGAGGGAATGGATTTTGTTATAGTAGATAAGGTAACAGAAAACAGACGGAAAAGTGAAATGGGGATAAAGAAATGATCAGAGAATGCAAAGCATCAGATTTGGAGACTTTAGAAGTATATTTAAAGGAAGAAGTATATGGAAAAGTAATTCTGTCACTGATAGAAAAAAATGGCTTTGAGCAGGCAGCCAGAGTGTTTACGGAGATTTTGAAGAAGGCGTATGCAAGGGGGTATATCTTTGCATTTATAAGAATCTGCTGCTTTACTGTAAGGAGAATCAGGTGGATATTGATTTCCTGGAGCAGATTGTTTCCATGCAGGTGCCGGAAGTGGTGGCAGGAAGACCGGATAATGTAAATGTTATAAGCTGGCTTCTGACAGATTACCGGCAGGAAAAGGCAGCTGCCATGCCGGAACTTCTGGATCAGGAGGGGCAGCCGCTGGAGTCCGGCGAGGAATGCAGCGGAGCAGTTGAAAAAGGCTGGGGTATTCTGCTGAAATAGGTAAAAGGAAGTAAAATTGGAGAGAAGAAATGAAGAGAATATTTATTGATGGTCTGAGCGGTATGGCACAGGGCTTATTTGCAACGCTCATTATAGGAACGATCATACAGCAGATCGGCTTATTTGTGGGCGGTGATTATGGGAATCTGATCTATATGATCGGAAAAGTGGCTGCAGGCCTGACCGGAGCAGGAATTGGTGTCGGTGTGGCGAGAAAGCTGGAGCACAGCAGTTAGTGACGGTTTCGGCTGCAGTAGCCGGAATGATCGGTGCATTTGCGTCAAAACTGCTGGCAGGACAACTGATCGTCGATGGCAATCTGGTGCTGGCAGGGCCGGGAGAGCCGCTGGGAGCGTTCATTGCTGCTTATCTTGCAATTGAAATTGGAATTTTAGTGACAGGAAAGACAAAACTGGATATTATTCTTACCCCATTGGTATGTATCGGTACGGGATCTGTAGTGGGACTGGTTGCAGGGCCGCCGATTTCAAAATTTATGGCATGGCTCGGGTCACTGATCAACTGGGGAACAGAACAGCAGCCGTTTCTGATGGGCATTGTAGTATCGGTTCTGATGGGAATCTTTCTGACACTGCCGATCAGTTCCGCAGCGATCGGGGTGATTCTGAATCTGTCGGGACTGGCAGCGGGAGCTGCGACAGTTGGCTGCTGCTGTAATATGATCGGATTTGCAGTCGCAAGTTATCGTGAAAATAAACTGGGTGGCTTTGTGGCACAGGGAATCGGAACGTCCATGCTTCAGATGCCGAATATCATACGGCATCCTCAGATATGGATTCCGCCGATCCTGTCAAGTGCGATCCTTGGGCCGGTCAGCACGATGCTGCTTCATATGACCAATAATGCTACGGGTTCAGGAATGGGAACAGCCGGACTGGTAGGGCCTTTGATGACATGGCAGGTCATGACGGCTTCAGAAGATCCAATGATCGTTCTGGTTAAAATGATTACAATCCAGTTTGTCCTTCCGGCTGTTGTGACACTTGGAATTTCAGAACTGATGAGAAAGAAAAAATGGATTCATCCGGGAGACATGAAACTGGAACTTAAAATCCTTAAAAATATATAAAGGATATCAGCAATCGTGTGACACTGTGAAGAATCCATGGTATACTAAAGAAAGAAATAACAACCAAATAGGAGATGTCCACGATGAAAAGTGAACAACAGGTTGAAGCTGCAGTTAAGAGCTATGAGGATGTTGACAGTTGGAAGACCGTGATATTTTTATATAATGCGGCACTGAAAGAAGTCGGCACCAAGCTTGAGATCCTGAATGATGAATTTCAGCATGTGCATCAGTATAATCCCATTGAGCATATCAAGACCAGAATTAAGACACCGGAAAGTATCGTGAAGAAATTAAAGCGTTACGGTTATGAGACCTCGATCGAGAATATGGTCCGGTATATCAATGATATAGCAGGTGTCAGGCTGATCTGCTCTTTTACCTCCGATATATACCGGCTGGCAGAGATGATCGGGAATCAGAGTGACCTGAAAGTATTATCAATTAAAGATTATATCAAGAATCCGAAAGAAAGCGGATACAAGAGTTATCATATGCTGGTTTCCGTACCAATCTTTCTTTCAGACAGTGTGGTAGATACGAAGGTCGAGATTCAGATCCGTACGATCGCCATGGATTTCTGGGCAAGCCTGGAGCATAAGATTTATTATAAGTTCGAGGGAAATGCACCGGATTACATAAGCCGTGATTTAAGAGAGTGTGCGAAGATGGTTTCAGAGCTGGATGAGAAGATGCTTCAGTTGAATGAAGCAATCCAGGAGTGCATTTTAAAAGAATCAGATCGGGAACGGCTGGAAGGAGTCTGCCGGGATGTAATCGGAAGCAGAGAAGAACAGAAGCTGATGTCAGCGGAGTCTGCAGCAGAAGACCCTAAAAAAAGAAGATCAAAAAGGCTGAAAAAGTCAGCAGAAAAGATTAGTGCTTTATAAAAGCCGAAATAAAAACTGAATAAGGAGAGAAACCGGATAGGGGAAGATGATTTGCTCAGGTACATTTCCTGTATCCGGTTTTTTGTTTAATTTTAACGGGAGAGCAGAAAATGAAAAAGAAGAGAATGGTATTAGTGATGGCTGTCAGTGCAATGTGCATGATGGCAGGATGCGGAAATACAGTAAAAGATGGAACAGAGGCATTGGAGCAGGGAGATTATGATACTGCGATCGCTTCTTTTGAAGAGGCAGCAGGAAGTGATGATAAAGAAGAAGCAGCAGAAGGATATTGTGGACTTGGAATGACATACTATGAGCAGAAGCAGTATGATCAGGCACTGGAGATGCTGGAAAAGGCTTTTGATAATGGGACAGTAAAGACGGCAGAGCTGTGTAATCTTGCCGGAACGTCAGCTCTTTGCAAGGAGGATTATGCAAAAGCCCTGGAGTATATCCAGGAGGGAATCGCACTGGCAGAAGAAAAGCAGGGAAATAAGAAGCAGGAAGATAAGAAGCAGGAGACGTTGCTTCAGGAGATGAAATATAATGAGATCATCTGTCTGGAAAAGACCGCAGACTGGGAAATGGCAAAAGAAAAAATGTCAGAATATCAGGCGGCTTATCCAGAGGATGAATCAGTAGCGAAAGAAGCAGAATTTTTGCAGACGAGGTAAAATGCAGATGTATAATATGGATGATATCAGAGAACGCGTCATCCTGGTGGGCGTGGATACAGAAGGCGGTGAGACTGCAGAACGGTCATTGGATGAACTGGCAGAGCTTGCGGCTACAGCAGGGGCTGAGGTGACTGGCAGACTGATCCAGACCAGGGAGTGCGTACACCCGGCAACCTATATCGGGCGTGGAAAACTGATCGAATTAAAAGAACTGTTGTGGGAAACTGAGGCAACAGGGATCATCTGTGATGATGAACTGAGCAGTACCCAGCTTGGCAATCTGGAAGAAGAACTGGATTGCAAAGTACTGGACAGAACGCTTCTGATCCTGGATATTTTTGCCGCAAGAGCTGTATCGGGAGAGGGAAAGATCCAGGTAGAACTGGCTCAGCTCAGATACCGGGCATCCCGTCTGTCGGGACTGGGAAGATCACTGTCAAGACTGGGCGGCGGAATCGGTACAAGAGGTCCGGGAGAAAAAAAGCTGGAAATGGATCGCCGTCTTATCCGGGAGCGGATCAGTCGTCTGAAAAAAGAACTGGCAGATGTGGAGCGGCACAGAGAATTGCTCCGCAGTCAGCGGAATCAGTCAGGAATGAAAGTGGCAGCACTGGTAGGATATACGTCAGCAGGAAAAAGCAGTATTGAAAATGCGTTGACAAATGCAGGGATTTTAGAAGATGCCATGCTTTTTTCTACGCTGGATACAACGACAAGAGCTTTGCAGCTTGACGGTACGCAGGAGATTCTTCTGACGGACACGGTCGGATTTATCAGAAAGCTCCCACATCATCTTATAGAAGCTTTTAAAAGTACACTGGAAGAGGCAAAATATGCCGATATCATTATCCACGTTGTAGATGTATCGAATCCGAGGATGGACGAGCAGATGTATGTGGTCTATGATACATTACGTCAGATGGGAGCGGAAGGAAAACCGGTGATCACACTGTTCAATAAGCAGGATCGGCTGGAAAAAGAAGAAAGTCATAAAGATTTTCAGGCAGATTACTCGATTGCCACATCGGCTAAGACCGGACAGGGGCTGGACAAACTGAAGGCAGCATTGCTGGAGATCATCCGACGGGATCAGATCTATGTGGAACGTCTGTATCCTTTTGCAGATGCCGGTAAGATACAGATGATCCGGAGCAAAGGACAGCTTCTGTCAGAAGAGTATCTGCCGGAAGGGATTCAGATCAAAGCGTATGTTCCGCAGGATGTTTACGGGAAACTTTAAATGAAATACATTTTGTAAAAATGACCGGAGCGGTGAAATGAATGACAGCTTTATCAGATAAAGCCGCCATCCATTCCGATGATCTGCCCGGTCATATAGGACGGGGAACTGCAAAGGAGCAGAACCAGTTCAGCGACTTCTTCCGGGGATGAAAATCTGCCGGAAGGGATTTCCTCTGCAAGGGCGGCACGTTCTTCTTCGTTCAGCCGTGCATTCATTTCCGTATCAATGACACCGCAGGCGATGGCATTGACCTGGATATTACTGGGAGCAAGTTCTTTGGCAAGAGCCTTTGTCAGACCATGAATGCCGGATTTGGTTGCGGAATAGGCAGCTTCGCAGGAAGCACCGGCAGTTCCCCACATGGAAGAAATGTTGATGATCCGTCCACATTTCACAGAGACCATATGTGGAATGGCGGCACGGCAGCAATAGAAGACGGAAGAAAGATTCGTCTGAAGAAGAGAAGACCAGTCTTCGTCTGTCATATCGGTAAGCAGACCAAACCAGGCAATGCCGGCGTTATTGACCAGAATGTCGATACCGCCGGTTTCTTTTCAATCTGACAGAACATAGATTTTACCTGGGACGGATCACCGACATCTCCGGGAAGAAGGGTACAGGTACCGCCACAGGAAAGAATCTCATCCTGTAAAGAATGAAGAAGGGCGATATTTTGACGGCAGTTGATAAATACATGATATCCGGCTTTTGCAAAAGCAATCGCACAGGCTCTTCCGATACCGCGGGAAGAACCAGTTACCAATACAGATTTTTTATTCATAATAATTTGTCACCTCATATATAAAGATGTCAGGGTCAAAAGCCCCCGACTTTGATGCCTACGGATTGCTCCGTGCTACGCACTCCCACAATCTACCCAATCTTCGCATATCGTGGGATTATCATCCCACTTTTATGCTCATATCGGGGCGGGTCCTAAGGTCTTTCACCCACCTATGAGCAAGCTCATGTGGGCTTAGACCTTTTGACCCTGGCATCATAAAATTTTTGAAAGAAATTCCTTCAGTCGTGCATCCTTTGGATGTTCAAAAAACTCCTGCGGACCGGCTTCTTCTTTAATCTGACCGTCATCCATGAAAAGGACCCTCGATGCCACTTCTCTCGCAAACCCCATCTCATGGGTTACAACCACCATCGTCATGCCTTCCTGTGCCAGCTCTTTCATCAGTTCCAGAACTTCTCCGACCATCTCCGGATCAAGTGCTGAAGTCGGCTCGTCAAAAAGGATCACATCCGGATTCATCGCAAGAGAGCGGATGATCGCAACTCTCTGCTTCTGACCGCCTGATAAAGTGGACGGATAGACATCTGCCTTATCCTCCAGTCCGATCCTGGTAAGAAGCTTCATGGCATTTCCCCTGACTTCTTTTTTGATCTGTTCCTTTGTCGTAGTGATCGGAACAAGAGCTTCTTTCTTATCTTTTCCTCTGAAAACATTTTTGAACTGAATCCTGCGGTTCGCTCTTTTTGCTTTCTTCAGATCCCTGCACTGCAGATATTCCGGTGCCATCATCACATTCTGCAGAACCGTCTTATTGTTAAAAAGATTGAAATGCTGGAATACCATTCCCATATGGCGGCGATGAACATTAATATCTACTTCATATCTGCAATATCAACACCGTTAAAAATGATATTTCCGCCTGTCGGATCTTCCATACAGTTTAAGCACCGCAGGAAAGTACTCTTACCGGAGCCGGATGGTCCGAGTACAGCAACGATATCACCTTTGTTGATCGTGACATTAATTCCCTTCAGGATCTCTTTGTCCCCGAAGCTTTTTCTAAGATTAATTACGTCTATCACTCTTCTTCAGGCTCCTTTCCAAGATTTTTACAAGCAGCGTTATGATCAGTACAAGTGCGATATAGATCAATGCCATCACAAGATAAGGTACCATAAATTCATAACTGTTACTTCCGATATAATTAAACGCAACATAAAGATCTGCTGCTCCGACGAAACTGACAACAGAAGTCTCTTTTACAAGCGAAATAAACTCATTTCCAAGTGTCGGAAGAATATTCTTGACAGCCTGTGGAATCACGATCTTTGTCATACTTGTCCCAAAGCTCAGACCCACGGCACGTCCTGCTCCATCTGTCCCGGATCTACTGACTGAATACCACTTCGCATGATCTCTGAAATATAAGCTCCGCTGTTCAGACCAAATACAACCATTGCGACCTGCACACCGGTAATTTTTACTCCAATGATCGGAAGCAATACATAATAAAATACCAGTAGCTGTACTACCATAGGTGTTCCTCTGAAGAGTGCCACATAAAAACTGCAGATATGATTCAGCACCTTTGGCAGTGTCTTGTATTTCGGGATCACCCTTACTGTTGCGATCAGAGTTCCGATCACAATACCGATAATGAGACCGCAGATTGCGATCATCAATGTATTCTGCAAACCCTGCAGTACTTTTACATAGCCGTTCTGATCCAGAAAAATTTCTATAAATTTATCTACTTTCTGACTGAAATTGCCCATAAGTTTCCTTTCTTAAAAAAGGAAAATGCCGCAGCATACGTTGCCTGCATTTCCCTTTCTCTTCTCTTTCCTTCAACAGTACTGCACTGTGGCAGATCACTGTCCCGTTTCCCTGATCCTACTGAACCTCGTTGATTGCTGTTGTGATTGCAGATGCAGGAGCGGCATCAATGATAACATAATTGATATTTCCATTGAGCATATCCTGTACTGCCAGAGAACCACTCTTATAAGTTACGCATTTTGCCGGAAGTCCCGGGAAATCCCATTCTTCGCTTCCTTCAACATAATACTGTCCTGTTGTTCCCTGCTGAACACCGATCTTATCAGACTCTTTCAGTTCTGCAAGTTTCGCTGCCACATCATCTGCACTCTTGCAGTCATCGAATGCTGTATCGTTGCTTGGTACGATCAGACGCTGGGATGCTGAATAGTAAGAATCTGTAAAGGTTACATACTTTTCTCTCTCTTCATTGATCGTCAGACCTGCCATTGCAATATCACACTTCTGCTGGCTTACAGACAGACATACTGCATCAAAATCCATATTCTCGATTACAAGTTCTTTTCCAAGCTTCTCTGCAAGAAGGGATGCGATCTCCATATCGATTCCATAATAATCTTCACCCTTTGTATACTCGAAAGGCTCAAATGCTGCATTTGTTGCAACAACGACTGATCCTTTGTGGTATCAAGCTTTGCTGACTTTACTGCCTCCGGCTCTCCATCTGAGAAATACTTATTGCAGATCTCATCCAGTGTACCGTCCTCTTTGATTGATGCAATAAAATCATTCACTTCGTCAAGAAGTTCCGGCTGCTCTTTATCAACACCAAATGCATACTCTTCATTCGTAAGGTCGATATCGATTACTTTTGCAGTCACTTTTTCATTGTTTCCACCGCATCCAACCAGCATACTGGCGGCAAGTGCTGCTGACAGACATACTGCTAAAAATTTTTTCATGTCTCTTTCCTCCTGATTTATCCATTATTTTTCTGCATAAACATACAGATTATCTTAATAATTTTAACATACTTTTCACATAATGCAAGTAAATCGCCCTACATTTTCTGTTCTCTGATCTACTTTTATGTATTACAGTAATGCTGAAATTCCAAAGTAAAGGAATACGATGATTCCAAGTACGATCCGGTAATATCCAAATACTTTGAAATCATTGTTTCTGATATACTTCATCAGGAACTTGATTGCAATAATCGATACTCCAAACGATACAAGCATTCCAAGCAGCAATAAAAACACCTGCATTGGTGTAAATGCGAGTCCAAACTTGAATAACTTCAATGCACTTGCACCGAACATAACCGGAATTGCAAGGAAGAATGTAAATTCTGCTGCTACTCCACGGGATACTCCCAGTGCCAAAGCACCTACGATCGTTGCTCCTGACCGGGATGTTCCGGGGATCATCGCCATCATCTGGAAGACTCCGATCAGAAGAACTGTCGGAACAGACAACTGGGACAGCTTCGTCACCCTCGGTTCTCTTTTTGCATTAATATTCTCTATGACAATGAATAAAATACCATACAGGATCAGCATAAATGCAACCACATACGCATTGCTCATCTTTGCCTCTATCCAGTCATTCAATAACAGTCCCACGATCATTGCCGGGAGCGTTCCGATAATCACTTTGATCCACAACTGGATCGTCATCATCTTTTGCTTCTGCGTCTTCGTTGGTGAAAATGGATTCAGCTTATGGAAATAAATCACCACTACTGCCATGATCGATCCAAACTGGATCACTACATTGAACATATTTTTGAATGCATCATTCTGCTGGAGCTTAATCAGTTCTTCCACCAGGATCAGATGCCCGGTACTGCTGATCGGGAGCCACTCCGTGATTCCCTGCACAATACCAAGAATAATTACTTTTAATGCCTCTAACATACTTCTCCTCCTTCTAGTACAAACCGTTCGATTGCCTTCGCTACTCCATCTTCTTCATTACTTCCTGTAATATAATCTGCCGTTGCCTTTACTTTCTCTTCGGCATTCGCCATCGCCACTCCAAAACCGGCTTCCCTCAGCATCGGCTCATCATTATCGCCATCACCAAACGCCATGATCTCTTCTCTTTCAATCCCGAGCCTCTTCCCCAGTTCCACCAGACCGCTTCCCTTGTTCACTCCGGCTGCATTTACTTCTATATTATATTTTAATGAACCGACAATCTCCACTTCTTCCAGTGTCTCCAGTTCTTTCCATGCCCTTGCCCGTTCATCCAGATCAGCGAACAACGCCTGCACTTTATCCAGACTGCGGGATTCCCGATCGACCAGACCAAAAATATCCTCTGTCGGAATACGGGTTGTTCTTATATATTCCCACATATTCGGATTATGATGATACCGTTCCACATGAAGCATCTTTTCTGCCTCCGCATATCCCTGACCATCAAAATATACCTCTTGTAGGGTATCATATTTCGCACAGATTTCCAATATCTTTTTCGCCTTATCCCGACTCAGAAGCTGCTCCATAAGAACGCTCCCATCCTGCGTACGGACAATCCTTGCTCCATTCGATGTCAGTGCATAATCCATTCCCGGAAAACTTTTCAGGAACTCCGGCACTCCCATCCACGGGCGTCCTGTTGCAACAAGAACTGTAACGCCCTGACGGATTGCCTCTTCCATCACCTGCCTTGTATAAGGTGTCAGCTCCTTTTTATCATTCAATAATGTACCATCCAGATCAAGTCCGATCATCTTAATCTTTTGCATGCTTTTCTGCTCCTCCTGATTTATTATAACTCTATTTATTACGAAACTTTTAAATATATTAAGTATATCTTGTAAATTATTTTCTAAAATAATTCTAACAGAGTTTGCCTTATAACGCAATTTATTGTATAATAGGTACTCGACAAATTAAATGATGCCAGGGTCAAAAGGTCTAAGCCCACATGAGCTTGCTCATAGGTGGGTGAAAGACCTTAGAACCCGCCCCGATATGAGCATAAAAGTGGGATGATAATCCCACGATATGCGAATATTGGGTAGGATTGTGGGAGTGCGTAGCACGGAGCAATCCGTAGGCATCAAAGTCGGGGGCTTTTGCCCCCGACATCATTAAATGTCGTTATATAGAAAGGATTCGAGATTATGGAAATCTACAAAAATCGCAGGATGCTTACGGGAGCTGCTCTCCTTTGCACCTTTGCATTAACTCTTTCTGTTCTTCCGGTTCATGCCACAGACAGTATTGAGAGTCTGGAAAGCCAAACCTCCGCCCTTGAAAATGAACTTGCAGGGATCAACCAGGATATTCTGGATTTGAGCAACCAGATTTCTGATACTGAGATGCAGATTGAGATCCTCAACAGCAGTATAGACAAGACGCAGGACGATCTGCTTGATGCCGAGGAAAAAGAGAATAAGCAGTATGAAGATATGAAGACCCGTATCAAATATATGTATGAGAACGGGAATGCATCACTTCTGGAGATGCTTTTTTCAGCCAAAAATATGACTGACTTTCTGAACAAAGCTGATTTTATTGAAAATCTCAGTGATTACGACCGTCAGGCTCTGACCCAGCTTCAGGATATCCACCAGGAGATCGCAGATCAGAAGGAAGATCTGGAAAACCAGCAGGCTTCCATGCAGTCTCTGAGTGAACAGTTAAAATCCAAGCAGACAGAGCTTCAGGCAAAAGCAGTGGCTACTTCTACCGACCTGGACACTGTCAATGCCAAACTGAAAAAGGCAAAAGAGGAAGAGGCAGCACGTCTCGCTGAAGAAGCACGCCAGAGAGCTGCTGCAGAGGCAGCAGCTAAAAAGGACAATGCCGGACAGGTAGACGGTACCGGCGGCGGTACGATTACGACCGATGGTACGACGGTTTCTGCGGATGATCTTACTTTACTTGCAGCGATTATCCAATGTGAGGCTCATTATAATTATGAATCCATGCTCGCAGTTGCAACCGTGATCATGAACCGTGTGGAAAGCAGTCGTTTCCCGAACAGTATTTCCGGTGTTGTCTATGCAAACGGACAGTTTGCACCGGTATGGACAGGCAGCCTGAAGCGTGTACTTTCCCAGGGCCCTGGCACTCTTTCCAGACAGGTTGCCCAGGATGCCATCAATGGTTCAAGACTGGCAGCCGTATCGGATTGTTACTTTTTCCTTTACGCACCATCTACCAGCAGATCCGGTGTCGTTATTGGTGACAATGTCTTCTTTACAAGCTGGTAATAAATAAAAGAACCGGAATCAGTCCCGACTCCCAATCGTTAGACCTCAGGTCTGACTTTCAGGAGCGGTTCAAATCCCGGTTCTTTTTTAGAAGGATAAAATGTAATGACAAAAATAATTCTATTTCAATCATCTGATCTCAGTAATCTCAGTGATCTCTGCTTTCTGAGCTGACCTTTCTGGTCCAATCTCAACAATCTGATTCTACTGATAATCTATAACGTCGATCCATTTCATAAGGAAATCTTTTTCCAGTTCATTATCTTTTGAAAGCTGTGCTGCCGCTACGATTGGGAGCCACTGCTGTACATACTGCTTTGCTGTATCACTCTTCTTGCAGAATGTATTAAGATACAGATCTGCAACTTCCTGATCTTTCAATGCAAATAAGAGATAAGTCATCGCTGCATCTGCACTTGCATTTCCCTGTGTAGCATGTGCCCAGTCAACAACTGTCATCTTTCCATTCTTTCCTACGATTACGTTACTCGGATTGAAATCACCGTGGCAGATCTTATTATGCTTCGGCATACTCTCAAGACGTGTCATCAGTCATAACGGGTTGTAGCATCCAGGTCTTTCAGTCCGTTAATCTGACGTGCCAGTTTATCTTTCATGCCCTTCAGCAACGGAGAGTGCTTGCTCTGTACTTCGAGCTGCAATGCTACAAAATCATCCATATATTTTGCAAGATTCTTCTTATCGGATTCCATCATTTCTTCCAGTGTCTTGCCTTCTTTATATTCAATCACGATTGCCCATTTACCATCGATCTGGGATACTTCTTTTACCTTTGGAATATCCAGTCCTGCCTCTTCCACACGTGCTGTATTCAATGCCTCATTAAATACATCTGACTTTGGATGAGTCTCTGCAAATACTTTTACGATACTGTCGTCACACTTATATACTGTCTTATATGGACGCTTTACGATGATATTTTTTTTCTTCTAATTTCATGATGTAGCCCTCCTTGTTGTTCGTCAGCTTTTTGCTGCTTTCCTTTTGATGACCACATTATAACCTATAAATTTTTAAAATGTAACCCCTCCAGGACACTTTGTGCAGTTTTTAACGATTTTTTTTCTTCTCTTTTATATTGTTATTTTTTTTAACATATCATTATTATTGTTTTACCTTTATACAAACTGCAGACATATTGGATTTTTCTTATTACTGCCAAAAGAGCCACTGTGTATCTTTTTGTATAGCCAATAACAAAAACAACGGTATATCTTGCATTTTCTGCTGGATATACGTTGCGGGATTTAATTCATTCTATTCAATTCTGACAGTTCTTTTGGAATGTGCTAATGACGTCTGACGTCATCTTATTTTCCATAGTAGCACTTCAGATACAGATCTTTAATCTCCTGAATGAGTGGGTATCTTGGGTTAGCACCTGTACACTGATCGTTGAATGCCTGCTCTGACATCTCATCCAGTGTATCAAGGAAGTACTTCTCATCAATACCGTAATCTTTGATTGTCTTCTTGATTCCGATGATTTCTTTAAGTTCTTCAAGTTTTGCGATGAAGTTCTCAAATACTTCTTTATCATCTTTACCTGTGCATCCTGCGAAACGTCCGAGTTCTGCGTATCTTGCAAGTGCATGTGGGTACTGATACTGTGAGAATGTTCCCATCTTTGTCGGAACTTCTGCTGCGTTGTATCTCATAACCTCTGTAAGGATTACTGCGTTAGCAACACCGTGTGGCAGGTGGTGGAAAGCACCAAGCTTATGAGCCATGGAGTGGTTAACACCAAGGAATGCATTTGCGAATGCCATACCAGCCATACAAGAAGCGTTTGCCATCTCTTCACGAGCCTTCGGATCATTTGCTCCGTTCTCATATGCAGATGGAAGGTTCTCGAATACAAGCTTAACAGCCTTCATAGCAAGACCATCTGTGTAATCTGTAGCCATGATAGATACATATGCCTCAATTGCATGTGTCATAACGTCGATACCTGAAGCACTTGTCAGTCCCTTCGGCTGTGTCATCATGTTGTCTACGTCTACGATTGCCATGTTTGGAAGCAGAGCGTAGTCAGCGATTGGCCATTTAACACCTGTGTCAGCGTCTGTGATGATTGCAAATGGTGTTACCTCAGAACCTGTTCCTGAAGATGTTGGGATAGCTACGAAGTAAGCTTTCTCTCCCATCTTAGGGAATGTAAATACTCTCTTACGGATGTCCATGAAGTCCATAGCCATATCTTCGAAGTTTGCTTCCGGATGCTCATACATGATCACATGATCTTAGCAGCGTCCATTGCAGATCCACCACCAAGAGCAATGATTGTATCTGGCTCGAACTGTCTCATCTGGTCAACACCCTTGCGTGCACACTGAAGTGTCGGGTCTGGTGCTACCTCGAAGAAGCATGTATGCTGGATTCCCATTTCATCTAATTTATCTTCGATCGGTTTTACATATCCGTTCTTGTAAAGGAAGGAGTCTGTTACGATAAATGCTTTCTTCTTATGCATTACTGTTCCAAGCTCATCCAGTGCAACCGGCATAGAACCTTTCTTGAAGTAAACTTTCTCAGGTGTTCTGAACCACAGCATATTTTCTCTCCTCTCTGCAACTGTCTTGATGTTAAGCAGATGTTTTACTCCTACGTTCTCTGATACAGAGTTTCCACCCCATGATCCACATCCAAGTGTAAGGGACGGAGTCATCTTGAAGTTATAAAGGTCTCCGATTCCACCGTGAGAAGAAGGTGTGTTGATCAGTACACGGCAAGTCTTCATTGCTGCTGCATGTTTTGCAATCTTCTCTGTCTCTGCCGGATGTACGTAGAGTGAAGATGTATGTCCATATCCACCGTCTGCTACAAGCTGAGCTGCTTTCTCAAGAGCCTCATCAAATGTTTTAGCTTTGTACATACCAAGTACCGGTGATAATTTCTCATGTGCAAATTCTTCTGAGATATCTACAGATTCAACTTCTCCGATCAGAATCTTTGTATTCTTCGGTACCTCAACGCCTGCCATCTGAGCGATTTCATAAGCTGATTTTCCTGGGATTTTGCTGTTCAGCGCACCGTTGATGATGATTGTCTTACGAACTTTGTCAAGCTCCTCGCCTGGTTTCAGGAAGTAGCATCCTCTATACTGGAATTCTTTCTTTGCTTCCTCATATACGCTTTCAAGTACTGTTACAGACTGCTCAGAAGCACAGATCATACCATTGTCAAATGTCTTAGAGTGGATGATTGAGTTAACTGCCATTCTTACATCTGCTGTATCGTCGATGATAACCGGTGTGTTACCAGCTCCAACTCCGAGTGCCGGCTTTCCTGAAGAGTAAGCTGCTTTAACCATTCCAGGACCACCTGTTGCAAGGATAATATCTGCATCTCTCATTACTGTGTTTGTAAGTTCCAGTGATGGAGCATCGATCCAACCGATGATTCCTTCCGGAGCTCCTGCTTTCACTGCTGCATCAAGAACAACTTTAGCTGCTGCGATTGTAGATGCTTTAGCAGCCGGATGTGGCTGATGATGATTGCATTTCTTGTCTTTAAGCAGATCAGTGTTTTGAAAATTGCTGTTGATGTCGGGTTTGTTGTAGGGATAACTGCTGCAACAAGTCCGATTGGCTCTGCGATCTTTTT
>ENA-OQIO01000452-OQIO01000452.1-human-gut-metagenome-genome-assembly--contig:-NODE-452-length-22410-cov-8.969573_pt1 | contig 22410 bp, 32 predicted proteins | sample MGYA00242573_ERZ504737 | MGnify/ENA primary metagenome ERZ504737 (study PRJEB26092, sample SAMD00036203) | human gut metagenome | host: Homo sapiens | study: EMG produced TPA metagenomics assembly of...
TTTCTTTTTAGTGAAAAGTCAAACAAAAATTGTCACAAAAACTATTCTTATATTTTGTCAATAGTTTTGCGACAAGTTTTTAAAAAAATATTATGCCGTGATTTTTTCCAACTCTTCTTTAAATAATTCTTCTGATGTTCTAAAACCAAAAATACCCCGTGGGTATGTGTTTATCCAATTTTCTATAAATTCAATGTCCCTATCTTGCTTTTCGTCAAAATCTTCCCCTTTAGGGATATGGCGGCGTATTAGTTTGTTGGTGTTCTCGTTGGTCCCTCTCTCATAACTACTGTATGGGTGGCAGTAGAATAGATATGTGCGTTTCTCCCCTGGTGTCAACGCCGAACGCTCCATGCCCTTACAATCCGAAAACTCCACGCCGTTATCTACCGTGATGCTTCTAAACACTTTAGAAAACATATCTCCCCATTTTCTTTCTAAACGGTCCAGGGCATCCACCACGCTTTCCGCCTTTTGGTCTTTTAGTTTAAATATAATCTCGTCCCTGGTCTTTCTCTCTGTTAATACAAGCATACATGATTTTGTAACGCCTTGTTTGCCCTTTACGGTGTCCATTTCCCAATGTCCGAATGTTTCACGGGTTGCCACTTCATCCGGGCGGTTCTCTATGCTCTCCCCGGCCGCTGCTCTCTTCTGCACCTGGACTTTCTTATTTTTCTTTTTCTTCTTGCCCTTAACGGGTAAATGTTTGTTGGTAAGTTTAAGGAATATGCCGTTGTCAATATAGCGGTATAGGGTTCTTACGCTTATAGTGGTACTAAATTCTATTCCGCTTGTTGCTACTGCTGCCAATGCTGCTTCCGGGCTATATTTATTTTCCACAATCTTATTTTCTATGTATTCCGCCAATTTAATATCATTGCCTATTTTAATGTTTCTGCCTTTGCCCTGGGCGTTCCAATCATGGGTCTGTTGCCCTTATCACTACTATAACGCACCTCTTCCGTATAGTCTGAATTTCTATGTACATACTCGCCCCGTTTCATTTCTCTGTAAATGGTGCTTCTGTGAACGTGTAAATAGTCCGCAACTTCTTGTACGGAATGACCTTTATTAAGTAGTGTTTCCATTGATATTCTATCATTTTGGCTTAACTGTTTGTATTTTCTACCCATAAAAATAACCCCCTTGATACGGCAATAGGGACAACCCGGAATAATCCGTTGTTGTCCCCGTCTGTTTTCTATTCTTCTTTTCGCTTATTCTGTGATTTCTTCTTTATAGGTTATTTCAATGGTAATACTAAATGGTGTATCTGTGTCTAATACGGTATATTCATCATCCCATTCCTTTATCATTTTATATTTTCCGCCGGACACCTCAACCCATATATTTTCTATATTTCCTTTTTTTAAAAGATTTTTTACTCTACCTATGCCGCCCTTTTTAATATCTCCAATGTGGGTATTATGCACAAATACTTGTAGTTGCTCCGCCCCCCCCTCACAAGATATAGTGGTTATTGTGGCTTTTTCGTTTATTTCATATTGAAACACTTTTTCATTTTCTTGTTTTTCATCTATAAAATCCCGGTCTTTCATTTTGTAATCTTCGTTTTCATCCACAAGGTCCATAATATCTTCCATGTGGTCTTTTACATTGTCCAGGATAAACCGTTGACTTTTTATAATATACCTCGGCTTTTTTTCTTCCGGCATCTGTACGGGCTGCGGTTGTACTGCTGCCGTGTCCTTTTTAGAAAATAAGTTGCTAAATAATCCATGTTGTGTTCCCTCGCTTTCTTCCGTGCTACTTCCTTTTAATTTGGCGTATCAATTTCCACTTTTGCCACCAATTTAAAGTTTGGTTTCTCTTTATAAGTTCTATATCCTCTTTCCCTGGCGGCGGTAATAATCGCATGGCGGCGGTTAATGCTTCTACTGCTTCTTTTGTCGTTATCCCGTATTCATTAGGCATTGCTTGCATTCTCCATTCTCTGTTTAATAGCCTGGTTAATATATTCGTTCACGCTTTCCCCGGCTGCTGCTGCCCTTTCCTTAATAACGGCTTTATCTCCCTTTGGTACGGTCAAGTTGATACGGTCGTATTTTTCATTTATAAACTGATTTTGGTATTTCACTTGGTCGAACTCTTTTTTTGTTTTTGGCATCCGTTGCCTCTTCCTTTCTCTTGCCTTTTGGTTTATAATGGATTTTACAGTTTGGGCGGCTTTGGCAAGTCCACCGCCCTTTCTGTACCCCTAAAGCCTATTCATTAGGCTTTTCTTCATTTCTTGGCTTCGCATCTACAATTCTTCTGATTAAATCCAAAATTTCATGTTCGCTATGCCCTTTCTCGTCACACCATTCAATAACTTCTTTGATTTCTTTCTTGTCCATATCTTCCATGTCGTTCCCCTTTCTCTGCCGCCCAGGTACTCGTTAAGTTTTAGTATCTCTCTTAACTGTCTTTATTATATATCATATTGCGTAATATGTCAATACATATTGCGTAATATTTTCAAATTATTTTTATGCACTTTAAGCCCGGCGGATTGTGCCAGGCTTAAAAGTCTTTGTGTTTACCATTGATAAAATCACAGAAATAACGGGTTTCAATATATAGTTGCATCATATAGGCGTTTTGGGTTTCCGGGCATTGGTCTAAACGATTGTGTATATAAGCAATGCACCCTTGCCCGGTGTATTCCTCATTGCTTCCCCGTTTCACATTAAAACGTGGGTCAAAACTTGTCAGACAGTACCGCAACGCCTATTGTTGCAACCCCTCAACGGTTTATAGTGGCTTGGGACACTCACACCCGTTCATGGTGCGGCCGTTTTAGTTGCTGCCCCGCATTGCCGCCGGGGTTTTGTTTATCTTTTTCCATTTTTTAATTTTATGTATGCTTCTATTTCATCTTTGCTTGGAAAATTTCCCCAAAAATCACGCTTCCAACCGCCGTTAAAAAATCTTAATCCGGTAAAATCTTCTTTTTGTCCTTTTATTTTTATATTTCTAAAATCTACGCCCGTTCTTTTTTCAATTTTATAAATCATTTCTTCCGCATACATCATATCATTATCCAGGCAGAAAACAAATTTTTCATTCCATTCTAATGTTATGTAATTGTGTCCACTACATCTTATTGTCCATTCGTCTTTTTTGCTCATTTTGTTTTTCCTTTCTGCCGGGGACTTTGCCCCGGCTCAATGCTTATAATGCAGTTTCGATAAACTCAACCGCTGCCTTTATGGTTTTGAATGTGTGGAACTCTCTAAAGCCTTTCCCCTCTCTTACTGATACATGATAAGCACCACGGCTTCCAACCATTCTTGTTATGTCATATCCTTTTACTGTTTTTACTGTTTCCCACATTTCCTTTTCCTCACTTTCTTTGTTTTCCTCTCTTAACTGTCTTTATTATATTGCATATTGCGTAATATGTCAATACATATTGCGTAATATTTTCAAAAAGTTTTATTTAAAAGAAAAAGCACACTTTTTAAGGTGTGCTTTTAGTTCCGTGATATACATTATTTTCCTTGCTCTTTGGTGGCCAAATTCCTAAAGGTGTGTTACTTCAATAACTCATTTACTTTGTTCTGTACTGCATTGTAATTATATCCGGCGGCGGTCAAACGGTTCTTTCTGTCTGCTCCGTTCCCCCACTTCCCGGCAACGACTTCTTTTGCAACTTCGGTAACGCTCTTTGTGGCGGTATTGCCTTTTAAGATTGCGTTTACCTGGTTCTGTACTGCATTGTAATCATATCCGGCGGCTACAAGGCGGTTCTTTCTATCCTCGCCGTTACCCCATTTTCCGGCAACAACCTCTTTTGCTACCTCGGCAACGTTCTTTGTGGCTGCGGTTGTGTTTCCGGCTGCTTCCGCTTCATATTTCGGAACGCCATAACCACGGATATAACGGCCATTTACGGCAATGGTGCGGCGTGCTACCGCATTGTTTTTATTGCCCTCAATAACTGTGATATTGCCGCCGCTTACGCTTTCGACAATTCCCACATGGTCCGGCCACCCGGTATTATCTCCGGCCCCGGTATCATCCCAATCATAAAAGATAATATCCCCCGGCTTCGGTGTTCTGCTATCACTTTCGTTCCATTCTCCCAGGCTCTTAAATAATGCAATCATCTGACCACATCCGCACTCGGTAGGATGATGTCGGTAACGCCGCACTTGATAGCTACGGCGGAAACAAAAGTTGCACACCACGCATCTGTATATTTAACTTTGTAACCTCTTGCAAGTGGCTTGTGTGCGTTGTATGTATCAATGATACTTTTGTGTGTGCCGTCTGCTTCTTTCTTGCCAATCCACGCTTTTGCCTGGGCTAATACTGCACTTACTGTTTTTCCCATGCTTTCATCCTCTTTTACATCATATTTTTGTAATTCATATTGTGAAATAATACTCATTACATTTTTCACATACTCACTGCTTGTTGCGTACCCGTCTGTTTTAATAACTTCTAGGTATGTTTCCGGGTCTGTAATGCCCCGTAAATTCTGATAACGGAATAACTGAATAAAATCAAAATACCCTTTTACGCCCTCTTCCATGTTGTCATAGACACGGAAATTGTCTTTAATCTGTGTGAGTGTTCCGGGTGTATATTCTTCCATAGTGGAAAGATTTACACTTTTACCGGTCCACTTTGTCCCACATTTTAATCCAAAATAATTGTGATACACTAAAGCAAGTTTACTTTTACCCCAATTGCTTTCAAGTGCCGCCTGGGCTATGATTGGACTATGTACCGCAATCCCATAGGTGGAAGCGTATTTTTTCACATATTCCGCAACGCTTTTTATAAACTGTTGCTTTTCCATGTGTTATTCATCCTCTTTCGCTTCGTTTTCTGCTTTCGCTGCGTTCTTGTCCCTTAACTGCAAAAGCACATCTTTTAACTGCTGCGGTATGTTAATAAATTCCGCCGCATTTTCCAAAATGGAAAGTGCTTCATTGCAGATAAAGAAAACAATAACAATTTCCCTTAATGGTATTGTGTCCCCGGTCATTCTCTGCACGTTGTAGGCAACTGCGATAACCACAAATACCATGATTTTTTTTACAATCCCCTTAAATCCGATTGCACTTGAAAGTTCTTTTTTATAGACTGCTTTCAAAATGCCCGTGAAATAATCCAGGATAGCAAAAAGCAATATTGTGTATAACATCACATCCCAACCGCCGAACAACGAAACGATAAAACCGCCAACCAATCCGCCAATCACGGAAATAAAGTTAAACATTTTCTCCATTGTTCCATGCTCCTTTCCTTGTTTTTTACAAGTAAATCATATAATGGAACGGCTTTTTATTCTGACCCTTTTTACGCCGTTGCTTCCAGGCGTTCCCATTCATAGAACAACAATTCGTATTCAACCGCCTTTGCAATGTGGTATGTGTCGGCGTGTCCTAAATGTCCCTTTCTGCTTTCATACTTCCGGTTAAATTCTTCCGGCGGCAATTCGCCCAACTCATACGCCTTTACATCTTGCTTTAACTTTCTGATAGATGATTTTCTTACTTTCTTGTGGTCTGCATAGTGGATATATCCGCAAAAATCTATGCCATTCCCGGCGTATAGGATTGTGCTTTTAGGGTTAATATGCAAAAGCATTTCATTTTCCAAAAATTCTTCTATTCTCTTAACCCATTCTTTTAACTGCTCCAAATCATCCGATAGGATAATAAAATCATCCATGTACCGCACAAAATACGGAATATGTAAAACGTGCTTGCAAAATTTATCTAACTTATTGCCGTACACATTCGCAAATAACTGACTTGTGAGGTTTCCAACGGGTATTCCCACGCCGTCCGGCAATATGCCGTTGTGGTCTATAATATCATCCATTAACATAAGGGCTTTCTTATCCCCTATATAGCGGCGGTTTTCATCCTTTAATTTGTCATGCGGTATAGATGCAAAATACTTTGATATATCCCCTTTAAAGGCATACATCCTTAACCCTTGCTTTACCTCTGTTTCATACATCCATTGATACAATGTATCACTTGCGGCGTGCATCCCCTTACCGCTCCGGCAAGCGTAAGAATGGTAATAAAATCCGTTTTCAAATACGGGTTGAATAGCGTTACAAATCATGTGTTGCACCACTCTATCATAGAACGGCAACGCCATAATAAGCCGTTCTTTTGGCTCAAACACCTTAAATATCTTATATTCCCCTTGTCTATATGTTAAATTCTGTATTTCCTCGGTTGCTCTTAAAAGTTCCTCTTCCTTAACCATAGAAAAAGCCAATACCTCATTCGTGTACCGCTTGCACCTTGCCGCCTGGTGGAATGAAGTATTGGCATTTTCAAAGGTCCCCATTTTCTCATGTAGTCCCTTTACTGTTTTCATTTAATCCCTACCAATTTTCAAATATTCTATTTTACTAAAAGGTGGTTTGCTTTGTTAGTTTGTCCGGTATCGCACCGGAACGGGCAAACCGTCTGACTTACTTAAAATGTAAATCTTTGCTAGTGGCCGCTTGGGCTTCTATGTCTATAAAATTGTAAAGTCACACACGCACCGCACACCAATGTTCGTGTTCACGTTCCACGGGTAATTGTTGCAATTGACGGCACGGCTACCGCAATGCACGCCGTTGTTCCAATTGCCGCCGCCAATGAGGGCGTGCAAGGCTCGGAAAGTTCCGTGAACTGGCCCGGTGCATATTAACAGTTTCCCCAAAATAAAATTGGCAATGCCAACATTATTTCCAATTTCCATTCTTTACGGCTTCGATTATTCCGCCAATGATACATCCTAATTCTGTCATTTTCTTGCTCAATACTTCGTATCTGTGTTTGCTCATTGCCGGATATTTCAAATCGTAGGAAAGCCGTATGAGGGTTTTGATAAACTGCAACTCTACATCTGCGTTATATATATGGCTCTTTGTCCCGGTCTTTCTAAATCTGATTACTGATTTAAGCATTTCAAAAACCGCCGTTTTAATTTGGCTCTGCAATGCGAATTTCTCAAATTTCGGAAACTGTGACAATATGGGATAAAGGTATAAAAGAAAATCATAGGTCTTTTGATACGCTTTCATGCTCTCCATATACGCATCCGCTTGATTGCTTTTCTTGTTCTCTGCCATGTTTTTATCCTCGGTTTATATATTTTTCTATGGGGTGGCTTTCGCCCACCCTGGCAGATTACAGACTGTCACACACGCACCGCACACCAATGAACGAGTCCACGTTCCACGGGTAACTGTTGCAATAGACGGCACGGCTACCGCAATGCACGCCGCCGCCCCAATAGCCGCCGCCAACGAGGGCGTGCAAGGCTGTTTGTGACGGCATATAAATTTGACCGTAGCTGGACATAACATTGTACCAATTCCAGGATGCGGCGGTTGGGTCTAAACACAACTCGTTAAGCCATTCCCACACGTTCCCGGCAATATCCATAATATTTTTTACAGAAATTGCATTTTTGATTTTTCCAACGGCGGTTCTTGCGGTGTTGGTTGTTGCGGTCCAACCGTTTGTATTGCTGCCGTCTAATCCCTGGGGGCTTCCCTCTGCTGCAATTAACCACTCTGCAAGGTCCGGTAAACGCTTTCCGACACGGGCAGCCTTTTCATTGGCAATATACCAATTTAAACCCTCTGTACCCGTAATAGGCGTTGCATTATATACAGATTGTAAGCCGTTCGCCCCATCATCTGATGCAAGGTAAATATCAGCCCACAAACCATTCCCCAGGTATGCCATACCGGACGGGTCGCACTTCGGACGGTGTAATGCGGTCCATACAGAGTTAGGGGCAATGTCCTCACGCACGTTACTTTCCCAACCGCTACCACGCACACTTCCACTTGTATTTACTTCTCTGCCGTATTCATCCACATTTCTAACAAAGCCATAGTGGAAACCGCCAATTTTACGGGTGTTTGTATCGTCCCATTCCACGCCGTCCGGGAATGTGGAATTTTCAGAGATTAAATAAACCTCGTTTGAACTGTCCTTGCCATTGTCGCACAAGTAAATGTAATAATCCTTACCGTGTGCAAAACTGCTTGCACCGTCCAGGTTGGCTGCGGAAAGTGTTGTTTCCTCGGTCTGAAAAATGGCATCCCCTACCGCAATAACTGCCCCGGCAAGCACGGTTAATTGTCCGGCTGCGGAATACTGTATAAATGCCTTTTCACTCGCTACAATGTCCGATACGGCGGCCATTTTAGCAACTGTGATTTTCGCCCTCTCGTCCGTCATATTCTCGTCATAAACAAATAATCTTCCCATTATACTAACTCTCCTTTCATCTGCTCCACTTCCTCTTCTGTAATTCCCAGGCGGTCATAAAATGTAACCTCTGCCGGAATACCGATTGTAGCCGCATCCGCCGCAATAGCCTTTGAAAGTGTCAAAATTGTGTGCTTGGTCTGATTGTTATTTGTGGTTGTTTCGGCATCTGCTGCCGCCGTTCCCTCTGCTGCTGCCGTTTCCTGGTCTGCTTCTGCTGCCTTTTCAACCTCAATATGCTCCACGGTCTTAACGGTTGCGGTCACGTTCCCGGCTTTTACCTTGTCCCCCTCTGTAACCTCGTTTACAAACATAAGGGTAACGCCCTTTCTGTCCTCGGTTTTCTCCAGGATAGGGCAAAAGATGAAATTCTGATTTTCCAACTTCTCAACTGCTGCCAACCAATCTTCTTTCTTCAATCTGCCTTTCTTTACAAGTTTGTAAGTGTTGACTAAATCCGCCTTTGTCTTAATTACTTTTGGAAATCCTACCATTGTTTAATCCTCTCTTTCTTTTTATTGTGCAATAAATGAACCAATATAATTTCCGATATAGCCCAGGTTTGAACCCTCACGCAATGTAATATTCTGCGTTGTCATAAGATTATCGTTTGTAACCTTAAAGGCTTTCGGTGTAACCATAACGCTTTCCAAATCCGCTTCCACGGTGTATTCTCCGGCTTCCGTGACATAAAAGCCCATTTGGCTTTTTGTAACTGTAACCGTCTGCATGGTCCCCGTGGTCTTATTCGTAAGTTTTACCGTTACCGGGCTTGTAATCTGCTCCAATGTGCTAATGATGTAAACCTTAAAGGCAATGTTGTAAACCTTTTCTTTTACATCATCAATCTGTAATTGCAGTTTCCCGGCAATGTCCCCGGAAAGTTCCGTTTGCTTCTCTTTAAACCACTTATTCCATTGTGCTTCCTGGTCCGTCATAAACGCTTGTGTCATTTCGGCGTATTCTTCAATGAAATTTGCATGGTCTTGTTCCATGCTCTTTTTTTCCAGGGCGAACCATGCGTTAAATTGCTTTGTGAACTGTGAAAAATCAAAGTCCTCAAACTGTGATGCAATGAAACCGCACAATCCCGTGTCTGCCCTGGTGTCTGTAATATCACTTTGTGATATTGCCACCGCTCCGGCTGCCACATAAATTTCCGCCAAACATTTTTCCTGGATTGTGTCATTGTTCGTAAGTTCCGGCGGCTGTGGATTGCTTGAATATGCCCCCTCTAAAATAAAAATGCTTGGTTTTCGCTCTGTTTCATCATTCCGCAATATTACACGGTCAATTCTTGGCAATGTACCGTTTGAACCGCTCACGGGCAATTCCAGGACGGTTGTATTATGGATTGTGTGCAAGTTGATGTATGCATACCCGGTACGCTTCCGCCGTCCACCTTTACCGCCATACTTTCCCCGTCTGCGGTTACTTGCAAATGTCCATACGCCACACCCTCTTTATAGAACGGGGCTTTGTCCTCGTTCATATCCTGGCCGTTGTATAAGCGGTCTTTATTTACGGAATTGTAAAAAAATCCTCTTACTGCCATTTGCTTTTCCTCTCCTTTCCTAATTGTCCCAATTTATGGTTGTGGGTAGGGCATCCCCAAAAGTAGGAACAACATACATTCCGCCGTATTCGTAAACCTCGCAAAGTTCCGTAATGCGTAAATTTAATACTTTGTTCCATTTTGCCTTTTCTACTGTCACAATGTCCCCTAAATCGTAATCCGTGCCATAGATAAAATTAACCTCGGCTTCCACTTCGGCTTCTATGTTCTCAATCACGGCGTTTTCCGCTTTGTACTGCTCCCCCCGGATGCGTAACGCTTCCAGGTATTCCGCATTGGTTGAAAAATCATCTTTATTTATGTCTTTGGCATCCAAAAACTCTTCCCGTAAATCAAACCCCGTTCCGCCGCCTACCGTTACATAAATACGGTCCGCACCGTCCCCGGCCCCACCTACAACAATCTTTGTTTTGGCGGTTTCGTCTGAATAGGTATGTTTTGCACGGTTTAGGTTGTTGTAACTCTCTGAAAAGATTACACGGGGCTTTGTGCCTTGCTTCGTGGTTCTGTCTATGCCTTTATATGTTTCAAAGGTCATTTTCTTACCCTTAAAGTCCGGCACTACCCTAAAGCCCAATTCACAATACCGGGCAATCTTAGAAAGATAGGTTAATACATTCTTATAGGTTGCCTGGAATGTTATTTTGGTTGCATCCCCTATTCCTGGGGCCACTTCCAACAACGGTACTGCTGCCATGCGGTTAATCATATAACGCATAGCATCTTCACACGTTCCGTTAAATGTAAACATGGGGCCGGTCAATCTGTCATTAAAATATATAGGCAGAAAATAGCCATTTCGCACAATCTCATTTACAAGGGTGCTTTCCTCTTCTGTCTGGTCCCCACGGATAACGGCGGCTTCATCCTTTCCCTTTGGCCTTATTACATTACCCGGCTGCAAAAGCCTTATGTTGTCCTCTGTTGCCGGGGCGTGTAACTCAAACGTGCCACACTCGTAATATTTTCTATGCCATTGTAAGGATGTATGGTTTTCAATCGTCCCCAGGCGGTACAAATTGCGGTCATATACAATAATTTCCATGCTCTTACACCCCCAAATATGAAATGCGGTAATATACGGACACGGATAAATAGTTAATGCCGCTTTCTGCATTGTATGTAATGGTGTTTGTGCCGTCCTGCAACTGTATAAAATCCCCGTCCTCGTCCAAATACTGATTTATGATTGTTCCGTACATAGAAACAACCGTTTCCCAATCAATCATTCCGTAACGGTCCTTGTGTTCCTCAATTTCTGCCTGGCTCACACCGTCTAAAAGATATATATTTTTCTTTCCGGTATGCGTGAAAATAACCACATATTGGCCGCTTTGCAATTCAAAATCATTTCCGGTATAACCGACTTTTATATATTTCCCGCTCTCTGAATGGTAAATAGCCGGATTTTTTACAGTGCCGTCCGCTCTGAATATTGCAGTTATTCCGATATTGTCCGCACCGTTGTTATTTTCAATTTCCTTTACCAACTCGGCTTCCCGGTGTCCAAATTCCACGCCGTTAATATCAAACCCGTTTTCAAAGTACCAATCTGATACCCAACTTGCCATTACCACTTCCACATCTGACAGGTCCTTAAAATACGGGTCGGTGCAAATAAGGCTAATTGTATAATCTCTTACAACGCCCGTTGTTGCCCCTGGTGTCACGCTTTCCACTCTGTAAGTGATTGTTTTTATATCCCCGTCCTCGCTATATTCAAGTGTTCCGGTTCTGCCTTTCGGAAACACTCTATACAGTAATTCCCGGTTCTTTCTGTAATCTCCGTCAATCTCTGCGGTTATTACAATGTTTCTTTCCTTTGCCGTGCTTCCCTGGTATGTGCTGCCGTCTGTTGTGGTATTTTCTGATGTGGTAACATTGCAATCATAACCATATATTCCGTCAAGCCCTAATAGGTGGAATGGGTTATTATCCCAATCCCACCTAAAGGCAATAGAAACATTTTTATCATTTGTGCAAGTAACTGTAATATCTGCCATAATTTACCCCCTCTGCATTGCAATAACCATTGCACGGGTCTGTATTCTCGTTTGTCTTGCTACTTCATAAGGGGATAGGGCTTTAGGACTTGTAATATTGATTTCCTGGTGGAAACCGCTATTGTTGCCCTTTAGGTTGTCTGCTGCCGTGTTTACCGCCGAACCCGTAAGCGGTGTTACAACTGCCTTTCCGTTTACCATACTTAAAAGTTCCGGTCCGGCTTCTGCTACCATTGCCGTACCCTCTCTTAATACACCGCCTTTTGCTAATCTTGGAAGTGAAAGTGCATCTATTTTTGAAAGTGAAACGCCCGGTATCTCATTGATAATTCCGATTACTCCGTTAATCATACCGATAAACTTATTTACAACGCCCTCTATGGTTGATAAACAACTGTTGATTGCCGATTTAAAAGCATCCCCAACCGCTGAACCGATAGCCACACCGACATTTACAAAACAACCTTTGATTTTCTCCCATAAATCAGAGAAAAAGGAAGTTACATTGGCAAATGCGTTTTTTATGTTCGTCCATGCGTTATCAAACTGTGTTTTAAACCATGTTGGAACGGATGCAAGGGCGGTTTTTATCTCCGTCCACCTTGCCCCGAACCATGAACCGATTGCAGCGAATACGTTTGTTACATTGGTGTAAGCATTTGTGAACATAGTTAAAAACCATGTGGCTACTGCTGCAAGGGCGGTTTTTATATCGTTCCACCTGGCGGCGAACCATGAACCAATTGCAGCGAATACGTTTGTTACATTCGTATAGGCATTTGTAAACATGGTAAGAAACCACGTTGCCACGGTCGCAAGGGCGGTTTTTATATCGTTCCACCTGGCGGCGAACCATGAACCAATTGCAGAAAAAATTGTGGTTATTGCGTTCCACGCTTCCGTAAATCTGTCACTAAACCACTGTCCCACGCCCTGGAATACGGCAACAATGCTATTCCAAATATTGGTAAATAATGTTTTTACATTTACGCCGAACCCCTCTAAAAATCCGATTATGTAATTTATAACCGCCTGGATGATGTTTTTTACAAACGATATTGCACTATTAAACGCACCTTGCAGATACGAAAAGAAACCGTCAAAATCTCCATGCAATAACGCTATAATGGCATTTATGATATTGGTAACAAAATCAATCACATTTTGGATTGCTGCAATTATCGGTGCTGCTGCATTGATAACCCCATTTACAATACTTGCTATGTATGTAAGAACAAATTCAAACACGGGTTTTAATGCAGCCATGAGGTTAATAAACGCTTGCTTTAGGCTCTCCAAAAGCGGTTGTATGGTTGTCCACATCTGTGAAAAGGCATCCTTTACCTTTCCTATGGTCCCGTCCACTTTCTCTTTAAATTCATCATTCGTTTTATATAAAGCAATGAACCCGGCGGCAAGTGCTGCTATAATAGCAATCACTATTCCAACCGGTCCCGTGAGTGCTGATAAAACACCACTCATTCCGCCTATTTTGCTTGTTAATCCCGTTACGGTTTTTATTACCCCGGATATTCCCGTTGACATTTTCCCAAATATGATTAAAGCCGGGCCGATAGCCGCAACAATCATTCCGATTTTTACAATCATCTGCTTTGTGTTATCGTCCAGGTTTTTAAACCATGTTGTAAACTCTTTTACCTTGTTCACAACCTTATCAATTGTTGGCTGCAATGTGGTTAAAATGGAACTTCCCAGGTCTGCCCCGGCAAGTTTTAAATTGTTCATTGCTACGGCTGCATCATCCCACGGGTCTAATGTGGTTTCAAATGTGTCACTTACCACATCCCCATAGTCTGATAAAGCCCCGCTTAAATCGTCTACGGATAAACGCCCCTCACGGATTGCCTGGGTCATTTCCGCCGCACCTTTCTTTCCGAAAAGGTCGGATGCAATGGTTAAGGCTTCCGTTTCTGTCTTTGCGTTTTTAATGCTATCTATTGTTTCGGTCAATGCTTCGTCTGCACTCTTGCCGTCTGCCGTTGCGTTCTGCACCGCTTTTTTCATTCCGGCAAGGGCGGTTGAAACATCAACGCCGCTTGCTTCCATTTGTGCAAGTAAATTAACGGATGATGTTAAATCAAGCCCCATTTCTTTAAGGCTTGCACCGTTGGTTGTAAGTGCGGTTTCCAATGTTTCCATTGAAATACCCGTGTCCTGGCCCGCTTTCGTCATAAGCCCCAACACATTTTTTGTTTGTGAAGCATCAACACCGAATTTTGTCATAATACTGTCCACGCTATCAATAGCCGTGTTTAAATCCGTTCCGTTGATGTTCGCAAACTTAATAAAATCTTTTGAAAGATTTTCTAACTCTGTCCCGGTTGCCCCGAACCTTGTATTTACTTCTCCAACCGCTACTCCCACATCATCCATTGTGGTCGGCATGTCTGAAAATACATTGTCCGCTACTGTTGTAAGGTTTTCCAGGCTTCCCCGGTTGCTCCCGTCTTGGTAATAATAGTGTCATAGCCGTTATCTAATTCCATAGATGCGGCAACCCCGGCTGCCCCTAATGCGGTTATTCCGGCCGTTACGGGCATCATCTTTTCCCCAGCTTTGGTTGCCTTATCCCCTACCGTTCCGAAAGCATCCCCCACCTTGGCAAGTGTTGAGTTGCTCGCCTTTGCTTGCTCTTCCAGGCTTTTAAGTTCTGCTTCCGTTGCGATTACTTCACGTTTGATTGCCCGGTACTGTTCCTCTGATGCTTCGCCGTTTTTAAACTGCTGCTCCACCTGGGCTTCTGCCGTTTTTAATACATCTAATTTATCTTTGGTTTCGCCTACTGCCTTTGTAAGCAACTGTTGTTTCTGTGCTAAAAGTTCGGTGTTCTTGGGGTCTAATTTCAAGCCCTTTTCAACCTCTTTTAACTCATTCTTGGTGCTTTTGAGGTTCTTACTTACTCCTTGCAAGGCATCTTGTAATTTATCAGTTTTTCCGTCAATCTCAATTGTGATACCTCTAATGTTGTTAGCCACTTGACTTTCCCCCTTTCTTTCCAAATCTTTCTCTTAATCCCTCACGGTCCGGCTTTGTCTGCTCCATACGGAAGCAATCTTTTAAATACTTCCGCCCCTCTTCGGTCTGTGAATTTTCAAATATCATTGCTTCCCGTAAGAAGAAAAGGTAAATATCTATTTCCATTTCCTGGACTTCGTAAATATTGATATGGCAATAATCCATAACCAATTTTTCCGGGCGTGTAAGGATTGTATACGGGATTTCGCCCTTTTTATCCTGGCGTGGATAATAGGGCATTTTTAGTTTGGGTTTGCTTTTAATTCATCCACAAACTCCATGTATGCGTTAAGGATTGCCGTACATTCTTCAATGTCGTAACTCTCTACCTCTTCGGCGGAAACTTTCACATTTCCCATATTGTTATTCAATACTGCTGCCACAAGGTTATAAATGGTTGATGTATCGGCATCCTCGCCCGTTCCGTTGGCTTCTACATCCTTTATTGCTTCAAAAACGCCCTTTTGCGGCATACGGACAATAATTTTCTTGCCCTTTTCAACCACATTTCCGTTTTCATCCTTTTTATCTTTTAGAGTAAACGGCCAAAAGGTACGTTTAATTTTGTTCATGTTAAATTCTTTTACTGCCATGTTGTGTTCCTCTCTTTCATGTAATAAGGCGGCTCGATTTTTCAACCGGCCGCCCGTTCTTATCGTTGGCCCGTGTTTCGGTTACTCTGTTTTGTCAATATCCTCTTTGTAAAGGATTAAAGTACCCTCTTTATCCATAGGCTGTGCTTTAAATTCTGCATCAATAACGGTTTCGCTATCCTTTGCAAAGGCAATTGTAAAACCGGCCTGGTTATTACCAACAATCGTTACACGGATGTTTCCATCCTGGGTATCTTTATGGACAAATCGCAAAATGTATTTCTTGCCCGTTGCGTTTCCGATACCGCCGATTTTGACCATTCTAATTCCCTTTGCTTTATCTTCTGTCACTCTTGCGGTCTGACATAACTTTTCAAGCGTTGTTCCGCACCATGTCATAATTCCGCTTTTAAGGGTGGCTTCCTCTTCCGTAATAATTACTTTGGAAACTTTACCCATATCGTCTTTTGCTTCGTAAAACTCCGGTGCATACTCGATTTCCGCACCGCCCTTAATATGCCCCAGGCGGTTATCTTCTGTTTCAATCACTGTATCATCCGGGATTGCTTCGTTTGTTCCCTGGAAGTCTGTACAATACAAATCTCCGCTGCCTAAAACAATGCTTTCTTTGTCCATTCTTATTTCCTCGCTTTCCTCAATAGTCCCGTGACTTCGTAGGCCGTTTGAAAACATTCCTCACTATCCACATAAGCCACAAATTTAACATAGTCCACATCATGTAAAACCTCGTTTTCAATCCGTGTTCTGATTTCTTCCGCCGCTTCATCATCTGCAACGGTGTAAAGTTCCAATTGCCAATCATCCGCCATTAGATTGTTCGGTCTACTGTCTGCCCCGGCGGTTGCTTCCCGTGGTAAAAGGTAAACCATGTAAGGTAATGGCGGCACGGGGCTTTCTAAAGTCCCCTCAAAGGCGTTTTTTGTTATGGGTAGCCCCAGGCTTTCCGCCCTCTCTGTTAATACTGCTGCCGTTGCCATTTTTACCCCCTTAATTTGCTTTCAATCTTGCTTGCCACTATTTCCCCTATTTGGTCATTTAGTGGTGCAATGTGGCTAAATGCTTTTGTTCTTCCGCCGTTTCTGCTTTGGTGTCCATATTCCAAAAGGTGGGTTAATTGAAAATGGTCTTTGTTGTAAACCGTGTATCCTTGTATTTGCACTACCGATTTTGTCTTTTCACGTTGTCCGGCGGTCCAATCCTTGGCGTATGCTCCTGTTCTGTTCTTATATGGTCCCCCGTTTTTAAGCGTTTTTGCCGCTTCTTTCGCCGCTTCCTTAATGCTTTCATTGGTTATACGCACCACTTCCACGTTGTAATTTTCCAATTCTTTTTTTATTACTTCATCCAGGTTATCAAGTGAAACTTTCAACCTTTACCCACCCTTTCCGCAATATACAACTCTGTTTTTCCGTTGCTCTTCGGTCCGTAGGTTCTGTATACCGCATAACGCTTTCCGTCTATGGAAACTTCTGTTTGCCCGTCATATTCAAAGTCCCAAACTTCCAATTGTGAGGTTGCTTTATAACCCAATTGCCCGGCGGCTGCGAACTCGTCACGCCCCACCGGGTTAATTGATGCTATTACTTCTGTTTCCTGGTATTCTGTTTGGTTCTTTTTAATCAATAGTTTTATTGGCTTCTCTATGATACCCACCGCCTTTTAACTTGGTACACATTGCATCATAGGATGCAAGTAATTGTGTCTGATTATCCGGGCTTCCAAAATTAGCGTGACAATATAACAAAACGGTTTCAATGATTAAGGGGTCTTTTATGTCTGCTTCGTCCAAATAAGAACTATGCACACCGATACGTTTTAAGTCTGCAAGGGCAACTTCTACAAGCTGCCCCACATCTTCATCCAACATATCACTTGATGTTTTTCTAATTCTCAATTTGGCTTTCGCAATCAATTGTTCCTTTGTCATGCTTTAGCCGCCTTTCTCTTACGCTGACGGGTTCTTTACACGGATAAAGCCGTTTCTTGCAACAACATTTCCGCCCATGAATACGCTTGCCTTATAAGCAATCTGACCCTGTTTAAACTTGTACTCTGTTGATTTCTGTGCATCAATATCAGAGAATACGGCAACTTCGTAATTGGATAACGGACCGTAAGCCATGCAATAAGCATCTTTTGTTCCGCCGATTTCTGTACAAGCGGAATTGATGATATAAGGCACTTCGTCAATTGTTCCGGTATTGCCGTGGTTTACGATTGTGTAAACCTTTCTGCCCTGCTTATCTCTCAACTTTGCAAACTTCTTTAAGTCTTTCTTGTTGAGGATTAACACGGCCATATCTTCCACCTCTTCATCCCCACCGAATGAATAAATAATTTCATCCAGGGTATCATCTGCGATTGCGGTAATGGTCGCAATGTCCGTTGTGCGGTCGATAATATCATCTGATGCACTATCCGGGTTGTAGAAAATGCCACGGAATTTTCCCGTGCCGCCTTTTCCTACCAAAATCTGACGGGATGCGTAACGCTTGATTGCTCTTGTAACGCTATCTTCTACAACGCCGTCATAGTCTGCATCCGGTAACTTCTGCATCTCTTCCGGCTCTTCTGCGTATGCCGTGATTTTCTCACGCACAATGTCCGCATAACCAAATTCCGGTTCGGATGTGTTGTAATCTGCTCCCTCTGCGGTGCTACCGGCCCCGTCCCCGTATGATTTCACATAAGGACGCTGATAACTTTCGCCGCCTACAAGTGGAACGGTCTTTACTCTGTCAATAAGGGACGATACATTGTTGAATGTAGGGGAAATATCCGGGCTTGTATGGTGTGGCATCACAACGCCCGTTGCGGTTGTGATTGTGTTTAAGGGCTTTGCAATGGCTTTTGCCTTGAATTTAACGCTTTGCCATTCTTTAAGCTTTGCCGCTTTCCGCTCTTGCCTTATCCTTGGTTTCTGCACCCTCGCCGCCCTTTGTATCATCTTCCGGCTCTTCTCCCTCTGTTGCCGCCGCTGCTGCGGCTCTTGCAAGTTCCTCACGGGCTTTAATCTCGTCCAGGATTTCCCCAATGGTCTTTGCTTCATCCATGAGGGCGGTTAATTCCTCGCCGCTCTTGTCCTGGGCTTCTTTACCCACTGTAACAAGGCGTGCTTTTAACTCTTTCTTGCTCATTTTCATTAACTGTTCTCTGTTCATGCTGCTTTCCTCTCTTTCTTACTCCATGTGTTTAATTGTTAATGCTGCAATTTTGCTTCTGATTTCTTTTTCTTTGGCTGCTGCCTGGTCCTTGGTATCGTCCGGCGGATTTCCCCCGGCTAATGCTTCCGGCGTGTTCTTGCAATATAATTTCGTGTAGTCCTGGACTGCTGCAACGGCGGTATTTTCTTCTCCCACCGACACGTTAAAGTATTTTGCGGCTTCCTCGCCGCTCAACCATGTTTCCGCTTCCATTAACTCTTTTATCTGCTCGATTGTTACGCCCTCTGCTAAATGTTCCTCGTAGATGCTCCAAATTCCGGCTTCTATGGCTTCCAATGTGTCCGCCATTTTGCGTAATTCGTTAGCGTTGCCCTCGCAATCGCACCACGGCTTATGTATCATCAAATAGGCGTTCTTTGGAATTGTTGGTTTGTCACTATCCACAAACGGAAAAAGTGATGCTATCGAACCGGCCAGGGCATCCACAAAACAATGTTTCTTTCCCTGGTAGCGTTTAAGCATATTGTAAATAGCAATTCCGGCAAATACCGAACCGCCGCCGCTATTGATGTAAATGTTTAAATCTCTGCCGTTTGCTTCTGCAAGGAAATTTTTGATTGCATCCGGGTATTGGTCCTCTTCTTGCCATGCTCCCCACCAATCCGAAACAATATCCCCGTAAAAATAAAGGTCCGCCGTTGTATCTGTGATGTTTTTAATCTCACAAAACGGCTTTACGGTTGCGGTCTTGGCATTTTTGCACGCAATAAACTGTTTTATCTGTGGCATTTCCATTAACCCCCTTTCATAATCTGCATATAGGCACGGGCGGCCGCTTGCATTGCCCGTTTTTCTCTGTCATTTGCTCCGGTATCATCCGGCGGCTCGTTCTGCTGCCCTACCTGGTACAATGATTGGTCCCCAACCTTGACATAGTTTAGAGATACCAACCTTTGGTCCCCGTCCTCTACCGGGCCGTAATACATAAGTTCTCTGTATTCGTTAATTGTCAACGCTCCACGGTCAAACATTCCGCCGCCTATGGTTTCCCTTGTCTGCAATGTGGCATACTGTAAAAGGTTTGCCACAAAATCAATGCGGTTTCCGTAACCAATTTCACGGGGCGTTAAGAGTTTAAATGTAAACTCATAGGACAATTGCACGCTGATAGGTTCAATTACATTCTCGTAAAATGAAATAAACTCGGTATCGTTTAGCGTGGAAGTCAATATTTTGTCATTCACGCCGTAATAACGATATATGTTATCCCGTAAGAATGTAATTTGGTTTGTCGGTATGCTCGGCGTTCTCTGTGAGATTTCTTTAAACTCCACCGTGTTATCAATTGCGGCAATTCCCCCGGCGTTGTCCTTGTTCATATAGGCATCCTGGAAATTCCGGGCTATTTCTTTCAATTCTTCATCATCTGCGATATTGTTATATTTCAAATACCCGGCTAAAGAATTTGAACGGTTTACAATGTTCTTTATGGTTTCCCCGGATGTTTCTATGAGGTCCAGGCTTCTTTTTAACTCCATATCCGGCGTTGTTCCCAGGAAACGGCGTTTATTATATCTCGCCTTAACATGGATTACATTTTGGTATGGCACGGTGTACGTTTTTCCGTCATAATCCCAACGGAAGCGGAAAAGGATGTTATTTTTATCATCCTCAAAAATCCTATATGATGTTGTGGTAATCGGTTGGATGCTCTCAACCCTGGTAAAATCCTTGTTCCAAAAAATCACGGAAAAGGAATTGGATGTATAAACCAAATCAACGGCAATACGGTATAAAAAATCATAGGTTGACATTTCCGGGCATGGGCGTAAAGATAAAAGCTTGCAAGGTAATCATTTTTAATTACCATGCCTTTTTCATCCTTACGGATTACCTGGGGTTTCAACTTGCCAACATTCTTTCCGATTGCATCCGCAATTGCTCCCACAATGTCATTATCCCGTAATGTTCCCGTTGGCTCATACTCTCCACGGCTCAATAGTAGGGGTCTGTACTTTGCCCGGAATGAATTTAATACATTTGCGATAATTCCCGTTTTCTTCTCCCCCTTTCTTCAAAAATAGGCCAGTTTTCCCACACCAACATTCTATAATGTTTCGTGTTGAAATTCTGACCCACTTTAATACTGCTGCCGCAACGCATTTTCCCTTGCATCTATGCGGTTTCTTTGCTTATATTCAATAATTTCTTGCCTATCTCATTGTGGTACTTGGAAACCATTGTGAGGGCATCAAACACACTCATAGCCCCGTCTATCCTCATACGCTTTTCAATTTTTACGGGTTTCATTCTGCTATCGTTTAGGTTAATATCCACCGCCACGTTAAGGAAATGTGCTGCCAACATGGAATTGTCCCCAAAATCAAAAAGCCCGTCTTTTAAATTCCCCTCAAACTCATGTAATACGGGTGTGAGGTTCGTTCCCTGGTACACATCATCCGTGTGAAACCCGGCGGTTTTCAAATCTTCCACAAGGTAATTTGCCGAATACCTATCATAGCCGATTTTTAGCGGTTTGATTTTATACACTTTCACAAGTTCGATAAACCAATTGTAAACATCCTTATAGTCCACCTGGTTTTCCCCGGATATGAACAAAAAACCCCGGTCCCTATATATGTTGTACGGCGTGTTGTCCTCGTTAATTGCCACTTCATACCGCTTTTGTGGCATATAAAACCGTGTGAATATATGGTTTATTCCGTCCCGGTTTATTACAATGCTTGCTGCGGTTAAATCCGTGGTTCTTGATAGGTCGATACCGCCCACACAATAGCATCCTTTAAAATCTTCCAGGGATAACGGCTTTTCTTCGTGTACGCATTTCATAACATCCCAATAATCCAACCATGCCACGGCTGAATTTTGTTTGATGTTACAAAACTTTGTCATAAACTCAACCTTTTTCGAGATTGAATTTCTTGCAATCTCTATTTGCTCCAAATAGTATTCCGCCGATACGGACACGCCCAAATTTGGGTTGCTCTTCTTTAATTCCTCTATGCTATCCCATTTCTCTATATCGTCTATCATGTAAATAAAAGGCAAAAGCCGTTTTTCTCTGCTATTGCCCTTTAGAAATGCCGTTGCCCTTTTAAATAATTCATCAAAAATTCCGTCATTCACATATCCGGCGGTTGCAATGGATATTATTAACGGCTGCTTTCTCGCTCCCAGGGCGGAAGTCATAACCTCGTATTGCTTCAATCCCTGGTCTCCCGGCCACGCTTCCATTTCGTCATTGACTACCAATTGAGGGTTGAAACCGTCCGATTTCTTAGAGTTGAAAGCAATCTTTTTTACGCTTGTATTGAAAGCCTTTATGTAAATATCACTCCGGCGTTTTTTTGTGATACTGTCTAATTCATCATCTGATTGCACAATCTGATAAAAGGCATCATACACCAAATCCGCCTGGTCTAACTTCGGTGCAAGGAAATAAACCTTTGCCCCATATTCCCCGTCTACGTATGTCATGTATGCGGCTATTGCTGCGGCAAAAAGTGTTTTACCGTTCTTACGGGCAACAATTATAAAAACCTCTCTAAACTGCCTATACCCGGTTGTTTTGTCCATAATGCCAAATATGGCGGACACAATAGCCTTTTGCCACAATTCCAGGTGTAAAAGGTCGCTCCGTCCCTCTGAATGGTGGCAAATTTTCTATGAATTTTATAGCCTTGTTCGCTTTTTTCTCGTTAATTCCCACTCGCCATTTAATAGCCCGGTTGTCAAAATCTC
>ENA-OQIO01000453-OQIO01000453.1-human-gut-metagenome-genome-assembly--contig:-NODE-453-length-22334-cov-2.275859_pt1 | contig 22334 bp, 29 predicted proteins | sample MGYA00242573_ERZ504737 | MGnify/ENA primary metagenome ERZ504737 (study PRJEB26092, sample SAMD00036203) | human gut metagenome | host: Homo sapiens | study: EMG produced TPA metagenomics assembly of...
CTGCAGGCGTGCTGACGCACGGCAAAGATATCTGACGCAGGATTTCACACTCTGATGGGCTGGATTAAGATGCATTATTTTAGAGGATTGCTATAAATAAAAACATAATAAAAACCATATCCCGATTTTCAGAGACTAAGCATCTGTTGCTTTATCATGAAATCCCGGATATGGTTTTTTATGGTTATCTTTATGCTTCCTCTTCTTTTGGAAGAAGATTTCTCATACTTCTTAAACTGATAGTCAGTGTTGACATGTTATGAAGCAGTGCGGATGTTGTAGGCATAATGATACCTGTAACTCCAAGTGCGATCAGACCACCGTTTATACCAATAATAGTTCTGTAATTATTATGGATACGCTTCATCAGCGCTGTGCTCAGTCTCTTTAACGTAACAATCTCATGGAGATTATCTGCAGAAATTGTAACATCTGCGATTTCACGTGCAATAGCTGCGCCATCACTGATAGCAATTCCCACACTTGCAGAAGAAAGTGCCAGTGAATCATTGATCCCATCACCGATCATAATAACTTTATGACCCAGTTCTTTTTCTTTCTCTACAAAAGATGCCTTATCTTCCGGCAGAACTTCGGAGTAATATTCATCTACTCCTACACGTTTCGCAATAGCTGCTGCTGTACGTTCACTGTCGCCGGTCATCATTACGACTTTTGTAATGCCGGCTTCTTTTAATTCACGTACTGCATCTGCAGCCTCTTCACGAAGCGGATCTTCTACACAGATAACTGCTGCAAGTTTTCCTTCGATTGCAAGATACAGGTGAGAACATTCTAATGGCAGGTGTTCAAATCTGTCTTCCATTCCTTCCGGAATTACACACTTTCATCTTCCATTACGAAATGCCAGCTTCCGATCACTGCCTTTTTGCCTTCAATAGTTGTAGAAATACCATGAGCTACGATATATTCTACTTTTGAATGCATTTCCTCATGAACAAGATGTTTCTCTTTGGCTGCATTGACAACTGCTCTTGCCATGGAATGAGGGAAATGTTCCTCCATACATGCTGCAATACGCAGAAGCTCATCTGAACTCAGCTCTTCACTGAAAGATACCACATCTGAAACTACAGGCTTTGCTTTTGTAAGTGTACCCGTCTTGTCAAATACAATAGTCGTGGCATCAGCCATTGCTTCCATATATTTACCGCCCTTTACAGTAATACTGTGAGTACTTGCCTCACGTATAGCGGATAATACGGAAACAGGCATGGCAAGCTTCAGTGCGCAGGAGAAATCTACCATAAGTACCGCAAGGGTTTTCGTCATGTTTCTGGTAAGCAGATAAGTTATCCCTGTACCTGCAAGAGTGTATGGTACAAGTCTGTCTGCAAGATGTTCTGCATTACTTTCCACAGAGGACTTCAGCTTCTCAGAATCCTCGATCATGTTGACGATCTTCTCATAGCGGCTGGAACCTGCTGCTTCTTTAACCTTAACAGTGAGTTCGCCCTCTTCCAGAACAGTTCCTGCATAGGCAAAACTGCCTTCTGCTTTACGTACAGGCGCAGATTCACCTGTCAGAGAAGTCTGGTTGACCATTGCCTCTCCTGCTGTAACATTTCCGTCAAATGGAATCACATTGCCCATATGTACGCGTATCAGATCACCTGCTTTAACAGAAGAAGCAGATATAAGAACCTCCTGTCCGTCTTCGTTTACAAACCATACTTTCTCTGCATTGATAGACATGCTTCTTGCAAGGTCATTGACGGATTTCTTATGTGTCCATTCCTCAAGGATCTCACCGATTCCAAGCAGGAACATGGTGGAACCTGCAGTATTGAAGTCACCGCGGAGCATAGATACACCGATTGCTGCTGCATCCAGAACAGGTACCTCCAGTTTGCCCTTCATCAAAGTACGTACACCATGATAAATGTATTTCACTGATTTCACTGTAGTGATCGCTACACGTACCGGGTATGGCAGAAACATTTTATTTAATGTACGCATTACTACAGAGTTGATCAGTTTTTCTTTATAGGTTTCGTTTAATTCACGTCCGGAATTCTCAAGTGCTGATTCAGATACCTGAGCAGTTTCATAGGAAAATCTGCTCAGTAAACGAATCAGCCATCTCTGCTGCCGGTATAGACAACAGCGACATCCTGAGTTCTTACATAAACCGATGCCTTGCTGACATTTGCCTCTTTCTCCAGATAACACTGCAGAATATCCGCCTGTCTGTAGGTCATGTGTTTCTGCGCAAGGTGGATACGAATTCGTCCTTTTATTTCATGCTTAATAGCAAATTTCATTATTCCTCGCTGCCTTCTTCTGTTTCTTCTGTCTCTTCTTTGAAATCTGTTGTCTCTTCTGTTTCTTCGGCTGTATCTTCTACCACTTCCTCAGCTGCTGCTCTGTCTTCATTGATCTGCTGTGCTTCTGCATAAATATCCTCAGCATTCTCCTGAATTGCGGAAGCTGTTTTCATTACACATGCCTTTGCACGTAAAACGGCTGCTGTGCAGTTTGTGTATAATTTCTTTGCATCTTACTTGTAAGAATCTTGATACCTGCTGTACCGAAAGCTACTCCTGCTGCAAAGATTCCTGTTTTTTTACCGTCAAATTTAATCATTAATGTATCCTCCTGTTGTGATTTTTAATTTATTGTAACCACTCAGCATCCTTTCGGTGCTGAACAGTTATGAACTGTTTTCAGATAAATATGATGGGCAAACACATTATTGCGACATCAGCTTATTTATATTTCATGTATTATACAGCCAAAATTCTCATATTTCTACTATTTTTTTCTAATTGAGAAATGTTCTCATTTCAGATATATTAAGAAGGTTGACAGAAACTATATCGCCAATAAAGGACAAAAACCTGAAGAAAGATAAGAGAAAACCACCGGAAATTATACTCTTCAGTATTTCCCGGCGGTCATCAGTTTGTTCTATATTTAAATTTTTACTTGTTTTCAATGTTTATTTAAAATCACAGGAATTTACGAACATCCGCTCGATTTCCTGTTTGTCAATGTATCCACAGGCTTTCAGTCCTGTCAGGACTACATTGTTAAAACTGTCTTTTGATAATTTCTGGACTGTATTATCATCCAGCTCGATGGTGCATACACTTTCATCTTTACAATCCGGATTTCTCACGATCTTATACATATTTCTTCTGCTGATCGCACCAATTTCTTCCAAAAGGTTTACCATACGGTACACCGTAGCTGATCCGATGCCCGGATCCAGGCGGGATGCGTTGTAATAGATTTCTTTACAGCAGGAACACTCATTTTCAAGAATGACTTCCAATAGCATTCTTCTCTGTTTGGTAATCCTGCATCCTCGCTTCTTTAATTCCTGGATTACAACATCTTTCTGCATTCGGGTTCTCTGGTAATTGGGCTCTTCACACTTTTCCTGTCTCTGTAATGCTGCTGCTCCCAAAATCACATCATCCTTCCGCTTGTTAATTTCTGTTTCCTGACATATGGCTGCTGTCTGCATCAGGCTTCAGTAATATGCCTGATTCTCAATGGCACCCTCTGCAGTGGCTGCAGTCTCCGCCACATGATGACTTGCCGCTTTTTTTGTTCTCTGACGATTCCTTTTATGATCAGTCCGACAATCAAAATCAAAATTGCTCCTACAATCAATGTTCCCATAAATGACACCTCCTGCTTTATATCATTATCATACACATATAATCACTATACTGCAATCTGATAATCAGCAGTCCACTAACTGTGAAGGTAGTGAACCGTAACTACTGAGTTACTGTTTACTTCGTTCTCAGTAACACACTTCACGAGGCAAAAGGTATGAAACAGTTGCAATTCTGTTTATCAGAACCCGCACCACCAGATGGGACGCAGGCTCTGATCTTATTACTGTTTTATCTGGCTTTTGCATACCCTTTACATTAAGGCTGCTGCTTTCCTTATAAGGTCTGAACAACAGATATAAAAATCCGATGATAATTGCGAATGCAACCACTGTCCAGATACCGAAGCCACCCCCTGTGACCAGTGTACCGATCTGATAGATACACAGGGACACAAGATATGCAAGTCCACACTGATATCCGATTGCAAAGAAAAACCATTTTGTATTGTTCATCTCTCTCTTGATCGCACCCATAGCTGCGAAGCAAGGAGCACAAAGAAGGTTGAATACCAGGAATCCGTAAGCTGCGATCGGTGTCATGGCTGCTGCCAGGTTACCCCAGATCTCAGCACCGTCTTCTGCAACTTCTGCGAATCCGTAAAGCATACCGAATGTAGCTACTACATTCTCTTTTGCAATCAGACCTGTAACAGCTGCAACTGCCATCTTCCATCCTTCGCCGGCTTTTGTCCAGCCAAGAGGTGCAAAGATCCATGCGATTGCTGTACCAATCTTAGCAAGAATACTCTCGTTAAGTTCTTCAACCATACCAAAGCTTCCGCCTTCCCATCCGAAGCTCATTAAGAACCACAGAATGATTGTTGAAAGAAGGATGATTGTTCCGGCTTTCTTAATGAAGGACCAGCCTCTTTCCCACATACTTCTTAAGATGTTGCTGACTGTTGGCCAGTGGTATGCAGGAAGCTCCATAACGAACGGAGCCGGATCACCGGCAAACATTTTTGTTTTCTTTAAGATGATACCGGAGCAGATAATTGCTGCGATACCAACAAAGTAAGAACTTGTTGCAACCCATCCGCTGTTTCCGAAGAACGCACCTGCGATCATGGCAATGATCGGAAGTTTAGCTCCGCAGGGAACGAATGTGGTTGTCATAATTGTCATTTTTCTGTCACGGTCATTCTCGATCGTACGAGAAGCCATAACACCGGGAACACCACATCCACTGCCGATAAGCATTGGAATGAAGGATTTACCTGAAAGACCGAATTTACGGAAAATTCTGTCCATGATAAATGCTACACGAGCCATGTAACCACAGGACTCAAGGAATGCAAGGAATGCAAACAGTACAAGCATCTGAGGTACGAAACCGAGAACAGCTCCCACACCGGCTACAATACCGTCAAGGATCAGTCCCTGTAACCATGCTGCACAGCCAATCGCATTCAGTCCGGATTCAATTGCCGGAGGAATGATCTCACCAAACAGAACATCGTTTGTCCAGTCAGTTACGAAAGCACCAACTGTAGTTACAGATACATAATATACAATAAACATTACAACTGCAAAAATCGGCAGTGCCAGCCATCTGTTGGTAACAATACGGTCGATCTTATCAGATGTGGAAAGTTTATCTTTTCTTGCCTTAGTCACACACTGACCAATGATAGAAGAAATATAAACATATCTCTCATTTGTGATAATACTTTCTGTATCGTCGTCAAACTCATCTTCCATTTCTTTGATCTCGGCAGATACATTTACGGATGTATTCATCTGCTCAATGATCTTGTCATCTCTTTCAAGAAGCTTGATCGCGAAGAATCTCTTCTGTTCTTCCGGTACCACACCGGTCAGTTTATTCTCAACTGCTCCGATGATTTCTTCTGCTTTATCACAGAATTCATGGACAGGTGTTATTTTCTTATGGCTCTGGGCAATGGAAACTGCCTTGTTTGCAGCTTCTGTGATTCCAGTTCCCTTCAGAGCAGAAATAGTAACAACTTCACAGCCAAGTTTCTTTTTCAGTTTATCAATATGTATTGTATCGCCGTTTTTCTCAACGATATCCATCATGTTGACTGCCATGATGACCGGAATCCCAAGTTCCAGAATCTGCGTTGTAAGATACAGGTTACGTTCAATATTAGTACCATCAACGATATTGATGATCGCATCCGGTTTTTCCTGAAGAATGTAATTTCTTGCAACTACTTCTTCAAGTGTATATGGTGATAAAGAATAAATACCAGGTAAGTCAGTGAGGACACATCTTTGTGTCCCTTCAGCTTACCCTCTTTTTTCTCGACAGTTACGCCTGGCCAGTTACCTACAAACTGATTTGAGCCGGTCAGTGCATTGAACAATGTCGTTTTACCGCAGTTCGGATTACCTGCGAGTGCAATTTTTACTGACATAATCTCTCTCCTCTGATTTCTTGATCTCTTTCATTTTGATCGCTTTACCCAATCTTTCTGCTGTTGATATCAATTTCAACAGTTATTAGTCATCGCTAATACTTAGTTTTTATTAACTATTAGATAACACTAATTGTTAGAAAGTCCTAACATGATGTCAAAAAAATTATTCCACAACAAATCATTTCGGCATCTGCTTTACGCAAGGATAATTCATAACCTCTTACAGTTACTTCTATAGGATCTCCCAGAGGTGCAACCTTTCTTACATAAATTTCCACGCCTTTAGTGATTCCCATATCCATGATCCTTCTCTTGACCGGACCCTCGCCGGTAAGTTTCTGAACCCGGACTGTCTCTCCAACACGTACTTCCTTTAATGTCTTCAAGCTTATTTCCCTTCTTTCCCTAGAATTTTAATGCTTTTTTCACAGGAAGAATTATGGATCAGACCATAATCTTGCTTGCCATATCTTTTCCAATGGCAACCCTGGATTCTTTAACATTTACGATCAGGCTTCCGTTAATCTCAGAAACAACTGTGACAACTCCTCCTACTACGAAGCCGAGCTCCTCAAGATGTCTCTTCACTTCTTCTTTGCCTCCGATCCTTTTGATTGTAAAAGGTTCACCGGCATTTACCATTGATAACGGCATTTCTTCATCCCTTCCTTTGCATTTAATAAGTGATAAACATTATCTTTATCATGTGGTTAGTGTATTCTAATTTTGGTTAGATGTCAATAACTTTATTGATATTTTTATTGAAAAAGTTTTTCATCTGTAAACATTAATAATTTTTTTCATTTATTCGTTGTTATATTACTGCAATCTGCATAATAATTAAACTTCATTCATGCATTCAATATGTAGTATTGATATCGCAAAGTAGTCAATGTTTCAGGTTTCTTAATTAATTTTACAATTCGTCGCTTAGCAGCAACGTGTTTCAAGAATACCATTCAGTGCATTTCCGCTGCTGGTATGGCAGCGAACGATATCTGTAGAAGAACCAACTTCATCCAGAGCACACTTTACCATTTTATGAGATACAGTATTTGTAAAAAGTACGAGCAGATCCGGACATCCTATTTTTTTACTGAAGTCTGCCTCCATCTGTGTGAATACTTTGCATTTGCATTTATAAGATTTACATATTTTCTTATACTGTGCCACCATACGGTCATGTCCACCTACGATTACGATACTCATATATTGTCCTCCTGATTTTAGTATATTTTATGAGTGCTATATTATAGTTATGCTTTCTTATAGTGTTAGTAGTTATTTATCTCTAACTATAAGTTAGTATAAGCTAACATGCCGTTTTTGTCAATACATTGCAATAAAATATATGTATTTAAAATAAAGTATATTGAAATACTATGAAATATGCAGTTAAGAAGATAAAACCATCCGTTTTGCTATATGTTTCTGCAAGAAATAACTAATTTATTGTTCTTGGTAATTGAAGCAAGGGGCTTACCTGGCTTCTAGTCAATCGGATATTCGCAATCCGCTTTCGCTACTTGCTCATAACCAAATAACTGCTTCGCAGTTTATTTGGTTAAATTAATTATTCGTGTTTATCTGATCGATAAAATAAACAAAAAGACCACCATACTTCTTTGTATAATGGTCTCTTTAGCAATTACAAATTATATTTTATGTGCTCATCTTAGAGCGTGTTTGAAAAAAGCTTTCTGCAAAATATTCTGCAAATTATGGAAGTGCAACGTGCTCTAAAATTCCTGTAAGATGAGCAATCGTTATTCCATAATTCGTCATTGGGACATATTGATTTCTGGCTTTATCAATACGGTACATTACATATTTGCGATTAAACATACAGGCACCGCATTGGATGATCAGATCATATTTAGTAAGGTCATCAGGAAAATCTGTTCCGCTTACCAGACTTACATCCAGTTTCTCTCCAAAACGTTTTTTTGAGCATTCGCGGAATCTTCACTCTTCCGATATCTTCCTTCAGAGGTGCATGGGTACAGCATTCTGCAATGAGAACATGTGAATTTTCATTGAGAGTATCAATTGCCTTTGCACTTTCTACATAATATGGTAAATCTCCCTTGTATGCTGCAAAAAGAACTGAAAAAGAAGTCAGCATACTCTCCTTTGGTTTATTTTCATATACATAGGAAAATACCTGCGAGTCTGTAATGATTAATTTCGGAGGTACTGCGAGATTTTCCAAGGCTAACAGATACTGATCTGTTGTCACACTCATTACCAGACATTTTTTGTCCAATAGTTCTCTTAAAGTTTGCACCTGTGGTAATATCAGTCTCCCCTTTGGTGCCTGAATGTCCTGTGGCATCACAAGCAGAACCAGGTCACCGGTATCAACCAGATCACCGGTAATCATCCTGTTTCCATATCCTTCCGGAATACTTCGGGCAAGCAGTTCCTTCAAATTACGGATTCCCTCTCCTGTTTTAGCACTGATCAGACAGACTTCTTCCTTTGTGTTCCTTTGAATCAGGTGAGCAAGTTTTTCTTTTTCTTCCTGCGTGTACAGATCTGTTTTATTGAGAACGGGAACCACAGGCGTATTTTTCTCTTTAAAGTAACGATACCATTTTAATTCCTGCGACATTTCTTCTTCACAGAAGAGAATAATTGCCAGGTCCGTCTTCTGCGCTGCCAGTTCTGTTTTTTCGATACGTAAAGCTCCAAGCTCACCTTTATCATCAAATCCCGCCGTGTCGATCAGGACACAGGGCCGAGAGGGTAAATTTCCATAGCCTTGTATACAGGATCCGTAGTAGTTCCCGCAACATCTGCTACAATAGATACTTTCTGTCCGGAAAACGCATTGATAAATGAAGATTTTCCGCTGTTCGTTTTTCCAAAGATTCCAATATGCAGACGATTTGCAGAAGGTGTTTCATTTAATGTAACAGCCATATTTTTTCCTTTCACAATATAATAAGTCAAACGAATAAAATCATTCGCGTTTGCGACGTGGCTCTACACTGGATAACTGTTTCGCAGATGATTTCTGTCAGAATCTGAAATCACGCTGCCCATTTACGATATCTGCCAGATGTTCTTCTGTAAGCCTCTTTACTTTTTCACTTGGAATATTTTCGAGTTCCTTCTGAATCAGTTCCAGACCGACTTTCTTAGTTTCAGGACTTGCATAATCCTGTAAATATTCCATTAAAGTCATCAAGGCATTTGGATGACAACAGTTTGAAATCTGTTTACTTTTGCACAATGACATAAAACGGTCACCGGTTCTTCCGGCTCTGTAACAGGCGGTACAAAAGCTTGGGATGTCTCCCATATTCATCAGCCAGTTTACGATCTCATCAAGCGTGCGCTGATCGCTGACATCAAACTGAGCAGATGTAACCTCATCTTCCGTTTCAGGCTTATCATATCCACCGACACTGGTCCTTGAAGCTCCACTAATCTGAGAAACACCTAAAGGAAGAACTTTCTCACGAACAGCCTGACTCTCTCTTGTTGAATAATCATACCTGTATATGGAACAGAGATTCGGATCAGTGCACAGATTTTTGCAAAAATCTCGTCGCTGATACTGTTGTCAAATGCAGACGGATCAATGTCATCCGCATGTTTGATACGTGGCACACTAATCGTATGCGGTCCTACACCATGAACTGCTTCCAGATGCTCTGCATGCATCAGAAGTCCTGCAAATTCATATCTGTAAAGTTCCAGTCCGAATAATACACCTAAGCCGACATCGTCAATGCCACCTTCCATCGCGCGGTCCATTGCCTCTGTGTGATATGCATAGTTATGTTTTGGCCCTGTTGGATGAAGTTTTTCATAGCTTTCTTTATGATATGTTTCCTGGAAAAGAATGTAAGTACCGATTCCGGCTTCTTTTAATTTACGGTAATTTTCTACTGTTGTAGCCGCGATATTTACATTTACACGACGGATCGCACCATTTTTATGTTTGATACTATAGATCGTTTTGATACATTCCAGAATATATTCAATCGGGTTATTGAGCGGATCTTCACCCGCTTCAATAGCGAGTCGCTTATGTCCCATATCCTGCAATGCGGTAACTTCTTTTACAATTTCTTCCTGTGTTAATTTCTTACGGGCAATGTGCTGGTTTTTCTTATGATACGGGCAGTACACACAGCCATTTACACAATAGTTAGACAGATACAGAGGCGCAAATAAAACAATTCTGTTTCCGTAGAATTCTTTCTTGATTTCCGCTGCCAGATCATACATCTCCTGAATTTTCTCAGAAATTGGACAGGCAAGAAGAACAGACGCTTCTCTGTGCGTAAGACCTTTACATTCTTTTGCTTTCGCAAGAATCTGATCTATCAGTTCCACATTCTCCTTGTTTGCGTCTGCATAGGCAAGGGTTTCCCGGATTTCCCCGTCGGAAATGAATTCTTCTGCTTTTAATGATTTTGGATTATACATAGGCTTTTTTCCTTTCTTTTCGGTCAGGAGCTTTCTTATCAACTGCTTTCCGATTAGTTTTTATTTTTCTATATTCAGTTTTATATTCCGCATACTGCGGATGCTTAAGTTATTCAGAAGTGACTCTTTTTGTAAGGCATTCTGGAACTTCAGAAAAATCAGCTTTACATTCAGACCTTATAATCGCCTCTGTCCGTCACTACTTCATAACCAATGCTCTTCATTCTTGCTGCCATACAGGCCTTACATTCTGCTGCTTCGTCACCGGTGCAGATTTTGTTATCATAAAGTTTGTATTTATCTCTGACATTAACCGGAGAAAGGTTAGGCATTACGACGTTCCGCCAGCCAGAATTCCCTTCTCTCTTCCTTTAGAATCAATTGTTCCAAGTGCAGTTGTCGCTGGCAGAAGAACATGTGGATGAATCAGTCTGATGATTGATAATAATCTCAATGTCAAATCCAGTGTCCCTGCAGGCTGATCTGCAAACGGAGTATCTTTATGGGGAATAAAAGGTCCGATGCCAACCATTTCAGGTTTCAATTCTTTAACAAACAGAAGATCCTGATAAAGGGTGTCTACCGTTTGTCCCGGTGATCCTACCATAAATCCGCAACCGGTCTGATAGCCGATTTTTTTCAGAACTTTCAGGCAGTTTTTTCTGTTGTTTAAAGACATCTGTTGTGGATGGAGTTTTCTGTAATGTTCTTCATCTGCAGTTTCGTGTCTTAACAGATATCTGTCAGCTCCGGCATTAAAATATGCCTGATAACTTTCTTCGCTCTTCTCACCAATGGATAAGGTTACTGCACAGTCCGGATATTTTGATTTAATTTCCTGAACGATCTGGCAGATCTTCTCATCTGTATAATAAGGATCCTCTCCTCCCTGTAATACAAATGTACGAAATCCCAGGTTCCATCCGGTTTTACAACAGGATAGAATCTGTTCTGTTGTAAGGCGATATCTTGTCGGCTTTTGCATTCGCACAGCGGATGCCACAATAATAACAGTTATTTTTACAATAATTAGTAAACTCAATCAGACCGCGAATGTATATTTTATTTCCATAGATCTGTGTCGCTGTCTGCTGTGCCTTTTTATGAAGTTCCTGTATCAGAAAGGAATCTTGTGTCTGTAAAATCGCGCCTAATTCTTCCCTTGAAATACTTTGCGTATTTTGGATACTCTCTAACATTTTAAAATCTGCCGACACTATGTAATCCCCCTCTTGTTATATGTTTTCTGCCTTTTTTGAGCAAACTGTTTTTGCAGAAATCCCTGCAAGCCGCCCGATTTTTCCTGTCATTGCATTAATCATATCCTGGGGTGCATCCATCGCCACGCTGATAATATTAACACCACGCTGTCTGTATGGGATTCCCATTCTTCCTATGATATATTCACCATATTCGTGAAGAATCTGATTCAGCTCTTTCACAGAATCAGACACTTCAACTATAATTCCAATCACCGCAATTCTGCTCGCCATAGAAACACCTCATTTCAGAAATTTTCTCAGATAATTTTCAAAATTAATATGTACAGAAATTTACAACTCTCTGAATCTGATGACTGATTGGATAATAGTCGTATCCATAAACTCCAGTCATCCATCCTGCATACTGAGCCTCCGGATCATAGTAAAGGCCATTTATTTCTACCCAGCAATGACGTGTAAATCCATCTGCCGCTCCATCTCTGCTTCCCGGTACCCGTCCACAGATCATATATGGTGTATATCCTATTTCTCTTGCAAGAGCAGCAAAAATACAGGAAAATCCATAACAGTTGCCATATCCTGTACGAAACATCCTCAATGCCTCACTGCGCGCCCAGCCACTCTGGTAAATGTTAGGATCCGGACCACCATAGTAAAATCCTCCGTAAACAACATATTTCCAACATGCATAAAGCTTCTGGCTCTGACTCATACCTGAATTTGTGATTGACGATACAATCTGCATCACACGCATTTTCAGCAGAGCATTATAATCTTTTCTTGCAGCACCGGAATTGGTAAAATAAAGCTGGCCGTTCTGTCTGGATTTCTTCTGATACAGCCTTCCTTTTGGATCCGCATAATACAGATTATTCTTATAGATAAAATATCCAATGCTGGCACGGCCGTGTTTTGTCCTTATATGATAAATATTGGATCCGGATTTTACAATTTTATTTCTGTTTTATTCTCAAATAAACGTCCTTTCTCATTCAAAAACATAAACATACAATTGTTGATACGCTGTCCTCCCCGCACAGCATTTCCATTTGCGCCAAAATAATACTTATAGCCATTATATCTCTTCCATTTGTTCTTAACCATTTTTCCCTTGTAATAATAGTAAATCTTGTTTCCCTTTGTAACCAGTTCTCTTATGGGAACCGGAGATGGCGTCGGGGATGCTTCGGACTGCTCTGTAACAGAAATATCACTTTCCACAGCCTGTACACAAAATACCGGCATATCTAAAACAGCAACTGCCATTATGATAAAAAGCAATTTTTTCAATGTTTTCATAAACCTTTTTCTCCTTACATATTTTCATAATCTCAGAAACAAAAAATTTAACCACACACCATGACTACAATCCTGTTTTTTCCATTACTTTCTTCACTTTAGTTTAACAAAAAATTTATCTGATTTCCATATTTTTATGGCATTTCAGCAAAAAAATACTGCTGTCCGAACTTTTATCAATGTTTCGAACAGCAGTATCTGCTATATCTCTGAATTATTATAATTTCTTACCTGTAAGCATTTCATAACCCTGAAGATATTTTCCAATTGTCTTATCCACAATGTCCTGCGGAAGTGTCCAGTCATTGTCCGGATTTGCTTTCAGCCAGTCACGTGCAAACTGTTTGTCAAAGGATGGCTGGCCATGTCCCGGTTCATATCCTTCTGCAGGCCAGAAACGGGAGCTGTCCGGTGTCAGCATCTCATCACCGATCACCATGTTTCCGTCTTTATCCAGACCAAATTCAAATTTGGTATCTGCGATAATGATTCCCTTGCTTAATGCGTATTCCGCACATTTCTTATAAAGTGCAATTGTATTGTCACGAAGTTTTGCAGCTAATTCCTCTCCTCTGCCCGGAAAATATTTCTCAAGGTGAGCGATACTCTGCTCATAGGAGATATTTTCGTCATGATCGCCAATCTCAGCCTTTGTGGACGGAGTATAGATCGGCTCAGGAAGCTTGTCAGATTCTTTCAGTCCTTCCGGTAATTCAATGCCGCAGACTTTACCTGTCTTTTTGTAGCTTTCCCATCCGCTTCCTGTAATATATCCACGAACAATACATTCAATAGGCAGCATCTCAAGCTTACGGCACATCATGCTGTTTCCGTCAAATTTCTCCTGCTGGAAAAATTCAGGCATATCTTTTACATCTACAGAAATCATGTGGTTCGGCAGAATGTCTTCTGTCATGTCAAACCAGACTTGGACATCTGAGTCAGTACAGTTCCCTTCTTGGTTACCTGATTGTTCAGGATAACATCAAAGCAGCTGATGCGGTCTGTCGCAACCATGATCAGGCTGTCACCGTTGTCATAAATCTCACGTACTTTACCTTCTTTGATTGGTTTCATTTCCTGCATTTTTTCGCACCTCAATATTCGTTATGTAATTTGTAAAACTCCAAAATCATCGGCCTTTGCCGAAATTACTGTATTACCGTACCACTATCTCTGTAAGGTTGTCAATACACTGAATTTTATTTAGCTTTGCTGATAAAATGTAAGCAGATGTTAGTTTTCACTTCATATCCTGAATTGGCTTTATTCATCCTTCGCCCATCCGTAAGAATATTTCACGGCTTTATTCCATCCTTTAATCTTTTGCTCTCTTGTTTCTTCGGTGATAGACGGGTAGAATTTCTGGTCAATGGACCAATTGTGGCGCACTTCTTCTTTACTGCTCCAGTAGCCTACTGCCAGACCTGCCAGATAAGCAGCCCCCATTGCAGTTGTCTCAACACAGCATGGACGGTTGACCGGTGCATTGATAATATCTGCCTGTGTCTGCATCAGGAAATTGTTGGCACTGGCTCCGCCATCAACTTTTAATGCCGCCAGATTAATGCCTGAATCTGCTTTCATGGCATTTAGTACGTCATTTACCTGATAGGCAATAGATTCCAGCGTTGCGCGGATAATATGATATTTATTCACACCGCGGGTAATTCCTACGATCGTACCTCTCGCATACTGATCCCAGTGGGAGCTCCCAGTCCTGTAAGCCGGCACAACATAACATCCATGTGTATCTGATACTTTATTTGCCATATACTCGGAATCTTCAGAGGAATCAATTACCTTTAATTCATCTCGCAGCCACTGGATAGCTGCACCTGCAACAAAAATTGATCCTTCTAATGCATAGGTTACCTTTCCGTCCAATCCCCATGCAATCGTAGTAACCAGTCCGTTTTTTGAAAAGACAGGTTTTTCTCCTGTATTCATCAGAAGAAAACATCCTGTGCCATAAGTATTTTTTGCTTCTCCGGCATTAAAGCAGGTCTGGCCAAACAAAGCAGCCTGCTGATCACCTGCTGCACCTGCAATAGGGATAGCACCGCCAAGGACTGCCGGATCTGCTTTTCCATAAATACAGCTGGATGGCATTGGTTTGGGAAGCATGGACTTTGGAATGTCAAGTTCATTCAGAATTTCCTGATCCCACTGTAAAGTATTGATATTAAAAAGCATGGTTCTGGATGCATTGGAATAATCTGTAACATGGACTCTGCCCTTTGTCAGTTTCCAGATCAGCCAGGTTTCCACAGTTCCAAACAAAAGCTGCCCTTTCTGCGCTTTCTCTCTGGCTCCTTCTACATTGTCCAGAATCCACTTTATTTTTGTTGCAGAGAAATAAGCATCGATCACAAGCCCTGTTTTCTCCCTGAATTTCTCAGTCAGTCCTCTGGCTTTCAGCGAGTCGCAGTATTCCGATGTTCTGCGGCACTGCCATACGATTGCATGATAAACAGGTACGCCGGTATTTTTATCCCATACGATAGCAGTTTCTCTCTGGTTTGTGATTCCGATCGCAGCGATCTTTGAAGCGTCTGCTCCGATCTTGGTCATTGCCTCTACTGCCACACCCAGCATACTGGCCCATATCTCATCTGCATCATGTTCTACCCATCCCGGTTTCGGGAAATACTGGGTAAATTCTCTCTGTGCAACACTTAAGCGTTCTCCCTTTTCATTAAACAGGATACAGCGGTTGCTGGTTGTCCCAGCATCCAGTGCCATAATATATTTTCCCATAAAAGATTTCCTCCGTTCTCTTTCATTATTATAACCATACCACAAACATCTGAAGGTTGCTATTCTTTTTTATTCATGTTATGATGCAGACAAGTTACTGTTCACACATTGCTATCCTGCGAGGTGTCTCGGTATGAATATGCCGAACTCCTGAGACATACAGGCAAAAATCCCATTACTTCAGGCAATCTGGAATGAAATTTGGCTATGTTACTATTAAACGAAGGACGGAATAATATTTTGAAGAAAAAAGAATTCATTTTTATAGGTGGTATCCTTATTCTTGCACTTGCGATGTGGGGAGGAATGTTTCTTATAAATAAGGGCAGTCATGGTTCCATCCGCATTACTGTAGACGGAGAAGAATATGGAACTTATTCTCTGGAAAAGGATCAGACGATTAAAATCAACGATACAAATGTCTGTGAGATCAAAGACGGTCAGGCACGTATGATCTCTGCACAATGCCCCGATCATCTGTGTATGAAACAGAAGGCAATCGATGAAAAAGGAGGCACCATCGTATGCTCCCTAATAAAGTCGTTATTGAAGGGGAAAAAAGTACTGACAGTAAAAAAACTGACGAACCGGTAATTGACGCAGTAACCTGAGCTCTCCGTTGCCTGTAACTAAATAACTGTTTCACAGTTCGGCTAAAAAGCAAAATTAAAAGGAACCATATTATACGGCAGCTATATGATGATACACACCAGCCCGCCCTTACTGTCATTGACAATTTTCTGCATGGTATCCTGAAGCTTTACCTGGCTTTCTTCGCTGATAGCTGCAATCTTGCTTCGGATGCCATCCTGTACCAGCTGCTCAATGGATTTACCGAAAATATTAGTCTCCCAGATACTCTCCCCCTCTGGCTGCCTTCGTCAATATACTGGATCAGATCCTTTGCCTGCTGTTCTGTTCCTACTATAGGAGCAATTTCAGTTTCTATATTTGCCTTTATCATATGGATAGACGGACTCTTTGATTTTATCTTTACTCCATATTTATTCCCCTGTCGGATCACTTCAGGCTGTGCGATCTCAATCTCATCCAGATTCGGGACAACCACACCATAACCGGTTCCACGCACTGCTTCCAGTGCAGCCTGCACTTTTACATATTCCTCTTTCATATGTACCAGTTCCTGCATTGTATGGATCAGTTCATATTCACTCTCCATTTCGATTCCACTCATCTGACTGAGCATCCTGTAATAATATTCTTCCTTTATGCGTATTCTTACCTTTACTGTTCCATCGGATAAGCCTACATCTTCCAGAAGGGAATCCTGTACATAAGGTCCGGATAATTTTACAGATTCCTTTGTGATATCACGTATATGCTGCATACTTTTCATTTTATCCCTGATCTGTGAAAGGATCTGCTGTTTTAACTCATGCTCCAGGGGAAGCATTTCTACCCAGCGCGGAATAAAAAACTGAATCTGACTGACAGGAAATTCATATAAAACCTTCTCCAGAATCCTGGCAATATCTTCTTTTCTCAATTGGTCACAGTTTACTGTCAGAGCAGTTACCTTATATTTCTGTTGAATTTCTTCCGCTGTTTTCAGAGCCGCATCTTTATATGGCATCTGCGAATTTACCAGCACGATAAATGGTTTCTGCTGTTTTTTCAGCTCCTGAATAGTCTTCTCTTCTGCCTCCGGAAAATTGTCTCTGGGAAGTTCACCGAAACTTCCGTCAGTTGTGACCACAATACCTATTGTGGAATGCTCCTGAATTACTTTCTGTGTTCCGATGCGTGCGGCCTCGCGAAATGGGATTGCCTGCTCAAACCAGGGAGTTTTTACCATTCGTTCTTTCCCGTCCTCCGTCTGCCCGGATGCACCCTTTACCAGAAAACCCACACTGTCGATCAGGCGGATCTTTACCTGCTGATCTTCTCCGAGAGTGATGGGAACTGCTTCTTTGGGAATAAATTTTGTTTCTGCTGTGGTGATGATTTTGCCTGATCCGCTTAAAGGAAGCTGATCTCTAATCTCTGCCTGCTTTGTATCTGACATCTGCGGCAATGCAACAAGTTCCATGAATCTGCGGATAAATGTAGATTTTCCTGTGCGGACAGGTCCTACGACCCCTATGTATATATCTCCCCCTGTACGGGCCTGGATATCACGATACACCTGAAAATTTTCCATAAAAATAGCCCCCTTGCATATTTACACATAACCTTCATGTATTGTTATAAAATATGCAAGGAAGCTTTAAAATATTCTATTTATCGTTTGGACATATTGTTACTGTTCACACACCACTATCCCGCGAGGTGTTTTTGGCATGAATATGCCAAAATCCCGAGACATACAAGCCAAAATTCCATTGCCGCAGGCAATCTGGAATGAATTTTGGCTACGTTACTGTGAACGGAGTGAACAGTAACGAAATGCTTAGTTCCGCATTCTGATACAGTATATGCAAAGCACCGGACATATAGAACATTCAAAAAAGCACCCCTGCCGCCAAAGCGCAACAGGGATGCTTCCAACATCACTCTTTAAGAGCCTCCAGAACTTTCACCAGATACTTCCAGACTCTCTCTGTAGAAGAAATACTAAGCACCTCTTCAGACGTATGAATATCCTTCATATCAGGTCCCAGAGACACACAGTCAAGTCCTTCCATCTTCTTATAGAAAAGTCCACACTCAAGTCCTGCATGGATTGCCACCACATTCGGTTTCTGTCCATACATTTCCTCATATACTTCCACCATCTTATCACGAAGCGGTGAATCCTTGCGATACTCCCACGCAGGATAAACGCCCTGTCTCTCATACTCTCCGCCAAGGAACTCCGTCAGATAGGCAATCTTGTCAGAAAGGGAATCTCTGGCTGTCTCCACAGAACTTCTGATACTGGAGCTTCCCATTACCTCATTCTCAGAAGTCTTCAGAATACCGATATTCGTAGAAGTCTCTACCAGTCCTTTGATCGTTCCGCTCATTTTCTGAACACCATAAGGTACATTTACAAGGAAGAAAATTACTTTTTCTTTACTTGTGGGATGAAGAACCCTTACTTCCTGTTTTCCCTCATCTTCAACAGTTACTGTGATACCCTCATCAGTTCCTGCATACTCTTCTCTCCATGCTCCCTGCACAGAAGCCGCATATTCTCTGACAGCATCTGCATTTTCTTCAAGAACAAGGATTTCTGCTGTAGCCTCCCTTGTAATGGCATTATCTTTCTGTCCGCCCTGCACACTGATCAGTTCAAAATCTGTTTTCTCATCCAGACCATGGAGAAATTTTCCGAGAAGAGAATTTGCGTTTGCACGATTCTTGTCAATCTCAGCTCCGGAATGACCGCCCATCAATCCGCTGATCTTAACTGTCAGCTTCTCTCCCTCTGCATCCAGTCTTGTCACTGGAATATGGCTGACTCCGGAAAGTCCGCCTGCACAGCTGATCCAGAGGCTTCCTTCTGCTTCAGAATCCAGATTGATAAATCTTCTTCCTTTTAATACACTGCAGTCAAATCCAACTGCACCCAGAAGACCGATTTCCTCATCTACAGTAATAAACACTTCAAGCGGCGGATGAGCAATTGTATCACTTTCCAGAAGTGCAAGACCATAAGCAACAGCAATTCCGTCATCACCACCAAGGGTTGTTCCGTTTGCAGATACATAGTCACCTTCTACAGAAAGATTTAATCCGTCTTTTGTAAAATCATGCTCTACATCCGGACGTTTCTCACATACCATATCCATATGTCCCTGAATGATCACTACAGGAGCATTCTCGTATCCCGCTGTGCCCGGTTTATAAATAACCACATTATTCATCTCATCCTGAACATATTTCAGATCATGATCCTTTGCAAACTGAACCAGATAGTCGCTGATCTGCTTTGTATTTCCTGAGCCATGAGGAATTTTGCATATCTCCTCAAAATAATGGAACACTCTTTTGGGTTCACAATTCTCTAAAACTGCCATAATTATATTACCTCCAAAAATCACACATTTGTCTTATAATATACCATTGTTTTCCCGATATACGACAAATTTTCCAGATATATTTTACCCAAATACTATAGCATTTATTTTCATTCTGCGCCATATAAATTTTATAAAGAATGGCAAACAATTGCAAAGAGGTTGTTGTATGTCCAAAAACACCATACTCACCGGTGGTATTTGTTTTCTTCTTGTCTTTCTTCTGCTGCATCCTGCTGAAAGTCTGTCCTGTGCCAGAGCCGGAATGACTCTGTGGCTGAATACATTAATCCCAACGCTTCTCCCATTTATTATTCTCACAGGAATGCTTACACATACCGGTCATATCCGGAAACTTCTCCTGCCATTTGAATCATTCTTTCATATTTTTCCGGGTGTCAGCATCTGGGGTGGTTATGTTTTCGTTCTCGGAATGCTGTGCGGTTATCCTCTGGGAGCCAAACTTGCCTCTGATCTGTATGGATTACATAAAATCAGCAAAAAAGAAGCTCTTTATCTCACTACCTTCTGTAACAATCCAAGCCCTGCCTTTATCATTACCTATCTCTGTAAGTCCTGTCTTAAGGATACAGTACCTGCCAGCATGGTCTTTGCGAGTATTTTTTCAGCAAATCTGATATGTATGCTGTTCTTTCGTTTTTTTGTGTACCAAAATGCCACCATCTCAGATTCCCCAGGATTTTCACCCGAGATTTCTTCTCGAAAAAATATACTTGATTTTTCTATAATGAACGGTTTTGAAACCATTACACGTCTCGGAGGATATATTCTATTGTTCTCCATTCTGGCAGGATGTATCAGATATTATGCGCCTTTTCCACTTCTCTATCAATACCTGCTGCTCGGATTTACAGAGATCACTTCCGGACTTTCTCTTATTTCAGTTTCCGGACTGCCATACATGACTCGTATACTTTTGTCCGCTGCAGCCACCGCATCCGGCGGTCTGTGCATCCTTGCTCAGACAAAAGGTGTTCTCCACCACGACCTCAGCATTCTGCCTTATTTTATTTCCAAGTGTATCTGTACATTCCTTACAGCAGGTATTCTTTACTGTCTGATTTCCTATCTGTGAAAATAAATTCTTTCCGGGAACTGTCATCATTTCATTATACAAAATCAGAGCAGGAAATTTTCCTGCCCCTTGTTTTCTCATCTTCTATATTTATAACTGATTTATTTTTAGTTCTCTCCCAGATCATCTAACAGATCGTCATCATCATCTTTCGCTCCGTCATTATCATGATAAGAGCCTGTAATTGCTGCAGCCTGTGCTGTCTGAGGTGCAAGTTCCTGACGATTGTGGTTTACAACATCAAGACAGCTCTGCAGGGAATCAATAAATGTTTTGTATTTCACACCTGCATCCTCTAATGTTGTATTAAGCACACTGCCAATATTGGCCATCATATCATCTGTATAGGTGATCGCGCTGAGGCGAATGCTGTTTGCATCCTGTGTTGCAGAATCCAGAATCTCCTGTGCCTGTTTGTTAGCTGCATTGATCGTATCATTTGCCTGTGCATATGCTTTCTGCATAATCTCATGCTGCGTTACCAGTTCCTGTGCTCTTGCCTGTGCATCTGCGATCAGTGCATCTGCCTTAGTCTGAGCATCCTCAAGGATAGCGTCCTTATTGTTAATGATCTTCTGATAACGTTTAATCTCATCCGGAGTTTTCAGGCGGAGTTCTCTCAGAAGTTCCTCAATTTCTTCTTTATTTACCACAATCTTAGTAGTTGACAGTGGCTGGAATTTACAGCTGTCCACATATTCCTCAATCTCACCGATAATCTGTTCAATTCTGCTGCTCATAGTATATACACTCCTTATTTTCTATTTCTGTTACTGTACGCTCTATGTGACAATAACTTATTTGTTGTCTGCTGTAAGACGAATCTTCTCAATAACTGCATCCGTTATCTCAGCCGGTGCAAACTTACTCAGGTCGCCTCCAAAATGTGCAACTTCCTTCAATATTGTAGAACTCAGGTATGCATATTCCAGACTTGTAGTCAGAAATACAGTATCTACATCCGGTGCAAGTACACGATTGGTCTGAGCCATCTGGAGCTCATACTCAAAATCTGTAACTGCGCGAAGTCCACGTATGATCACCTGAGCGTGATTCTCTCTGGCAAAATTCACAGACAATCCCTCAAATGGTTTTACCTCGACATTAGGAACGTCCTGAGTCGCCTTTTCTAATATATTAACACGTTCCTGCACAGAAAACAACGGACTTTTTGAAGAATTATGTAAAACGCCCACTATCACTTTGTCAAAAGAAACTGCTGCTCTCCGGATCACATCAAGATGTCCATAGGTAGCCGGATCAAGCTGCCGGGATATACTGCTATTTTCATTTATTTTACTCTCTCTTTCCTCTGGCACATACACATATGCATAACAACACGAATGCTGCCTGCAGGCAGCAATCTTATGATAATTTCAGGAAGCAATGTATCATTCTGAAATTATTATAGTTTAATTATGCACGTTTCTAAAAATACATGCTTATTTGTTTTATACTCTTTCGAACGCAGCTGCCTGTAACCGAGAGATTCCACATAACTGAAATCCGTCTGAA
>ENA-OQIO01000454-OQIO01000454.1-human-gut-metagenome-genome-assembly--contig:-NODE-454-length-22320-cov-1.840310_pt1 | contig 22320 bp, 38 predicted proteins | sample MGYA00242573_ERZ504737 | MGnify/ENA primary metagenome ERZ504737 (study PRJEB26092, sample SAMD00036203) | human gut metagenome | host: Homo sapiens | study: EMG produced TPA metagenomics assembly of...
CCCTATATAGGATACGCGTTATATTTTATTTGATACATATATAATATTAAAAAGGTTGAATATTTTTAATTCATTAAAACAACAAGTTCTTTCACAATATCTTTTCATGATAAAGAGCTTTTAAAATACCATCCTGATCAAAATCATCTGTGATATAAGTTGCCTTTTCTTTTAAAACATCAACAGCATTACCCATCGCAATGCCATGTCCTACTTCTCTAAACATCGCTTGATCATTATAACCATCGCCAAATGCATAAGCATTATCCTTATCAATATGGAAATAATCTAATAGATAGGCAATCGCACTGCCTTTATCAAATTCAATTGTTGAACAATCACAAGAACCCATTCCGCCATGATCATTAATAATTAAATCTTCTTTAAAGATTTCAACCATTGTTTGATAATGTTCTTGACTTTGATAAAACATATCAAATGTATAAAAATCTCCTTCTAAAGAATCAACAAGATGTTCAATACCATATTCCTTTTCTAAATCAACTTCTTGTTTTTGATCTAAATGATATTTTAAAGCTTTATCATCACTAACAAACATCGCCCCTAGTTTTCCTTGATCAAGCTTATGTACATAATAATCTAATTGTTCCTTCGTAAATGCTCTACTATAAAGCTTCTTTCCTTCATAAAGAATATAGCGTCCATTACAGCTAATAATCCCACTTACAAGATTACCGAATAAACGACTTGCATAAAAAGGTGCTCTTCCCGTACAAATAAAAGTCTTATATCCTTTTTCTTTTAATAAATGCAGTGCTTTTAAATTTGATTCTGTAATAACACCATGTTGTCCTAGTGTCCCGTCAATGTCAAAAAATAATATCTTATCCATATCTATTCTCCTTGAAAATGATACATCATAACACTTCCTGCCACAGCCACATTTAATGATTCAATGGTTGTAATTGGAATATAGGCAATTTGATCACAAATGTCGATAATTTCTTTTTCCATCCCATTCCCTTCATTTCCTAAAACATAAGCCATTTTTTCTTGTTTTTTAATTTCATGAATAGGCCTTCCATTTTCTAAAGCACTGCCTACAACACAGACACCTTTTTCTTTTAAAGCAGGAATAATTTCTTTTAAATCCCCATAAAGACAAGAAAGATGGAAGTGTGCTCCTTGCATTGATCGCAGTAATTTATCATTATAAAGATCCACACATTCATTAGATAAAATCACTTGATCTATGCCAAAAGCAAGTGCTGTACGAATAAGTGTTCCAATATTTCCAGGATCTTGTAGATAATCTAAAATCAAATATCTTTTTCCATCAACTAATTTCTTATCTTTTTGAATAAAACATCTTGCCATAATAGGTTGAGGTGTTTTAGTAAAAGCAAGTTTTTCCATAATTTCTTTAGATACCACCAAATTTTCTACACCTAAATCAACCGGTTCAGTTGAAATAATCAAATCTGTTTGTTTAGCTTTAATTGCTTCCTCTACTAAATGATTTGTTTCTACTAAATAATAATCTTTTCGATATTTCTTTTGTTTTAATTTTAATAATTCTTTAACCGTTTTATTTTGCATTGACGTAATCATATACCCACATCCTTTAATAATCTTTCTCTTTCTTTATAATCTGGCATTCTTTTTTCTATTTCATGATAGAATGCTTTTGAATGATTTGCTTCAAGAAAATGACAAAGTTCATGAACAATAACATAATCAATTAAAGCATAATCAATATGTGCTAATACTAAATTAAAGCACACTCTATTTTTTTGATAAAAACAAGCACCCCATCTTCTTTTCATTTTCTTAATTTGAATTTCAAGAAAAACATGATGAAAGCTCGTACTTAAATAAAAATCTATTCTTTCTTTTAAATAATTCATCAATTCTTGTTTTAAAAACATTTCAATGGTTGCTTGGATATTTTTTGAATAAACATAGATTTGACGATCATGAATGGCACATTTTTTGATATTCATATCTTTTAAAACAATTTGATATTTTTGATTAAACAAATAAACATAACCATCTTCTTGATAGTTATATTTAGGAACATATCCTTTTATTTGTTCAAGTATTTCTTCTTGATGATTTCTAATCAATTTTTCTATTTCACTTTGAGGAAACAGCGGTGAACAACGAATTACCACTTCTCCTTTTCTACTCTTAAATAACAATTCTTAATTCTTTTATAATGAATTTTATAAACAATTTCTTGTTGATCTAAAATAATTATTTTAGTTTCTACCATGTATATTTTTCTCCTTTTTGGGTCACTCTTTTTAAGGAGTGATAAAATGGATATTCGACAAGCTATATTTCAAAGACTACATGCTTGTTCAAGTAGTGAACTTAAAGAGATTATTGAAAGTGGTATTGCTTCTAAAGAAGAAACCGTCTTACCAGGGCTTGGTGTTCTTTTTGAAACTTATTATAATTCTTTAAGCTCAAAAGATGAATTACTTGACAGTCTTAGTCATTTATTAAAATAGACTCTTAGAGTCTATTTTTATATATTTGTTTCAGTGAACGTAAAATCATAAATCCAAACATCAAATAAGCATCTATATGAAATAATGTTGGCAATTGAACAATTTGTATAATAACAAGTAAAATAGCATGATTACATATATCATCCATGAGATTGAATAATTATGTTCATGATACATAAATTTTAATGTTTGATAATGATTTTCATCATACCAATCATTAATGATTTTAAACAATTCAAAAAGCAAATAATTAAAAATCCATAATAAACAAAAATACATTAATGTAAAATATTATTAAAAAAGATGTATGGTATTGTTGCTGGAAGGATATTTGATAATAATTCGATTAAATCCAAAACTAAATGTAAAAAGTGTAATTAAAAAAGTCATGATTCCATTTCTTGCAAGATATAAAACAATAAAATCTTTTTTTAATTTTAAGTATCTTTCTTTATTCATACAAACCACCATTTTCCTTTGAAAAGTTTAATTTGAAAACATAACTTTTTTGACTTTGATCTTTTGATAAAATAATAACAACACTTAATTTTTTCTTTTTTAAAGATCCTTGATTTAAATCATGGTTATATGTTTGATAGATTTTTTGATTAACAATTTCTTTAGTCTTTCCATTTATTTTTTTAAATACAACATAATTCTTATCATTTTTATCATTTAATTTATTACTTTTTAAATAACGATATTCTAATGAAATATTTGGATATTTCTTCAATAAATCTTCATCTGTAGACGTTAAATACCCAAGCCTCATAAAATCATCACTGATACATGCATTTTCTACTTTAAATGTTTTTGAAGAACATGATAATTTTTCAACTTGTTTTAATTTTAAAGTATGTTGATAAACCGTCTTTTGATTATCATCTTTGATGATTAACTTGAACATTTTTAATTTCTTTTATATTTTTTAAATCTTCCTTATTTTCTAAAGAATAACTTCCACCCTCTAAATATTTTAAAGAATAATCAATATGTTGTTTTCTATTTATTTGAATTATGACATCAATGTCTTGTCCGTCTACAAGAGAATCGATTTTTCCTAAAACAAGTGTCCCATCTCCACAATGATAATTTGATTGATCTTTATAAAGCTCATAATCCTGTAAAGTAAAGCCTTGATGATTTAATGATAAAAAATAATCATAATACGTTTTTGTATTATATGTATGAAAAGAAAAATTATCATACATTGTTAGTAAAGAAACAAAAACGATTATCAGGCATAAACATGTAATAATTAAATTTGATTTATGTTTTTGATCCATATTTTCTCACCACAACTATTATACACAATAGTTTTGTTTTTACCAAATATGACATAATATGATATGATTTAAAAAAGGAGGATTTCTCATGGAAAAAGAAATATTATTAAAAGAAATAGAAAATACAAATCATTTAAATGATCTTTACCAATTATGGAATGAATTTAAAGCTTATCTTGAAAATCAACCAAGTTTATTGGAACTTGGTCAACTCTTTGGATTTAATTATCATCTTCAAGAAAAATTCAATCAATTAAGTCAACTTTTTATTCAAGAAAAGAAATATCAAGAAAGTATAGAATTTCATCAAGACTTTATTAATTATTTTAAAGATGATAAGTATCTTTGCCCTTTTTATAAAAACTTAGCTTTATCTTATTTTTATCAAGATAATGATCAAGGAATTTCATATTTTCAAGAATTACTTGAACGTTACCCTTATGATTATGAAATTATGGATGCTTATTTTTCGTGTATTTATAAACAAAATAACTTACAAGAATTAAAAAATATGATTCAAAAACATTTACCTCTATCTATCGAATATAATATTGAAACAGAAAATATTATTCATCATGTCATTGAGCTTTTTAAAGCAATAAATGAAGAAGAACTTGCTTTACAATATGCTCAAATTGAAAAGCAACAAAATGATTTTGGTAAGAAAAAACCAACAAAAGTCATCAAAGTGGGGCGTAATGATCCTTGTCCATGTGGAAGTGGTAAAAAATATAAAAAATGTTGTGGTAAATAATGAAGAAGTTCTTTCTTATTTTTATACCGATCATTTTGATTCTTACTTACATTTTTTATCAAAATAATCTTTTACCTCATCCAAAATATACAAATGATGATTTTGGTATTCAAACTTATAAAAGCATAAATGATCAAGATCATGATGGTATTGACGATCAAAGTGATATTGTACAAAACGTTAGAAAATATATTGAAACAAAACCTCAATACAAAAGTAAGTATTATCAAGGTGGTTACCCAACAGACCATTATGGAGTATGTAGTGATGTTGTCGCTTTTGGCTTATTGAATGCAGGTTATAATTTACAAATTCTTGTAGATCAAGATATTAGAGAAAATCCTCAAAGTTATCAAGTTGAACATCCTGATAAAAATAATGATTTTCGGCGAGTAAGAAATTTAAATGTTTATTTTAAAAGACACGCCCTATCTTTGACACTCGATATTTATGATTTAGATAAATGGCAAGGTGGCGATATTGTTATCTTTAAAAAACATATTGGTATTGTTTCTAATTATCGAAATAAAAAGGGAATCACTTTTGTGATTCACCATGCTTATCCTCATCAATTTTATTATGAAGAAGATATTTTAGAAAAAAGAAATGACATTATTGGTCATTATCGTATTTCTTAGTACCACCAATGGTGGTACTTTTATATTTCTTTGCCAACAGCATCAGCAATTGGTTTTAGTTCTTTCATCAATTGTTCAAATTTGGCTGGTTTTAATGATTGTGGTCCATCACATAATGCTTTTTCTGGATTATTATGCACTTCGATCATTAATCCATCACATCCTGCTGCGACTGCTGCTTTTGCCATTGGATTTACTAACCACCATTTTCCTCCGGCATGACTTGGATCGATAATGATTGGTAAGTGTGTCAATTCTTTGATTACTGGGACTGCTTGTAAGTCTAATGTATTTCTTGTGTATGATTCAAATGTTCTCACTCCTCTTTCACATAGGATGACATTTGGATTCCCACTTGCCATGATATATTCTGCTGACATGATCCATTCTTGGAATGTTGCACTCAACCCTCTTTTTAACAAGATTGGTTTCTTTGTTGCTTTCCCGACTTTCTTTAACAAGTCGAAGTTTTGCATGTTTCTTGCTCCAATTTGAATCAAGTCTACTTTTTCAATGAATTCATCTAAGTATTCTGCATCCATCAATTCTGATACGATTGGTAATCCTGTTGCTTCTTTAGCTGCTACTAGAATATCTAATCCCGCTGATCCCATTCCTTGGAAAGCATATGGTGATGTTCTTGGTTTGAATGCTCCACCTCTTAATAGATTAGCTCCTGCTGCTTTGGCTGCTTTAGCGATTTCAATCACTTGTTCCTTGCTTTCTACTGAACATGGTCCTGCGATCACTGCTAGATGTCCTCCACCAATTTTAACGCCACCGACATCGATAACTGAGTCTTCTGGATGGAAAGCTCTATTAGCTAATTTATATGGTTCTGATACATGCATGACCTTTTCTACAGCTGGATCAACTTCAATCGATTCTGGATCTACTTTTGTTGTATCTCCAATAATTCCAATAACTGATTGTGTTGCCCCATTTACAACATTTACTCTTAACCCTAATTTTTCTACTGATCCTGATACTTTTTCTACATCTTCTTTAGATGCTGTTGATTTCATTACAATAATCATATTACTTGTCCCCTTTTCTTCATTTCCCTTGATATAAATAAAAAAACTCTCATCCTCTAAGGACGAGAGCTATCGCTTCGTGATACCACCTTTGTTTATTAGTATATTACTATACTAACCTCATCGAGTACAATCATACTCTTCCACTTTAACGGGTGTAACCGGAGATGCCTACTTAAAACTGTTCAACACTCTACTCCAAGATGAATTCAACAAAAATCTCTACTTTCCTTTTCACCTACCAGGAAATCTCTACGCTAAAGATCAACGTCTACTCTTTCTTTTCACAGTATTTATATCAAATGTGATTACATTGTATACAAATTGTTATCATCTGTCAACCATTTGTTTTAAATATAATAAAAACATCTCATTAGAGATGTTATCATCACTTGGAGCGGGTGATGGGAATCGAACCCACGTAGTCAGCTTGGAAGGCTGAAGTTCTACCATTGAACTACACCCGCAAGTATGGTGCCCGAAACCGGACTCGAACCGGTACAGCTGTTACACCGGCAGATTTTGAGTCTGCTGCGTCTACCAATTTCGCCATTCGGGCTTGTGTGCCTTATCATTATAACAAGACCTTTATTATAAAACAAGCAAAAAATAAAAAAAGAGTATTCCCTACTCTAATTTATCTTTAAAATCATTCCATTTTTCTTCTGTGAAATTTTTTACACGATCAATCCCATTTTCTACATCATCTACAGCATCTTGAAAAATACCTTCCCCATTTCCATAATAATGCATCATCAATGTTTTCGTTTTCTTTCCTAATTCTAAAATTTCTTTTTCTTCACTTGATAACTTTTGATCTGTATTTTTTTCTATATACTCTAATCGACTCGCAGCTGCGTAAACTTTTTTAGCTTCTTCTTGATTATCTTGAGTAATTCCTTCTTTTATTTTATCATAACCATCTAAAATTGTTTGTGTCAAGGCTTTAACATCTTGTTTAGAAGTATCATTTTCAACATCTTGATCTATTTGATCAAATCATCCTTTACATCATCCCAAGCAATTTCTACGTTTCCTTTAAAACCACTATCAGTTGTTTGATTTCTACAGCCTGTTAAAGTAAAAGTACAAGTTATTAAAAGTATCAAAGTTATAATATATCTTTTCATTTTATTCCTTCTTTCATTTCTAGTATGTCCTTGATATTTTATTTCATACTTTTATTGAAGAAAAAGCATGTTTTCGATAAAATATAAAAAAAGAGGAATGCTTATGACAAATAAAGAAAGATTTATAGAATTATATAAAAACAAATATAAAAAAGACCTGGAAGCGAAAAACTTCTTGAATATTTATTATCTCCACATTCTGATTTCTTTGAAGCACCTGCCAGTGCACGATTTCATGGAAGCTATGATGGTGGATTACTTGAACATAGTTTAAATGTTTATGATTGTTTGAAAGATTATCTTCAAAGAGAAAGAGTGAAAGATACATATCAAATGAATTATAGTGAAGAAACAATTGCGATTGTTTCATTATTACATGATTTATGTAAAATTAATTGTTATAAAAAGGGAACACGTAATGTTAAAAAAGATGGTCAATGGATTCAAGTACCAAACTATGAATATGATGATCAATTGCCATATGGTCATGGAGAAAAAAGCGTTTATATGATTAGTGGTTATATGCGTCTTACAAGAGAAGAAGCTTTTGCGATTAGATATCATATGGGCTTTTCTGGAAATGAAGATGCTAGAAATGTTGGAAAAGCTTTTGAAATGTTTTCTATTGCTTTTGCATTAAGTGTTGCTGATATGGAAGCTACTTATTTTATTGAGGGGAAAGAATAATGAATGAGTTATTTATTGAAAGAATGAAAGAATTATTAAAAGATGATTTTGATGCTTTTATGAATTCTTTAAATGAAAATGAAGTTAAAGGATTTTATTTAAATCCTTTAAAAAAGGATGTTTTAAATCATTTAAATCATCAATATATAGAAAAACATCCTTATGTAGATGGTGGTTATTATTTTGATTATCTTCATTATCCACTAGGTAAAAGTCCTTATTTTATGTGTGGACTTTATTATATTCAAGAACCAAGTGCTATGAGCGTAGCCGCTTGTTTAGATATTAAAGAAAATGATTATGTTTTAGATATGTGTGGTGCTCCTGGAGGTAAGACGTGTTATGTTGCCAGCCGTCTTTCTAATGAAGGATTAATGATTGCTAACGATATTTCTAAATTACGTGCTTCTATTTTATCAAGTAATATTGAAAGATTTGGTTTAAAAAATACAATTGTGACGAATTGTGATCCTTTAAAAATGAAGTTTGAAAGTTTCTTTGATAAAATCATTTTAGATGCTCCTTGTTCTGGAGAAGGTATGTTTAGAAAAGATAAAGAAGCAATTGATACTTGGTCAATGCAAAAGATAAATGAGTGTGCTTATATTCAAAGAAACTTAATTGATCAAGCATATAAGATGCTTAAAAAAAGATGGCATTTTAATTTATTCTACATGTACTTATTCTTTAGATGAAAATGAAAAACAAGTTGAATATATGATCAATGAATTAGGTATGAAATTACTCCCAATTAATAAAAAAGAAGGAATGTCTGATGGTTTTATTGAAGGAACCATTAGAATGTACCCTCACATTAATCGTGGTGAAGGACAATTTATAGCCATGTTACAAAAAACAACAGAAACAGCTATTTCAAAAGAAAAAATTTTAAAACCAAATTTAAAGAAAGAACAGCTACAAACTTGTTCAAAAGTTTTATCAAGAAAACTTAAATATTCCTGTACCACCTTATCTTTATCAATCAAATAATCATGTCTATGCTATTTTAAATCATTTTCCTGAACTTCCAATCAAAGTTTTAAGAAATGGTCTTTATTTAGGAGAATGTAAAAAAGGAAGATTTGAACCAAGTCTTTCACTTGCTCTTACTTTAAATAAAGATGATGTTAAAAGATCTTATAATTTTAAATGTGATAGTCAAGAAGTAAAAGATTATCTTTCTGGTTTAACCTTGAAAGGAAATAATCAAAAAGGCTATGGTGTTATTTTTGTAGATGGTTATCCACTTTCTTTCTATAAAGAAAGTAATAATCAAGTTAAAAATTTATATCCTAAAGGACTTAGACGATGAAAAGATATTTAGAAATTGAAAAAATCGTATATCAAGAACTTGAAAAAACTGTTTTGGAAACAAAAAAAGACAAGGCTATCGTCATCTATTTGGCGTTTCAACCTTATGTATTGCCTATAGTCAGTATGTACAATTAGACTGTGAACTATGCGCTATTATGGGACTTTTACATGATTATTCCGTTTATAAAAACAATACCTCATTTAATCACGCTCAACTTTCAAGTGAACTTGCTAGAAAGATGTTAGAAGAAAGTTTTTTGTTTGAAAATGAAGAAATAGATATTATCGTTCAAGCTATTAAAAATCATTCAACTAAAAATAAAGTTCATGATCAATATAGTGAACTACTTAAAATGTGTGATGTTTTAGAAACTTATTATCATGATCCTGATTGTATTTTTGATGAATATCATCAAAATATATTGAAAAAGCATCATTACCTCTTAACAAATAAAAAAAACTTAATGGTTCTTTATTTCAGACTGTTGACATATAAAAAAACAACAGTCTTTTCTTTTGTAAAATAAAAAGACATTAAAAATAGAAATTTTAAGTATCTTTATAATACAATTATTCTATTATAAGAAACAATTGTATCTAATTACAACAATTCCTCAACTATAACATTCGAGGAATTAATTAGTAGGAAATAAATATTATTGATAAGAGATCAATATTCTATTTTTTAGTTAGAATTTATAACAAAAAAGGATGTTACGATTTAAATTATTTCGTAACATCCCCTTTATTTTAATTCTTCTAATATAATTTAGCAATCTTTTTGTTATGAATAATATAACTGCTATGATCTTCTCCTTCGAGAATTCTAAACTCACAGTTTTTAATATGATGTGAAATACGTTCAATATGATCTAATTTAATTAAATCATCACTTCCTGCAAGCAGTAATGTTTTAGCTTCTATTTGATGAAGTTGTTGATTAGAAATATGGGGTTCTTCTAACATCATTCTAATTAAAGGATTTTTTGTTTTTTGATATTGCTCCTTCATTCTTGATAAACTTCTAATATAACACCATTGGGTTTAACATTGACTCCTGCAAGAATTAAATGATCTACAAGTTTTGGATAAAGACTTCCTATTAATAAACCAATAATTGCTCCATCACTACTTCCCATTAAAGAAATATCTTTTAGTTCAAGTTGTTCAATCATTTCTTGAATATCCTTTGCCATATCTAGATAATGATATTCTAGAACTTTATCACTTTGACCATGTCTCTAGAATCAACAGCATAAACAGTATAATGCTTTTTTAATAATTCTATAGCTTCATCAAAAATACGATGATTTTCTTCATTTCCATGAAGTAAAATTAAAGGTTTCCCTGTTCCTTGTTTTTCATAAAACAAGCGCACACCATTTACATGTATAAACATTAACAATACTCATCCATACACGCTTGAATTCTACTTTGAACAAGAGCAGCAATTTCAGGTGTTTTTAAATCTTTATATTCATCATATTCAATTGGTTTTAAATAATGAATTTGTGCTTTTACGGGTTTAATTGTATTGTTATCAAATACTTGATAACAATCAATCATTGCTACTGGAACAATTGGACAATGAGATTTTAAAGCAATTTTAAAGGTTCCACCTTTAAATTCACCTATTTTATTACCTTGTTTAGAACGTGTTCCTTCTGGATAAATAACATAATTCATACCAGCTTCTATTTCTTTAGAAACGTTTTTAACCATTTTGGCACCATCTCTAATATTACTACGATCTAAAGCATAATAGTCTAATGTTTTAACAACATCTTTAATTAAAATTGTAGATGCTAATTCTTTTTTTAATACAAATTTAGCTGTTTTATCATGTGTTTTAAAAACAGCCACAATATCAAATAATCCTTGATGATTAGGAGTAATGAGATATCCATTTTCTTGAGGAAGATTTTCTAAACCATAACATTCTAAATCTACTCTTGCTTTTTTAACAATTTCATCAGCAACATTATGTATAAATTGATATCCTTCATCAATTGTTGGATATTTTTCTTTATTTTGATATTGTTTTAACTTATAAAACCACCAATAAGGTAATTTAAAAATACATCTTAAGACAACTAAAATAATTCTTTTCATATCATCATCCCTTTTTATAGATTTGTAAGACAAATGTTTCCATTTGTGTTTCTTTTTCTAATCGAAAATTATATCGTCAAAACTTGGAAAATAGGTTTCACCTTCATGTTTTCCTGGTTATTCTAGAAATCATTAGTTCATCTACATAAGGAAGTGCTTGCTTATAAATAGAAGCCCCTCCACAAATAAATAAATCTTCCTTTTTATTTTTATATTCTTGAATCGTTTCTACTAAATCATGTCTTACTTCTACACGTTCATCATCTAATTCACCACGGGTTACAACAATTGTTTTTCTATGAGGAAGTGGTCTTCCTATTGCCATGTATGTTGTTTTTCCCATTAAAATTGTTTGATGAAGTGTTGTTTTTTTAAAATGTTGTAAATCTTCTTTATTATGCCAAGGCATTCCATTAGAAGAGTCTTTTTTACCAATTAATAAATCATCATCTGTTGCTACAATAATAGAAATCATTAGACACTCACCTTTCCAACAAGTCTACCATGAGATTGATAATTTTCAATTTTAATATCATCTATTGTAAAATCAAAAATAGATTTAACTTCTGGATTTAAAACAAGTTGACATTTAGGATAAGGAGTTCTAGAAATTTGTTCCTTAACAACATCAAAATGATCTTTATAGATATGAGCATCTCCTATAGTATGCACAAACTCTTTTGGTTTGTACCCACATACTTGAGCAAGCATTGCTGTAAATAAGCGTAAGATGCAATATTAATGGTACTCCTAAAAATGTATCTGCACTTCTTTGATATAATTGACAACTTAAATATTTTTTATCATTGCTTACATAAAATTGTAAGAAAGCATGACATGGTGGAAGTGCCATTTCATCAACTTCTGCTGGATTCCAGGCACAAATAATATGTCTTCTTGAAAATGGATTATTTTTTAATGAATCAACAAGTTTTGCTACTTGATCAACACCTTCATTATTAAAATTACGCCATTGTCTACCATAAACTGGTCCTAATTCACCATATTTAACAACAAATGGATCATCTGCTGGTAATTCTTTGATTTTAGCAACAAATTCTTCTAAAGTTTCTCCATGAAAATCTTCACTTTTCTTAAAAGCTTCATAAGGCCATTCATTCCAAATCTTCACATTTCTATCAACAAGATATTTTATATTAGTATCTCCTTTAATAAACCATAATAATTCTTCAGCAATAGGTCTTAAAAACATTTTCTTTGTTGTAAGTAAAGGAAAACCATCTGTTAAATCATAACGTGTTTGATAACCAAAAACACTACGTGTTCCTGTTCCTGTACGATCATCTCTATCTTGACCATTTTCTAATATATATTGACACATATCTAAATATTGTTTCATTTCATTCACCTCTCTTTGTCAATTATATAGAAAATCATTTCAATTGTCATCTACAAAAAAAGAGGATTTCTCCTCTTAATCATATCTATGTCGATATTCTTCCATCATTCCTTTAAAGATTTCACCATTTGTAGGTGGTGTAAAGGTTACAGCATTTGCTCCTGCTTGAATAACTTCTCTAACTGTTTCTTCTGTTGGTCCACCAGTAGCAATAATAGGGAAATTAGGATCAATTTCTCTTAATTTTTTAACAATTTTAACAGTATCTTTTCCTCCAGATACATTTATAATATTTGCTTTCGTATGTAACATTCTTTTTTCTAAATCTTCATTTAAAGAAACAATTGTTAAAACAACAGGAATATCAATATCATCTACTAGATTTTGAACAAATTCAGTTGTTGTTGGTGCATTTAAAACAACAGCTGTTGCTCCATGTAACTCTGCATCTAAAGCAATCGATTCAACACGTTTACCGGCAGTTGTTCCACCACCAACACCAACAAAAACAGGTCTTTGAGCAACTGAAATAATTGCTTCTGTAATTTGAATTGTTGGTGTAAAAGGATAAACCGCAATAACAGCATCCGCATTACAATTAGCAATCACCGCTACATCTGTTGAAAAAACCAATGATTTAATTCTTTTTCCATTAATTAAAACTCCTGTAGCTTCACGATAAACTTCAGGTACAAGAATTGTATGACTTCTAAGTTGTGTATTAATTTTAGGTATTGCTTTATTCATAAAATCCTCCTTAATGTCTTTGAATATAATGATATGTTGCTCCAATTAAATTCGCATCATTTCCAAATTGACATACTTTAATATTTGGTCGTACATGTGCATGCGTTAATTGAGAAAAAATAATATCTAATTGTTCATTGACTTTATCTAATAAATCACTTCTTGATGAAATAGCTCCACCAATAATAATCATGCTTGGATCATAAGCATATTGTAAATTATAAATACCCATTGCAAGAGTACGATAATATTCATCAACATATTTTTTATAAACTTCATTATTATCCGCTTGATCAAAAACTTCTTTACCATCTAAAGTATGATAATCAACGTCTAGTTCCTTAGCCACTCTTTTAGTTACCGCAACTGTTGATCCATCATCTGACCATGTATAATATTTCTTTTCATCTTGATCATATCTCATAATCATATAACCAAATTCTCCACCATGTAATGCATTTCCATGATGAACATGACGATCTTTAATAACTGCTCCACCAATTCCTGTTCCACTAACAATAAAACAGCAATCATTTTCATGACATGCAACACCTTTCCATACTTCTGCAAGGGCTGCACAGTTAGCATCATTTTCAAATTCAACATCTTTATTTAAACGTTGTTTTAAATCTTCCTTAATATTTGGACCATGAATATAATCGATAGCACTTGAACCATAAATAATACCACCATCACTATCAACAGCTCCTGGCATTGATAAAGCAATTCCTTCTATATCTTGATATTCATGAGCTACATTTTCTATTTCTTGATACATTTTTTCTAATTGTATCTGGTGTTTTAAATTTATTTGATGAAGACACTTCTCCTTCTTCATTTACAACAGCATATTTTGACAGATGTTCCCCCCAACATCAAAACGCTAAATATTTTTTCATAAGCCTCTCCTTTTCGTTTTCTTACATTATTATAGTATATTTTTTTGAACAAATCATTAACATCCTTATTTTATAAACACCTTATTCCATTCATCACAATTTCTTTCCAATAATTCAAAATCAACCGTTGCTAATTTTATATAATTATAAGAAGATTTTCTTTTTTCAGTTTATAAACAATTTGTGCTCGTCTCAATATATCCTCTTGATTTTTAAAACTTCTTAAAATTTGAACTTGATCTATTAATAATCCCTTATACTTTAAATCTTTTTCTAAAAAAATATTAAACTCATGATAACATCCTTCAAGAACAGGAATCATATTATTAAATAATAACTTTCCTAGATATGATTCAACCGTTGGATTTCCATTAAATATTCTTTTAATAGTTGAAACTCGTGTAAATTGAAGTTTTTTATGACCATCTTGATCATTAAAATAATCTCTTTTATCAGGTGAAGATAAGGGAACAAAATACTTATAACCATTTATTAATACTTTTATAGCGATAAATTTTCTTTGATGATTTCCACTATTATGTATTAAAACTTTTGAATCTGCCTTGTATAAACATTCCATATATTAACTATCAATTTCATATAATTTCATAAATATAGCTCCTTTTAGATAATAAAAAACGAAGAGGTTATCTCTTCGTATAAGTATTTGATTTTTTAGCTCCCACTATTTGGCAGGGAATCTCCTGATTTTTGAAGACAATTTCTCCACTGTTATAATAGCAATTTTTGTCTCAAAATACAATTGATTTATTAAGATTATTCATCTATTTTTATACATGGATTCCATGGTATTGACAATAAGTCAATAAGCTTTGATTATCTATTTCATGACGTAGAAAGACTTCAATCCATTGGTCTTTCTTTTCAATTGTTGATACATTTTCTAAAGAAGTAAGTGTTGTTATTTGGTCATTACCTGTTTTTATAAATATTTTCTTAAAAATATAAACACTTATCAAATATATAAATTTTATTATCTATTTATGCTTTGACATATGCAAGAATCATTTCTTTTAATTTGATCAACTCTGGTGTGTAGTCTTCATTTTCTTTAGAACCCCAAATAAAACCTCCTGCATAATATGCACAAGCTGTCATCATTGTATGAACTGTTACTCTCATAAACTCTTCTTCTGCCATATCTGTTTTAAACGTTTTATCTTCTTTGGCTTTTTCATACATCATATGAAACGTGTATTTGCTGAAAAAAAGTGCTTGATTAAATTCATCCATTTGTAAATCTTTTCTTCCTGAATGAGATACATAATGATTGAAATTATCATTATATCGAAGAAGAGCTTTATGCGTTTGATACATTTCAATAAAACTATCTAATGTAAAAATCAAACGACCAATAGCTGGTATATCTCCTACTGAACTCATTGGTCTTTTTTGATCTAATTCATCAAAATATTCTTTCCATTCTTTTGTATTTACCGCAATAACAAGTTCTAATTTTCCTGGGAAATAACGAAACAATGTTGCTCTTCCAATTCCTGCTTCTTTTGCTATTTCTCCCATTGTTACAGATTCGATTTTTTTATCTACAAAAAGACGAAAAGCAACATCTATAATTTTCTCTCTGCGTTCATCTTTTTCTGACTTTTTTATTATCATAATTTCCTCACTTTATAGAGATACTCTATCTCATTAGTATTATATAAATAGTATTTTCTTTTGTCAATTTTATGTAAAAAGCTCAATTCTTTATTTAAAAATTGAGCTTCTACGTATACCATATCTTAAAAATATAAACTATTTTTTATCTTTAATTTGTTGTTTTAACATTGAAACAAACTCATCAATAGTAACAGTTGTTGCTTTTTGTTCACCATGTTTACGATAAGTTACAGTTCTTTCATCACGTTCATTATTACCTAAAACTAAGATATAATTTGCTTTTTGCATTTGTGCTTCACGAATACGATATCCTAATTTTTCATCTCTTGAATCAAGTTCTACTTCAAAACCTTCATCTAATAATAATTGATAAATTTCATTAGCGTAATCTAAATGATATTCATTTTTAACAGGTAATACTTTGACTTGTGTAGGAGCTAACCATAATGGTAAGTTTCCTTTTGTTTCTTCTAAGATATAAGCCATGAAACGATCTAATGAACCTAAAATAGCTCTGTGTAAAACAACAGGAGTTTTCTTAGTTCCATCTTCCGCAACATAAGTTAAGTTAAACTTAGCTGGTAAACAGAAGTCTAATTGACAAGTTGATAAAGTGATTTCATTACCAATAGCTGGTTTAACATTAACATCTAATTTAGGACCATAGAAAGCAGCTTCCCCAATTTCTTCAGTATATTCAATACCAAGTTCATTCATTACTTCACGTAATTCATTTTCTGCTTTATTCCACATTTCATCATCATCATGATATTTTTCTTTATCTTCTGGATCTCTAAGAGATAAAACACAACGATAATCTGTAATATTGAAATCTTTATAAACATCTAAGATTAAATCGATAACACCTTTAAATTCTGATTTAATTTGTTCTGGTGTTATAAATAAATGAGCATCGTTTTGACAGAAATGTCTTCCTCTTTCAATACCTTTAACAGCTCCTGATGCTTCATATCTAAAGTCATGAGCAATTTCACCAATACGAATTGGTAAGTTTTTATAAGAATGTAATTTATTTGCATAAATCATCATATGATGAGGACAGTTCATTGGACGTAAAACAAATGATTCTCCATCCATTTCCATTTGTGGGAACATATTTTCTTTATAATGATCCCAGTGTCCTGATGTTTTATATAAGTTTACTGTTCCTACAGCAGGAGTTAATACATGTAAGTAACCTAATTTCTTTTCTTTTTGTTTGATGTATCTTTCAAGTTTTTGCCAGATAGCATATCCTTTTGGTAAATACATTGGAAGACCTCTACCAATTAAATCATCAACCATGAAGATTTCCATTTCTTTACCAATTTTACGATGATCTCTTTCTTTAGCTTCTTCTAATAAATTTAAGTGTTCTTCTAATTCTTCAGCAGTTGGGAAACAAACACCATAAATACGTTGTAAAACTTTATTGTTTTATCACCTTTCCAATAAGCACCAGAATGTTTGATTAATTTAAAGTTTTTACACATTTTAACTGTTTCAACATGAGGACCTCTACATAAATCAGTAAAATCTCCTTGACTATAACAAGTAATTGTTCCATCTTTTAAATTAGAAATTAAATCTAATTTATATTCATCATCTTTAAACATTTCTAAAGCTTCTTCTTTAGAAATTTCACGACGAACAATTCTTTTACCATCTTTACAGATTTTTTTCATTTCTTTTTCAATTTTAGCGATTGCTTCATCACTAACAACTTCATCACCTGAATCGACATCATAATAGAATCCTTCAGCTACAACAGGACCTACCCAAAATTTAGCTTGAGGATAAAGATGTTTGATTGCTTGTGCCATAACATGGCACAAGAGTGATTTAATGTTATTTAATTGTTCATTTTCTTTAAAATCTACCATTTTCCTTCTCCTTTACATAAAAAACTCTCATCCAAAGGACGAGAGTTTCGTGGTACCACCTTAATTTGCTTTTCAGCCTCAAAACTTTAACGCAGTTAACGACAATCTTTTTCAAGTGTAGCTATTAGGGAGTATCTTATAAACATTCTCAAGGTTTTCACCAACCACCTTTTCTCTAAATCAAATCATTTATAAAACATATCCTAAATCATTGCTTTTTTTATTTACGTTTTTATTCTAATACAATATTTTACATTGTCAACTGATTATTGGTTTTCATTTCTTTTATTTGCATACATTTTTTCTTAAAAGCTAAATAAACAAGTTTTGAAGGAAGGGGTTCATACAATGTGAGCGTATCACATTTAACACAATATAATCCTTCAATCCCATTAACACATATATTTTCTACCCATTCATCCGTTGCTTTGCAAATACTACAGTTTTTTAATTGTTTATCATCAATAATTTGTACTCTCATTTCCATCACCAACAATTAGTATAAGCACTCATGCATAAAAATGATGTCGAATTTTATTTTCCAACTAATTTTTTTAAATCTTTTACTTCTTGTGGTTTTAAACGACGATATTCTCCAGGACGTAATCCTTTTAAATTGACACAACCAACAGAAATACGATGTAATCTTTTTACTGGATGTCCCACACTTTCAAACATTTTTTTAACTTGTCTGTTTTTTCCTTCATAAAGTTTAATTTTTAAAACAGTTGTTTTATGTTCCATATCTTTATAAGTGACTTTGATTTTACAAGGCATTGTTTTTTTACCTTCTAAATAAACACCTTTTTCTAAATGATGTAAATCTTCACCTTTAATAAGACCTTTAATTGTTACTTCATAGATTTTTTCTAAGTGGCTTCTTGGATGCATGATCATATTTGCAAAATCACCATCATTAGACATAATTAAAGCACCTGTTGTATCGAAATCTAAACGTCCAACAGGATAAATTCTTTCTTCAACTTCTTCAAAGTAATCAATTACTTTTGGTCTATCGAACTCATCATCTAATGTACAAACACATCCTTGTGGTTTGTAAAAAAGATAATAAACTTTATTTTCACCAACAATAGCTTCTCCATCAATTAAAACAACATCTCCAGATTTAACTTTAGTTCCAAGTTCAGTTACAACTTGACCATTAACAGAAACTCTACCTTCTCTAATTAAATCTTCTGCTTTTCTTCTTGATGTATAACCACTTGAAGCAATATATTTTTGTAATCTTTCCATTTATTTCACCTACTTTGTCAAAAGTTATTATACCTAATTTTTATATCTTTGCAATCTGTTTTTATTTTTTTAAAAAATACCTTTTAAACATACTTTTTTCTTTCCTAAATACTTAATAATTGTTATACTAATTTTTGGTGAAATAAAAAAATGAACGAACAATTATTAATAAAAAATATTGCTGAAATCGGTAAATTATTACTTAAAAATGGTGCTGAAATTTACCGTGTAGAAGAAGTCTAGAACGTATGTGTCAAAGCTATGGCTTTCAAGATATAGGTGTTTTTGCTCTTCCTACTTATTTTACAATGAGTGTTACTTTTCAAGATGGAACAAGTACTTCTCTTACTAAAAGAACTTTACAAAATCGTACAAACCTTGATGCTGTTTGTGCTTTAAATGATCTTGTTAGAAAAATCTGTAATGAAACACCTACTAATGATTTTATTGAACAACAAATACAGGCTATCAATTCCTTACACCCTATCATGCCACTTGTTCTTTTAGGGTATGGTTTAGGGCTGGAGGTTATGCTATTTTTTTGGAGGTGGACTTCATGAAGGAATTATTGCTGGAATCATAGGTTTTTTAATGTTATTTTTTATATGGATCAATGAGATTTTAGGAATTAATTCATTAATGCGTACAACACTAACAAGTATGTTTTTAACTATCTTAGCGATTTTGTTTTATCATTTTCATTTGATTTATAATCTAGATGCGACAATTATTGGTTGTCTAATGATTTTAACTCCTGGAATTGCAATTACCAATAGTTTAAGAGATATTATCGATGGAACTATGTTTCCGGGCAAGCACGTCTTGTTGAAGCTTTTTTTTATTGCAACAGCAATTGCTTTAGGAGTTGGATTGATACGTATTTTATTGAAAGGATTGATTTAATGGAACAAGTAATTCAATGTTTAAGTGCTTTCTTAGGGTGTTTAGGATTTGCTTTTGTTTTTAGAGTACATCGTCATCTGCCTTATGCACTTTTAGCTTCTCTTGGTGGGATGCTAGGATGGATCGTTTATTTACTGGTGATACCCTATCTAAGTAATATTATGTCAAATTTATGTGCGATGATCGTTGTAGCTTTATTTAGTGAAATTATGGCAAGAATATGTAAAGCTCCTGCAACTATTTTTATTGTTGTTGGTTGTTTCCCTATTGTCCCTGGGAAAGGAATTTATCAAACAATGCTTTATTTGATTTCACATGATCAAGATTTATTTCTTGATTCTCTTTTTCAAACAGTAGGAACAGCTCTAGCACTTGCAACTGCAATTTTAATTGTTTCAACTTTCTTTAAAGTTATTAAAACCATTAAACAAAAGGACTATCATTTATGAAAATATTAGGAATCATTGTTGAATATAACCCTTTTCATACCGGACATCTTTATCACTTACAAAAAGCAAAAGAAATGGTAAAGCCCGATTTAACAATTGCTATTATGTCTGGTAATTATGTTCAACGAGGAGAAGTCGCAATTATTGATAAATTTAAAAGAAGTGAACTTGCTATTAAATACGGTGTTGATTTAGTTATCGAACTCCCTTTTGCATATGTTTGTCAAAGTGCCGATTATTTTTGTAAAGGAGCGATTGATTTACTTTATCATATAGGAATTACTGATCTTGTTTTTGGTAGTGAATGTGGTGACATCGATACTTTTAAAGAAATTGCCTATGCTATTAAAAATCATCCTAATGAATATGATCAATATGTTAAAGCTGCTATGAAAAAAGGATTACGTTACCCTGATGCTTGTAATCAAGCTTTAAGTTTATTACTAAATAAAAGTATTCAAACCCCTAATGATTTATTAGGTTTAGGATATGTTAAAGAAGTCATCAATCATGATTATCCTATTTGTCTCCATTGTATTAAAAGATCCAATGATTATCATGATACTACACTTACAAAAATTGCTTCTGCTACAGCTTTACGTAAAGCTTTAAAAGAAAAACAAGATGTTCATGATTATCTATTAGATATGTCTTATTATGATTCGCTTTATCATCAAAATGATTTCTTTGATTATTTGAAATATCAAATTATCATTCAAAGCCCTACACAATTAAAAAAGATCCATCTTGTTGATGAAGGCATAGAGAACTTATTAAAGAAAGTTATCTTTGATACTAATAGTTATGAAGAACTTGTAAATTCGCTTACAAGTAAACGTTATACAAAAACTAGAATCCAAAGAATGTTATTACACATTTTAATGAATAATACAAAGGATGAAATCAAAAACTGTTTTCCTATTGATTATATTCATGTTTTAAAAATGAATCAAAAAGGACAAAAGTATTTAAAAACAATCAAAAAAACATGTTCTTATCATATAATTACAAATCTTTCATCTTATAAACATCCTGCTTTAGATTTAGAAATTAAATCATCAAAATTATTATCTTTAATAGATCATCAAATGATCAAAAAAGAATTTCAAAATATTCCTGTTATCGAACTATCTAAAAGATAGTTCTTTTTTATTATTGAAATATGTGCTTAAATTAAGATAGTAGCTAAATGAAAGATTTGAATTATGATCATTCTTTATACTATTCTTTAAAAGAAAAACATAAAAAGCTTAGAAATTAAAGATTTTAAAAACTAAAAATATTTTAAGGAAGTAATTATATTCAAAAAAACCATGATTTACCAATACAATCAACACCTCATTTTATTAATGAAAGAACAGTCAATCAACTATTAAAAAAAATCATATCATTTACCAATAATCATCTTATACAAAAATAAAAAATGTCTTGTTAATCCCTTTATTTTAAACCAAGAACTCTATGGAATGTGCCATATTATCGTCATTCCTACAAATAAAGAAATTAATTATGTACAAATCAATTATCCAAACAATGAAAAAGAAAAACTCTTTTATGAAAAAAAAATTTATTCAAACACTCATTCAACATATTCGTTATTATATGTTACAAGAAAATGAATTTTATTCTTTTTCAGAACTTCAACAATTTGAACAAAAATAGGAGCGCAATCCCCTTCCTATAAGCGAAGCGTAGGGAGGGGGCTAGCTCCTTTTATAGTTTTATAAGAGATGTTGTTTTAGACGTGCA
>ENA-OQIO01000456-OQIO01000456.1-human-gut-metagenome-genome-assembly--contig:-NODE-456-length-22308-cov-3.052207_pt1 | contig 22308 bp, 33 predicted proteins | sample MGYA00242573_ERZ504737 | MGnify/ENA primary metagenome ERZ504737 (study PRJEB26092, sample SAMD00036203) | human gut metagenome | host: Homo sapiens | study: EMG produced TPA metagenomics assembly of...
TTCCAGCCCCGTGAGGACCGTCCGGTCTACTGCTCTGACTGCTTCGCTCGCATGAAGCAGAACTAAGCGCTGATTTTCATTTAAATCGGTAACAAAGCCCCCCGCTGCCAGTCGGCAGCGGGGGGATTTTTGCGTTTCTCTTCAGGTATTCTTACGCTGATTTGCGCCCGAGAGCAGCAGCACCGCGCGGCATAGCCGCAGCTTGAGCAGCAACAGCTTTACCTGGTCGTTCCGGCTCTGCATGGCGTGCAGCGGGGTGCTGCGCACCGCCGTGCGCACCCGGGGCTTTTGCAGGGTACTGCGCAGCCAAGCAGTCTGCTCGGAAAGGGAAAGCGGGCTGCATCCAAGATTCTTGATTCCCATCATCAGGTCGCGGATCGTGCAGTAGCTCGCCTTTGCACGGTGCATGGGGCTGTCCAGCAAACCCCACGCGGCAACGGTGTCCCACACTGCATCGCTGAGATAAAAGTTATCCTCCAGACGCTCCGGGTGGTAGCGGTTGGACAGACTGCCCCGCCGGGCGATCGTGTAGTGGTACAGCGGCTTTTCCAGCACCACCAGACAGCCGGGATTTTGACGATAAAAGGCTACAAAGAACAGCCCGTCCTCCCCCAGCTGATGGCAGGAGAAACGCAGCCGATGCTGCTCCAGAAACGCCCGGCGGAACAGCTTATTGGTGACCAGATACGAGGACGCCGTCTCGTCGAAATGTTCCTTGAAGGCGCGCCCCGGTACACGCCGGAGAGGGTGCTGCCGCTGGTCTGCGTGTGCAGCAGCCGGTCATTTTCATCATAGCTGTCCAGATACAGCCCAAACTCCACGCAGTCCGCATCAGCATTCCGGGCGGCATGATACAGCACTTCTGCCGCATCCGGCTCTACCCAGTCATCCGGTCCAGAAAGAAGATATACTCGCCCCGGGCTGCATCCAGACCCGCGTTGCGGGCAGTGGCTACGCCGCCGTTGGGCTGGTCGATGAAGCGAAAGCGCGCATCCTCGGCAACAGCCTGTGCACACAGCGCGGCGCTGCCGTCCTTAGAGCCATCGTTGATGAGAATGGCCTCGAAGTCGGTCAAAGTCTGCGCCCGCAGTGAGCGCAGCGCCCGGGGCAGCAGGCGCTCCATATTATAAACAGGCACTATAAACGAGATACAGGGCATTGTTTTCACTCCTTGCCGTCACACTTCCTTCATCAGAATATGGATGCGGTCCCGCATCTCCTGCCGACTGTCCGGCATCCACACCTTGGGTTCCGGGGGCTTTTTGCGCTCCATGGCGTAGGCAAGCGTCACCAGACGCAGCGCCATCGTGCTCCAGAAATAAAAGGCGGTATTATCGGTCAGGTAGGTCACCGTCATATAGCCTAGCTCGGACAGATACAGCAACGTGGTCTCTTGGTCTGCATAGCGCTGCCAGAACAGCGGAGTCAGAACATACTGGATGCTGGACCAGAGCAGAAAACCCGGAAAGCCTACCTCTACAAAGACCTTCAGGATGTCGTTGTGGAAGGGGTAAGGCTGGTTGATGAGCCCGTCATTATACCACTGGGCGATGATGGTATCCACATATTCAAAGCCGTGGCCGAGATAGGTGACGGAAAATTCATAGTAGGGGTTCGCCATGCTCCACAGGTAATCCCGACCCATCATGTCAACGCCAAAACTGTTCAGCAGTCTCGAGATGATGCCGTAGCGCACACAGTAGAGAAATACCAGAAAAAACAGGATGCAGCCGCCGCCCACTGCCGGGTAAAACCAGCCGGGGACTTTGCGCTTGCGGAGAAGCAGAGCGATCAGGACGAACAAAACCACCGCCGGGATGGCGATGCGCTTCATACCGACCAGAAAAAACCAGCAGCAGAGCAGCAGATACAGCCAGCGCTTGCGCTTTTCCTGCCGGGTAGTACGAGGAGCAAAAACGGCGTAGTACAAGATCATCTGCCCGAACACAAAGGTCAGGTCGTGAATCTCCAGCTGCAGCGCATAGCCATCCGCATCACCGAAGGTGATCAAACAGGTAACGAGAGACTGGATGCTGGCTGCAAAACCGTAGCCAGGAATGCTCAGCAGCATGATGGCCGTGTTGGCAATGCAGATGCTGATGGTAAACAGCTCGATGGCTTTTTCCCGGAACAGATAGACCAGCGCCACGGCAGTGAGGATGGCAATACTCTGGAACACGATCTTGGAGCAGCTTCGGATCATGGAAGACACTGCGGCAAAGCTTTCGATCCAGATGACCATCGACCAGAAAAACAGCGCCGCCATCAGGGACATATAAAGCAGGGTAGGCTTCCATAACTCCCGGAGACGCTTTTCGTCCGGGTAAAACAGGGTGTACAGCATTGCCAGCCGATCACCCCCAGAGAGATGGCTTTGGGAAGGCCGCCCACTGCGCTGTTGATTGGTTTCCACTCTCCCAGCCCGGCACCGGCCAAAAAGACCACGCAACCGATGGTCAGCAGTTTTTGCCACAGCGGGCTGTCCTTATAAAATAAAGAGGCCGGAGTTTTCCGGCTGTAATCCTTTTTGGTCAGGATCTGATCCAGTGTGCGCATGAAAAAGGGTTCTCCTTTTGTAGTGGGTGTTCCCGCAGGTGACTTACGCTTCTCCGCCCAGTTGCAGGTACTGCTGCTGTAAGCGGGCGGCGGCGATGTTGATATCGTAGCCCGCCTGTCGGATCAGTTCTGCACCGGCAGAGCGGTCGCAGCTGGTGGAGCATCCGCTGCAAGCCTGCTGCCCAGTCTGCATTGCTGGCGGAAAGCGGGATCTGGATGGCATGGTCAGAAAGCAGTACCTCCTCCGGCACTGCGTCCGAAAATACGCACCCCAGCCCGGCGGCTTGCGCTCGATACCCACCACCGGCAGACCCTCGAAGCGGGAGGGCATGACGAAGAGATCCATCATCTGGTACCAGTCGGCCACATTGTTTTGCAACCCGGCAAACAGGATATGATCTGTGATACCCAGTTCCTGCGCCTGTGCGCGGACAGCCTGCTCTAGCCTGCCGGTACCAATGAGCACCAGCATTGCCCGGGGCTCCAGCTGCAAAAAGGCGGCAAAGATTTCCAATAGACGCTCGTGGTTCTTGCGGACATCAAAGCGGCCTACATGACCCAGCACCACCCGGTCCTCCAGCCGTAGCGCGCCCGCATTTCGGCGCGGACGGCGGGGGAGAAGCGGAAGGTCTCCGGCTCGATGGCGTTGGGAATGATCTGTCCCCGGCGCTCCCAGTCCGCTTTGCCAAAGTAGTAGATGCCCGCATCCCGGCCGCAGGCCCACAGGTGGGTGGCGGCGCCGGGCAGCAGCTGCTTACAGAACATCTTCAGCGGCCACTTGTAGTCCCGGACGATCCAGATATTATGGGCGTGGGCAATGCGCACTTGCAGCCCCGCCTTCTCCGCACCCTTCAGGGCATAAAGCCCCATCGCCTCGTTGTGGGCGTGCAGGATGCGGATGCGGGGGTCTGCGGCCACGGTCTGCTGCACAAAGCGCAGATACGCCGGGTAGTGCAGCGGGTTTAATCCCGGACTCTGGTAGATATGCCCGCCCAGACGGCGGATCTCGTCGTCGTAATCGCCGGGCTTTTGCTTGTTGACGATAAAATCAAACTGGACCTTTTCGCGGTCGATATGCCGGTAGTAGTTCATCAGCATGGTCTCGATTCCGCCGCGGTCCATATTGCTGACCGAATGCAGCACTCGTATCATGGGTACTCCTTATATTATAACAACTGAAATCTTCTGCCGTAGCGGCACCACAGCCCAAAGTCCTGCTGCCGCAGTGCCCGGGCACCCCAGCGGGCACGGCGGGGCAGTGCGCCCTCTTGCGGCAGCGCCTTTGCGTACAAAGCACAGCACAGCCGGAAAACAGCCTGCTGCGTTTCCGGCGGCAGGCCGGATACAGTGGCATAGCAGAAAGCCGAAAGCTGCAGCGTCAGGGTGCAGCGGTACAGCGCATCGTGGGGCAGGCCCAGCGCAGCATCCTGCACTGCCAGCTGCTCCATGATCCAGTAGCTCTGCACGGCGGCAGGGCGGTGCTGACTTGTGGCGGTAAGCCCCTTGGGGTTTTTGCGCCACAGATAGACCATCTCCGGCACAGAAGCCACAGTCTTTGCCAGCCGGAATACCAGAAAATGGATGATGGCATCCTCAAAGCAGGTATAGTAAGCCGGAAAGCGCACCTGTGCAAACAGTTCCCGCCGGTACACCTTGCCCCATGGCATCCCGGGCAGCTCGAACCGCTCCGGCGCGGCGGCACCAGTGTAGACTGCGCCGGGTAGCGCTGCACCGGGCCACGGGTGCCGTCGGTGTACAGGTACTGCCAGCCGCCTTGCACCACATCGGCGTCAAGGCGCTGTGCGGCCTCCAGCAGGGTGCGGATGGCACCGGGCAATAACAGATCGTCGCTGTCCACGAACATCAGCCAGCGGCCCACGGCGTGGCGTAGCCCCTCGTTGCGGGCGGCGGCGGCGCTGCGGGGCGCACTGCAATTGCACAGCAACACCCCGGGCAGTGCCCGGTAGCGTTCCAGCACGGCGGCTGTGCCGTCGGTGGAATCGCTGTCCACCACGATCAGCTGCACGGTGCAGCCGGTCTCCTGCTGCAAAATGCTGTCCAGACAGGGGCCGATGGTGCTTCGCCATTATATACCGGCACGATGACTGAAAGCGTCACCGCCGGGTCCTGCGGCGGCAGCGGCGGGCATTCCCCCTCCGCTGCGGGCTTCGGACACAATGCTGTCAGCGCAGCACGGTCGGCCTGTGTGCTGTCCGGCAGCGGCGCACCGCCCCGGTGCAGCAGATGGTACAACGCAAGGTCTGCGTGGCCGCAGGCGGCGGCGCACACGGCGGCAGCACCCGCCAGCAGACGGCTGTGGGTGCGGCATTGGATCAACTGGTAAGCGCGTCGGTTGCGGATCATACTCCACCTCTTTCGATCCCGGCAAGGGCAGAGCCGCCCTCCTCTGCGATCAGGACATCTTTTTCTGCGCCGTGCGCACCAGATCCCGCACATTATAGATATCATCCTCCGAGGAGGTCGCCCATGCGGCGGTGAACAGGATGGGGTACTCCGGGTTCAGCTTGTTGTACTCGTCCACCTGACTTTGCAGGATGCGGATCATGACCTCTGCCTTCCGGCTGCTGCACTCACCAAAGAAGGCAAGGAACTTGCCCACGCCGTTGTAGCCAACCACGCCGTCGGTATCACCCATCAGCTGCAGCAGACCGGAAAAATCCTTCAGGATGCCATCGCCTACATGGTAGCCGAAGCGGCGGCTCATATCGGACAGATTATCCAGCTGCAAAGCAAAGCAGGTATAATCTTCCGGCAGGATGCGGTCTGCCATACTGCTGATATAAACATTGAGCTTTTCGCGGTTGGGCAGCCCGGTCTTTTTGTCCACATACAGCAGGTAATCCACAATATCGGAGATACGGCCCAGCAGAACGGCACCGCAGCAGCCGATGACGAAGAACAGCACCAGCGCCAGCATCAAATACAGCTTGACGTTGATAGCAGCAGCAACCTGCACCGAGCTGATCATCTTCAGATAATCCGCGCTGATGTACAGGTTCAGCTCCTTGCTGCTGGTATTGATGATCTCGTAGTAGCTTTTCAGCTGCGCCTCGTAGTCGTTGATCATGCTTTCCATTGCAGCATGCTGTTCGCTTGTACCGCCAAAATCCACGTTGCGGAAGCTTTGCAGGATCTCCTCCTGAAACTGCCGGTCGATCTGGCTGGATGCGACCTGCTGTTCCAGCGATACCAGTTTCAGCACCAGACCGTCGTAGGTGGTCTGTGCCTTATCGCCAGCACCTTCCAGCTCGATGTTATTCAGGATATAGTCCGAGGACACCACCTCGCCCCGGTCAGTAAAGTAGTTTTGCAGCAGATCGGCGTTCTTGTACACATACTGGTCGGTCAGGCTCCACAGACTGTCCCGCTGCTCGGTGGTGATCTGTTCGTTCTGCTTTGCAGTTTCGATGGTATTGGCCAGATACTCTTGCAGCACCGTGCCGTCCCGCACCTGCGGGCCGTTGAGCACATAGGCGTACAGCGCCGGATGGTGTATTTTTTGAAGTCGGAATAGATATCGCACAGGTCTGCATAGGTGTAGCCGGTGCGGGAGGAGCGAAAATTCGGGTAGTGCTCCCGCTTGCTCAGCAGATAGTCCTGCATCTCGTTGGTATCGTTTTCCAGAATGCGGATGCACTCGTAGTAATCGTAGCCATTGTCCAGCAGACCGGACGAGGGGTTGAGCGAGAGTTTCTGCTCCACATATTTTTCCGTATAATAGGTGCAGTAGCTCTGGATGATGGCATCCAGCATATTGCGGGCATAACCCGCGCCCTGCTCTCCATCCACCACAAGGCTCACCTTGTAGGTATCCGGGAAATAGGTCACCTCTTCGCCCTTTTGCAGCAGTGCCTCGTTGATGGTCTCCTGATCTTCCGAGATCACCGGGGTCACCGAGATGTTGGAACGGATGGTGCTCAGCCGCCCGGAAGCACCCAGTGCATCCATGGCCTGCGAGATGACGGTGGAGGAGTAAATCTCGTTGACGTCCAGCTCGCTGCCGTCCGGGGTGTAGCCGTCCGAGATGCCGTCGTTGGTATAGCGGATAATGACCGATGCAGTGTACTTCTGCCTACCGTCTGCATACAGGTAGATGGCGGCCGCACCTGCCAGCGACACCAGAAAGATCAGCAGGCTGAAACGCTTCAGATAGCGCAGGATCTCAAACTTTTTCATCTGCGGTGCCTTGCCTTTCTGCGTTTACGTTCGTGGAGCAGCCATGCGCTGCCCAGCATCACGGCAACGGACTCCATCAGGGTCTTTTTCAGGCTCAGGCGCTGCAGGAAGGAGGCCGAGCCGTAGGTAAAGGTAATATAGTTCTGGGATTTGTACTTGATATACGCCTTGTCCAGTACAAACAGCTGCTCCGAGATCTCGTTGATGGCGGTCTCCAGCTTGTTCACCATGGCCTGCGCCTCGGCCAGACGCGGCTGGCCGGCATCCAGCTCCCGGATCTTCTGGATCACATAATTCGTGCTCACGATCTCGGACTGGTAGTCGGTGGCATCGGCCAGAGAAGCGTCTGCCGCCCGCGCCAGCGCATCCATGGCGGTCTTGGTGCGGGACATATAGTACTCGCTTGCTTCATCCACGGTGGGGATCATCATGATGGAGGTCATGGATTTTTCGTAGATGGAAATGCCCTTTTTGTCCGCGTCATAGTAAGCTGCTGGGTGCGCATGTCAATATCGTCGATCTTGTTCTTGTATTCCAGAATGCTGGTCAGCATGGCCGGGTCGCGGGCAACGCCGCCCTCAATGACAAAGGCCATGGCGTTGGGCAGGTCGTAATCCACCAGATTGTTGATCATTTTGCCCAGTGTGGTAAAGTTGTTGGTGGAAGGGTCGGGATTTGCCTCGTCCGTAAAGCTTTTGTTCTCCCCCAGACGGGCGTTCAGATAGCGGTTCAGCGCGGCGGCGCGCACCTCCAGCTCGTTCAGTCGCAGGTAAGGCTCGCACGCGGTGGTCACTTCCAGCTTTTCCTTGAGGATGCTCTGGTTATCGCAGTAGTTGCTCAGAAAGATCTCCCGGTAGGATTCGCACACGCTCTGCAAAAGATCTGTGGGCTTGCGGTTGCCCAGGTTCAGCTTGCGGGTGTTGATGGAGAGATAGTAGTTGGTGCTGATATACTCGCTGCCGTTGGCGCTGCCGGTGCCGTCCGGACTCAGGTAAAGGCACTCTGCCAGCTGGGAGCAGTCAGGCTGTCCTGCAGGCCCACCCGCCGGATGGCGCGTTCCATCACCTCGTCCGAAACGATCTCGTAGGCGTTGAAGCGGGTCTTGTTGGGGTTCATGCCAAGCGCCGCCTCGGAGTAATTGAAGGAGAGGCTGGCGGTGGCGCTGTCCGCACTTTTGAAATAGTGAACCAGCCCGAACAGACAGCACAAGGTCAGCAGGCAGAGAAACAGGCGGTATTTATTTGTCCAGATATGACGCAGCGCCTGTTTGATTTTTTCTTTGATGTCATCCATGGCATTCTACCCTTTTGCAGCGGCCTGCACGCGCAGCGCAGGTTGCTTAGTCGATGTCAATGACCGAAAGCTCCGGCACATTGTTGATGCGGGGCGCCCGGCTGGAATCGCCCAGTCCCCGGCTTACAATGAGGGTGGCGTTGTTGGCAAGCGTATAGCTGCCCCCGGCATAGTCGGGGAAAAAGCCCTCCTCGGCGGTATAAAGCGGACCGATCTTCGGCAGACGCACGATGCCGCCGTGGGTGTGCCCGGCAAGACCCAGCTCAAAGGAATAATTTTCCAGATGCTCGGGAAAGTAGGTGGGAACGTGTGCCAGACAGATGCGCAGGTCGTAGTCTGTCTGCGGCTCCACGCTGTCCATAAAGGTGCTGGCACCGTAGTTGGAAAAATCCGCCGGGCTGCCCTCCACGCCCAGAATGCTGATGACATTGTCGTGGACGGTATAGCGCGCCTCCTGATTGCGCAGGACGGTCACCCCGGCGGCGGTGAACTTTTCCACCAGTTCCCGGTCGTTGTCCAGAAAATACAGCTCGTCCTCGTGGTTGCCAAGCACTCCGCATACCGGGGCAATCTCGCTCAGCTGACGGAACAGGGAAAGCATATTATCATAGTCGGTGCCTTCGCCGTAGGTCACAAAGTCGCCGCCCAGCAGGATCAGATCCGGGGCAAGGCTGCGGACATCCTGCACCAGCTCACAGTTATCTGCTCCGTACTCCCGCAGATGCAGATCGGTCAGAAAAACGACCCGGCAGCTCTGGGTCAGCTTGCGGGAATGAATCTGATAGAACTCTGCCGTATAGTGGGTGCGGTTATAGCAGATATTCTGCCACAGCGCCCCGCCCAGCAGGGCGAGCAGGGCAACAAGAACCAGCAGCGTCAGCAGCACCTGCTTCCAGAGGGGCGTTGCCCTCTGTGCGCCGCCACTGTGTGTATGTCTGCTGTTTTGCGCTGCGCCTTTTCCGTGTTTTGCTTTGATAAAGGCCACATCCTTTCTGCCGGGGAACGTTGCATAGAGAAGGGCGCAGCACAAGGCCGCAGCCCATCTTTCCAAAAACGGATACAAAAACTGATATATAAATAAATTATAACATATTTAGTAGGAAAAGCAAAGAGTGCATCTCTGCCATGGGCGGATTTCACATTTGGGAGTTCCCATCAAAAAGGGATGCCGCGCACGCAGCATCCCTTTTGCATATTTGCAGATCAATCGTCATCGCTGTCCAGCTTGAGCACGGCGGTAAAGGCCTCGCTGGGCAGGGAAACGCTGCCCAGCTGACGCATCTTCTTTTTGCCTTCCTTCTGCTTTTCCAGCAGCTTCTTTTTACGGGAGATATCACCGCCGTAGCACTTGGCCAGCACGTCCTTGCGCATGGCCTTGACCGTCTCGCGGGCAATGATCTTGCCGCCGATGGCTGCCTGCACCGGATCTCAAACAGGTTGCGTGGGATGTTGTCCCGCAGCTTTTCGCAGATGCGGCGTCCCTTGGCGTAGGCGTTGTCCCGGAACACGATCATGGACAAGGCGTCCACGGGGTCGCCGTTGAGCAAAAAGTCCAGCTTGACCAGATCACTCTCGCGGTACTCCTTGAACTCGTAGTCGTAGCTGGCGTAGCCCCGGCTGCGGCTCTTGATGGCGTCAAAGAAGTCGTACACGATCTCGCCCAGCGGCAGCGCGTAGTGCAGGTCCACCCGCACATCGTCCAGATACTTCATGTCGATCAGCACGCCGCGCTTGCTCTGGCACAGATCCATCAGGCCGCCCACATAGTCGTTGGGGGTGTACAGATGCACATCCACAAAGGGCTCCTCCTGCTTGACGATGTTGCTGGGGTCCGGGTAGCTGGAGGGGTTGTCGATCATTTCCACTGTGCCGTCGGTCAAGGTCAGGCGGTAGCGCACGCTGGGGGTGGTGGTGATGATGTCCAGATCGAACTCCCGCTCCAGGCGCTCGGTGATGATCTCCATATGCAGCAGACCCAGGAAACCGCAGCGGAAGCCGAAGCCCAGCGCGGCGCTGGTCTCCAGCTCAAAGGTCAGGGAGGCATCGTTCAGCTGCAATTTTTCCAGCGCGTCCTTCAGGTCGGGGTACTTGGCACCGTCGGCGGGGTAGATGCCGCAGAACACCATGGGCTTGACCTGACGGTAGCCGGGCAGCGCTTCTGCGGTGGGGCGCTCTGCCAGCGTGACAGTATCGCCTACGCGGGTGTCCTGCACCGTCTTGATGCTGGCGGTCAGGTAGCCTACCTCACCGGCCTGCAGCTGGGCGCAGGGGGTCAGGGAGGTGGCACCCATGTGACCCACCTCCACCAGCGTGAACTCTGCGCCGGTGGCCATCATACGGATGGTGTCGCCGGGCTTCACCGAGCCCTCGAACACGCGGATGTAGACGATGACGCCTTGTAGCTGTCGTAGATGCTGTCGAAGATCAGCGCCTTTAAAGGTGCGTCCGGGTCACCGGTGGGGGCGGGGATATCGCTCACCACACGCTCCAGCACCTGATCGACGTTCAGGCCGGTCTTGGCGGAGACGCGGGGCGCGTCCATGCAGGGCAGGCCGATCACGTCCTCCACCTCCTGCGCCACCTCGTCCGGGTGGGCGCTGGGCAGGTCGATCTTGTTCAGGATGGGCACCAGTTCCAGATCGTGCTCCAGTGCCATATAGGTGTTTGCCAGCGTCTGCGCCTCCACGCCCTGCGTGGCGTCCACCACCAGAATGGCGCCCTCGCAGGCGGCCAGACTGCGGCTGACCTCGTAGGCAAAGTCCACGTGACCCGGGGTGTCGATCAGGTTGAACTCGTAGGTCTTGCCGTCCTTTGCAGTATAGTTCATGGTCACGGCACGCGCCTTGATGGTAATGCCGCGCTCGCGCTCGATATCCATGTTGTCCAGGATCTGGTCCTCCATGGTGCGCTCGTCCACGCTCTTGGTCAGCTCCAGAATGCGGTCGGACAGGGTGGATTTGCCGTGGTCGATATGTGCAATGATGCAGAAGTTGCGGATGTTGTCTCTTGCCATGTAGTTCCTCCGGGCAGCTTTATGCTTCTAAGATCCAGTCCTCCACGGCCACGATCTGTCCGTGGTCGCGGTAGACGCGGGGCACGCGGCGGGAAACGCCGCACAGCACTTCGTAGGGGATGGTGTCGGTCTTGCGGGCAATGGTCTCTGCGGTGTCGCTTACGGTTCCGCCCCACAGGATGGCTTCATCGTCCTCGCGCACTTCCGGTACATCGGTCACGTCCACCATCATCTGATCCATGCACACCCGGCCCAGTACCGGGCAGGCCTTGCCGTGGATCTCCACCATGCCTTTGCCGCAGCTCAAAAGCCGGGGGTAGCCGTCGGCATAGCCGGTGCAAAGGGTGGCCACCTTGGTGGGCTTTTCGGCGGTAAAGCGGCGGCCGTAGCTGGCGCACTGGCCGGGCTGCATCTCCTTGATCATGCTCACCACGGTCTTAAGGGTCATTACCGGCTTAAAGCGGCCAAAGCGCACCTCGTCGCTGGGGTCGTAGCCGTACAGGATGATGCCGGGGCGCGCCATGCAGCGCTCCCGGGGCAGTCCCTCCGGCCAGTTCGGGTGCAGCATGACCCCGGCAGAGTTATCACAGTGCACAAGGGCAGCTCCCGCCCGGCGGCCTTCAGTGCGTGGAAGGCTTTCACGAACAGTGCGTGCTGCTCGGCAGTATAGGCCACATTCTCCGGGGCAGTATCATCGGCCACGGAAAAATGCTGGAACAGGCCGGTCATTTCCAGCCCGGGCAGCGCACAGGCCTCCAGCATCTCCCGGATGGCGGCGTCAAAATCGGTGCGCAGGGCAAAGCCGATGCGTCCCATGCCAGTGTCGGCCTTGAGGTGGATGTGTACTTTGCCCCTGCCGCCACGGCGGCTTCGCTCAGGCGCGTGCCTGCGCAAGGGAGTAGCAGGCCACAGTGATGTCGTTCTGGATCAGGGCGGCGGCGTAGGCGGGCTGCACATGCCCCAGAATGAGGATGGGCAAAGTCTGCCCCGCCTTGCGCAGCTGCACAGCCTCGGTCAGACAGCTGACCGCCAGCCATGCGGCGCCCTCCTCGGCGAACACCCGGGCGCACTGTACCGCGCCGTGGCCGTAGCTGTCGGCCTTGACCACTGCGCACAGGGGCAGCGCCCCTGCCCGGGCCTTTACCTCCCGGAAATTATACCGAAGGGCCTCGAGGTCGATCTCGGCCCAGACGTGTTTTTCAAACGGTTGTTTCTGCATGATCTGTTTCCTTTTTTGGTACGATAAAGCTGCCCCGGCCCGTGTGGACGGGACGCCAGCCGTCAATGCCGCTCTCCTGCAAGGCATGGAGAGTCTTTTGGCGGAAGGCGTGGTCGGTGCGGCAGCGCTCCTGCACAAATTCTTTGGTCTGTTCCCGCACGGTAACGCCGTCGGCGGGGCAGCGGCTCTTCACGATGGGCAAGCCCGCTTCCCGCACGGCGCACTGCACTCGTACTCGGTAGCCAGCAGCATGGGGCGGATGAGGGTGAGATCCGCTGGGAAAGGTAGGTCACCGGCGAGAAGCAGCCGATGCGTCCCTCCCGCCAGAGGTTCATATAAAAGGTCTCCACGGCATCGTCCAGATGATGCCCCAGCGCCACCTTGTTGCAGCCCAGCTCCTGCGCGGCGGTGTGCAGCGCACCCCGCCGCAGCTTGGCACACAGGGCGCAGGGGTTCTTTTCCTTGCGGTACTCGAACACCACAGGGCCGATCTCGGTGCGGCGCACCTCGTAGGGGATGCCGTGCTGCCGGAACAGCTCTGCCAGCGCGGAGTAGTCCATGGGCTGATGGTCGAACTGCGGGTCCAGCGTGACCGCCACCACCTCGTAATCGAAGCCGATGTACTTGCGCAGCATGGAAAGGCCGATGGTCAGCGCCACGCTGTCCTTGCCGCCGGAAACGCCCACCATCACCCGGTCGCCGGGAGCAATCATTTCATAGTCCTGTACGGCCTTGCGCATCAGGCCGCAAAGCCGCTGCATTGCACGAAGATCACTCATGACAGGCTCACGCTTTCTACCAGATTGACCACATCGCTGATGGACGCCAGCTTGGTCAGCGCCGAGACATAGACCACATCGCCGCTGTCGTAGGTGATGGTGGCCAGCACGGCGTAGTAGGTGCGGATATCGCAGCGCACCGCCTCTACCGCTGCGCCCTCCACGGTCAGGTTGACCTTGCGGGGCTTGATGACGCCGTAGGCCTGCTTGAGGTCGGCTTCCGAGTCCTCAATAAAGCTTTCGTAGCTGTCGGCGGTGCCGCGCTGCAACAACACGGCCTGATAGTCCTCGCTGTCTGCCGTGTCGGCGGTGGCAAGCTCCAGCACGGTGCCGAGGGTTGCGTCCTCGGTCATGCGGCACACGCTCCACACGCTGCTGTCGTAGTAGACAGAGATGCCATTCGTGCCGGTATAGTGGGTGTCAGGTGTCGCGGGGGTCTGCCGGTTCACCAGCAGGGTGAGCACCATGTAGGCTGCGATGCCCAGACAGATGAAAATGGCCATCGCCGTCAGCAGCTTGGAGCTGCGACGCTGCGCCGAAGAAGTGCGGTCGATCTCATTTGGCATGGATGTATTCTCCTTGTGTTGGCAAGGGCAGCGGTGCACCGCCCATATCCTTTATAGTATACCACAACCGCAGCGGGATTTGTAGCGGGCAAATGGCAAAAATATGCCGGGGCGAGCAAAAAACTTTTGCAAAAATCGAAATTAAGAAATCAAGAGGATTTGAGAGAAAACAAGCGATTTTGAGAGTTTAAAAAAATTCCGCCGAAAAAATCCAAAAATCATGTTGACAGGCGCGTTTTTTGTGTTGTATACTGACACTCGCGCCCCAAAAGGGCGCCTGAAACGTACAAAAAGCTTATCAGGAGGAAATAGATATGAGCACTACTCTCGTAAAGCCCGCTGAAGTCGAGCGTAAGTGGTACCTGCTCGACGCTACCGGCAAGAGCCTGGGCCACGTCGCTGCTGAGGCCGCTGTTCTGCTGCGCGGCAAGCAGAAGGTCGATTACACCCCCAACGTGGACTGCGGCGATTTCGTGGTTGTCATCAACTGCGACAAGGCTGTTCTGACCGGCAAGAAGGCCGAGCAGAAGTTCCACATCACCCACAGCAAGTACATCGGCGGCCTGAAGAAGGTCCAGTACAGCAAGCTGATGGCTGAGAACAGCGATCTGGCTATGACCTACGCTATCAAGGGCATGATCCCTTCCAACACCATCGGTGATAAGGCTCTGACCCGCCTGCACTGCTACCAGGGTGCCGAGCACGCTCACGCTGCTCAGAAGCCCGAGAAGATCGAGTTCTAAGAAGGAGGCAATCGAATATGTACGAAACCAAACCTTATTTCTACGGCACTGGTCGTCGTAAGGATTCCGTTGCCCGCGTTCGCGTTTACACCGGCACCGGTAAGATCACCATCAACGATCGTGATATCGACAACTACTTCGGTCTGGAGACCCTGAAGCTGATCGTCCGTTCTCCGCTGGTCCTGCTGGGCCTGGAGGGCAAGTATGACGTCGTCGTCCGCGTTTCCGGCGGCGGTGTTTCCGGTCAGGCTGGCGCTATCCGTCACGGCCTGAGCCGCGCCCTGCTGCAGCAGAGCGACGAGAACCGTCCTGTGCTGAAGAAGGCTGGCTTCCTGACCCGCGATCCTCGTATGAAGGAGCGTAAGAAGTACGGTCTGAAGGCTGCACGTCGTGCACCTCAGTTCAGCAAGCGCTAATCTACAGCTTAATAATGCTAAAAAGTCCGGAAATACGCTATTTCCGGGCTTTTTCTATGTCCAAAATTCTGTCTGGACTGTTCGGCTTTGATGGAATTTGAACGGAAATTTATGGGTTTATAGTGGTCAAATTACTGGTGGACAAGCCCATTTTGACCTCTTATGGGTTAAATTACTGGTGGACAATAGGAGCAAATGAAGTCCAATTTTGCCATCGACGGACGAACACATACTTGACCGATTTACATAGAGCCTTGGCTCATTCTTTGAAAACGAGAATGGGTCGAGGCTCTATTTTTTTTCGCCTGAAATCCGGCGAGAGAAATTTGAGTAGGAGGTAACAGGTATGACGGATTTCAATCAGAAGACCCATGATACCGATGTGGGCAGTCATGGCGGACAGTCGAGGCAGATGATGGAGGTGTTCGAGAACCAGGAGTTTGGTTCGATCCGGTTGTTACAAGAGGCAGGCAAGACCTTCTTCTGTGCAAGTGATGTGGCGAAAGCGTTGGGGTATGTGAATCCCTACGCCGCAGTGAAACGCCATTGCAGAGACCCCCTAACGAAACGCGAGGGGGTCGTTCAGAAGGTGAATCAGTATGGGGATGCTGGAGAGCAGGTCGTTGAAATCTCCTTTATCACGGAAGGCGATGTTTACCGGCTGATCGTTCACAGCAAACTGCCATCGGCAGAACGATTTGAACATTGGGTGTTTGATGAAGTTCTCCCGTCCATCCGAAAGCATGGTGTGTATATGAGCGATTCCATTTTGGATCAGGTGATTCAGCACCCGGAGGTCATCTACACCCTGGCGCAGGAGCTTGTAGCCGAGAGGGAGCAGCTTGAGGGTATCCGCAAACAGCTGGATGCGGCACAGCCCAAGGCAGACTACTTTGATACCTTTGTGAATTCGGAGGACTGCACCTGCATCCGGAATTTCTGTAAGGAAATCGGAATCCCAGAGAAGACGGCAGTAGCTCTCTTACTGGATCACCGCTATCTGTACCGCAGTCCAAGCGGCTGGTTGATGCCTTTTGCAGACAAATCTGCAAGGGGCTATTTTATTGTCCGGGATTGCTACGGCAGAAGCGGAAAACTGGTGCAGCAGACGAGAGTGACCTGCAAGGGAAAGAATCATCTCTTCAAGTTGTTTAAGAAATGGGGTGTGATCGAATGACGCTTTTTACAGAGGGACGCCTTCAGGCGTTTGAACGCATGATGCAGGATACCGGCAAATACCATCGACGGGAGGACAGCGAAGATCGTCCGCGCAAATGTCCGAAGAAAAAAACGGAGCCTGCGAAAAAGGATGGTGAGCACCATGCCGGTATTCAGGGTTGAGAAAAACAGCAATTACACAACGATGTGCAATTACCACCTGCGGGATCAGGGTCTCAGCCTGAAAGGAAAAGGACTTCTCTCTATGCTGCTTAGTTTACCGGACACATGGAACTATTCGGTACGGGGATTATCTTCGATTACACCGGATGGCGTAGATGGGGTGCTTACAGCTCTGAAAGAACTGGAACGTCTTGGATATCTGGAAAGGAACCAGCAGCGTGAGAGTAACGGTCGGATGGGCAGAGCGGAGTATGTGATCTATGAGATGCCAAGGAAAAAGCCGTGTTCGGAATCACCGTGTACGGAAAAGCCGTATACGGTAAATCCGGATACGGACACACCGGTTACGGAAAATCCCGCGCAATTAAGTACTAATAGAACAAGTACTGAAACAATCAATAAAAGAGAGAAGAAGGAAATCCAGCACCGGTATGGCTCATACGAAAATGTCCTTCTCTCTGACACGGAATACGGCAAGCTCCGGCAGGAGTTCCCAGGAGATTATCAGATGCGGGTGGAACGGCTCTCTGAGTATATGGCTTCCACCGGCAGGAGCTACAAAAACCACCTTGCAACAATCCGGAGCTGGGCAAAGAGAGAAAAGCCGAAGTACAACCCGGCAGACTACACATTTGAGGAAGGAGACAGCCTATGAGCGACATGGTGCCTGAAGTTTTGAATGCGGCGTTGGATTCGCTCTTTACGCCGAAAGAACCCGGAGAGCTGGAATACCAGGGCGATGACGGACTGTTGTATTGCAGAAACTGCCATACGCCGGTGCAGTGCAGGGTAAAGCTCTGGGGCAGAGACAAGATTGTTCCCTGCCTTTGCAGATGCCAGCAGGAAGCGATGGCGGAAAAGAAACGCCAGGATGAACTGGTGGAGCGGCAGCGTAAAATCAGGCAGCTGAAAGCAACTGGGATTCAGGAAAAGCATCTTCTGGAATGGAATTTTGGCGTTGCAGAAGACAACAAGGACATCCAGATGGCAAAACGTTATGTGGAGCAGTGGAAAAAGGTCAAGGCTGAAAACCTTGGCCTTTTGTTATGGGGAGATGTCGGAACCGGAAAGTCCTTTGTGGCGGCATGTATAGCAAATGCGCTGCTGGATCAGGCATTCCGGTTTTGATGACGAATTTCTCCAAAATCCTGAACCAGATGGGTGCCATGTATTCGGAAGAACGATACCGGTATATCGCTTCGTTTTCCAACTATTCTTTGCTGATTCTGGATGATCTGGGAATTGAGCGCAGCACCGAATATGCGCTGGAGCAGGTCTACGCTGTCATTGATGAGCGGTATAAGTCCGGGCTTCCGGTCATTATCACAACCAATCTGAAGATTGCTGAAATCCGCAATCCGCAGGATGTGGTATACGCCCGGATTTACAGCAGGATTCTGGAAATGTGTACGCCGGTGCGAATCAGCGGAGAGGACCGCAGAAAAAGCATTGGAAAAGAAAAACAGCAGGTCGTTAAGGAGGTACTTGATCTATGAAGTGCAAGGCAAAAAAGGCGTTTTTCGCAGGTAAGAATGACATCTATCACCGCTGGAAGGAGGTTAAGAAGCTGAATGGCAAAAGCAAAAACCAGTATTACAACAGAAAACCGCAGTGGCTCAGCTGCCGACGCTGCGGCTAAGGAGCAGCGGACGGAGATGCCGCTTTCAGACCTGCATCCCTTTGAAGGGCATCCCTTTAAGGTGCTGGACGATGAGCTGATGGCACAGACCGTGGAGAGCATCAAGCAGATCGGTGTGGTATCACCGCTGATTGTCCGACCGGACCCGGAAGGCGGATACGAAATCCTTTCGGGACACCGCAGACTTCATGCGGCGCAGCTGGCAGGTTTGGAGACAGTGCCGGTCATCGTTAAGGAAATGGACGATGATGCAGCAATCATCTTTATGGTGGACAGCAACTTGCAGCGGGAAAATATCCTTCCCAGTGAGAGAGCGTTTTCCTACAAGATGAAGTTGGAGGCAATGAAGCATCAGGGGGAACGCGGAGATTTAACTTCGGCCCAAGTTGGGCCGAAGTCGTGGGCAGCTCAGGTTGTAGCTGAAGAAGCTGGTGACAGTAAATCCCAAGTAAAGCGATATATCCGCCTTACAAACCTGATTCCTGAAATTCTGGATATGGTGGATGAGAAGAAAATCGCCTTCAATCCGGCGGTAGAGCTGTCTTATCTGAAACCGTCTGAACAGAAAGAATTTCTGGAGGCAATGGACTATGCACAGGCATCTCCATCCCTGTCGCAGGCGCAGCGGCTGAAAAAACTCTCGCAGGAGGGCGGCTGCACATTGGATGCCATGTGTGAAGTGATGAATGAAATCAAAAAGGATGAGCTTGACCATGTGACGATTAAAAATGAGGTTCTTCGGAAGTATTTCCCGAAATCCTATACGCCGAAGCAGATGCAGGACACGATTATCCGGCTGCTGGAAAAGTGGCAGCGAAGTAAACAACGAGATATGGAACGATGAGAAGGAGATTTTTATGATGATGAACTTTAAGAAGAATCAGAACAACGCAGTGTGCAGCATGGACTGTAAGGACTGCCCGAACGGTGCATCGCAGCCGAATCCGATGGATGATCCCAAGTTTGAGAAGTCCATTGCGATGCTTCATAACTGGGTGATGCTGGAGGCAATCCGTGAAGATCACCCGAAGGAGCGTATTGTGATGGTGATCCTGCCGGGGACTGGCGGCGAACTTCTGACCGAGGCTGGCAGTCGAGACATCTTTGAGGATGTTTACGATGAGATGGAGGCTGATCTGGTGCAGATGGGGAACTGCTTCTTCATTATGATAAGAGCGATGTGATCGAGACTGACAGAACCCGCTATCTGTTGGGAGCTGCGGAGGTTTCGGAAATCGACCAGAACGGCAACGAATGCAGCATCAATCTGTTTACGCTGGAACGTACCATTGACTATGTGAACGAGAACCTGACGGTGGTTTCCATTGGCGGCGAGTTGGTTCCGGCACTGCGCCTGATCTAAGGAGGTGCCTATGAAGAAATTTGATGTGGAGATTACAGAGACTCTCCAGAGAAAGGTTTCCGTGGAAGCTGCCTCACAGGAAGATGCGGAACGCATGGTGACGCAGGCGTGGAACAATCAGGACTATGTTCTGGATTCCGGCGATTTCACCGGTGTGGGTTTCAAGACCGTGGGAGAACATGAATTGGCAGAGACCAGGACAATGGATGTGCTGCTGGTACAGCCCAATGCCTATCCGAAGAAAATCAGTGTTGGCACGGAGCTGGAAGATTTGCAGGCCATGGTCGGCGGCGATATTGAAGTCACCTATCCATTTGAGGATGAAGTGGCCATTATTCTGAATGAATCCGGCAAAATCAATGGTCTGCCGCTGAACCGTGCGATTTACACCGAAGACGGGGATATGCAGGACATTTATGCCGGTGATTTTCTGGTGGTAGGGCTGACAGAGGATGACTTTGGTTCTCTGACTTCGGAGCAGATGCAGAAATTTGAGGAACAGTTCCATCAGCCCCAGATGTTCGTTCGTATGGGTCGCAGCATCATGGCGATTCCGGTTCCGGATGACATGGTGAAGAAGATGGAGGAAAAGGCTGCAAAGCCCCAAGAAAAGAGCAAACCTGCACCGGACCGGGACAGTTTGTAAGGAAGGAGGCGGAGATTCATGCAGGAAGAAGTTGAAAATCGTACCGTCAATCTGGCAATCAGCACCACGAAATTGACCTTTCGCACCATCGTGAATGGCTATAATGCGTGGAAACGGCACCATCAGGCAAAGGTGGCTCAGAAAACAGCGCAGCTGCCGGTTGGAAAGCAGAGCATCAAAGAACTGATCGGTCAGAATCAGGGAGTCAGCAGTATCCCCATTGAGAAAACGGATTTGAAAGGCTTTGAACAGGTGGCACGGAAATATGGTGTGGATTATGCCATTACGAAAGACCAAAATGTAATGCCACCCAAGTACACGGTGTTCTTTAAGGCGAAGGATGCGGATGCACTGACTTCCGCTTTTGAGGAATTCACCAACCGAAAGCTGAAAACAAAGGAAAAACCGAGTGTTCTGGAGCAGCTTAACAAGCTCAAAGAGCTGGTTGCTGCAATTCTTCCGGATAAGGTTCGCCACAAAAGTCAGGAGCGTGATCTATGAGTAATAAGACAAAGAAGCAGCTGCTCCTGAACCTACCGTACTTCATTGCCGGTCTTGTATGTACCAATCTGGGAGAAGCGTGGAGAATTGCCGAGGGCGCAGACATGTCTGAAAAGCTCCTCGGCTTTCTTTCTGCCCTGGGTGCAGCCTTTTCCAATCCGATGCCAAGTCTGCATCCGATGGATTTGCTGATTGGTGTGTGCTGCGGAGCGGGTTTGCGGCTTGCTGTGTACCTGAAAGGCAAAAATGCCAAGAAATATCGCCATGGCATGGAGTATGGCTCTGCTCGTTGGGGTACGCAGAAAGACATCGAACCGTTTGAAGATCCAGTGTTTGCAAACAATGTGATTCTGACCCGGACGGAGCGGCTGATGATGGGCAACCGCCCGAAGAATCCGGCAAATGCCCGAAACAAAAACGTGCTGGTGGTGGGCGGCTCCGGCAGCGGCAAGACCCGGTTTTGGCTTAAACCCAATCTTTTACAATGCCACAGTTCCTATGTGGTCACTGACCCGAAAGGCGATATCGTAATCGACTGCGGCCAAGCCCTTTTGAAGAACGGATACAGTATCCGGATTTTCAATACTATCAATTTCAGAAAGTCGATGCATTATAATCCCTTCGCGTATATTCACAGCGAAAAGGATATTTTGAAGCTGACCACAACCCTCATTGCCAACACCAAAGGGGACGGCAAGGCCGGTGACGAATTCTGGACGAAGGCAGAGACCTTGCTGTATTGTGCTTTGATTGGTTATATCCACTATGAGGCACCGCTGGAAGAGCAGAACTTTGCAACGCTGATTGAATTCCTGAATGCGATGGAAGTACGCGAGGATGATGAAACCTTTCAGAATCCAGTGGATCAGATGTTTGAAGCTCTGAAAAAGAAAAAACCGAACCACTTTGCTGTCCGGCAATATGCCAAGTTCAAGCTGGCGGCGGGCAAGACCTTAAAGTCGATTCTGGTGAGCTGCGGCGCACGTCTTGCTCCCTTCGATATTGAGGAAGTCCGTGATATCACTATGTACGATGAGCTGTCGCTGGATACGGTGGGAGATAAGAAAACGGCTCTGTTCCTCATTATGAGCAATACAGACCCGACTTTTAATTTCCTGATTTCCATGATTTACACACAGCTGTTTAACCTGCTGTGCGAAAAAGCGGATGATGTTTACGGCGGCAGACTGCCGGTGCATGTGCGCTGCCTGATTGATGAGTGTGCGAACATTGGTCAGATTCCGAATCTGGAAAAGCTGGTAGCCACCATCCGATCAAGAGAAATCTCGCGTGTCTGGTGCTTCAGGCACAGAGCCAGTTGAAGGCAATCTACAAGGACAATGCCGATACCATCATCGGCAATATGGATTCCCGTATTTTTCTTGGCGGTTCGGAGCCGACTACGCTGAAAGAGCTGAATCAGGCACTGGGGAAAGAAACGATTGATCTGTACAACACTTCCGATACCAGAGGTAATAGTCCATCCTACGGCACCAATTACCAAAAAGTCGGGCATGACCTGGCCTCGGTGGATGAACTGTCTGTGTTGGATGGCGGTAAGTGCATTTTGCAGCTGCGCGGTGTGAGACCGTTCAAGTCAGATAAATATGATCTGACCCGGCATCCGAACTACAAGCTCACTGCCGGTGCTGATAAGAAAAACACGTTCAGCATCGAGGCGTTTCTTGACCATCGGCTGAAACTCAAGCCCGGTGATAAGTACGAAGTGGTTGATGCAGATCATGCCAAGTAAGTTCGTTCCGGTGACGAAGATGTCATAGGTGTGCTGTTGGCAACAGAATAAGAAGGGGCGGCGAGCTGCCGCCTCTTTACATAGCCAGGTTTCTGATTGGGATTGGAAATCTGGCTATATGTTTGCCCATTTGCAGGTGCACATGCAGATGGAAAATCACTATTCATTAGCCCGCAAGGGCGCATCGTACAAGGAGGTACACATTTATGGCATTTTTCAACAGCGCAGTAACCGTTCTTCCAGACTCTTGTCATCGCACTGGGTGCCGGTCTCGGCATCTGGG
>ENA-OQIO01000458-OQIO01000458.1-human-gut-metagenome-genome-assembly--contig:-NODE-458-length-22246-cov-4.296352_pt1 | contig 22246 bp, 30 predicted proteins | sample MGYA00242573_ERZ504737 | MGnify/ENA primary metagenome ERZ504737 (study PRJEB26092, sample SAMD00036203) | human gut metagenome | host: Homo sapiens | study: EMG produced TPA metagenomics assembly of...
CGGACGAGGTGGCCAGGAGGTGGAGGATGTGATCGGCCTGCCCTGCATGGACGCGCCCCGCGTCTCCGCCAAGACCGGCCTGAATATCGATCAGGTGCTGGAGCGGGTGGTCAGCGATATCCCCGCCCCCACCGGAGACCCGGACGCTCCCCTCAAGGCCTGATCTTCGACAGCATCTACGACAGCTACAAGGGCGTTATCGTCTACATCCGCGTGTTCGAGGGCACCGTCAAGCCCGGCGACACCATCAAGATGATGGCCACCGGGGCCGAGTTCACGCTGGTGGAGGTGGGCCACATGGGTGCCACCAGCCTGACCCCCTGCAGCCAGCTGCAGGCCGGCGAGGTCGGCTACCTGACCGCCAGCATCAAGACCGTGCAGGACACCCGCGTGGGCGATACCGTCACACTGGCAGACCGCCCCACCTCCGAGGCCCTGCCCGGCTACCGTCAGGTCAAGCCCATGGTGTTCTGCGGCATCTACCCCGCCGACGGTGCCAAGTACCCCGACCTGAAGGACGCGCTGGAAAAGCTGCAGCTGAACGACGCTTCCCTGACCTTTGAACTTGAGACCAGTGCCGCACTGGGCTTTGGCTTCCGCTGCGGCTTCCTGGGCCTGCTCCACATGGAGATCATCACCGAGCGTCTCGAGCGGGAGTTCGACCTGGACATCATCACCACCACTCCCAGCGTCCGCTACCGCCTGACCATGACGGACGGCACCGTGGAGATGATCGACAACCCCTCCAGCTACCCGGACCCCTCCAACATCGTCAAGCAGGAGGAGCCTTTTGTGGATGTCCACCTTTACACCCCCAACGATTACGTGGTGCCCTGATGGATCTGTGCCAGCAGAAGCGCGGCGTGCTCATCGACATGAAGTATCTGGATGATGTCCGCGTGGACCTGCACTACGCCCTGCCTCTGGGCGAGATCGTCTACGACTTCTTCGATGCCATCAAGAGCCGCAGCCGCGGTTACGCCAGCTACGACTACGAGTTCAAGGAGTACCGCGAGAGCGATCTGGTCAAGCTGGACTTCCTGCTGAACGGCGACCCTGTGGACGCGCTCTCCATGATCGTGTTCCGGGACAACGCCTACGCCAAGGGCCGCCGCATCTGCGAAAAGCTGCGGGACAACATTCCCCGTACCCTGTTCGAGATCCCGGTGCAGGCCGCCATCGGCGGCAAGATCATTGCCCGCGAGACCGTCAAGGCCATGCGCAAGGACGTGCTGGCCAAGTGCTACGGCGGCGATATCTCCCGCAAGAAGAAACTGCTGGAAAAGCAGAAGGAGGGCAAGAAGAAGATGCGCCAGCTCGGCAGCGTCTCCCTGCCCAGTGAAGCCTTTACCGCCGTGCTGAAGCTCGACAGCGACGACAACTGATTCTTTATCCCTTCTATCATAGAATAACAGCAACAGCCCCCACCAGATACAGCAAAAAGCTGCATACCGTGGGGGCTGTTGCATTATTCTTGCCCTTCTTTACTTATCAGCATAAAAATTCAGCCGAACCATTTTTATCTATTCTTACAATTTCTCCATTTATTGTTGCATAGAGCGATTCATTATAAATCTCATAGGCCGAATTCCAATATCCGTTTGCTCCATCAAATACAAACGTTTCTACGTCACTAAGATTCTGTCCCACCTGATTGATTGTCGTATAATAGTCATTTTCTTGACTCACTGTTACCAGTAATCCATCTTTCGTTGGATATATGCTCTTTATTGTCCCCTTTTGCGGTTCAACACTCCACGTCCCATCTTTTCTTATGATTCCCCAAAAAGGAACCCCATCAGGATTCAGCATTTGCAATGCAGCATACCCATTCATAAATCGTGGTTCATCAGTTGTAACCGGCTGAATGTTATACTGGCTCAAATCGATGATACAGTTCAAGTGAATATCATAAAATCCTGATGGATATTTCTCAAACTCACCTGTATCTCTTCTTGCATCAAGGTAAATCAGCCCTCTGCCAATACTGGCGTTCCACTTCGCTGTGATTTAATACTCTTCCACTCCGGCAGTTCATTAAAGTCATCGTCCAAAACTCGAATGCTCGGTGCTGTCTGAAACATCACACCATTTTCCATTCTAATCTGACATGCATTAAATTCAGAAATATAATGGAGTTTTCCATTTGCAATGTTTATAAAGACATATCCATTCCATCCTCGGACACGATAAAGCGTTCCTCCGCAATAAATGAACGGAGTAGAGATTCCTTCTGCATTCATATCATATCCAGCATTCACAAGTGTCTCATAAAGATCATTCGGATTAAGCTCAGAGAACTCTGGCTGTGTCGTATCGCATTGAAAACAGATTGAGCCATCCATTTTTCTTGCGGTAAACGTAACTTTTGTCCCATCGATTCCATCTTCTCTCTTTATCGACCATAGAAGAACGCCCTCTTCATCCTTTGCAAACCGGATAATTTTTTCATTCTCTGGAAGCCATGATACCAGCAGCTGCGTTCCGTCTTCTGTTGCCATCATCCCATTACTAAGTAAGCACATACCATTATAGTATCCAGACACAACCCTGCTTCCGTCTTCAAACAGGTGATGAACCATTCCCTGTGCATCAAAAAGAACGCTTTTGTTCGATTGACCATCTCTGATTTCGCCTACTGAAAGTTCATCAAAATTGGGGAATGTCAAGTAAACATGCCCCTCTCCCACAGCTTCTAACAAACTCATCTTATCCGTAACGTTTTCCGCTGCTTTTTCAGAATCCACTATAGTTTCTTGTTGTTCAGACACACTTTTTCCATCTTGCGGATTCACTGTATCCGAAGCGCTTTTATTTTCCTGACTGCACCCGCAGAACAGTAACAAGGATATTATTGTAAAAAGCACAATATTCTTTAAGTTTTTCATATTGTCCTCTCCCGGAAGCTTTAATGTTTTAACGCTTCTTCAGCCGTATGATAATATGTGACAGTTTCACCATTGGGCAACTCAAGTTCAAGCGAATTATCATCGACAGCTGTAATAGGATAGGTTCTTGTTTCTCCATAGAAATCTGTAAGTTTCAAGGTATCTTCATCTACAATGCTCCATTTTCCCTGTCCGTAGTCTCCTCGAATCTGACAAGTACCATCATCATAAAGCGAAAGGGACAGTCGATCATCTCCTTGGAGATACCAATCCCCACTCATCAGCTCTTCTTTACTTTTTCCGCAACTCGACAACATTCCCATTCCACTTATGAGCACTGCAATTGTGGCCATTCTCAAGAAGTTTCGACGTGTAATCTCTTTCATTTTGCATCCTCCTCAAGCAATTCCTGTATTTTTGATATCCAACTGGATATCATACACCCAGCATAGCATCTCCTTGCGGTATTGTCAAGATATCCATTCAGATATCAGGAGGATTTTTATGGCCTACTACCGCCGAATCCGTGACATGCGCGAAGATCACGACTTAACTCAACGTCAACTTGCCGCCATTCTAAAAATGCCACAATCTCAGTATAACCGCTATGAACAAGGACTAAGAGACATTCCAACCGTTACATTAATTCAACTTGCTGATCTATACCATACCTCTACCGATTATCTTCTTGGTCGAATAGAAAATCCGGAATTTCCCAAAACATAAACAGAGAGCTCCCCCTGCATCATTTTGCTGCGATGCAAGAGAGCTCTCTATTTATTGTCTTACTTTCTCAGTTCAGGTTTATGAACCAGTTCATGGTATCCTTGATGCCTTCCATGGAATTCTTGATGATCTTTCCATAGACATAAATGGTATACGCCGCTCCGACGATCTGCACAAAGGCTTTTCCAAGCTCCACGCCATAGCTCAGCAGCGGCTTGACCTGATGCCAGAGGGGGCGGATCTGATCCTTCAGCTCCCCCACCCAGGCAGGAGCGCCGCCGGAGACCTGCTCCAGCTCCTCAGCGGGGATGACGGTGCACTGCGCCGGAAATCTCAAGTTCTGCTGCATATCCGCTCCTCTCAAAGTGCCAGGCTTGCCAGCAGCACCAGAACGACGCTTCCGGCCGCCAGCCCCATCGTTGTAAGAAGGGTGTCCGGGTCTACCTCTTTCTCTTCTACCACTTCCGCGCTGCCGCCGTTGGCAGACCAATGGCATAGACGGTGGTATCCGCACCAAACGCCGTATCGTTGGCTTTGACCTGCACATCAATGGGAAAACCGGTGACATCATCTGTGCCAGAGGTGTACCAGCCATCGAAGGTATAGCCCTCCATGCTGGCACCGGGCAGGCTGCCCAGTTTGCCCTCGTCATTGGTGCGCTCTGCGGCAGAGGTACAGGTGCCGCCGTTGGCATCAAAATAGACGATGACCTTTGCCGCAAAGGCGGTGGGGGTACACAGGCAGACCGCCAGCACACAGGCCAGCCCCGCCAGCATCCGTTTGAACTTCTTCATCCTGCGCTCTCTTTCCGGCTCAGCGTCAGACGCTGTAGCCCTGTGCCTTGATGACATCCACCACCTGAGAAACATACTTCTGGCAGGTGTCGTGGTCAGGGGCCTCCACCATCACACGGACCACCGGCTCGGTGCCGGACTCCCGGACAAGGATGCGGCCGGTATCGCCCAGTGCCTCGGCCACCGCCTTGACAGCGGCCTGCACAGCGGCATCGTCCTGTGCGGCCTTCTTATCGGTCACACGGACATTTTCCAGCACCTGCGGTAGATCTTCAGCGGGGCGGCCAGCGCACTCAGAGGCTTCTTCTTGGCCAGCATGACCTCCATCATCTTCAGGCTGGTCAGGATGCCGTCACCGGTGCTGGCGTACTTGGAGAAGATGATGTGGCCGCTCTGCTCACCGCCGATGCGGCAGCCGTTCTTGGCCATATACTCGTAGACATACTTGTCACCCACGGCAGTCTTGGCGTAGCCGATGCCCTGCTCGTCAAAGGCCTTGTACAGGCCAAAGTTGGACATGACCGTGGTGACAACCGTGTTGGTCAGCAGTTTGCCGCGCTCCTTCATGTAGCAGCCATAGATGTACAGGATGTGGTCACCGGTGATCACATTGCCCTTTTCATCCACGCAGAGGCAGCGGTCTGCATCGCCGTCATAGGCAAAGCCCACGTCCAGGCCCTTTTCCACCACGAACTTCTGCAGGCCCTCGATGTGAGTGGAGCCTGCGTTCAGGTTGATGTTCAGGCCGTTGGGCTGGTTGTTGATGACATAGGTGTCTGCGCCCAGCGCATCGAACACGCTCTTGGCAATGTTCCAGCTGGCACCGTTGGCGCAGTCCAGACCCACCTTGATGCCCTTGAAGGAGTAGATGCCCAGGCTGATCAGGTAGCCCATGTAGCGGTTGCGGCCCGCCACATAGTCCACGGTGCAGCCGATGTGCTCCCGGTGGGCAAAGGGCAACTCCGGCCAGTCCTGATCAAAAACATGGAGCTTGCCGTCGATGTAGTCCTCCACCAGCAGCAGGGTCTCCTCGGGCATCTTTTCGCCGTAGCAGTCGATCAGCTTGATGCCGTTGTCGTAGAACAAGTTATGGCTGGCGGAGATCATAATGCCGCAGTCAAAATCATCCACGCGGGCAATGTAGCCACACTGGGCGTAGTAGTGACGTGGAGCAAATAAGCATCCGCACCAGAAGTGGCCAGACCTGCGACCAGGCTGTACTCGAACATATAGGAGCTGCGGCGGGTGTCCTTACCAATGACGATGCGTGCAGGCTCGTTGTTGCCGTTACGTTCACGCAGAGCGTTGTAATACCAGCCGAGGAAGCAACCAACCTTATAAGCGTGGTCGGCGGTCAGGTTCACTCCGGCCTCGCCACGGAAGCCGTCGGTACCAAAATATTTTCCCATTATAGCTTTTCCTCATCCAAAGAGTGAATTAACAAATATATGTTTTAGCCGCGAGAGAATCGCGTTGCCTGCTGCTCACCACGGAGAGGTAGCACATTTGAGCAGCACAGCCATGTGAAAGAACACATGGTCTCATGTCTATTCTGTGGCAGTATTAATTAAACCGTTTTTCTGCCTCTTTAGCGATTTCTGTCTTGTCTCCACCTTCTCTGCAGCTTCCTTGTTTTCTGCACTGACAGAGATATAGTTTTTCAGCTTCGACTCGGTATCGGAGGAGCGCACCACAAGAGAACCGTTATCTTCCAGCAGGGACTTGAGCACGTCAGACTTCGACAGACCATCCAGACCCGGAGCGTAATCCAGCAGCTTAACGACCTTCTTGCCGCCGAACACCTTGATGGCGCCACGGAATGCTTGCATAATGTTCTGCATCTTGGCAAAACCGGCGCTGCCGTCAAACTCATAATTGTGCAGATTGTTCAGGCAATATCCGTAAGCCTTGTACAACTCGTCCAGCAGGCTGATGCCCTTGGTCGCATAGTAGCTGAACATCTCACAGATCATGTACGCACCGTCTACGCCGTCCTTGTTACGGACGTAGGAGCCGGTCAGGTAACCACAGCTTTCCTCATAGCTGTCTTTCTTGCCCTGCTTTTCCAACTTACCGATCTGCTCGCCCATATCCATGGTGACGATTGTCTTGACCATGACCGGGTCAGCAGGCATCTTGCCGTGCTTCACACGCTGACTGCAATTATAATCCAGCAGCATGCCGGTCTGGTTGCCGGTCAGCAGTTCGTACTCCCCTGCCTTATTCTTGACGGCGATGCCCACACGGTCACAGTCAGGGTCAGTCGCCAGCAGCAGGTCAGCGTTGCACACCTTAGCATATCCAACATTTGAAACATCATATGTCTTTACTGCGTCAAGAATCCGCAATGCAGAAGCATCTCCACTCATTCGTCAGTTAAATACCATACATGAGATAGTCAAAAACGCTAACCGTCAAAATTTCAGTCATATTCTTTTCCTCAATCAGTCCATCATGCCCGTATTATACCACTGAATCATACGCTCATAATCGTCCTGCGTATCCAGATCTCTTATGCGCATCGGAACTGCCTTTAGAGGAAGAAGTGGTTGCAGCATCTCATCAATTCCTTGTGCCCCTGCAATCAACCGGCTCGATAAAACTTTGGAAAGGCACCCCCATTCATACTTACTTGGGCTACGTAAGAATTCGTTTACTTCATTATTTGAAACAGCCAAGTAAATTGGTTCACTTGAGTGTGATTCACATACACTTATACATTCCTGTGGCTCACTCATAAATCGATTGAAATCGTCCCTATTAATAAGTAAATCGCCATCCATAATTACGACGTATTTTCGCGCTCCAATCAATGTCTTAGATAAGCTCACCCCTGAGCCTGTCTTACGATAATCATTATTAAAAGCAAACATTACATCCTTACGGATATGCTTTACCTCCTTGATAACCTTTTCTGCTTGATAACCAACGGCAACGCGAATATCATCATACTCATCGAGCATTTCCAGCTGACGCTGTATAATAGACTTACCAGCTATTTTCACCAGTGCCTTTGTTGTCCCAATACCAAGTCTAGTGCCCATTCCTGCACAACAGATTACAACGCTAATATCATCGTGTCCCATAATCATGTTTCCTTCTAATCTTTTTATAGAAGCGTCCTGAGAAAATCCGCGCATCTATTATCATCGTAAAATGCATAATCAATATTTTGAATCAGCGATGGCGCAATATCCCTAATACCACCAAAACCAACTGAAATATTAGCAACTTGTGCCATACCAGAATCATTATCTCCATCACCAATAACAACAAGCGGCTGAACAAACTGTTTTGCGGTCAATTCCTTATCAATAACACTGACTACTTGCGTGATTTTATCGTTTTTATAGTTTGCTCTAGAGCAATACACATGATCATTGAGGCCGAGTTTGCGCATCAAATCATTGATCCAAATATCTAGATTTCCAGTTACAACGTAGCACCTATCACGATTTTCCCTTATAAACTGTGCGATATTCTCATTTAAGGGTATCTCAGCTACCATCGCTCGCGTTTCTGATACATTCATAACGCTTAATATTTCCACCCTTTTTAGGAAACTACTCTTAAATGGAATCTCTCCATTCATGGTCGCTTCCGTAAGTTCTCGCATTTCTTTTTGTCCATTCACCTTTTCTGCAATAGTAGGTAAAATTTCTTTGCATGTAATTGTCGAATCCAAATCAAATAAAAATATATACTCAGACATCTTTTTCAATCCTATTCTCAGAACTCAGCATTGCATTCAATGTCTCTGCCAATTTTTGGATAAACATATCATTATCCGCTTCATTTCTGATGGCAATTCTTAAATATTGTTTTTTCCCTTTGATTTTCTTACTTAGAGTCTTAATAAAGACTTTCTTTTCAAGTAGCATTCTCTGTTTTAATTCTTCTGCATCCAAACCGTCAAGCAATTCTACCATAAGATAGTTTGCTTGAGATGGTATCACACGTATATATCTTAGGTTTTGAAGTTTTGATATAAATCTAGTCCTTTCTTTTCTGAATTTATCTAGCGACTTTATATATGAATCACGATACTTACCGCAAATCTGCATATAGAATTCAGCAAACGAATTTATATTCCAGATTGATACATCCACTTTCATTCTTGAAATCAATCTTTTATCTCCGCTTGCCAAGACACCAAGTCTCAGTCCCGGCACGCCGTACGATTTAGAAATACTCTTAATCACGTATAGATTTGGATATTGATTTAAAATTTCTTGATCAATCAAAGATGAGTTTATCTCATCAGAAAAATCAACAAATGATTCATCAATAATTATCTTAATACCCTTATCTCTTGCCCACGATATCATCCTCAGCATATCGTTCTTAGGAATATAGTTACCTGATGGATTATCCGGATTAACCAATACAAGATTAGAAATAGTAGTTTTATCAAAGTATTCTATAAGATCACTCGCACTATAGGAAAAATCTTCTGATTCTACCAGATAATTAACCGTTTCAATCTCAGTATATCTGTTGGGATATTCATCAAATGTAGGTCGAACGAATCCAGTTTCCCCTTTTATAAATCCCATCATTGACTTAATTAACTCTGCAGCACCGTTTCCCACAATAATACTTTCTGGAGAAACCCCAAATGCGCTCGCCGCCAGTTCCGCATTCACTCTCATTCCTGACGGATATTGTTCAAGCAAAACTTTAAAATTATTCTGCAGCTCCTCAACTAGTTCACGTGGCGGATAATATGGTGTCACAAGATAAAAATAATCCAGATAATCAGGATATCTCCAATATCCGCCCCAACTTTCCAGCATTTTATCAGCAACACTTTTTTTATCTTTTGAAAAAAGGATTGTAGCCTGATTTATGTCCTCTGTATTATTGATTTCACGCCATACAGCATTGCTCACACGCAAGGCCTTAATCCTCGTGTCATTTGACATTGCAATTACATTCAACGGTTCAGAATATTCTAGACTATCTCCTTGCACATCAATTATGGTTTCCAATACCGGAACAAGATATTTTTTTGTAAAATTCATATCAAATTTGCAAATCCCAACCATCCGATACGAATTTAACTGAAGAGTCGAAGCCATTTGAGGTTCTTGTCCAACTGACAAAACACGAGCATTTCCGTCAACAAATACTGGTTTTCCTGTCATCCAATTTTTATAACTATCTACTGATACAACACATTCACCATCCGTTTCAAGTATAGATTCGAGAAAATTATCTTCCAGCACAAGCTGAGAATTTAGAATAACCGTATCGTCCATTGACAAATATTCTCTTCCCAAGAATATCGAGTAAATACTCTTTGACTCTTTGTAAAACTTATTTTCTAAAAACACAAGTTCAGTCTTTAAGTTTAATCTCTTGGTGAATTCAATTAGACTTTCTTTATTATCCCTAGTAATGAGAATTATTCTTGAAACAATACTATTATCTAGCTGAGTCAACATTCTTTCTATTATTGGAACTCCATCGATTTCAACCATCCATGGTTCATTGCTATTTCCCAATCCAGTCAGTCCTATTATCTCTCGATCCGCTAAAATGAGTGCCTGCATTATGATTTCCTTCTCTCCCTTTTAATTTCAATCTAAAACAGACGACTATCAGAAGCACAAATTTCTTCTCCGTGAAACCTAGTAATCAGTACTTCCTCCACACCATTTTATTGACCACGTTTACATAACCCTGAATGATGCGAACCACCTTCATGGACACGGTCTCGTCCACATAATCGGGGCAGGGCTTGCCCAGAACGCCCTTCTGCTTCATCTCAATGGCCATATCTGTGGCGTTGAGAAGTTCCCGGGTGGTAATGCCAGCCAGAATAAAGTCACCGGCCTCCAGCGCCTCGGGGCGCTCGGTGGAGGTGCGGATGCACACGGCGGCAATGGGATGACCAATGGACAAGTAGAAGCTGCTCTCCTCGGGCAGCGTACCGGAGTCGGAGACAATCGCAAGTGCGTTCATTTGCAGTTTGTTGTAATCGTTGAAGCCCAGCGGCTCATTGACCCGGACACGAGGATCCAGTTTGAAGCCGCTCTTTTCCAGACGGTGCTTGCTTCTGGGATGGCAGGAGTACAGGATGGGCATATCATACTTTTCTGCCAGTGCGTTGATGGCAGTAAACAGGCTCAGGAAATTCTTTTCGGAGTCGATGTTCTCCTCACGGTGGGCAGACAGCAGAATGTACTTGTCCTTTTCCACCCCCAGTCGCTCCAACACATCGCTTTTCTGAATCTTCTCCAGATTCATGTGCAGCACCTCTGCCATGGGAGAACCAGTCTGGTAAGTGCGCTCCTTGGGCAAACCGGTATCTGCCAGATACTTCCGGGCAAACTCGGAATAGCACAGGTTCACGTCAGAAATCACATCCACGATGCGGCGGTTGGTCTCCTCGGGCAGGCACTCATCCTTGCAACGGTTGCCAGCTTCCATATGAAACAGAGGAATGTGTAGCCGCTTTGCGCTGATGGCAGACAGACAGGAGTTGGTGTCTCCCAACACCAGATAGCCCTCTGGCTGCAACTCAGACAGAAGCTCATAGCTGCGTCCCAGAATGTTACCGCAGGTCACACCCAGATTCTCACCCACCACGGGCACCAGAATGTCGGGTCCGTATTCCCCAAAGGTGTTTTTCAGTTCAAAGTCTTCCCAGAAAACAGTGGAAAGATTTCTGTCCCAGTTCTGATTGTAATAGACCACGCAACAGTCAAAGTATTCTCGGCAGCGCTTGATAACCGCCGCCAGCCGAATGATTTCCGGACGGGTACCGCAGCCAATCATGACCTTGGTGCGCCCGTCGTTTTTCCATTTAAAATTGTGTTCCATAAAATTCTCCTAACGTTAACCAGTAGCTTCTCTCACACTGGCTCGAAGAATGTATCCGGGTGGTTCGGGTTGAAGATCTCGTTGCAGGTCATCACTGTCACCAGATTTTCCGTTTCGGACAGATTGATGATGTTGTGAGTCCATCCGGGAATCATGTGGACAGCCTCAATCTTGTCACCTGAAACCTCAAACTCCACCGTTTCTCCGGTGTTGATGTTCCTCTCTTGGATCAGTCCGTGACCTGCCACCACAATGAACAGCTCCCACTTGGAGTTGTGCCAGTGCTGCCCTTTGGTAATGCCGGGCTTCGAGATATTGATACTTACCTGTCCGCAGTCGGCGGTATGGACCAACTCGGTGAAGGAGCCACGGTTGTCCACGTTCATCTTCAGGGCGTACTTGAACTTGTCGGTGGGCAGATAGGTCAGATACAGGGAGTACAGCTTCTTAGCAAAGGAGCCGTCCGGCATTTTCGGCATCATGAGCGTAGTCGGCTGTGCTTGAACTCCTGCAGCAAGTCTACAATCTCGCCCAGCGTAACCTTGTGGGTCACGGGAACACAGCAATAGCGACCGTCTGCTTTCAGAACGGTTTCCACACCGTCAAATTCACAGTGCTGTTCCTTGCCCTCCAGCAGGTCAAACATTCCTTCTACGAGATCGTCAATGTACAGCAGTTCCAGCTCGGTGCTGCGGTCGTTGACAGTGAAGGGCTCGTCATTGGCGACTGCCCAGCAGAAGGTACTGACGGCACTGTTGTACTTGGGGCGGCTGTGGCCCATCAGGTTCACAAAGCGGTAGACCGCCACCTTTGCCCCAATCTCCTGAGCATACTGGAAGAACAGTTTCTCGCCAGCCTTCTTGCTGCGACCATACTCGCTGTTGCCAAAACGACCAGCCAGCGTAGCTTGAATGGAGGAGGACAGCATGATGGTCGCCTTGTTATTGTGCTTTTTTAGGCAGTTCAGCAAGTCGGATGCAAAGCCGAAATTACCCTTCATGAAATCCTCGGGGTTTTCCGGACGATTTACACCTGCTAGATTGAACACAAAGTCCGCCTTCTGGCAGTACTCATCTAGCTCCGCCGGGGTAGAATCCAGATCGTACTCATAGATTTCTTCAATATTCAATGCCGGGCGAGTTTTATTCTTCCCATCCCGGATGTTTTTCAGGTTGTTGCACAGGGCGGTTCCCACCATGCCCTTAGCACCTGTGACTAGAATGTTCATCCTATCGCCTCTTTAATGTACTGCGGTACAGTCCGGAATGTCTGCGCCATCCGGCACGGTTGCTTTATTGCAGATGGTGCAGTTGCTGCCGATACGGGCAAAATTCCCCACCGTGGTACCTGTGCGAATCACGCTGTTGGTATAGATCAAGGCGTAATCCCCTACCGTTGCATCACAGTGGACTTCTGTTCCGGCATTCAGCAGAACACCGTTTCCGACAGACGCACCGTTCTGGATACAAGCGTTTTGCAAAACCACACAGCCACAGCCGACTTCAGCAAACGGACTGACATAGGCACTGGGAGCAATGATGTTTGGGAACGCATAGCCAAGGGCTTTTGCCTTTTCATAAACCTGTGCTCGGAACCGGTTGTTGCCGATGCCAACCACCAGCAAGCCGTATTCTTTCCGCAACTCCGGCAAATCAGCAAGGCTGCCAACCACCGGAATGCCACAGATGTCAGTGCCCACCGGTTGCCCATCGTCTACAAAGGCACAGTCATATTCCATCATCGCTTGTTCAGCCACCATGCGGCCAAAGCCACCGGCTCCAACCAGCAGCAACTTTTCTTTAGACATTCGGGGTGCCCTTCAGTGCATTCTGAACATACTCGGTGGTGAGAATCTTCTTGACTGTGCCTTCCACATCCAGACGCTCGGTGTTGTGGCTGGTGTAAGATTCATCTGCCATGGTATGTACTTCACCCTTGACCACGAACTTATCATAGTTCAGGTCGCGATTATCCGCAGCAACACGGAAGTAATGACCCATGTCCTGGCTGCGCAGACGCTCCTCACGGGTCATCAGGTCTCGAACAGCTTCTCGCCGTGACGGGTGCCGATGATGTTCGTGCCGGTATCGCCGAACAATTGCTGGACAGCCTTAGCCAGATCGCCGATAGTGGAAGCATCAGACTTCTGGATGAACAAATCACCGGGATTTGCATGTTGGAAAGCGAACAAGACCAGATCCACAGCCTCGTCCAGGTTCATCAGAAAGCGGGTCATATTGGGGTCGGTAATGGTGATGGGATTGCCAGCCTTGATCTGGTCAATGAACAACGGAATGACAGAGCCACGGCTGCACATCACATTGCCGTAACGGGTGCAGCAGATGGTCGTGCCGCCCCGCTCGGCAGCCACACGGGCGTTTGCGTAGATGACGTGCTCCATCATGGCTTTGGAAATACCCATGGCATTGATGGGGTAAGCTGCCTTGTCGGTGGACAGGCAGACAACACGCTTGACACCGGCATCAATAGCGGCGTGCAAAACATTGTCGGTACCGATGATGTTGGTCTGAACGGCCTGCATGGGGAAGAACTCGCAGGAAGGAACCTGCTTCAGAGCAGCAGCGTGGAAGGTGTAGTCAACACCGGGCATGGCGTCACGGATGGACTGGGGGTTGCGGACATCGCCGATGTAGAACTTGACCTTGCCAGCAGTCTCCGGGTGCTTGGCTTGAAGCTCGTGGCGCATATCATCCTGCTTTTTTTCGTCACGGGAGAAGATACGAATCTCTTTCAGGTCAGAATCCAGGAAGTGCTTCAGAACGGTAGAACCAAAAGAACCAGTACCACCAGTAATCATAAGGGTTGCGTTATCAAATGCAGACATTTTAATTTTCCTCTCTTACTTTGCTTCAAGCGATTTCTTTATATCAGAAGAACAAATTCCCTCTGTTCTCTTTAAACGAACAACTCTTTTGTTGTGCTCTTCACACCACTGCTCTACCGCGTCAAAACGTCCACCACGGTGATCTTCACCAAGCGCAAGAATATCAAAATCAATTGTCCCTAAAAATTCAGGATCAACAGATTCATACACCACCACTTTGTCAACGATCCGCAATGATTCAAGCATTTCCACCCGTTCTGCGGTCGTATATAAGACCTTAGCATCCGGTTTATACTTCTTAATATAATCTCCGTCTTGAACGGCCACAATTAAATAATCTCCATAATTTTTGCACTGTTTGAACAGTCGCAGATGTCCCAAATGGAAGTAGTCATATACTCCAAATGTAAGAATTTTACTCATCATCATTTTCTTCTTTCATTTTTCAATATAAACAATAACGGATCGTATACCGTTGCATCAATATCATTCTTATACCTTTCATATAAACAGGTATTCTGTACATTCCCAAATCACCGGGCACTTATTTGCGCGCGCAAGTTGTTGGAACGACCTCTCGATTTCGGACGAATGCTCGTCCTGTTTCACCACCTCAATACACTCTCTCAAAAGTGCATAAAAAGCTCGTCCGAAATGGAATTTCACCTCGCATAGTTGCTTCTGTTAACTGCCACATTTCATCAAATTTTCCGATTCGTTTTGAAGATTCCAGTAAAACCTCTTTACGCGTAATTATGGAACTCGACATTTCCTCACGCTCACTACCCTTTTACTTCTGGTATGCTTTATACATATGATGGGATACTCTTTTCTCTTCGGGAGGAAGTTGCATATAATCGCCGTAAAATGCGTTTAGCCATTTATCATATCCAACAGGTGCATTGTACTCTCTTCCCTCAAAAGGAACCTTTATGAATGAAGAAAAAACATCCTTTTCACAAACAATTCTGGGAACAGAAGTGAAATTTCCGACTGCCGATGTATTCGTATCAGCATATTTCTTTGAATTATCAACAATCTTTTTGGAAAAGTATCCTTTCGGGAAAATCTTCAAAACTTCAAAGCCAACCGTTTTTACAATGTCTTTTATAATTCCATGCGTTCCAACAACACCATTTTGAACAGCATTTAATTTTGTATACCAATCTTCTAGTTTGTACATTTCTGCAACTTTTTGGTTGCTTTCAGGAGCATTGTCATAGACAAAAACGTCAATATTCACACTGATCTTCATGCCGTTTTCATCTGGTTCATACAAAACAGTTTCCGTGTCCAGCACTTTTCCATAGGGGTAATAGAAACTATTGCCAAGCTCCCGACAAATAAATTTATAGCGACCATTCGCTTGATTAAAAATATTCATAAATCGGTCAAAATCTGGCCGCAACATTCCAATATCAATATCATCATCCCAAGGAATATACCCTTTGTGGCGAATTGCGCCAAGTAATGTCCCGCAATCCAACCAGTATTGAATTTGGTTTTTCTCGCAAAAATCAGCAACGGTATTTAAAATGCCAAGCTGATAGATTTTTACTTCTTCTTCGTTAAGTTGTTTCATATAATTCTCCTTAATAGTCAATCAACTATTTGACCTTCTAAGTCTTGCATAATGGTTATCTCTTTTCTCTAGCGAATAGTTGCTAACCGATAGTTTTTCTAAATCTAAGCGAACGCTTGATGACGTGGCCTTATTTTGAATCTCAATTTTTCGAACTCGGTAGATTTTTCCGTTTAAATTTATAAGTGTGCCCTCACGGAGTTTAACAACGCTATTTTGCTTCTTTTCGACATGTGCAAGATTGTCATAATAACTTCCATAAAATTCTTGACTGGAGAAAAACATTTCAGGTGTAGCAACCATACCGGTAGAAATATTTGGCTCTTCCCACAAATCTTTTAGGGTATCTAGAAATTTTGACGGAGCTTTAAGATGATGCTCGAGAGTGATATAAAAATGTGAGAAATCTTTTTGCTCAATTATGCTAACGTGTTCTTGTGGGACAGGTAGATATTTTGTGGCGTCTGAATTTTCAGATTTTGTGTCATTTTGACTCTCTCTGTATATTTCTTTACTTTGTTCAATGGGTGTGTTTTGAGTGACATTCTCCATCTTGGTATGTTTTCTTTTCCATGCCAATCTTAATAGCAAAATCGCACCAATTAGGACATACCCAACTACAAGTGCTATTGCCCAGAGGCTTACATCAGAAAAGTTTGTGATAACTTTTTCAATCAACATACGGAGCGCACCTCCTTATAAATCGAAACTGCCGCACATAAAATCCAGGATAATATCCCAAATGCAAGAAGCAAAAAAGCACATGAGGTTTCCTCTCTATCTGACAATGGAACACCAATAAATGCACTACGGTACACTACTATATAATTTATAGCGAAAATAAAGAATGAAACCAAAAGCCATCCTTTCAAAAATCCGTGAATTTTATCGACCTGATTGTTTTCAAGCAATGTCGGCCATACTATTCCACATACAAGTGCTCCAACTTCGACAAGTTCATTGCTAGAGGCCTTTCCATAAATAAAGTAGAAGACCAGGAAAACACAAAAGGTACATCCTGAATACAAAAACGAGCGAACAGCCCATATAACAAATAATTCGGCTATTCGGAATGCTTTCTGCGCCGTCGTTTTCTTCCCCGTCTTGATTTGAACTTCTGCTTTCTTTTCCTTAGTTTCCGTCACGATAGCCTCCTTTTGCCCCTTGCGTTACATTAGCAAATTCTCTTCTGTATTTCCAACAATACCATCCGCGGCTTGCCATAAGGACAAACTCCGTTACACAGCGGAATATCGCGATCCACATCACGGTAAAATGCCCCGTTGCAATCAGCAATAGCAGGCTTGCCACCTGAACAACGGCGGACAGAATTGTTGTTTTTGTCACCTGTGCGGCCTTGTCCAGTGCGCCCAATGTCGGCCAGCCCAGCACGATTCCCGGAAAACTGAAAATCAGTACTGGCACCAATGCGCGGAACAGAGAAGTCGCTGCAATATACTGCTCACCGCCAACAATCTGAAGTACATACGGAGCTACCGCAATTGAAAACGCACTGCCCGCGAATACAATGGGCATAAAAATCATCAGAAGCCGCTTGATAAACTTCCAGCTTTTTGTCTTGATCATCTCTGGGTAAATGCCATCCGTAATAGGGGTATACATCGTCTGCACCGCGCCAATTAGCTGCATACAGACACTCCAATATGCAACTTCCGTTGCTGGAAGGAATGCGCCAATCAGCAGCGTATTCAATGCACCAAATGCAGTTGTTGCCATGTTGGAAGCAAAATAGACAAACGAATTTTTTAGCTTTTTCCACGCTGTGCTTACACTGGAAAAGTGAATCTTAATGTTTTCTTTCTTCAGTTCAACAAACACAAGGATAACAGCCACCAGCGAACCAACTGCATCCAGTAAGGGAACAAACAAAATGTCCTTATCCGAGTGGACAAAAATAAAAGTCAATGCTGTTGCGATGCCGCGCATAGCGACAAAGCGCAGCGTGATGACCTGCATTTTTTCGATGCCTCGGAAGAAATAATCAAACAAAAACACCGACAAAAACACTGTCACAAATGCCAACAGCGTATATCCGATGTTGCGCGCAGCAGGGGAATCACCGCAATCATTCCCAGCAGGGCAACAAAAGCCGCCGCCGCCAACAAAACGCGGGCAAGGAGAATGTCACCAACTTCTTTTTCCAATTTTTCGTGGTCGTTCTTCGCGTTTACAATATCCTTTGTGCCGGACAGCATAAAGCCAAAATCTACAACCAACTGCATATACTGCATTACAGCTTTTACATACGAAACCACGCCGTAGCTTTCTACAGAAAGCACACGGGTCAGATACGGCAATGTCAAAAGGGGAAATACGATTTTGGCGATTGACATACCATAGAGCATAATAATATTATTTGCTACTTTTTTTCATAATAAGATTAAATCCATTACCTTTTTAAGTTTCATTCATACTCGCTATACACTTCACTTGCACAAAACCCAAACGAAAAAACGAACATAATGAGATAGTACGGACTTTCAAGTCCGACATTAACGCCAATCAAAACAATCGATGAAAAAAGCATGAATATAGCGCATCTTGAAATATCATTGCTCTTTTCGGAAATCTTTTCTATTAAATCGAAGATCATAACCAAAAAGAGAACAATGCCAACAATTCCAAGTCTAAACGCGATACTAACATATGAGTTATGAGGACCTGTTATAAAAAGTTTATCAAGGGTACTGTATTCAGCTGTTGCAGCAAATGGCCCGGATACAACACTTCCTAGATTTCCAACAAAGTTCTCTGTTGCGTAGGACGTTCCATAGCCCACTCCAAGGCCGTAGCTTTGAACCAATTGTGCTAGTTCATCTTTCCAATACAGTAATCTCCACCATGAATTTGCATCGAAAATATTAGTGAATAGACCTGACATTATAGGCAGAATAAAGATTCCAGCAATCATAGTTTTAAATGCAAGACCAAATATTTTTATCGCATTACGCTTATTTTTATAGAAGTATAGAAACGCATAAATCATTCGAATTAACATGTTTGTCATTTCTCCGCCAACTGCGATTGGCGAGAATAAGATAAGGAGCGTTTGTAAAAGTCCACTTTTGGTTCTTCGTATATCATTCCCCCACAATAGCAATCCACTAATATCAGTCTGTTGGAACTGATATTGCAAATCTTTTAGAATAAATCATGCTTCCGATATATATGATCCAAAAGATGATATTATAATTTTTGTTCAAAAAATTCTTGAAATAATCTATGTTGTCCCTATCTTCCATTAAGAGAATTGCTGGTATGACAAACACATAATATGCTTGGCGTGGAATATATGCTTTTTCAAAAAAAAGGTCATCACTTGCAAATAATTTGTTCGTTCCTGCAAAGGACATCGCTATCATCATTAGTGCGTAGAGTTCAAATCCAATTATTGCCTTATTTATTTTCGTGAGTTGAATTACTCCCCAATGTGAATAGAGGTATTTGATATAAGCAACCACTAAAAAAAGCAATACAAGATAAAAGATTTGAATCCCGGCAATAGAGAATTTGACAAATGCCCCCCAAACAGTGCAACACCTAGTACGCAAATATAAAACAGCGTCATTTTATTTCCTCAGAAAATTAAGAATTAAAAATCTCGAATTAGTTGTAAAATATCTTTTGAACAGCCTTTTTGGTTCTTTTATAAATCGATAAAACCATTCCATGCTAATATCCTGCATCCATTGAGGTGCTTCATCAATTACGCCAGAGACGACATTAAATGCTCCACCAACGCCAATCATAAGGCCGTTGATTTCCCTTGCATTTTATAGCAGAACTCTTCTTGGCGTGGAGCACCCAAGGCGACCCAAACAATATCTGGATTGGTTTGATTTATTCGCGCTATGAGTGCATTCTCCTCTTCTTCACTGAGCGGACGAAACACGGAAGGCTCACATCCGACTACTTCAACCCATGGATACTCCTTTTTGATTTTCTCAAGAAGCGCATTTATATTTTCTTGCGTTGTTCCATAAAAGTAATGTCGGATTTTCTTTTCTTTCGACTCTTCAAAAAGCCTTCGCATCAAATCCGGTCCGGTGACACGATTCATCTGCGGAAATTTCTTTCTTCCAATTACAGAAAGTGGTTTCCCGTCTGGCACAGACAGCAAAGACTCCGCTTGTACCTTATAATATTGTGGATCATCATGTGCCATAACTGTCGTATGCACATTGGAAACACAGACGTAATTTCCATGTACAGCATCCCAATTGGAGAATAAAAAGGAAATACAACTCTCCATATTCACTACTGAAATCGGCACACCGATTATATTTACGCGTGTAGGAATATTCTTTAGTTTGTTACAATGTATCATATATTTTATTTAGTCTTTCATAGTTTGAAGCAGGTGTCTGGTTGCACAAGTAATAGTTATAAGCATTAAACGAAAATTTCGTTCGTTGTTCATAAACTGCATCCAACGCTTTCCTAAAAGAGCCCTTGACTTCAAAATCAAATAGAGTTCCTGCATTTGATTTTGAAACTAAGTCGCCAGCATTTCCAATCCTCGTTGATACGACCGGAACTCCCAAAGAGAAACATTCTGCAATATTCATAGGGTAGCCCTCATACCATATATAGGGCGTAATCAATGCGACTGCGGATTTTAAGGAATTGAATAATTCTTTTTGTGGGCAGAATCCATTCAAATGAATGTTTGGATATTTAGCTGCTAACTTTCGAACCTCAGCTGCGCACTCACCCTCTCCATAAACTTCAAGTACATAGGTGCCCGGCAGATTGGTCCATTCATTAAGCAGTTTTAGTATTCCTTTTCCTTTATCAAGTCTTCCGGCATAAATATATGTTCTTACCCCCCCGAACAAATGTTCATATATATCGTTTTGGAGAACATAATTTTTATCTTTTGACAGTGTTTCGCTGTAATAGGCCAGTGCATTTTTCTGATATATTTCGTTGTTCTGCAAAACATCTTCAATAGCATTTATAAATGTATCGGGCTTGTCAGGTTCAAATGTTGTTCCACCTTTTGAATTGACAAGAATATCTCCTGCATTGCCTATATTTGTCGATACAACAGGGCAACCAATGGCCATTGCCTCTGCAAGAATCATTGGGAAGCCTTCATACCAGATACTTGGAAATACAAGTGCTGTTGCAGTTGATAAATCTTCAAAAATAGTTTTCTGTGGAGTAAATCCGTAAAAGGAAATATTCTCTTTCACATTTTCTTCAACGAAATTTTTGAGAGTTCCATCTCCATAAATGTGCAGGCAATAATCCTTAGGAAGCAACTTCCACAATTCCAAAAGGAGTTTTATTCCTTTGTTTTCTTCAAGTCTACTTGCAAAAATGAACACTCGCTTGTGTGCTCCTTTGCTTGGCTCCCCTTTTCTGCTTACAAAATTAGGTTTTACGAATACCTGATTTGAATTTATATCGATGAGTTTATCGAATTTACTTTTGTTGAATTCGGTCAAAAAGATATATGATATTTTTTTATAGATTCCTAGTTTTCTGTTAACCGTTAACATTGCTGCAACAATTATTGTTCCAACTGTAGAGTTTCGATAACATTTGTTTTTTATTGCTTCTTTGAAGTTTCCGTTCTCGCGGCACTTTTCGCACACCTTGCCTTTGCAGTAAAAAGACCCATTCGGCAGAGAAGTCTGAAATTATGGATTGTCTGAACCACAGAACTTTCATACTTCTTGCAGCATAATACACAGATGGCGAAATCAATGGAAACGTGTTATGACAATGCACAACATCGATTTGTTCGTTCTTTATCAGTTTTCTGATCTCTATATAGTTCTAAGAGACCACACTGTTGTAAAAGGCAAAAAGAGCAATTTCCATTTATCAGATTTCAGCTCATCGTTGCTACGCGTATACTCTATTACTTCATGGCCATTATCCTCGAAGCAGTTCTACTTCGTTTTTTGAAAACCGTATGTTCTCCGCCACCTATTTGATAAAAATTATGAACCATTAAGATTTTTTCTTTTTTCTCACGCTATTCTCCCAATCTTTATGTAAGCTGATACCCCTTACTCCCCACGCCCCAGCAGGCACACCTTAAACGTCTTAAAAATAATTTTCCAGTCCACCCAGAAGCTGCGCTCCTTGACATACTTCACATCCAGATCCATCCACTCCTCAAAGGAGAGGTCATTGCGGTGCGGGGCGATCTGCCAGTAGCAGCTCAGGCCGGGGGTCACATACAAACGCTGCTTTTCGTAGTCGCCGTACTGCTCCACCTCGCGGGGAAGTGCGGGGCGGGGACCAACGATGCTCATATCGCCCTTCAGGATGTTCCACAGCTGCGGCAGCTCATCGAGGCTGGTCTTGCGGATAAACTTGCCCACACGAGTAATGCGGGGGTCGTCCTTGATCTTGAACACAGGACCATCCATCTCGTTTTGATCCAACAGGTCGTCCAGTTTTGCCTCTGCATTAGGGCACATGGAGCGGAACTTATAGAACTTAAAGGGTTTTCCATTGCGGCCGATACGCTCCTGGCTGAAAACAGGGCCAGCAGACGGATCATCCACTACAATGGCAATTGCCGTAGCCAGCATGACGGGCG
>ENA-OQIO01000459-OQIO01000459.1-human-gut-metagenome-genome-assembly--contig:-NODE-459-length-22236-cov-3.527161_pt1 | contig 22236 bp, 24 predicted proteins | sample MGYA00242573_ERZ504737 | MGnify/ENA primary metagenome ERZ504737 (study PRJEB26092, sample SAMD00036203) | human gut metagenome | host: Homo sapiens | study: EMG produced TPA metagenomics assembly of...
CTGCTTTTTCCTCTCCTACAGTTCCTGCCTCTCTGATATAATCAAACTCCGCCAGAAACTCCATCTGACGTTTTTCCACTGATTTCATTTGTGTTCATAATTGTAAAAACCTTCCTCAAATATATTTATGCTACCAGCAATTATTCCTATTATACCATTTACGTATAAGCTTTTTCCACCATTATAAATGAGAAAATTCAGTAAAACCAAATTAATAAAAATAAAAAAGACCTTTATCAACATTTTTACATTGTGTCAGTTAAAGGTCTTTCATATTATGATTTTATTTCAAGCTATTGAAGTATTCATCCCATGGTTTTGGTTCGTTATCTTCTTCCTCTTCCGGAATTGTCTGACTCTGCAGGCTGTCCTGTACTTCTTTACTCTCTGAAGAATCATATGGGTTATCCTGTGTCGTTCTATTATTTTCCACAGAACCATACAAACTATCCTGGGTATTCTCACTTGCTGCATTATTCTGCACTTCTTTGTTCTCATCCGAAGCCACTGATGAATCACCTGTCACACTCCAGAACTGCTGCGGATGCGTCTGATCTTCCTGTGGCTGTTCACTCTGTGAATAGCTGTCAAACATAGGATTCACATAGTCTCGTGCCACACGTTCTTCTTCCTCTTTCTGCACTTTAAGCTCCCCTGTCAGATCACGATAGAACATTACTTCTGTCATGGCCATATATGGAAATACCCACAAAAGTGCAATATAGAACGTAAAAACAGAAAGAAACATCAATGGGATAAAGCTTATCTTCAGCATAAGATATCTTCCGAAGTTTCCATGCATCATCTCCAGACTCTCTTTCATAGCCTCTGTACTTTTCAATTCCGGCTTATCTGCCAGAATATAATAAGTCATCTCCAGAGGAATGACCAGAATCTGATAAACAATCATTCCTACGATCATCAGAACAACCCCTGTATACAGCCAGGTGATCAGCACCTCCACGGAAGCATCTTCACCCGGAAGATTCGCATTACTGTAAATCGTATAGGGCAGCATGGTAAGCAGATTCAGTACTGCCATAAAAAATCCGGCAACGATCACTCTGTCCGGATGATGTCTGTAAAAATAAAACAGGTCATTTAATGAATATACTTTCCCTCTGGCAATATTCAGATACATATAATTCATACCTGCCGCGACCACATTGATCAGCAAAGTCATAATAAATGTAAATGCATACGACAGCACAATATCAATTGTTTCCTCTCCCGGAAATAAAGCCGAGGATATCATGCTGCTGATCAGAGCCAGTGCCTGAACTGCAACAAACGCCAGGATCAGTATCCCATATTTTCCTGACATAGCCTGCTTCGCATAGTTTTTTAATTCACGTCTCGATGTCATGTATTTCTCCTAAATCAGTCTGCCAGACCAAAGGTATCATGTACTGCATTCATTGCGCGCACTCCGTCCTTTTCATTGATCAGAACTGTCACACGAATCTCGGATGTAGAGATCATATTGATGTTTACGCCCTCATTATAGAGGCTCTCAAACATCTTTGCTGCTACTCCGGGATTACTCATCATTCCTGCACCTACGATGGAAAGCTTCGCAATATTTCTCTCAGAATGAAGCTCTGCAAATCCAAGTCTTGCCTGATTTGCATCCAGAACTGCAACTGCATCATCCAGATCATTTCCATCGACTGTGAAGGAAATATCCTTTCTGCCCGCACGTCCGATAGACTGCAGGATAACATCTACATTAATATTCTTCTTCGCAAGGGTATCAAATAATTTAAAAGCCACACCCGGCTCATCCTTTAATCCGATTACCGCGATTCTCACTGCATCTGTATCCAGCGCAACACCGCTAATCAACATTCTCTCCACTGTAACTTCCTCCTTTACCACAGTTCCTTCACTGTTGTTTAAACTTGAACGTACCACAAGCGGCACGCCATATTTCTTCGCCATCTCCACAGAACGGTTGTGAAGCACACCTGCCCCGAGAGTCGCAAGGTCAAGCATTTCATCGTAAGTGATCTCTTTGAGCTTTCTTGCTTTCGGAACCTTACGCGGATCTGCTGTGTAAACACCATCTACATCTGTATAGATTTCACAGGCATCTGCATGAAGAGCAGCCGCAAGAGCAACCGCTGTTGTGTCAGAACCGCCTCTTCCAAGAGTCGTATAATCATCATACTTGTCAACTCCCTGGAAGCCGGTAACTATTACAATCTTTTTGCTGTCCAGCTCTCTTCTGATACGCTCTGTATCAATTCTTTTTAAACGTGCATTTCCATGACTGCTTGTCGTATGCATGGAAACCTGAAAAGCATTCAGGGAAACCGCAGGAACTCCCAGTTTATCCATCGCCATTGCCATCAGTGCAACAGACATCTGTTCTCCGATGGTAAAGAGCATATCCATCTCTCTTTTCGGCGGTTTCTCATTGACATCCCTTGCCATGGTGATCAGTTCATCCGTATATTTCCCCATTGCGGACAGAACGACAACCACGTCATTTCCTTTTCTGTACTCTTCTATACAGCGGCTGGCAACATTAAAGATACGTTCTTTATTTGCAACCGATGTACCGCCAAATTTCTTGACAATCAACATTGTTTTACTTCCTCCATAATAAGTTTACAGGAAAGAGAAGATTCTCATATCTTCCCTTTCCTGTTCTGTTTACAGTAATCACTGTACAAATATTTATCTGAAGTATTGTATCAGTGTCTACCTTATCAGGCACACTATATGATACACGAAATCTGTCAGTTTATCAATCTTTAACTCGAATCTTTGCAAGTACCTGATCTCCGATCTGAGCCAGTTTCTCTTCAAATGCTCCCTGTGTCATTTCATCAGTGATAAATGCACATTCCTGCGGAAGCTGTCCCAGGCTGATGATCTCAACATCACCAAATACCTTCTTCGCTTCTTCTGCTGCTTCTTTTTTGATTCTCACAAAAACTTTCCTGTCACTTCATCCAGTGGTTTCAGTACTGCCGGAGTGCTATTCCAGTTTGTCACAATATTAACATGGAGATGTTTTGCGGCATCCACAATATCACCAACTACAGCACTTGCTGTAGGCAGTTTACCTGCACCGCTTCCATAGAACATGGCATCTCCAAGCATATTTCCATGTACAAATACTGCATTAAACACATCATTTACACTGTAAAGAGGGCTGTTCTGGCCGAGCATAAACGGTGCTACCATTGCATAACAGGTTCCGTCTGCCAGTCTGCGGCTGGTTCCAAGAAGTTTGATGGTTCTGCCAAGCTTCGCAGCATACTCCATATCTTCAGGTGTGATCTTTGTAATTCCCTCTGTATAAATATCTTCAAAATCAAAATATCTCTCATAAGCAAGAGAGGAAAGGATTGCGATCTTACGGCATGCATCGTATCCTTCCACGTCGGCGGTAGGATCTGCCTCTGCATAACCCTTCTGCTGTGCTTCCTTTAATACAGTGTCAAATTCACAGCCTTCTGTGCTCATCTTATAAAGCATGTAGTTGGTAGTTCCGTTCAGGATACCTGTTACTTCGTCAATCTCATCTCCTGTAAGGGAAGAATTGATGACACGAATGATCGGGATTCCGCCGCCACAGCTTGCTTCAAATAAGAAATTAATGCTCTTTTCCTTTGCAATATCCATCAGCTCGCGGCCATGCTTTGCAACCAGAGCCTTATTGGAAGTGCAGACATTTTTTCCTGCCAGAAGTGCCTTCTTTACAAAAGTATAAGCAGGCTCCACACCGCCCATAACCTCTACTACAATATCTACTTCCGGATCACTGACGATCTGTTCATAATCATGGACCAGAACCTTCTCTACCGGCTGTCCCGGAAAATCACGAAGATCCAGAACATATTTTACATGAAGTTCCTGTCCGGCACGTCTGGAAATGCTCTCTTTATTTTCATTTAATACTTCAAATACACCGCTTCCAACTGTGCCATATCCTAAAATTGCTACATTGATCATTTTCTTTTACTCCCTGCCTAATATTTTCAGATAATGAATTCCTTCATTCTGTTCAATCGTCTCTACCATTGCTTCTGCATCCCCCTCGCCCGGAAGAATGTCCACACTCAGAGTAAGTGTGGCAACCCCATTGATAGGAATACTCTGATGAATGGTGAGAATGTTTCCATGAAACCGTGCAATCGTCTGCAGGACAACCGACAAAAGCCCCGGTTCATCATCCATCTGGATAATAAAGGTGATCGTCTTTCCCCTTGTCTCTTCATGAAATGGAAAAATATCATCTTTGTATTTGTAGAAAGAGCTTCTGCTGATTCCTGTGCGCTCTGCTGCATCCTGTACAGTGTCCACTTTGCCGGAGTCCAGAAGCTTCTTTGCCTCCACAACCTTCAGCAGGACTTCCGGAACCGCACGTTCTCTCACTACAAAATATTTCTTTTTCTCTGTTACTGGTTTCTGCATATCACTTTACCTGTCCGTTCTTTAAAGACATTTGTTTTTACACACTGGATATATTATCACACCACACAAAAATACGCAAGAAATATATTCTGCTGAATCATTGTGTAAAATCATTATGCCTCAACACGAAAAAGGCTGTCCTGATTTCAGACAGCCTTTTTTATTCTTTTATTTCTTCAGTGCGATCCATTTCAGATATGCATTGATGAAAATATCAATTCCTCCGTCAAGTACTGCATCCACATTTCCGGTCTCCTCGTTTGTACGATGATCCTTTACCATGGTATATGGCTGCATAACATAAGAACGGATCTGATTTCCCCATCCGATATCTGTCACCTCACCACGGATACCGGAGAGTTTTTCCTCTGCCTCCTGCTGCTTGAGAAGATACAGCTTGGCTTTCAGCATCTGCATGGCTTTATCTTTATTCATGTGCTGAGAACGTTCATTCTGACACTGTACCACGATTCCGGTAGGATAATGTGTGATACGGATGGCAGATGATGTCTTGTTGATATGCTGACCGCCGGCACCACTGCTTCGATAAGTATCAATACGGATCTCATCGTCATTGATCTCTACATCCAGATCCTTCTTGATATCCGGCATAACATCACAGGATACAAAAGATGTCTGTCGCTTACCTGCTGCATTGAAAGGAGAAATACGCACCAGACGGTGAACTCCCTTCTCTGATTTCAGATAACCGTAAGCATTTGTTCCGTTTACCTGGAAAGTAACAGATTTGATACCTGCCTCATCGCCGTCCAGATAATCCAACACTTCCAGGGTAAATCCTTTCTTATCTGCCCAACGGCTGTACATACGGTAAAGCATACCGCACCAGTCACAGGCCTCTGTTCCGCCTGCACCTGCATTCAGCTTAATGATAGCATTCTCACTGTCATATTCTCCGGAAAGAAGTGTCTTGATACGGATATTGTCAAAATCCTTCTGAAACTCATCCAGCATTTCCTGAATCTCAGGAATCAGTGCAGGATCGTTCTCCTCATATCCCATCTCGATCATGGTTTCCATATCTTCCATCTGTGTAACCAGATTCTGATAGGTCTCCATATCATCTTTCATGTCTTTTAATTCTTTCATTTTCTTCTGGGAAACTTCTGCATCATCCCAGAAATCAGGCGCTTCCATTTCGCGCTCTAATTCTTCGACCTTCTGCTCTTTGTTAGCCAGGTCAAAGTGAATCCCTCACTTCCACTAATGGTTCTGTATAAGTCGCAAGAATGCTCTTGAACTGGTCTAATTCAACCACAGCTTCACCCACTTTCTTATTATAAATATTCTCTGTCGGACTCCCTGTGGATAACCGACTGAATTGCTATAGATTATAGCAGTCCTGATAAATAATTCGTTTAAAATAATAACATATCTTTAAGCAAATTACAAACAAAGAATTACACATAAAACCTGTGTAATTTATGAGAAGAAGCTCTCTGCAACACTTATATCTGCAATATATCCCACTGTTCCTGTCATATAGATAGTTCCGTCCTCTTCCATATCGATCTGTATCATTCCGCCCGGCTGATTTACATTAATACGGGATTCCACCAGTCCCAGCTTATAGGCTGCCGCTGCTGCCGCACAGCTTCCTGTTCCGGAAGCCTTTGTATATCCGGATCCTCTTTCCCAGATTTCAATTTCCAGATTTCCCTTGTCGACCTGACGGCAGATCTGCAGGTTCATTCTCTCCGGAAATTCATCTGCATTTTCCACATAAGGTCCCAGATTCTTTACAGCTTCTGCACTTACATTGTCAGTAAAAATAATGCAGTGTGGATTACCAACTGTCAGGCAGGTAGCCTTGTATTCTTTTCCATGAAATACGAAATTCTCCTTAATTACTTCACGAACTTCACCGGAAACAGGGATATCGCTGGAGATAAAAGATGGTTTTCCCATGTTTACTGTAAATTCCGTTGCCCGACTGTTCAGGCATTCCACATGAATCTTGCCTGACATAGTTTCAATGTCAAATTTTTTCTCAGTAATATATCCATTGTCCATCAGATATTTGGCAAAAATACGCACGCCGTTTCCACTGATGGCAGATTCACTTCCGTCTGCGTTAAAAATACGCACACCCAATTTCCCATCAATTTCTACCGGTCCATAAAGCACACCGTCAGCGCCAAGCCCAAATCCTCTCTGGCAGAGAAGTGCAATCTTCTTTCCCTGAAGCTGTACCTGATTTTTCTTCGGATCAAGAATCAGATAATCGTTTCCAAGTCCCTGATATTTACTCATAATAATTGTATTTGCCATAACCATATCTCTCCTTCTGATTTATAATCCCGGATACTTCCCGCTTTTGTATCTGCATCGATAATCAATTGTCGGGCAATCTTTCCAACTCACTTCGCCACTTGTCTGAGTCCCCACCCACTGCTTATTGCTCTTCGCAATTGAAGCAGGGGACTTACTTGATTCGGTTAAATTTTGTGTCAGGTAATTTTCTCTTATCACATCCTGACTTTGTATTCATTATATTTTATTGTTTTTACCATGTATATAGAGTAAAATGCTTGAAATATTGCAAAAAATGCTCTGTAAGTGTTACAAAAAAGACCATTATATCAGTTCTCTGATATAACAGCCTTACAGCAGCATCACTCCTCTCTGTTCAGTTTTCTATTTCTTTACCCTATTTCGAAATAGTTACAAAGTTTTTACGATTACTTTGTAATTGTATGATACTATTATCGTGTAATAATGTCAATATCTTTGTAGCATATTTTCTCAGAAATTATAAAATATATTCGTTACTATTTGTTACATTCTTAGTAATAATTGTACATTTGCGCATTAAATGATATGATTATACCATGAATCAAACTTTTCCCTCCGCTTATTACTTTCCACTGCTTATTTCTTTTCACAATCTCCACAGGGGACTTGCTTGATTCGATTAAATAATCATTGCAGATATCGGAGGCAGATATGTTATTATCAGAACAGTTCTATCAGACAGAAAAAACAGGATACCTGAACGAACAATTCCGACTTTTTCATCTTAAAGACCAGACCAGAAAGGAATTCTCTTACCATTATCATGATTTTCACAAGGTAGTTATCTTCATCTCCGGCAAAGCTGCCTATCATATAGAAGGAAAAGCTTATCAACTGAAACCATGGGACATTCTTCTGGTAAACCGCCATGCCATCCACCGCCCGGAGATTGATCCTTCTGTTCCATATGAACGTTTCATTCTCTGGATCCAAAACGATATTCCCTGGCAGGAACTGCTGAAATGCTTCCAGAAAGCAAATGACCGAAGCTATAATCTGGTACGTCTGAACTCTGCTCTTCAGGAAAAGATGAAAGACATCCTGTTTGAACTGGAAAATTCCGCAAAATCCGATGAATATGGAAGGGAAATCCTGACACAGTCACTTTTTCTTCAGTTTATGGTTTATCTGAACCGTATCTTTCTGGAAAAGCAGTACATTTTTGATAAAAAATCCTACACCTTTGACTCGCAGATTGCCAACATTCTTCAGTATATTAACCATAACCTGAAGGAAGACCTTTCTGTGGAAGCTCTTTCTGCAAAATATTATGTAAGCAAGTATCACCTGATGCGGAAGTTCAAACAAGAAACCGGCTATACCCTTCATAATTATATTGTAAATAAGCGGCTTCTTATGGCACGTACTCTGATCTCAAATGGAATGCCTGTGACAAAAGCAGCACAAGAAAGCGGGTTCACAGAATACAGCACTTTTTCCCGGGCATACCGTAAACAGTTTAAAACCACCCCCAGCGAAGAACTGCCTCATTATAGCAATTCTCTAAAATAATGCATCTTAATCCAGCCCATCAGAGTAGTCAATCGGATATTCGCAATCCGCTTTCGCTACTTGCTCATAACTCCAAAAAAGATGTAACCATGTCTGAAAAAATCTTTCTTCTCAGACATAATTACATCTTTTATTGTTCTCAGGTCATGCAGATATTCGCGCTCCGCTTACTGTTTCACTTTCTTCTTCGCTGTTGCACAGTAGAATACGAATCCCAGCAGTACCAGTGCAACGATCATCCATCCGGCCAGTGCTGCTGTTCCCAGACCTGCAAATTTATCATAGTAACCTTTCAGATAGATCACAATGATAATCGCCGGAATTCCATAGGCAACATAATTTTTCAGACATTTCGGGAATTTCATACCTGTACCGGCATTCACCTCTGCAATGAAATTGTCCCATCCCCATCCGTTCTTTCTGGTGCAAAACAGAAGGTAACCAAGGCTTCCAAGAGGAAGAAGATTGTTAGAAACAATAAAGTCTTCCAGATCCATGATATTGCTTCCATCTCCAAATGGCTGGAATCCGGAAAGTACATTGAATCCAAGCACACATGGAATACTTAAGACCACAACAAGAACTGCGCAGACAACAACACTCTTTTTACGGTTCCAGCCAAACAGTTCCATATTAAACACGATCAGGTTCTCAAATACAGCAATGATCGTTGAAACCGCAGCAAATGTCAGAAACAGGAAGAACAGACTTCCCCACAAAGCCCCTCCGCTCATCTTTGCAAAAATATTGGGCAGAGTGATAAAGATAAGGCTTGGACCTGCATCCGGCTGGATTCCATAGGAGAAGCATGCCGGAATAATGATAAATCCTGCTGTCAGCGCAACAAAAGTATCGAGTACGGTGATGCTTACCGCCTCTCCGGTAAGGCTTCTGGATTTGTCCAGATAACTTCCGAAGATCAGCATGGCACCAATACCAATGGATAATGTAAAGAATGACTGACTCAATGCCGCAAATACTACATTACCAACTCCTGCTTCCTTAATCTTCTGAAAATCAGGAATCAGATAGAAGCGGATTCCTTCTCCCGCACCTTCCATCATTACTGAATGAACCGCAAGGATCACCATAATGATAAGCAGTGCACTCATCATTATTTTGGAGATTTTTTCAATACCATTCTGCAATCCCATGAAACAGACTGCAAATCCGATCAGACAGATGATCACCATCCATAACATCATCGTCGGTGCATTTCCCAGCATATCGGAAAAAGACTGTGTTACTGCTTCCGGAGTCGCTCCAACGAAATCTCCCCGCAGACTCTTCACACAATAGTAGATCATCCATCCTCCTACTGTTGTGTAAAACATCATCAGCATATAACATCCAATAATACCAATAAATTTCAATGGCTTCCAGCAGCTTCCTGCAGGTGCCAGTTTGTCAAAACATTTCGCAACACTTGTGTGGCTTCCCCGTCCTACCGCAAATTCTGCTACCAGAACCGGAATACCGAGAATAACCAGAAAACATAAGTAGATCAGGATAAAGGCCGCGCCTCCATATTCCCCGCAGATATACGGAAACTTCCACACGTTTCCAATACCGATGGCACATCCTGCTGACACCAGGATAAAACCAAGGCGTGAGCCGAAAGACTCTCTTTTCATACTGTTTTCCCCCTTTATGGAATTGTTATGTGACTGTTCATCAATCATAATCACATAGCTGTGGATGTACTGAACAGTTCAAACAGATATTCACAATCTGCCAATTCAACGCGCTAACGTGTTTTTGTGCACGATAAAAGGGCCTCATGATTCAGCCCTTTTATTTTGCAGCAGACATGATCTGCTCACAATGTTCTGTTTACAAAATCATTACTGCCCGCTCTGTAGTAATGAACTCACCACTTACAAAAATGGGAGTCTTCTCAACTGAGATAAACGAGTCAGGCCTTATTCTTACGTCCACAGCACTGTTTGTATTTCTTACCGCTTCCACATGGGCAGGGATCGTTCGGATATACTTTGATTTCTTTTCTCTGAACCGGTTTCTTAGGACCGGCACTGTCATCCTTGTTTGTTCCGGTAACTTTAGCTACCTGTTCACGCTCGATCTTCTGCTCTACATGTACATGGTACAGCATACGAAGAGTATCTTCCTGAATGGATGTGATCATTTCGTTGAACATATCAAATGCACTCATTTTATATTCAACAACCGGATCTCTCTGTCCATAAGCAGCAAGTCCGATACCCTGACGAAGGATTTCCATATCATCAATGTGATCCATCCACTTGCTGTCAATGCATTTCAGAAGTACAACTCGCTCTAATTCACGAAGCTGCTCCGGTTCCGGGAACTCTGCTTCTTTTTCTTCATAGAGCTTCACTGCCTCTTCTTTCAGTTCATGTCTGATCTCATCGCGTTTCTTGCCTTTTACACTCTCAGCTGTAAGCGGTCTGATCGGAATGATCGGAGTAAGAACACCGTTAAATTCATTCAGATCCCACTCTTCAGAATCTACATCATCAGAGAAACACATATCAACATAAGTATCCACTGTATCCTGGATCATCTTATAGATTGCTTCACGCATATTCTCACCGTCGAGAACCTGACGACGTTCTTTGTAGATGATCTCACGCTGTTCATTGTTTACCTGGTCATAATCAAGAAGATTCTTACGGATACCAAAGTTGTTAAACTCAATCTTCTCCTGAGCTTTCTCAATTGCATTGGAAAGCATCTTGTGCTCAATCTGTTCATTCTCTGCAACACCAAGGGATGTAAAGATCTTCATCAGTCTCTCAGAACCGAACAGACGCATCAGGTCATCTTCCAGGGAAATATAGAAACGGGATTCACCCGGATCTCCCTGACGTCCGGAACGTCCGCGAAGCTGATTATCAATACGTCTGGACTCATGACGTTCTGTACCGATGATCATCAGACCACCTGCATTTCTTGCCACATCATCCAGCTTGATATCTGTACCACGACCAGCCATGTTAGTGGCGATCGTAACTGCTCCTGCCTGACCTGCCTGTGAGACAATCTCTGCCTCAAGTTCATGGAACTTGGCATTCAATACATTATGTTTGATTCCCTGTCTCTTCAGCATACGGCTGAGAAGCTCGGAAGTTTCAATCGTAATGGTACCGACCAGTACAGGCTGCTGTTTCGCATGAGCTTCCACTACAGCATTGACAACTGCGTTGAATTTCTCTTTCTTTGTCATATAAACAGCATCTTCATGGTCAACTCGGATAACCGGTCTGTTAGTCGGGATCTCTACAACGTCCATTGCATAGATATCACGGAATTCTTTCTCCTCTGTGACAGCTGTACCGGTCATACCGCCCTTCTTATCATATTTATTAAAGAAGTTCTGGAAAGTGATGGTTGCCAGAGTCTTGCTCTCACGTTTGATCTTAACATGCTCTTTCGCTTCGATTGCCTGATGAAGACCATCTGAGTAACGGCGTCCCGGCATGATACGTCCGGTGAATTCATCAACAATAAGGATTTCATCATCTTTAACTACATAATCCTGATCCTTATGCATCAGGTTATGGGCGCGAAGTGCAAGTGTAATATTATGCTGGATCTCCAGATTCTCCGGATCTGCCAGGTTTTCAATATGGAAAAATTTCTCAACCTTATGAACGCCCTGCTCTGTAAGGTTTACGATCTTATCTTTTTCATTTACAACGAAGTCACCTGTCTCGATAACTTCTTCACCCATGATGGCTGCCATCTTGGTCATCTCATGCTGGCTTCACCGCGCTCTAACTGCTGAGCAAGGATATCGCAGGCCTCGTATAACTTGGTTGACTTACCGCTCTGTCCGGAAATGATCAGAGGGGTACGTGCCTCGTCGATAAGAATGGAGTCGACCTCATCGATGATACAGTAGTGCAGATCTCTCTGTACCAGCTGTTCTTTATAGATAACCATGTTGTCACGCAGATAATCGAAACCGAGTTCGTTGTTCGTAACATAGGTAACATCACAGTTGTATGCAGCACGACGCTCATCCTGCTTCATATCATTTAAAACAACACCGACTGTCAGGCCAAGAAACTCATGGATCTTTCCCATTTCTTCCGCATCTCGTTTAGCCAGGTAATCGTTGACTGTTACGACATGCACACCTTTGCCTTCCAGTGCATTTAAATATGACGGAAGTGTGGCGACAAGTGTTTTACCTTCACCTGTTCTCATCTCTGCGATACGTCCCTGATGGAGAATGATACCACCGATAAGCTGCACACGGAAATGTTCCATTCCAAGAACACGCTTACCGGCTTCACGTACAACCGCAAATGCCTCAGGAAGCAGATCATCCAGTGTCTCTCCCTCTTCAAGACGTTTCTTAAATTCTCTTGTTTTTCCTCTGAGTTCTTCGTCGCTTAACTTCTGCATGTCCGGGCGCAGGCTCTCAATTTTCTCAACCAGAGGCATGATACGCTTAACCTCTCGCTGGCTGCGGGTCCCGAATACTTTTGAAAACATATTCATATTAGGTTTTACTCCTGTTTATTTCTTTTTTATACAAGCATTGCTGCCATATAACAATTACTGCTGTGCGGAATAATTTCTGTTCACTCCGTCCACAGCAGACATGTCAGCAGCATGCGGACATTACAAACACTTACTATAATACACAATACTTGTATATTCTAACACTTTCCGTTATGGAAAACAATGAATTTTTCATGAACAAACCAAGAAAATTACGGAGTCACCAAAATTTATCGCTTCGTATCCACGATCAGTCTGCCAAATTTCTGCAGTTCCCTTTTGGCCTGTACAAAATCCGGTAAATGCCACTCCCAGTTCGGAGAACCAATGGTTCCCGGTGTGTTGATATGTCCCTCTTTTCCAATTCCGAGAATATCTGCCAGCGGAATGATCGCATATTCTGCCTGATTCTGCATGGTGTACTGCAGGAATCTGTCCTTGACAGAGCCCTGTGATGCTCCCGCCCTCTTTAACATCCGGCGGATTTTTCTTTTGGCTGCAACACTCATTTTTCCATACCACTGCATGATCGTATCATTGTCATGAGTTCCTGTGTAGAAAATCATATTTTCCACATCATCGAAGGTATCGCGGGCATACTTTCCACCTGTTTCTATGGAAAAGATCAGAATCTTCATTCCCTTCAGATGATAATGATCTTTCAGCATCAGAACCTCCGGACGAAGCAGGCCCAGATCCTCTGCCACCAGATCTAACCCCGGAATTTCTTTCTGAAGTGTATCAATGACCTCATATCCTGGTGCTTCGATCCATTCACCGTCAATAGCAGTCGGGCAGTCTGCCGGAATTTTCCAGTATGTGTCAAATGCACGAAAATGGTCGATTCTTATAATATCAAACAATTTGTTGCTATAGCCAATCCTGTCCACCCAGAATCTGTAATCCTGTTCTTTCATATGCTCCCAGTCATAGATCGGATTTCCCCATCTCTGTCCTGTAGCACTGAAATAATCAGGCGGTACTCCGGCGATGAAGATCGGACGTCCATCTGTATCAAGAAGAAGTTATCTTTTCCACCCCATACGTCCACGGAATCCTGTCCCACATAGAAAGGAACATCTCCCATGATCTGGATTCGGCATCGTTTGCAGCCTTCTTCACCTTCATCCACTGTGTGTAGAAAATATACTGAAGGAACATCTGATATTGTGCCTCTGTCTCCACCTCTGCCGGTAACTTCTGTCTGTTCTCCGGCCAGGTTCTATATTCTTCCGGCCAGTCATTCCAGCATTCTCCGTTATTTGCTTTCTTTAATGCGCGGAACACGCCATACTCATATACCATTCCTGTGAAGCAAATTCTTTATATGCTGTTTCTTCCTGTCCCTTTTTCTCTGTAAAAACATCAAACGCAGTTCTTAAGAAAGGCTCTCTGTACTGGCGGACAGCCTCATAATCTACTCTTGTAGCTCTCTCTTGAAATTCCTTTGGATGTTCCTTTAACAGACCTTCGTCTGCAAGCGCATCAAGACTGATATATAACTCATCCCCTGCACAGGAGGAGTATGTTGGTATGGGGAATTACCATAGCCAACCGGATTCAGTGGCAGTATCTGCCATATCTTTACATGATTCTCCTTTAATAACTCGATAAATTGGAATGCAGATTCTCCAAGTTCTCCGGCACCAATACGGGACGGAAGTGCGGAAACTGGCATTAATACTCCGGCTTTTCTCATGATTTTTGTGCTCCTTCCTTCTTTTTACACTTCTTCATTTATAAAATTTCGGTAACTATTCTTCAGCAATCCATTCCAACAGAACATTCCAACAGAATATACAAGTCAATATTCCATTGCCGCAGGCAATCCGGAATGAATTTCAACTTGTAATTTTTTTAACTGCTGATCAGTTACAAATTTCATAATATCTTTTGATATTTTAACATATTTAGGCCACTGCGTCAAAGCATTCCTTATGCGCTAAAGGTATATATTTTTCCTAACAAAAAAGCTCCCTTACAGGGTGGCATTTTGTCTCTCTGTAAGGAAGCTTTTCTTTATGAAAACTTTTTTATGGCTGTCTATGTTTCATATTTTTGATCTTATAAGCAGATTTAGAATTCCGGTTCGATCAGACCGTAAGTATTGCCTTTACGTTTGTAAACTACATTTACCTGCTCTGTCTCTGCATTGTAGAATACAAAGAAATTATGTCCGAGCAGTTCCATCTGTACGCATGCATCTTCCGGATACATTGGTTTGATTCCAAATTTCTTGGTACGGATGATCTTAACTTCTTCATCCTCATCGTAGTCTTTGTCCAGATATGCTTTCTGGAAGTTGGCTGCTGCCTGCTGTTTGTCTACGATTTTATTTTTGTACTTGCGAAGCTGACGTTCAATGACTTCCTCTACCAGATCGATTGATACATACATGTCATTGCTTACCTGTCGGAACGAATGATATTTCCTTTTACAGGGATTGTCACTTCAATTTTCTGTCTTTCTTTTTCAACACTTAAAGTTACTACAACTTCGGTGTCAGGAGTGAAATACCTTTCCAGTTTACTGAGCTTGTCCTGGACTGCTGTCTTAAGACCTTCTGTAACTGTAATATTTTTTCCGCTGATGATAAACTTCATGCTTCCATCCCCTTTGCTGTTTGATGAATCTATTATAACACACATTTTTGAATTTTAACACTATTTTATTAAAATTTCACATTTTTTCTGTTTACTTCAGAAATAACTTTAAAGTTCCTTTGTCATTATGGGGAAATAGCAAAAATTCTGTAATTGTTCTGTACATTTTCACTGTGATTCCTGAGATTACTATAAAAATTAGTTAAAGTTTAATCAGTTCTGAGAATGAAATATTTCCGCCAAAAAGATCCAATGCACTGCCTACTGTGACATCCAGTCTGTCTTTTCCATATTTTCGCAGATCCTCAATATTCTTCATGGAGCCAACTCCACCTGCGTAAGTAACCGGATTTCCTTTATACTCCCCCAGCAGAGATGCAAGTTCTGTTTCAACTCCGCGTGCCTTTCCCTCCACATCTACTGCATGGACCAGAAACTCATCGCAGTAACTTCCCAGTTCTTTCATAATATCCAGTGTCATAGTGACATCTGTAAATTTCTGCCAGCGGTCTGTCACAATATAGTATTTTCCATCTTTTCTGCGACAGCTCAGGTCAAGAACCAGCTTCTCTTTTCCCACAGTCTCTTTCATTTTGTTCAGATTTTCCCAGGAAATCCTTCCATCTTTAAATACATAAGATGTAACGATTACATGACTGGCACCTGCACTAAGATATTCCCCTGCATTTTCCGGGTTCACTCCTCCGCCAATCTGTAATCCTCCCGGATAAGTATGTAATGCAAGAATCGCCTGTTCTTTTGTTGATTCATAGTATGGGGAGTCATGACCATTTAACAGAATTACATGTCCTCCTTTTATCCCTGCCTTTTTATATAATTCTGCATAGAAAGATGCATCCTGCTCAGATACAAAATTCTCACTTGCCTGATCCTGTACGTCCGTAAGGCTCCCGCCTACAATCTGCTTTACTTTTCCATTATGTATATCAATACATGGGCGAAATTTCATAAAATCCGTACCTCCATATCCGTTATATGTACTCTCAGAATCTTTTTGTACTTATAGCAAGCCTCTTAAATTAATGCATTTGAGACAGTTCAGCAGAGTGCGAAAGACAAGGAAGATATCTGCAGGCGTGCTGACGCAGGATTTCCGTTACTGTTCACTCCGTTCACAGTAACGGATTTCACGCTCTGATGAGCTGAATCAATATGCATTATTTACAATGATTGCTATAGTTAGATGCAAAAACAAATGCAATAAAAACTTCGGGAGTACACTATTTAAATTTTATCGATTTAACACGATAATACCATAAATTATTCCTGATGTCTATCTTCCTTCTGCCGCATTGCCAACAGCATCGCCTACATCTTCTACAGCATTACCTACCCCTTCGCCCAGATCTTTGACGCTGTTTCCCAGTTCACCGGATACTGTGCCGTCACCGTTGTTGTTTTCATCAATTCTGGTATTATCTGCAGTGTTATCTGTTGCATTGCTATTCTGTTTTGTCTCATTTTCTGCAGCTTCATCCTCTGCGGCAGTTCCATTGTCTGTGACGGTTCCACCATTATTTACATTTTTATCTGCCGCATTGTTTCCTGATGTGCTATTTCCATTTGTATTGTTTTCTCCTGCGTTATTTTCCATGTTATCATCGTTTGCAGCATTATTATCCGTCATATTTTCTTCGTTTGTGTCTGCCTCATCAGCTGCTTTATTTGCATTTCCACATGCTGTGAACATGCACAGTGACATAATAAGTGCTGTACCTGTCAGAATCTTTTTTACCTTTATTCCCATATTCATCTCCTGTTCCCGGAAAGCATTCTGCCGGTCCATGCAGCAGAACCTCTCCGTCTTTTCATGTTTTTATATTATGTTTTTAATATGTACCAAAAACTCAATACTATTCTGGAAAAAATTTACTTTTCATGCTATGATTTAAATAACACAAAACAGATTACTCCGTACATATATACTCCCACAATCTAGCGTACCGACAAGTTGATTTCTCAAACAATCTTGTCGTCACACTAACACATTGCTATAGCAGGATTTCACTCATTAATGAGATGGATTGACTGCAGTATTTTACGGAATATCTATAACTCATATTTACAGGAGGTTATCATGAAAAGAAAAAGGAACCATTCACTTCGCAGCTCTGTTTTCATATTTCTGGCTGCACTTTTCCTGCTGTTTACCTGCAGTGTTTCTACTATCTATGCATCTACACTTCAGAAACCTGATATCGCAGCATCGGGAAAATTTGTAAAGAACGGCGATTACTGGATTTATCGCTATGATGATAAAACCATCGCAAAAAATGTATTTCTGAAAATTGACAAAAAGACCTATTATTTTAACAGACTCGGACACCGTTGGTGCAGCTGGCATACGATCAAAGACAAAAATTATTATTTCGGAACCAGATCTCAGGGATATCTGATAAAGAATTCTCTTATCAAATATAAAGGAAATTATTACTATGTCGGTAAAGACGGTGCCATGGTTACCGGATGGTACACTGACAAATCAGGAAAGAAATACTATTTCGGCAAAGACGGAAAAGCAGTTACAGGAAAACACAAGATCAAGGGAACTTACTATTACTTTAACCAGAATGGTACTGTCACCCACACCGGATTAAATTATTCCCTTTCCTCTGACTGTGCACTTCTCATGAATGCAGATACCGGTCAGATTATTTATGGCAAAAATGAAAATGTTGCTCATGCCAACGCCAGCACAACCAAGATTATGACCTGTATCCTTGCACTTGAAAACTGCAAATTAAACGAAAAAGTAAAGTTCTCCCCTTACGCAGCATCTATTGAACCCAGCAAGCTTTATGCAAATGCAGGAGAAATATTTTATCTGAAAGATCTGCTTTATTCCCTGATGCTTCCCTCCCACAACGACACCGCAGTTGCCATTGCCGAACACGTCAGCGGTTCCACTGCAAAGTTTGTTAAATTAATGAATAAAAAAGCAGCAGAGATCGGATGTACGAATACACATTTCGCAACCCCAAATGGTCTGGATGCAGTATAACCATTACACAACAGCTTCTGACCTGGCAAAAATTTCCCAGTATGCGATCAAAAAGCCAATGTTCCGCAAACTGGTGAGAACCGGCTATTATTCTTTCTCTAATCTCAACACCGGCAGAAGCTATTCTATCGGCACCACCAATGCCCTGCTCGGTAATGTTCCGGGAGTTCAGGGTATGAAAACAGGCTATACTAACAAAGCAGGCTATTGTTTTGTCGGACTTTCTTATTCCGCAAGGGGAAACACCTATATTTCCGTTGTCCTGGGTGCAGATTCATCTTCTGCCCGCTGGCAGGATTCCAGAACATTGCTGACTTACGCATATAATCATTGATCAGAATTATTATAGCAGCATACAGGCCAATATTACCAAAAAAGGAAAGTGCTCTGAAACATCAGATACACTTTCCTTTTATATATTTTTTAACTTTTATATATTTCACTGCTATGAAGATACTGAAAATTACCAGTTATGAATTTTTACTGCATTCCTGATTATTTTGCGCTGATAACATCGCTCATATCATATCTTCCTGCCGGTTTACCTGCAAGGAATTTCGCAGCTTCAACAGCACCCTTTCCAAATACAGCTTTGGAATATGCAGTATGCTTAAACTCAATCACTTCATCCGGACCTGCGAAGATCACTTCATGTTCTCCTACGATTGTTCCACCGCGGACTGCTGAGATACCGATTTCCTTATCATCTCGCATCTCACGTCTCTGGCTGCGGTCATAGGTGTAATGATACCGGTTATCCATTGCCTCATTAATGCTGTCAGCCAGTGCAAGTGCTGTTCCGCTTGGTGCATCCAGTTTCAGTCTGTGATGCTTCTCAACAATCTCCATGTCAAATCCTGCTGTTGCCAGAACCTTTGCCGCATCCTGAAGCAGTTTCATCAGAGTATTGATTCCAAGAGACATATTTGCAGATTTCAGAACTGCGACAGTCTTAGATGTCTCTTCCACCTTTGCGAGCTGCTCCTCGCTTAAACCGTTGTACATAATACAACCGGAAGTTTGCGTTTCTCACAGTAAGCAAGAAGTGCATCTGTTGCTTTTGCAGAAGAGAAGTCGATAAGGGCATCTGCCTCTACCTGACATTCTTCCATATTTGTATATACAGGGTAGCTGTTCTTTCCCTGATCTGCCACATCAATACCTGCTACGATCTCAGCATCCGGATCCTTCTCCACAAGTCCGGAGATTACCTGACCCATATGACCGTTACAGCCATGCATAATAATCTTTACCATTTGTCTATTCCTCTCAATTCCAGTATACCGGCAAGTTGATTTTCCGAACAATCCTGCGGTTATATTTATGCAAGTTTAATTCCGAAATTCTTCAGTTCTTCAGCAAGTTTTGCCTTGTTTGCATCTTCCATCTCGGATAATGGCATACGAAGTGGTCCACTTCTTTGCCCATCAGATTCAGAGCTGCTTTCACCGGAATCGGGTTTACTTCACTGAACAGTGCATGAATTAACGGGATTGCCTTTAACTGAATTTCTGCTGCACCCTTTGTATCTCCTTCAAGGAATTTCATAACCATATCATGTGTTTCCTTAGGAGCAACATTAGAAAGTACGGAAATTACTCCAAGTCCGCCAAGTGAAAGGATTGGAAGTACCTGATCATCATTTCCTGAGTAGAGTTCAATGCAGCCATCAGCCATGGACATCATGGTTGCAATCTGTGAAAGATCTCCGCTTGCTGCTTTGATACCGACAATATTCTTAACATTTTTAGCCAGAGCTACTGCTGTTGCAGGCTGGATGTTACATCCTGTACGGCTCGGAACATTGTACATAATGATCGGTGTTTCCGGAACTGCCTCTGCAATAGCTGTATAATGAGCGATCAGTCCTTTCTGAGTCGCCTTGTTATAATATGGAGTCACTATAAGAAGTGCATCTGCACCGTAAGAAGCAGCCTCCTTTGACATCATAATTGCAGTTTCCGTACAGTTGGAACCTGTACCTGCGATAACCGGAACACGTTTGTTTACCTTGTCGATTGCAAACTTAATTGTCTTAAGATGCTCTCCATGCGTCATCGTTGATGATTCTCCTGTTGTTCCGCAGATAATGATCGCATCTGTACTGTTTGCAATCTGATACTCCAGAAGTTCCTCCAGTTTATCATAATTAACCTTACCATCTTCATACATAGGGGTTACGATTGCAACACCTGCACCTTTAAAAATTGCCATTTGCCTTCCTCCTTTATTCTTCTGTAATTTCCATACAGATTACTGTCCATTCATAAACAATAATCAGGTTTTATACACCTTATACAATCTCTGTTGTCAGTGTAGTTATGCTGTCTGCATATTTACGCAGGCTGTCCGGTAACGTCCGTCCCGTAAGCAGAATATGCATACTCTCATCCTTCATCTTCAGGATATCACCGATTGCCTCTGCAGTAGTGATCCCATAATCCGGAAGTGCAAGAATCTCATCCAGGAGCAGAAAATCGCATTCCTGCGTTGCGATCACTTGCGCGCAAAATTCAAAGCATTGAGAATATTGGTTTTCTCCTCTGCCTTCTCCTGCTCATTCAGCTCCTCATATCCTTCATCATGCTTCTCAAAACGGAATATCTTAATATCCAGATTATCCAGTTCCTCCAGAAAATCCAGTTCCCTGCGCTCTCTTCCTTTCAGAAACTGAATAATAATGACGCTTTTACCCTGTGCGGAAGCTCTCAGACACTGACCGATCGCCAGAGTTGTCTTTCCCTTTCCCCCGCCACAGTAAACCTCTGTAAATTCTTTTTCCATAACAAACAATTCCTCTTATCGTTATTGAAATTGTACCTTCTTCTCTGTGTCATTACAGACATGATAAACAGCAGTCTGTTTTCGACTTCTGCGATGAGCTTCCGGCATATTCAAGCCGGAATGCTTCGTGGAACAGCAGGCTGCCATAGTTATCTGAATACGCTTATATTACCGCAGTTTATGAAGAATTGCAAGTGTTACTGTTTACAGTAATCGTTACCGTTCACTCCGTTCACAGTAACGTGGCCAAAATTCATTCCAAATTGCCTGCGGCAATGGAATTATTCCATATATTCCAGCTTGCTTACAGATACTTCATACGCAACTCTCTTCTCTGTTTCATTTTCCCCGATCCGTTTCATATATTCTCTGCTCTGGATACGTCCCCAGATCAGGACATGACCGCCAACCTCAAACGCAGATGCATAGCGGGCATTTCTGCCCCAGCAGATGCATGGTATGTATCTGATTTTCCATACGGACGATTTACTGCCAGCAGCACATCCGCAATTTCTCTTCCAAGAGGAGTTTTACGGTACACCGGAGGCTTACAGATATATCCGTCCAGAAAAATCTGATTTACCGGAACTGTTTCATCCTCTTCTTCCACAAACTTCAGTTCTCTGCTGAATACTGAAAGCACGAGACGGTTGTGCTTCTCCTCATGGCGGTTATATGAGCGGAACTGTCCATGGATTTCCACATATTCTCCGATATAATCCTGCGTTACATCCACCAGCCGTTCAGAAACCATCACCGGAATCCTGTCTTCCGAATCACTGAGCCTTTTGACCAGCAACTCTGTCATATAAAAGCCTTCTCCAAAGACCTGATGACTGAATGTAAAGCCTGCTGCAATTTTGCCCATCATAGATACCTGATTGTTTTCAATAATTTTATCTGCCATAATGTGGTTCTCCTTCCCTGTAGAGCACCTGTGTCAGAATCCCTGCCTGCAGTACGGACCATAAGTCTCCTCTGCTTCTTTCAGCAATCCCGCATATGCTCCTCTGTACCTTGTATTGTTCTTTATAAGGTTATGTACAGGCATTCTCATTTAGAACCAGAATCTGCAAA
>ENA-OQIO01000460-OQIO01000460.1-human-gut-metagenome-genome-assembly--contig:-NODE-460-length-22203-cov-2.862158_pt1 | contig 22203 bp, 21 predicted proteins | sample MGYA00242573_ERZ504737 | MGnify/ENA primary metagenome ERZ504737 (study PRJEB26092, sample SAMD00036203) | human gut metagenome | host: Homo sapiens | study: EMG produced TPA metagenomics assembly of...
ATCTTCTCGAAAATCCGGTCTCCAAGCTGTTTTATTTTGGTGACAAGAAATCCTCCATTCATTTCCATACAAAAGCTCCTATATAGTAGTTTATTAAAAACATACTATATAGGAGCTTTATTGTCAAGAGTTTATATGTCTTAATAGGTAAATTCCGTTTTTTCAATTCTCCAAACTGAAAGTTCCTATAATATCACTTGCCATTCAAAGCATATCATATTTTTAACAATATTTCTATTCACATCAATTCTGGATATGCACTTATTCTTTGTATTTACTATATTTCCGGTTGATTTACTTCTATTACCAGCATCCGGTTAATCTTCTCCTGCATTGTTTCCTTTGCATCTTCATTGAAATAATAACGGACCCCATAGACTGTCTGCCCGATTTCCTTTGTAAATGTGTTCCCCTCTGTTTTTGTATGCACCATTTTTTCCTTTTGGATCCATGCAGAGAGTTATTCCATTGATCTCTGTCAGGACATTATTCTTTAAATCAGTCACCAAATGGTCACTTCCATTTTCGTAGGCTACCTATATATAGCCTTTTCATTTTTGCTTGAAAAAGCCTTGTGATCACAGCACTTTTTTAACGTAAAAAGCGTTTTTATATGATTCAGCCAACGACAAAAGTGTCCCCAACAAATATCCCTGTCTATATCTAATGCCGTCTGTGATGTTGAAAAGAAATCTCCCCCACACGTAGCTTTTTTTACACAGCTTTGCAATTTCATTGCCAGATTTGCTTTTCTTCCTTTAAGTGCAAATATGATATCACTCATAGTAAACTGCCCTTCTCCTGAAAAAAAAACATCACTTGAGCCAAATTTTTCCAAATTTAAATACAATACGTTATTTCCTCTGCCGGCACACTGCATCGCACATGCTGCTGCCATACTGGACGTTCCTGTTCCTCCAGCCGGAGACATAAATGCAATAACATTACTTCCTCCTAAATTTAAATGAGATTCTGAAACACTTTGTGAATTTTCTGAATAAATACTTAATATCTGCTTATAGATCAAATCGACTTTCTGAAATTTACAGATTGCCGGATAGCCTTTTACACTTTCTATCCCCATTGAGTCCACCAGATATGCCAAGTTACATTTTGAAGGAAACATTTTTAATTGCATTTCTATTTGCTCATCTACTAAAATCATATCAACTCGGTTTGACTGCAAAAATTCTATTGCCCTGTTCATAACCGTAAATGCGTGTATCTCTACCTGTTCTGTATAACGGGTATTAAATACATTTGTAATTTTTTCTAAGTATCCCGTATCTTGTTCTATAATTGCTACCCTAATTCTCATAAAGCCTCCCAAATAACAATTGATATTTGTATTTTCATGAATTTCGACCTATCATCCAATACGTGTCATCATTTGTGGTCACATTATTTTCATACTTTTTATAGTATTTTTATATATCTCTTCCTATAATTATGCCGTTACGCCTATCATTTTCTGTTAACGGGCGTTTTGTGGTGTTTTTCAAGAACAAAATACTGATAACAAAGGATGTTAAATTATGTCTGATTTCTCACAACTACTTTCCTGTCATATCCACAGTAAGGATATTAAGACCTATGCATTAGCACAATACTGTGGACTTGACCGGTCAAATATGTACAAAATCATTAACGGAAAAAGGAAACCGTCTTCACGGGAGCTGGTCTTAAAGATATGCAAATTTATGCAGCTTTCCCATGCCGAACAAAAGGAAATGGAACAAGCTTATGAGATTACTCTGATTGGGCATGACACTTACTATCGCAGAAAAGCTGTCGTTGATTTTTTTAATAATTTCCGTTTGTCTAAACTGAATCTGCCGGTTTTATCCGAACTTAATACGGAAATATTATTTGAAAAAGGATCTGTTACGCTGAATACCATGGCAGAAGTGAACCGTTCGCTTTTGTATATTATTTCTTTGGAAGTAAAAAAATCCAACGGCACGATCGACCTTCTCGTACAGCCGGACTGCGATTTTTTGATGAATATTCTTGCTGCTGAGAATTATGACTGCTCACAGACTACGATCCGTCATATCATCTGTCTCAATAACAGTACCTCAGAATCCATCACCTATCCAAACTATAATCTGCACTGTCTGGAAAAGATTCTTCCGTTGTATAGTAACGTGGATAAATATAACTGCTTTTATTATTATGACCATATTGATTCTAAATGCAGTAAATTTACTTTATTTACTTATGTCATCATTACCAGTCAGTTTGCCTGTCTGCTGACAGGAGATATGACACAGGGGATTCTGACAAACGCCCCGGAGTCTTTAACTTTATTTAAGGATATCTTCAATCAGTATCTGTCCATGGCATCACCATTGCTGCGTCCGATCAACGATGTAACCGAGCAGATCAGCTATCTGGATAATATGATCCATGTTGTCCGTTCGGGTTATTCTTTTCAGATGGTTCCATGCCTCACACCTTATCTGACACGTGATATTCTTGACAAATATATTATTGAAGACCTTCCAAACCGTTCTGAATTTATTCAGGCAATGGACAATTATATTAAAGTATTTCTGTCCTCTCATATGACACCCGATAATATCACATACATTTTTTCTTTAAACGGGGTAAAGAAATTTTTAGACACTGGCAGAGTCAGTGAATATCCTTATGATATTTATCATCCCCTGGAGATGACCGACCGGATCCACCTGATTCGCAAACTGATGCTGAATCTTCCTATCCAGAACTACCGCGTATTAAAGAAAGATATCGGGCATCTGGATAATGAGATTTTTCTTCTGGTCACCCAGCCGATGGGATATATTATGTTCTCAACTCCGCAGGATCACCATCTGATTTATCTGGATATTGAAGAACCCGGACTTTTATATACTTTCTGGGATTTCTGTGAAACTTTGGATGATACCTTATTCTATACGACAACTGAAGCTATAGAAATACTGCGTGATTTAATTGAACAATACAAAGAACTTAGATAAATATTTTGCATATTTTTCCTCTTTCCGCACATCCTATTCCTGACTATTTTTATTTTTCAGGAGGTTTATCATGGGAAACAATATGGATCTCGATTATGAAATGTTCTGCTACCAGTGTGAGCAGACAGCCAACGGCAAAGGCTGTACCCGTCTCGGTGTCTGCGGAAAGACACCGGAAATTGCCAATCTTCAGGATCTTCTTATCTATCAGGTCAAAGGCATCAGCTGCTATGGAAAAGTTCTCTCAGAGCTTGGACATCCAATTGAGAAAGCAGTGATCGCTTTTATTGAATCTGTACTTTTTACAACCCTGACCAATGTGAATTTTGATGCAGAAGTGCATGTGCAGCTTCTGCAGGAATCTCAAAAGATCAAAGACTCTCTGCGGGAAAAAGTGTCTGCTTCTGAAGGCAGTTCCAATCTTCATGACTCCGACTACTGCAGTTGTCATACTGCTCAGGCTCAGTACCGGCTTCCTTCTACAAAATCTGAAATGCTCCACGATGCCCCCATTGCCGGGATCATGTATGACAAGTCACTTGACCCCGATATCCGTTCGCTCCGGCAGACAATCCTCTATGGCTTAAAAGGGATCAGTGCCTATGGACATCAGGCACGGGAGCTTGGATATTGCAGCGATCAGGTCGATTCTTTTTATATTACCGCACTGGAATCACTGACCGATGACCGACTCACCGTCGAAGAGCTGATCCGCATGACAATGCGAACCGGTGAGGCTGCGATCGAAGTGATGAAAGTCTTAGATGAGGCAAATACTTCTGTCTACGGAAATCCATCCCCTCACACCGTCAATGTCCATATCCGGAAAGGACCGTTCATCATTGTATCCGGTCACGACCTGAAAGATCTGGAAATGCTGCTCCGGCAGACCGAGGGTACGGGAATCAATATTTATACTCACGGAGAAATGCTGCCGTCCCACGGTTATGAGGGGCTGAAAAAATATCCCCATCTCGTTGGAAATTTTGGTGGAGCATGGCAGGATCAGCAGAAGCAGTTTGATGGAATCCCCGGCTGTATTCTGATGACAACCAACTGTCTCATGCGTCCACGCGAATCTTACAAGGATCGTATTTACAGTACCAATGTTGTTGGATGGGAAGGTGTAAAATATATTCCGAAAAAACCGGACGGAACAAAAGATTTCAGTGAGATCATCCGTCATTCACTGGAACTTGGCGGATTTACTCAGGATGTAGAACCACATGAGATCCTCGTCGGATTTGGTCATCATGCAACGCTCTCTTATGCCGACAAGATTGTCCAGGCTGTGGAAAGCGGAAAATTGCGACACTTTTTCCTGATCGGAGGATGTGACGGTGCCAGACCAGGAAGAAACTATTATACAGATTTTGCACAGCTTGTTCCAAAAGACTGTATGATCCTCACTCTTGCCTGTGGAAAATACCGCTTTAACAAAATGGATTTCGGGGAAGTGGCAGGACTGCCGCGACTTCTCGATATCGGACAATGTAATGATGTGTACTCAGCAATCCGCATTGCAACCGCTCTCGCCGATGCATTTAACACGGATGTGAACGGACTTCCGTTATCCCTGATCATTTCCTGGTATGAACAGAAAGCCGTTGCCGATCTTCTCGCACTTTTAAGTCTGGGCATCCGTAATATTTATCTTGGACCGGAACTTCCTGCTTTCTTAAGTCCGAATGTACTTCAATATCTTGTCGATACATTCCACCTCAGAAAGATCACCAACCCGGAAGACGATATTAAAACCTGCCTTAAGCAGAATGTGCAGGCTTAAAGCACTCTGAAAAAGAAAAAACACCCTACAGCGTTACGTCTGCAAGATGTCCTTTGAACTCCCCGAGTTGGGCTCGAACCAACAACCCCACGGTTAACAGCCGTGTGCTCTACCATTGAGCTATCGAGGAATATTCTTTTCGTTGATTTCTTATCAACGAAAGATATTTTATCACAATATACCTTCTTTTTCAATAGGTTTCCGTAATTTTTTAAAAAAATAAATCCGGGTTCATAATGAATCCGGATTCTTTAAAGTGGAGAATACGAGAGTCGAACTCGTGACCTCCTGCTTGCAAGGCAGGCGCTCTCCCAACTGAGCTAATCCCCCAAAGGCTTGTTCCTCAATCAGAACTTCTATAGAATATCATATGAGAACAAACCTGTCAACACTTTTTTATTAAAATGCGAGCAGTCGGATCAAAAATGGATTATGATCATATAAGAATTTCAGAAAAACACTTTTTTCAATCATTCCAAAGCAGGTATGTCCGACGGATGTGGAATACAGCAAAGTCAGTCCCAGGAAAATCAGCCATACAATCAGTAAAGCTGCGAGCAGTCCCAGAATACCTCCTGCCAGGTGATTTACAAATCCAAGCACCGGCAATTCTCCAATAATATTTACCGCAACCATCAATGCCTTGACTATGATGATCGCCAGTAAGAATGTAACCAGGAAAGAGGCTACCTTCAACACCAGCCTTGAGATGTATGATGCCACATAGGATGGAAAACTTGTGACATCCAGTTCTTTATAGATCGTGCTGTTATTATTCTCCAGCAGCATATTTTTCAAAAATTCCGGTACCGGCGAATTTTCAATAATTTTAATCTGTTCATCTCTCGGAATCTCTCCTATGACGGAAAGAATGTCTTCTGCTGAAAGACCATATTTGCTCCAGTCCGTTTCTCCAAGACTTGCGATCTGCTCCGGTGTCAGATTCTCAAGCGGTGTACCACTTAAATTTATTTTTGACAAATCGTCCGCAGAAATCTCCGGCATGAACATTTTTATACATTTTTTCTCGATCACATCATCAATCGGTGTATACTTCACCAGTGCATTCGATACATAGGGTGACAGAAACGTCACCAGAATCATAGTGATCAGGGTTGCAAGAAGAGAAAGTCCAAACTTCAAAAATCCCCTGATATATCCTACTGCAATGCAGATCAGAAAAATGCCTGCTACTACAATCAACAACCAATTATCCATACGCTCTCCTACTTCGTCAAATAAACGACTTTCAGTTCATTTGAACTCATCACATAGTACCTGTTCACTCCCACAGCCCGGAAGATTTCTTCTATATCCGCACTCATCCTGCCTTCAAATTTCAGGATTCCATTGATCTTATAAATACTGCACCGTCTTCCTTCATATAGAATGACCTCATCTCCATCAATTTTCCCGTGCTTATATTCGCCCGTAAACTCTTTACTGAAAATCAATTCACCCGATCGATTATAGACCCTCAGCTCATTTCCTGACTTTTCTTTATTTACGAGGATCATCCCGAAATATTGATCAGAATGGAAAACGCTCCTGATCTCCTGATCCAGCTTCACTTCTTTCAGCCGCTTTGGTGTATCTTTTCCGGAATAAATTTCAAAAGCATTATCGCCTACCGCAATCGACCGATCAGTCCCCATGAAGAATACATCCGCAAGCATCGTTCCCTCATACTGATCTGCCGTCACCCGGTTATCTGTCTTTTCTTTTCCGGTTGCTCCGAAATTATAATATCCGATTCTCGACTCTACAACTCCATTGTCCGTATAAAGATAGCAGACCGCCAGCATCATACCGTCATCTGTCATATCAAGGCAACCGGATAGCCTGTCGTTCCAAGCGTGATCTGCTGCTCTACAAGAATATTGCCTGCCGCATCATAAGAAATGATCTGCGGAGAATTTTCATTTTTCAGGATTGCACTTACAATACCCTGATCCGAGATTGCAATCTTTTCAATCGGAAGTGTCGTTTCTATCTCACCTTTCAGTCCTTCTTTCGTGAATACCATAATACTATTTCCGCCTCTGTCTGCCACGGCAAATGCATTCTCCTTTATTTCGATCATCGGCGTCTTGATCTGCGTCGGCTGGATCCACACTTCTTCATTCTTTTTATTCAGATAGACTACTCCATTCCGGTTATATCTTATGATTCCTTTTGCAAACTGTACATAATTGCTTGTATCTGAAATTTCCTTCGTATAACTTGCCGCTTCTCTCGCTGTTCCATACGTCTTATTATCCAACAGCAGATAAGTTCCACAGATTGCCAGTACTGCCAGTATCAAAATGGAAACTGCACCTTCCCATTTTTTCCAGCGTACCTTTCTTTCAGCTTTCTTAAGCTGCTTTGGATTTTCCGGTGGTTCTACGACCTTCAGATACGGAATTTTTCTTTGTGCCATAGGTTTTCCCCTTATCATCGGTTTTCTTCAATCAGGGATTGCTCCAATCCCGGTTGGGATAAGTATAACACGTCTTTAAGGCAATATCAATTTTTGCCCGATGTAAATCAGATTGCCATTTGATAATCCGTTCATCCTGCAGATTGCATCGACATGCGTGACATCACCATACATTTTTTTACTGATGATTGCCAGTGTATCGCCCTTTTCTACCACGTAAACTCCATCACTTCCATTCGTTGAAGATGACGGTACGGCAGATGCTTCAACTACTTCATCTGACTGACTGTTCTTTGCCTGACTGCTGTTTGTCGAAGCATCTCCGTCTGTATCGTTTTTCGATGTACCGTCATCTCCTTCTGCTTTTTTATCGGATGCACTGTTGCTTTTTTCTGTATCTGTATTCTTATTGGCTGCACTGTCAGTTTTTCCCTGATCTGCATCATCACCGGCTGTGCTGTTCTCATTTTCTGCACCTGTATTTTCATCGGCTGTACCATCCTCCGAACCGTCTGCCTGTCCACCATTTGGATCATTGCCTTCATTGCTACTTCCAGAATTATCAGAATCTTTCACCGTGTTAATTGTTCCTGCCACCTCTTCTATCTGGTTCTGAGCTTTTCTGATCTTATTAAAATTGTTCAGCATTGCAACTCCCATGATCACAAGCACCAGCACAAGCCCCACACTCATCGCATAAACAAAATTTCCCTGATGCTTTTGCCGGGTTCGTTTTCCCTGCTTTCTAGCCAGATCACGAAAGTTCTGTGCAGCCTTGTCTTCCACAACTTCCGTCTGCACCGCCCCATTTTTTTTTCGACTTGAGATCATATAGTCCTGCATACACGGATTTTTCTCATAATACGTGTAATGCCCCCCGATCTCCATTAAATCATTCATTTTATGTACATAATAGGTTTCTTCTTTTTCTTGTGGATCACAGATGATAAAGACTGTATTCTTTTTCGGAAATGATTTCTTATGCAGTTTTACCGTAGAATTTCCCGGTGCTTTTTCCGCATCATCTCTCACTACAAACCAGCCGATCAGTTCCCCCTCTTCAAAAAACTGTTTACATTCTTCATATGCCCGTTTCCATGTTTCATCATCGATCAGATATTCCATCCCAGATACCCTGAGTTCCTGCATCTGGATCGCACCATAAATATAGACATAATCTTCACCTTCGTATGTTTGAAAATCTCCGATCAAGAATGCACCTAACGGCTTTTGCGGATCATCTCTGTACTTATCTGATAACTGTGCAAAAAAAGTATCTACATAATCTTCTACATAAATTTTCGGACTGTCACTCACATTTCCAATCTGACGGACATTTTTCGGTATTTGTCTCTCCATTTATTTTCACCTTCCTGACATTACTGATTCATTGATTTACATTTCCCGGCGTTACAGAAAGAATAACATATTGATTCAGAGAGATTTTAGCAGTTACTGTCAAATGCGTTCGACATTTTGTCTGCCTGCACAATCTTTCGTTATTCTTTTGATTTTTCATTCTTATTTCTTAAAAACCCGAAACTAAATCGTCACAATTATGTGCTAGAATAAATTTAGAGATGTCAGGGTCAAAAGGTCTGAAACCACGTGTGCTTGCACACTGGTGGTAGAATGACCTTGAGACCCGCCCCGATATGAGCATAAAAGTGGGGCGTAAGCACCATGATATGCGAATAGCGGGTAGGATTGTGGGAGTGCGTAGCATGAAACAATCCGTTGGCATCATTGTTGGGGGCTTTTGACCCCAACATCTTACAATAGATTCATCATAATCCTAAAGGAGAGTTTGTTATGAATGAAACTTTACTGCTGTTCCATGCACCTTCCAGGCCCGAGCTTTTGAAGATCCAGCGTGCCTTGCTTCCGTTGCATATCCGGCTGCGTTGCATCTCACAGAAAGACTATCTGCAACCGCTCGGATTTCTCGCCGGAATGAAAAAATTTTCCCCCACCACTGAGGTTTATGACGGAGAAGAACTTTCTGCCCCACTGTTCCTTTTCTGCTTTTTTCAGAATAACCGACTTGATCAGGCACTTGCTGCCTCAGACGCTGCGGTGCTGGTCCATTTCCTTATAAAGCGATCCTCACACCAACAAATTGTGAATGGAATGTTCTCACCTGCTTCAACGAAGTAAAGAAGGAACATGAGCAGATGCATAAATAGACATTGAAAAGTTTACCATGCTCAACTATAATGATGATACCATCAGAGAGACGGGAGAAAAGTACTATGTGGAAAAGAAAAGAATTAAAAAAGAATGCTCGCAGATCAATCCGACAAAATTACTGGCGTATGGTATCCGTCTGCTTTCTTATCGCTCTTCTCACAGCTTCCTATCCCCTGGCAACCGCTTTTCTGGGAGTGCATCCGTTATCTCATATTGACACGATTTCCAATCTGCATCAGACTTTTGAGACCGAAACTACATCGCAGATCCTGGAAGAGACTGCCACAAGGCTTTTTCATAATACTGACATTGAGAATCTATATAAAAATCCTTCTGCTACTTATACCAATCTTCTTGTGGATCTGTATGCAGACAGTACCTCTACTTTTTTTGCAGTCCTGAAGATCTTCAATACTTTCTTGGATGAACATTTCGACTTTATCGTCTTCATCCTTGGAATCAGTGCGATCCTGGCTTTTCTCTATCGCATTTTTGTAAATAATATTCTGATCATCGGCGAGAAACGTTTCTTTTTAGAATCGAAAAATTATAAAGATACCCGGATTTCCAAAATCTTTTTTTCTTTATAAGCTACATTATATCCGCAGGCCTGCTTTTACCATGTTCTTCCGCAGTCTCTACCAGTTTCTGTGGAATTTTACAGTCATCGGTGGAATCTACAAGCATTATGAGTATTGGATGATTCCATATATCCTGGCAGAAAATCCCAGGATCAGTAAAAAAAATGCTTTCTTCCTTTCCCGCCAGCTCAGCAATCATAATAAGAAAAAGCTTTTACTGCTGGATCTGTCTTTTCTGGGATGGAAGATGCTCTCCCTGCTCAGTCTGGGACTTGTCGATTTCTTATATGTGAACCCTTATATGGCAACCTGCAAAGCTGAATTATATCTGACACTCCGCAGAAATTATGTGCTTTCACGTTCTCCCGGCTATGAATACCTGGATGATTCCTATCTGGAACATATTCCTTCCGAAGATGAGCTTCTGATCAGTAAGGCACTTTATGATGACTCGGAAGGTCCTTATACACAGACCTCTTATTTTGCACCTGACCAGTATCCGGTTTTCCTTTTTTCTGTACAGCCGCCATTTTCTGCTGTAAGATCACCGGTCAACCCGGTTCGTAAATACGATCTCTGGTCCTGCATTTTTCTTTTTCATGCTTTTTCTATTTTTGGATGGATCGTAGAGAACCTGATACATCTTTTAAAGACAGGAGAATTTTCTTTTGATGGAGCAGTTTTCTTTCCATGGGCTCCTATGTATGGGATTTTCGGCATATTACTTTTACTGTTTATGAAGAAACTCATTCCCAAACCAGAGCTTGTGTTTTTTCTGAATTTTGCAGTCTACACATTGATCGAATATCTCGCAAGCTGGATTCTTGAACTCGGATACAGCCTGAAAGTAACTGCCTACAGTGACTATCTTTTCACACTGAACGAACATACATACATCGGAGGTTCCGCAGTCTTTGCACTGCTTGGATGTGCTTTCCTTTACTATCTTGCCCCTAAATGGACAGAAGCTTTTTCCCATTTAAAGAAGAACATCCGCATTGTACTCTGTATTCTCCTCAGCCTTATCTTTCTTGGCTTTGTTTTTAAAATAAGTCTTCCATATATTTGGTGAGAAATATTGATTTCATATAAAAAAAATAGTAAAATTTAATTAGTTATTGACTTGAAAATTTGAAACGAAAGGAAAATTATTATGAAAAAAAGAGTTGTTGTTGCACTGGGACACCGTGCACTTGGTACTACACTTCCAGAACAGAAGACCGCAGTAAAGCATACTGCCAAATGTATCGCAGACCTTATTGAGGAAGGCTATCAGGTTGCGATCACGCACAGCAATGCACCTCAGCTTGGCATGATCCACACAGCCATGAATGAATTTGCAAAAGCTCATAAAGACTATACACCGGCTCCTATGTCTGTCTGCTCAGCCATGAGCCAGGGATATATCGGTTATGACCTTCAGAATGGAATCCGTGAGGAACTTCTTAATCGTGGAATCTACAGAACTGTCAGTACTGTTCTCACTCAGGTAATTGTCGATCCATATGATGAAGCTTTCTATACACCGACCAAAGTTCTCGGACGTTATATGAATGCACAGGAAGCAAATGAAGAGCGTAAAAAAGGAAATTATGTGATTGAAGAGCCAGGCAAAGGTTCCGTCGTGTCGTATCCGCACCAAATCCTGTAAAAATCGTCGAGCTGGATGCCGTCAAGGCACTTCTTGATGCTAATCAGGTTGTAATTGCTGCCGGAGGCGGTGGAATCCCGGTGCTGGAGCAGGACAACCATCTCCGAGGTGCAAGTGCCGTCATCGAAAAAGATCTTGCAGCCGGAAAGCTTGCAGAGGGAATTGACGCTGAAATGCTCATCATCCTTACAAATGTCGAAAAAGTCTGCATTAATCTCGGACAGAAAGATGAAGAACCGCTGGGAGAGATCACAACAGAACAGGCTAAGACATATATGGAGGAAGGACATTTCGGAATTTACAATATGCTTCCTAAATTCCGTGCTTCTGTTGATTTCGTAGAAGAATGCGAAGGACGCAGTGCTTACATTACTTCTTTCGATAAAGTAACGGATGCATTAAAAGGCAAGACAGGCACTGTCATTCGATAGTTTTCCTGTGGATTCCCGTAGATATTCAAAAGTCAGGTACAACATTTGTATCTGACTTTTTTCATATTCCTTTTAATCTCCTCTTGATTTTTCATGAATACATGCTATTATATATGCATACGTTAAATGTAGTATTGAAAACTACTTGTTGTTTTATCAATATATCGGAGGTGTGTTATTATGGAAAAAAGACATCATATTAAAGATCCCGGAAGTGCGATCACTCATTTTATCGGCATGCTCATGGCAATCTTTGCGGCAGTACCGCTCCTTATCAAGGCTGCACATGAACCAAGCCGGATCTACATTGGATCTCTTACAGTCTATGCGATCAGTCTGATTTTATTATATGCTGCAAGTACAACGTATCATACTTTTGATATCTCGCCAAAAGTAAATACTATCTTGAAAAAAATCGATCATATGATGATCTCCGTTCTGATCGCAGGAAGCTATACACCGGTATGCCTCCTTGTAGTAAAAGGGACTCGTGGCATCACGCTTCTTTGTATTGTATGGGCATTTGCGATTGCCGGCATATTGATCAAGGCATTCTGGGTGTTTTGTCCGAAATGGATCTCCTCTGTCCTCTACATTGGTATGGGATGGACCTGTGTTCTGGCTTTTTCTCAGATCCTCAATAATATGTCCTCTGCCGCTTTTGCATGGCTTCTTACCGGAGGAATTATTTATACTGTAGGTGGAGTGATCTATGCATTGAAACTTCCTATATTCAACAGCCGTCATAAAAATTTCGGCAGCCATGAGATCTTTCATCTCTTCGTAATGGGCGGAAGTATGTGCCACTTTGTTGTTATGTATGCCTTTCTTCTTCCATGATCTGAAGAAGATATTTGAGAAAAAACTGCCGGGGATATGTCTAAAAAATTAGTAGATTTTTCAGACATATCCCCGGCAACTATAATGAACTAACGAAACCGCAGAAGTCTCATTTTACTTCTGCGGTTTCCTTTTTATCTCTGCAACGTTCTACACTTTGCTGCCAGCTTATCTCTTTATAAAATACTCCTCATACCATACAAGGAATGTATAGATCGTCCATACCTTTCTCCAGTTATCAGAATTTCCACCAACATAGTCTGCAAAAATTTCATTGATTGCCTCCACATCAAAAAATTTCTCTGCAATCTCACTGTTGAACAACCGTCTTACATCCTGATTATATCTGTCGTCAGCCATCCAAATACGAATCGGAACAATAAATCCAAGTTTCTTGCGGAAAGCAATCTCTTCCGGCAATACCTTCGCTGCGGCTGTACGGAACGCCACCTTATTCTGCTCTTCATTCACTTTATATCTTGAAGGCATACGGGACGCAATGTCAAAAATCCTTCTGTCTGTCAGTGGCATACGGATCTCCAGTCCTGCTGCCGTACTCATCTTATCAACGTTCAGATAAATATCTCCCTCCAGCCAGATCTGAATATCTACATCTGACATCTTTGACAGCGGATCGAGTCCTTCTGTCTCTTCGTAAATTTCTCTTGCCACTTCGATCGGGAGTACATCCGGGTCATACTTTTTCAGAATCTTCTTTTTCTCATCTTCTTTCATGATGTTCGTATTTCCAACATAGAACGTCTTCAGATTCTCCCCATAACGTTCTGCATTACGGTACATATTATATCCACCAAAAAATTCATCCGCACCCTCTCCGGAATAGCAGATTTTTGTATGCTCTGCCGTTGCATTACATCCAAGCGTAAATACAATCGCAGATGCATCACCTAACGGCTGCTCCATATTATACATCACATATGGTACTATATCAAAGAACTGCTCCGGTGTGATCAGACTCCTTGAGAACTTTCTTCCAAGAATCCTTGCAGTCTTTTCCGCAAGAACAGATTCATCAAATCTCTCCTCTTCATATCCACATCCGTCAGCCTGCTCTGCATCAGACATTGCAAGTACATAGGAAGAATCTACACCACCTGAAAGGAAAGACTCTACTTTCTCATCCGCAGTCTTCACTTCCGGCATGATCTCCTGGATCGTGGAATGAATCTCATCTGCCCAGTCTTCAAGAGATTTACTCTCATCCGGATGAAATTCAGGCTTCCAGTATCTTTTAATTGTAAGTCTGCCATTCTGCCAGATCAGATAACGTCCCGGCATCAGCTTCTTCAGACCTCTGAAAAACGTATTCTCACCGGCTACATATGTAAGACTCAGATATAACTGCAGCATTTCCTCATTCAATTCTTTCACAAAACCAGGCTGCTTCATAATATCACGGATCATTGTACCGTACAGAAGCTGTCCATCCTCTGTCTCATAATAATAGAATGGCTTTGTGCCAAACTGATCTCTCAGACAGAACAGCTTCTTCTCTTCATCATCCCAAAGAGCAAATGCAAACATTCCATACATATGGTCTGCCATCTCATAGCCCCATGTCTGATACGCTTTGATCAGAATTTCTTTTTCCCGCTCTTCTCTTGAAAGAGACAGATCAATTCCCAATCTTTCACAAAGTTCTTCCCAGTTACGAATATGTCCTCTGTATTCTTTTACTGTTATCATACGTGTATCCTCTCTTTAATAAAAATCCAATCTTTATCTTAAGTCACGATCTGACCACTGCTTATTATACTCCATCCGTCTTCAGATAACAATTAAATGATCTCTTCAATTCTTACTTTTCTATTAAAAGTTCTTCTCTTCCAGATCATAAGATATACTTTAAGATCAACCGAATCCCTGACCGCTTCAAATGGTTCTTCGCAGAAGATCGTTGCTCTGATTCCCTGCGACTCCAGTTCATTTTTTCTCATTTCCGCTTTTTTTCGCAGCTTTCTCATACCGCACTTTTTCATCTGTCTGCAATCTTCTCTTCGGATACGTCTTCGCAGCTTCTACGATCATTTCCTGCAAAAGATCAACAATCTTATCATGCGAACTCCTGTGGAACATTCTTGCCATATAGCGTGCCAATACCTTATATGGATGTCTTCGGTAAAGTCTCAATATTCTGAGCATTCTCCGGTCATCTACTTTTTCCAGCAGTTCTTCCATGACATCCATTGCCTCTTCAGACGGACTCCACGGATCATCCCGGTAAAAAATATACTGCTCTGAAACTGACGGATAACAACAATAATTCAAAGGTGGAAAATCTGCAAGCTCTGCAAGTTTCCGTTCCGTCTCATTACAGAAATCATTTCCGAGATATTCTCTTTTATCTCTGATGATTGATGCTTTATACTCAATCTGCCTCAGATACTCATAACCACTGATCCAGAAGTGACCAATTTCTCCATAGTTATAAAGCCTGGTTTCCACTGTCAGATTTCTGAAGAAAAGAGTAAATACATTTTCCGCCTGCCTGATGATTAACCCGTATTCCTGCTGATCTTTCATCAAATGCAGTTCTGCTTCGATTTCACCTTCAAAATCCTTTTTATACTTTCCCTTCATCCTTGCCTGTTCAAATACAAGAAAACTTTCCGCTGCATCATTCATCATATAGATCAGACGAATTTTCCCCTGCTTCAGATCATCAGGATAAATCATTTCAAACTGCCCCTGATCTGTCAATTCCAGCAGTCTTTCAAATGCGACCGGATTACTATCTGGCAGGAGTTCCAAAGTATTTTGCAAGTGCATCCTCCTCCAATCCTTCACCGATCACGATCAGTACATTCTGTCCCTCCCCGACCGTTCATCTGAATTTCATACTGCGTCGCATTTAGTTCGATCCACTTTTCATTCTCATCCTGCATAAATCCCTTAATCCGGAAAAGCTTTCCACAGGCCAGATCTTTCAATGCCTCTTTGATCTTTTCTTTCAATTCTTCTTTCTTTATCTGAAGATTCATATAATACAAAGACTGAAAGCCCTGATTTTCCCTGTATTCCGGCTTTCTGTAACTCTCTGTACAGTAGCCGCCATTCAAGACCCGTTCAAACTCTCTTTCTGTCCATTCATTCCATGGAGATCTTAACACCTCATCCCCTTTTATCTGCCGTCTGCAGCCAAACTTCACCAGAGACCGGTTCAGATGCTCTATGGTCGCATCCTGCTTCGTCACAGGCACTTCCTGACTTCTGCTCAGAACAATACTTCCGGCATCTGCAACTTCCGATGCAAGAAGAAATTCTGCCTGATCTGATAATGACTCTTCCAGACCTGCATTTACTACTGCAATCACATTGCCAATCTCATACCAGCGATCCAATGGTTCGTCCCGGAGTACATCAAAAAATTCATCAATATCATAAATTCCTGACGGTTCGACCAGAACCCTGTCATACCCACACATTCCCATTGAAATAAGCTTGGTACGGAATCTTCGTCTGTGCGTCTCTGCATCGCAGCCTCCTGAAATCATCTCCAATTCACACTGATCTCCTCTTAGTTCCTGCAATAACATCATATCTACATTGACTGCACCATGATCATTTTCCAAAATACCTATATTCAAGCCTTTTCTCATCAGATACGTGGCATATTTTTTTATAAATGTAGTCTTACCTGACCCAAGGAACCCCGTTATCAAATCAATCTTTACCATATTCGTTCTCCACTTCCTCTTCCATTCTTTTTATACATTCATCCACGGCCTCCTCATAACCTGTCAGTGCCGCAAACGGTGCAAACTGGGCTGCCCTGTCAATCATTGCCATTCTCGGATGCACATCTGACACATGGTGCGGCAAATAGAGAAGTTCCTCATAGGCACTTCCAGTTCCAGCTTCTTTCATCTTCGATTCCCCTCTCTTTATGCCTTATGTCCACCGATCTGCCGGTTCCTCGCAACGGCTGTCGCACCTTCAATCAGACTCATTCCTTTTAATACCGCATTCTTCCCGTACTTCTTTTTTATATCCAAAACCGCTTTCTGAACACTTTTTTCCCGGTTTCTCTCTTCCTGCACTTCTTTTTTCTTTACTTCCAGTGCTGCATAATCCGTAAACAGATCTAACTGTTCAAAACTCTGACCCACAGTAACATCTTTTTCACTGACCACCTTATTGGCAGTAAGTGAAATCCGTCGCACAAATAAAAGCGGATTTACAATTTCTTCATACAGTCCGGTAACTGCCTCAAGAATCTCCTTCGCAGAGGAAGTTGCTGTCGGCAGGTTGGCTCTCCCATGTGCATGCTTCGGTACCAGCCTGCATAATGATCTTTTTTTTACTTCGCCATGATATCTGCCACGTATAGACGGATCTCTCAGATTTTCAATATCATATCCAACCGTAAGTACAACCTGATCTGTCACCAGTTCTTTGTCCACCAGTTCCAGTGCAAGCTGGTCTGCCATTTCTCTGACAACCAGCAGTGCCTTCTCATAAGGATACGGACACTGCAGCACCTGACCTGAACCCAAGCTGTTCGCAGAGGGCTTATACTTTTTTATCTCCTGCATTGTGCATGGCTCCCATCCCCATGCATGATCGATCAGCAGTTCTGCATTCACTCCAAAAAGCCGATAAAGAAGATCTTCATTATAAAAATCTTCCGGGGTTCCCACGGAACACCTCGCAATATCTCCCATCGTATAAAGACCGTTCTCTTCCAGCTTTTTCATATAGCCTCTTCCGACTCTCCAAAAATCTGTCAGTGGTCGATGATCCCATAACTGCTTTCGATAACTCAGTTCATCCAGCGAGGCAATCCTCACACCATTCTTATCCGGCTGTACCCGCTTCGCCATAATATCCATCGCAATCTTACATAAATACAGATTCGTACCAATCCCCGCAGTAGCCGTAATCCCAGTCTGCTCCAGCACGTCCCGGATCATCTTCTCAGCCAGTTTTTTCGCTGTCATCCCATAAGTTCTCAGATAGGCAGTTGCATCAATAAATACCTCATCAATAGAATACACATGAATGTCTTCCGGTGCAACATACTTCAGATAAATCCTGTAAATTCTGACGCTGTATTCTATATACAAAGCCATCCTCGGTGTAGCTGCAATATATTGCAACTCCAGCTCCGGATTCTCCGCCAGTTCCCTTTCATCTGTCGATTCTCCCGTGAACTCTCTTTTCTGAATCTTCTGCCTCCGCTCTATATTCACTTCCCGGACTTTCCGCTCCACTTCAAAAAGTCTTGCTCTCCCCGGAATCCCATATGCTTTCAAAGAGGGAGACACTGCAAGACAGATTGTCTTCGCAGTACGGGATGTATCTGCCACTACAAGATTTGTCGTCAGTGGATCTAAGCCCCTCTCTGCACACTCCACGGATGCATAAAATGACTTCAGATCAATCGCAATATAAGTTCTCTCTTTCATCCCACAGTTCCTCCCCGAATGTGCATCATACCAACATTTGATCCTCTAAATCCCCTTTGCCAGCTCCCTGGTGATCCAAAAATTCTAATCTGCATCATCTTATATATTATTATATAGAACGTATGTTCTTTTTTCAAGTGGAAATATTTAGATTCCACAAATTTATATATATTTCATAAATTTCCATAATAAAAAAGAGCTTTTGGATTTTTGTCGTATTTCTGATAACCAAAAAAATCCCTGACTGCAAATCACCTTATTTTTTTGCAGTCAGGGTTGCTCTTTTCATTTTATATGATCTCTAAAAGAACTGAATCATCCTTCTTTCGGTAAAAATCCTTTACTTGTCTTTACTATGATTTTATCAAATACCATAAACATCGATGGCAATACAAAAATAACCACTACCATACTGATCAATGCACCTCTCGCCATCAGGATACACAGGGAACTGATCATATCAATATTGGAATAAAGACCTACACCGATCGTTGCAGCAAAAAAGCTTAATGCACTGACCATGATCGACTGGGCAGATGCACGATGTGCTGTCGTGATCGCATTATATTTATCTGCTCCATGATTTCTTTCTCTTTTATATCTTGTTGTCATCAAAATAGCATAGTCAACCGTCGAACCAAGCTGAATCGTACCGATTACAATAGACGCAACAAATGGGAGTTTCGTTCCCGTATAATATGGGATCCCCATATTGACAAAAATTGCAAATTCAATAACACCTACTAAAATAAACGGCAGTGATACTGATTTAAATAAGAGTAAAATGATAACAAATATAATTCCAATCGATACAGCACTTACCGTCTTAAAATCTGTATCCGTTATGTCGATCAGATCAGCAGTCAGCGGTCCTTCGCCGATCAACATTCCACCTTTATCATATGTATGAAGAATCTTATTCAGTTCTTTGATCTGTGCATTGATTTCATCTGTCGCTACTTTATATTCTGAATTGACAAGTACAAGCTGGTACTTATCATTTTTCAACATTCCTGTGACAGACTCAGGAATCATACTTTGCGGAATAGCCGGACCGATCAGGGAATCTAATCCCAATGCCCATTTTACACCATCCACTTTTTCCATTTTATTCAGCAGCTTTGCTACATCCGCTGATTCTGTAGAACTGTCAACAAGGATCATATGCGTTGTATTCATATCATAATCTTCCTTCAGCTTTTCATTGGCAATAATGCTCGGAAGATCCTTCGGAAGTGTCTCATCCAGATTATAATAAACAGAGGTATGATTATTTCCATAAATCGCCGGGAATAAAAGCACCAGGAAAATCACTACATATACGAGATATCTTTTTGCAACTTTATCCGAAAGCTTCCCGATATCCGGCAAAAACGGCTTATGCTTCGTCTTAACAATGAGCTTATCACAGCACAAAATCATGGACGGCAAAATGGTAACGCACGCCAACACTCCAAAAATAACACCTTTTACCATGACCACTCCGATATCCATTCCCAGAGTAAATGTCATAAAGCACAATGCAATAAATCCCGCTACCGTCGTAACCGAACTTCCGATAACTGAAGAAAATGTCTGCGAAATCGCATGTGCCATCGCTCTTTCTTTATCTCCATCATACCGGATCTGCTGTTCTTCATAACTATGCATCAGGAAAATAGAATAATCCAATGTCACACCTAACTGCAACACTGCTGCCAGTGCTTTGGTAATATATGAAATCTCTCCCAGAAAATAGTTGCTGCCAAGATTATATACGATCGCCATACCAATACTAAGCATAAAAAGTAACGGAACGAAAAATGATTCCATGGTAATACCTAATACGAATATCGCCAAAAGAACCGCAATCAGTACATAGACCGGAGTTTCTTTTTCTGCCAGATTTTTTGTATCCGTAACAATCGCAGACATTCCGCTCAGAAAACACTGCTTTCCTGCCAGTTCACGGATTTCCCCGATTGCCTCCATTGTTCCATCTGACGAAGTTCCTTCATCAAAAAAGATTGCCATCATTGTACCCGTATCTGAATTGAATACTTCATACAACTTTTCAGGGAGCATACTCTTTGGCATACTTATATCTGCCAATGAATCATACCATAAGACCTTGCTGACATGATCGACATTCTCAATCTTTGTCTTCAGTGCCGAGACATCTTTATCCTCCATCCCATCCACTATAAACATAGAAAATGCTCCTGTTCCAAAATCCTTTACCAGAATATCCTGTCCCTGCATCGTTTCAATATCTTCCGGCAAATATGTCAATACATCGTAATTTACTCTGGTATTAATATATCCCAGAGTTGCCGGTATCAACAGTAAAATACTGATAATAATAATCGGTATACGAAACTTCACCACTTTCTTTCCAAATTTAACCATTTCACAAACTCCTTCCTTTATGACTTTTAGTCATTTTCATCTTAAAAGCACTATACAGTAAAAATGACCAACAGTCAATATGTTCTTACTGTTGGTCATTTTAATTGTCTATTTCTTTTTTTAAAAACTTGTCCGCCAAATCGGAATTACATTTATAACCGGTTCTTCATACGGATGAACTTTTTTGACCACCTCAATTGTCTCATCCACTTTTTCTTTAAATACTGTTACCTCTGCTTTTATTTCCGGTTCACAACTAATCTCCCCGGCTTTTCCTATATATGGAGCAGTCCCTTCTAATGGTCTCCAATAACTGGTAAGCCTTAAACAGGACACACATGAGTCATAATTTCCTATATGCCCTGCATCTACAGACTGCAAAGCCTTCTGAAGTTCCGGGAAATTTTCTTCCGGTATAAAAATTTCTAATTTGCAATATTTAAAATCCATTTTTTCCTCACAATTCAATTTATTTTAAGACTTCTACAAAATAATAGTATTTTAACATTAAATCACAATCCCCTTACAATGGTCAATCTCATGCTGTATGATCTGTGCTGTCCAGCCACTATACTTTCCATGACAGAATTGAAAATTGCTGTCAGATAATCTACCTCTATTTCTTCATATCTTGTGCATAATCTGGTTCCCTCCAAAGAAAGGCATCCTTCTTCTGTCTTATATTCTCCTGACATCTTAGTTATCACAGGATTAATCATTGCAAACTGAAATGGTCCCACTGCCACAGCAATGATCGATTTATTAATGCCGATCATATTTGCCGCCATTCCAACGCATATTTCTCGATTGGCACGCAATGTATCTAAAAGATCTGTTACAATTTCCTGGTCTGCTTCCGTTGCCGGTTTTGCTTTTCTCCCAAAAATCTTTTTGCCCTTTATAATATTTCTAACCATGACTTTTCTCCTGTGAACTTATTTATTCGTATTCTCTTGTATTATTTTATTCTTGCTTCCCATCTATATCTGGGGTTTTTATGATTTGGTTTTCTTCTTATCAATTGTTCTGATTCTATTAAATACTCCAGTTCAATTTCTATATCCAATGATAAATCCTTAGTCACAAGTTCTTTATAGCCTAGATATGGATTATGCGCTATTTCTTTTTTTATTATTTTCTTTTACTGGTTTCCAGTTAACACGGTTCATTTCACTCGCATATCTGCTGCAGCAAATCATTTTATAATCCATAACCTTGCATATACCCGCAATTTCCCCAAGCCATTCCCTATAAATAAAATCTATTGATCGACAGCCCTGTTCCAGCTCGTTATCAACATGATCAACATATTTCATAACATCTAAAGAAATTTCTTTCTCTATTTCTTGCATAAATGAGTTATCAATTATTTCTTGCCTTAAAAGAACTAACTCCTTCATTTTCAAACAGAGAAATCTTTCAATATAATTACAATAATCTCTTTTGAAATAGTCGTCAAATAGTTCCATATTCATTATCTCTCCCAGCAAAAATGCTACAA